>Ga0315286_10007187_pt1 | contig 10872 bp, 11 predicted proteins | sample YL17G10_0_MG_FD_205038 | JGI IMG/M metagenome (GOLD analysis project Ga0315286, IMG submission 205038) | Sediment microbial communities from Yellowstone Lake, YNP, Wyoming, USA - YL17G10_0 | ecosystem: Environmental > Aquatic > Freshwater > Lake > Sediment | place: USA: Wyoming | collected...
TTTGGCCAACCACGACTACTACCCGGGTACGTCCATCACTGTCCCCGCGAAAATCAAGTTCGAGTTCAAGGTGAAGGCGAACGACGTTCTCTGTGTCATTCCCTACGCGTAACTCTTGAGGTAGAAGGTGCCCCATGAGCGTCCTCAAATCCGAGCTGAAGCAGCTGGTCACGCACGAGGTCGGTGTTCGGGTTGAGGACGCTCTTGAGGGAGCAAAGAAGGACTTGTCCGTTATGGAAGGGCGGCAAGCGGGCCTGTCCGACGGAGCCAAGATCGTAGAAGCTCTCTTGGAGTTCGTGAACAAAGACACCGACGAGGGCAAGCTCGATCTCCCTACCGCCGGTACGGTCAAGCAGTTTCTTATGCGCGGCGTTCACGGACTGAACAATGCGGCCCAGAACGCGTCAAACCTTCGCATCGCGCAGACGGGCAAGGTGCAGGCGCTGACCCAGACCGTGGCCATGCTGCAGGAGATGATCGACAAAGAGAAAGCCAAAGCCGCGGCTATCGTCGCGGCTGAAGCCGCCCCTCCCACAGAGAATGCCCGAGACCGGGTGCTGGGCGTAGCTCCTGTGAGCATCAAAGAGCTCCGTCTCGCCGAAGAAGTCCCGCCCGAACCGGTTGTCGCCCCGGTCGCGCCGGAGGAGGAGGAGTCTCCGAAGCGCCGCGGCGGGAGGAAGTCGCGTGCCTCTAACTCCTGACCGACGCCCCGGAGAGTCCGATGAAGAAGGGCTCATCCTTTCCGACGAAGGAGTCAACCCCGCCGTTGTCGGAGAGTTTCGACGCAACGGAAATGACCTCCTGGCGAAAGACGGGACTGGGGTCTTCAACCTCCGCTCGGGGTCGGGGCTAACCTCAGGGGCGCACCAGACTCTTCTTCAGCTCATTCACTTCATCGACGAAGGACCCACCTTCGGATTTACCACGGGGGCGACAAAGACCATTTCCGGAGGAACTCCTGTCTTTCCAACGACGGTCACCTGGAAGAGAGCCGACGCAACAAAGCTCGTCGAGCAACTGATCACCTGGACCGGAGTCACGCCTACCACCATTCAGTGGAAGATGTACGCCGCCGATGGCAGCACGGTACTCGAGACGGTGACCGACACAGTTACGTACTCTGGAATCAATGAGACAGGTAGAACGAGGGCGATCTCATGAGCAACCTGAGCCCCGCAGCCGTTCTTCACAACACGAGCAGCGTAGAAGTCGGGACGGCCGCCGCTCCCTTGCGTACGGATCCCACAGGGACCACCGCGCAACCGGTAACGGACAACGGCGGAAGTCTCACCATCGACGCGACTTCGCTCCCGCTTCCCACAGGAGCGGCGACAGAGACCACTCTGGCGCTCATCAAGGCTAAGACCGACAACCTTGATGTGCTCCTGAGCACCAGGGCTGTAACAGGCCTCACGGACACTCAGCTCAGGGCCACAGCCGTCCCAGTCTCGGGTCCTCTGACCGACACTCAGTTGAGGGCCACGGCTGTTCCGGTATCGGCGGCTTCGCTCCCGCTGCCTACTGGGGCCGCAACCGCAGCGCTTCAGACTCAACCTGGCGTAGACATCGGCGACGTCACCATCAACAACGCCGCTGGCGCTGGCGCGGTGAACATTCAGGATGGGGGCAACAGCATCACCGTCGATGGCATCGTTGCGGTGACTGGACTCTCGGTTCACCCCATTTCTGCGTTCACGCCTGACCCAGCGAACTACGTCGATACGACCACGAACGTCCCTCTGGCCGTAGATCCGGCTGGTAACCTCATCACCCGTGGACAGGTGCTCACCGATGAGGGCAGCTTCCGAGACGACTTCGGCGGCACCAGTCTCCTCACGGCCAAGACCGGCACCATCGCCGTCACCAACGGGAACATCGCCGTAGTTGGCACAGGAACTTTCTTCACCACCGAGCTGAGCACCAACTCGTATATCCGGCTTAACGCTCACGCCAATTCGGCGCTGACACGGGTGGCGACCATCATTGACGACACCAACCTTGAGCTTGAGGTTGGGTATGCCGGGGCCACAGGCTCCTCCGCGTTCAGCGCCGCCAACTGGGGCATCGACGTATCCGGCACTGGAGCCAATCACACCGTCGGCAGCTCGCTGCTCAACCTGATTTCGGGAACCGCCAACGCCGCAACAGCCCGCATCACGCGCTCGGGCGACTACCTGCCGTTCACCATGACGGCGGCACTGTCTGTCTCGGCCCGCATCGCGAACCAGAAGACAGTGGTCGGTTTCGAGGACAACGGGCTCGCCTCGACGCAGTTCGTCCGGTTCGAGTTCGATGGTACCGACGCAACCAAGGTCAAGTGCCGCTCTGCTCACGACTCGGACAGTGTTCAGGAGACGCTGATTGTTCTTCCGGGCGGTGTGCTTTCGTCCGTCCAGAATGTCTACCGCATCGAGCAGTCCGTAGACCGCAGCGTCTTCAGAGTGAACGACGTGCAGGTCGCGTCCCACCAGACCCACATCCCTGATCCATACAAGGTGATGAATCAGGTGGTCTACGTCGTCAACTCGGCAGCAGTGGCGTCCACCACAGTCGCCATCGACGCGGTCCTCTTCTTCGACCACGACGACTTGGACATCGCCGAACCTCTGGCGGTTCAAGGCACTGTTGGCGGCACGCCAATCTCCATTCAGTTCGGCAACCCCGGTGGCGGCACCGCGCTTCCGAAGCTCATCAACGTCACCTTCTCCAAGAGCGAGGGGGCGGTTGTCGCCAACGTCTACAAGAGAATCGCGACGTACACTGTGCCCGCCGCGTACAACGGCTACCTCATCAAGTACGTCTCGTTTCAGGGAGAGGCTGCCACGTCTCGTGTCGTAGCCGAGACGAACATGGGCTCGCACAACGACAACACGAACGTCTTCACGGCGGGTGCTATTTACACCCAGCCGCAGTGGGCTCCCCTTGTGCAGGCGGAAGTCACCACCGCATTCGCTTCTGGCTCCGGCAACGTGGTGCTGACGGTGGGCTACACCAACGAGCTTGGAACTGCTGGCCGCTCCGGCACCATCACCATTCCCAAGGGCTCCGCGCTGCTGTCGCGCTGGGACCTTGTACTTCAGGGCACCGATCTCGGCGTCACCTCAATTCAGAGCGTGACCGGGACTCCGGCGCAGGTCGGCGTTGCGAAGCTTCTCGGGTTCATCCAGTTGGCGGTGCATCAGGACCAGTCCACGACGACACAGACGGAAACGCTTTACGCGCCCGGAGCCATCACCTTCCCGCCTTTGACTGTGCTCGGTCTTGAGTACGCAGGAGGCACAGTGGCCAAGGCCCGCTTCCTCGATTCCCTCATTCAGTTGGTGCAATAATGAGCGTCCGCTTCCCGCCATCTCTCATCGTTATCGACGGCCTGTGGACCGCCTTCAAGGCACAGGTCGCGGCCAGAGGGTTGAACTCCGTCGTGCAGTACGACGACGACGGGGCCATCTACACCATTTGGGCGAACGAGGGAGATCTCTGCTTCAACTGCCAGATTTACAAGGGCACCGTCCCGTCGAGCAACTACACTCAGGGGCAGAACGACTCCGACAAGACGGACTTCGAGACTAACTTTAAGCCGTACGCGAACCGCTCGGTGGACGACATTCCGTCGTTCATCATCGCCACCAGCATCAAGACTGGCGGCGGAAGCGCGAACCTTGGGGTGAACGGAGCAGTCACTCCGGTGGTGTTCGAGTACAACCCTCCAGCTACGCACGACATCGAAGTGAACGCGCTGACCCTCCTGTTCGAGGACGTGACGGCGTTCGCCTTCGGCAACAACTTCATCCGCAACGGCTTGGCCACGTTGACCAACGGCTTGTTGCTGGAAATCAAGGCGAGCGACGCAGCCGTCTCCCCGTGGCAGAACATGAAGAGGACGCGGGACATCATCGAAATCTGCGATGACTTCAGCATCGTCACCGGCACTACGAATTTCCTGAGAGCAAAGATCCACCTGCCCCACAACTTCCGCCTGTCTCGGGCGGGAACCTTCGCCACGCCCGACTACCTTCGCCTCACTGTGCGGGACGACCTCTCCACCATCGACTTCGGTGAAGCGCACTTCCAAGGGACAAAGCTATGAGCGTTGGTCATCTTGATGCCGTCGCTCCCCCTGTTGCCGCCGACGGCAAGCCCTTCGTCCTGCCCAACTCGTTTCCCGGAGAGGTGCTCCTCAACTTCGCTGGCTGCTCCGACAAGCTCAGCCCGGCGGAGCGCTTTGGCGGCAGCTTGCTCGCGGTTGAAAAGCAGGGCGTCGGCTCTGCGTCAGTGGACGCTGACTTTCTCGACGGCATCTTTCTCGCGGGCGGACACGTCGATTGGGACGGAGGGAGCTGGGGAAGCTCGGTCTACATGGAGCTGTGGGCTCCGGCCTCCACCGTGAAGGACCCTGCGTCGCCGGGCACCGGCAACTGCAATCTCGTTCCGACGGGGCTGCCGGGGCTCAACATCATCGTTCCTGCCGCAGGCAACGGCGCGAAGGACCTCGACGTGCCTGTGCCTGTGCCCGCCAATGACAACGAGACGAACGCGCAGAACGGGTTCTGGGACTACTCGGAGCCTTGGCTGGGCAAGGGCACGGTCTCTCCGAATCCCGCCGTTGGGAAGTACAACCTCTTTGACCAGCCGTTGGAGCTGGCTCACTTCGCGAAGCTGCATCTCTTTCACGACCAAGGCCAACGCGACATGATTGCTCCGGCCATCAAGCCGAAGTGGATTCTTCCGGAGTGGAAGATGAAGATCGTCATCGACAACGCGAGCGCCGGGAAGACGTTCAGGGTTGGTCTCGACCTGCTGATCGCCCGAAGGAAGTCCGTATGAGCTGGCTCTGGGGTCACGTCGGCAAGTCGTTCTTCGACTACTGGACGCTCGCACACCTGTCGTTCTGGTTCGTCTACGGCAGCTCGATGTGCGCGCTGAAGGTCAAGCGCCCCTTCGGGCTGCTCGCAGGTCTCTCCATCGCCCTCTCGTGGGAGATTTTCGAGCGCTTCGCGGAGCGGCTCTGGCCGACGGTCTGGCTGTCGCCCGAGTCGTGGTGGAACGCGTGGATTTCAGATCCACTGACGTGCGTCGTCGCGTTTCTCGTGGCAAGTTACGGCTTCGACAAGTGGCGAAAGCCGTAGGGAGATCCGATGCCTGTTTCAGCCCCACTCATCTGCGCCAATTGCGAGAAGGCGCTTCAGGTCCACTTCGCGTGGTGCCCCTTCTGCGGCACGGAGCGCGAGTCGGCGGAAGCGCACTTTCCGACTGAGTGGAAAACTCCGACCGCAACGGACGCGCGCGTCGGCTTCTCGACCCCGAAGATGTTCAACCCGGTAAGCTGGTTGGTGCGGAAGTTCACCGGCTCGAAGGCCAGTCACGCGTTCTTCGTCTACCACGACGCGGATTTCGACATGAACATGGTCATGGAGGCCCACGAGCTGGGCTTCCGGTTGACCCCGCTGAAGCACTTCGAAAAGCACAACAACATCTTGCGGCTGGTCTCTCCGAAGAACCCCATCGACTTCGGGGTGAAGCTCGTCGCGCGGCGGTATCTCGGGACGATGTACGACTACGCCTCGCTGTTCGGGATGATTGTGGTGATGGTGGGGCGGTGGCTCAAGCGCAAGTGGAAGAACCCGGCCCGCAGCTCCAAGAACGTCTACTGCTCCGAAGCGGTCATTCTGGCGATGAAGCAGTCGCCCGGCTACGAGAAGATGGACCTCGACACCGAGAGCACGCCTCAGGACCTCTACGACTGGTTCGAGAAGACGGAGGGGTCCGATGCCTCAGCCGGGCCTCATTGAGCCCGCCACGGGGCTGGTAGACGGCTTCAACACCCTGTTTCTGTCGAGTTCGATGTACGTGCCCGGTTCGGTTCAGGTGTGGCTGAACGGGCAGATGAAGCGCAAGGACTGGGACGACGGGTGGACGGAGCTGGGGTCGAACAAGATCCTCCTGAAGGAAGCGCCCATTCCCGGTGACGTGGTACAGGTCTTCTACCGGCCTCTCTGAGCCCGAAACACGAACTTCACCGTACAGCCGGACTGAGGTAGGTTCGGCCCCGAGGAGCGCCATGACCCAAGATTTCACCAGTGTGACGCTGTTTTTCTCCGCACTTCGTGCCGCGCTGTTGAATGACGCCGGGATGACGGTGGAGCGCACCCTTGGCACGTACGATTCGATTCTGACCTCTCCGTACGGGTTCGCACGTCTCCGCATGGTCGTCGTTTCCCCGACCGTCTCGGCCATCGGTCTCGTGACGGGCAGCGACGCGGACACGCTCGCTGCGCTGCCGGTTGATCCTGAGCTGTACCTCCCCTTCAACACCACCAATCCCGAACGCTTTCGGAGCACCCTTCAGTGGTGGCCGGAGCGAGGGCTCTTGCAGCTCTACATCATCCCGAAGCCGTTGAATCTGGACACCGCCGGAAACGCGCTTCGCTGCTACCGAGCCGACTATGACGTGGTTCACAACGTCGTCCTCGTGACCCACGAAAATCCGCCCATGAATGAGTTCGAGCCCAACTTCAAGGTCTCTGGCGGTCCGTACATCGAGTGCGGGGTGTAGTCGATGGCGGACAATCGACTAGACCCAGACATCAACCTGCTCGGCTACTGGGGCCTCGATGAGGCGCTGGAGACCGACAACTGCTTGGACGGGGCGACGAACTTTGCCGCCGCTGACTTGGTTGCTACAGGTGCGAGCGGTGTTCAGGCGGGACGCGTCGGAGCCGCTCGGCAGTTCAACGGCTCCGTCAGCTACGCCACCGCTCTCTCCGCTCGTCTTCGACTGCTCGGAGACCTCACGCTCATGGCGTGGGTGAACCTCGCCAGCTACAACTCGGGCGGCTCGCTGTTGCGAACGGTGGTCTCCTGCGGAGGGCCGCTCACGAGTGACTTTCTGCTCTACGGTCTCTACGTCGATTCGGCGGGTCGGCTTGTCTACAAGCACGACGCGATGACCGGAGCGGTGATTGTCCGCACCGCGCCCGCACTCATCAAGACCGGGCAGTTCTACTGTATCGCCGTCCGCCGCTCGGCGAGTGGGCCGAATCAGAACATCGAGTTCGTGGTGGACAACGTCGTCATTCCGATTGCCGACGTGACCGTGAATGCCGTCCCCGTCGCGCTGCCGGTTCCCCCACCGGGCACGAACGTCTCAGCAGTTTTCAGCATCGCGCGTTCGCAGCGCGAGACAGATGCGGCGTACTGGAATGGTCTGCTCGATGAGGTGTCCGTTCACGACATCGCGCGCGCGTATCAGCCCTACCTGCGCGGGGCGTACTACCGGGTCGCGATTCGCAACGCGACCTCCCGGCTCACGGCTCCCAACAACATCGACTCCGTGTCCTCGGCGGACATGGGCGCTGGCGTGCGGTGGTGGTGTTACGAGCGCGACAAGGACCTGTACGTGGTGAAGGAGTCGCCGCTTGGATTCTTCGGCCCGGAGACGCGGCTGACACAGACCGGAGGCGGGAACTCGACTTTGGGCGGAAAGCCCGAGCTGATTTACGACGCCACCACGGATACCCTGCTTGTTCTTTTCGTGACTGGGAATCGGATCTTCAAGCTCACCGCCCAGTCTACGGACGACCCTGCGTCCATCAACATGCCGTTCACGGCAGACACAGGTGGCATCATCAAGGCGCTGGAGAACGTTGATGGCGGCGCGTTTGCCAACGGTGGTGGCCTTCGTGACCTGCGGCCTGAGGACATCACGTACATCAACCGCCAGCCCGTCAAGGTCTTCCACACCGACCCAACCCTGAGCGTCGGTAACGGTGGTGGCTCCGGACTCAATCAGTTTTCGACTGCGAGCGTCACTGCGCCCTCTCTTGCTTTCATGGACAGGCCCGCTCCTGACGGCTTCGGCTTGGCGGTTGGGCCACGCGACGGCACTCAGAGCGGTTACCGCATTTTCAAGCTCGAAGGCGGTGGCAGCGCGCTGCTCGGCAACGCGGTGTACGCGCCCACCGGCTCTTTCTTCTTCTTCCCGACCGCCCCAACGAATCTTCCCAAGTTTGGGCACTTGTTGGACGCGGATGTTGCTGCGCTGTGGCGCTTCGACGAAGCCGCTGCGGCGTCAAACCTGCTGGACGCGGGGACGCACGGAAGAACCCTCACAGCGACGGGTTCTCCGCCTGTCATCACGGGACAAATTGCGGGCGGTCGCGAACTCGGCACGAGCCAATACTTTTCGGCAACCGGGGACGTGAACGCGGACACCGGGTTCACTGGAGAGGTCACGGTCGAGTCGTGGATTCGACCAACCACGGGTCCGTTCTTCATCCTCATCTACGGGGGCATCGCTCCGGGGGCCAGCGTCACGACCCCGTTCTACATGGACCACGGTGCGGCAGTGGGGAAGCTTCGGGTCTTCTGGCATGTGGATCTTCTCAACAATCTGGAAGGTGCCACATCGTCATTCAACGTCCCTGACAACGTCTGGTCGCATGTCGCCGCGCGCAGACGGCACGTCGCGGGGAAGGCGTACGTGGACTTCTTTCTCAACGGTGCGTACCGCGAGACGTTCGGTCCTTTCAATCTCCCTGTGCTGGATGGAATCCCTCGCGCTTTCATGATTGGTCGGAATGTGGCCGGGGCGGTGTTCGGTCTGAATCGTCAGGACGACACGCGCGTGAGCTTCATGCAGCGGTCGAACTCCGAAATTCTTGACTCGTTCACGAACGGCTATGGCCTGTCTCGGTTTCCGGCTTTCGGCGACGTGTTTTACGCCGAAGCGCTGACTCGAAACGGCAAGCCTTCCGGTATTTTCACGAACGCCGTCGTCTACCGCAACTTCGAGCCCAATCTCGTGGGACTGGCTTACAAGATTGGGGTGGAGGGCGACGGGACTCAGACGCTGTCAGCAGGAAACGGCGGCGGGCTGCTGGTGGCGGCGGATCTCACCTATATTAACCGCACCCCGGTCAAGCTAAGTGGTAGCGATACGCCCGCGTACAACCTCGGAAACGGTGGCGGCCACCACGGGAAAGTCACAACCAGCGGCACTCGCAGACCCGGCGCGCTGGCCATCGAGCAGGAGCTACTATGAACGAGCAACCCTACCGCGTCGAGACGCTGTCCCCTGCCGAGACGGACGCCTTCCTTCGCGGTCGCTTGAGCGGCCCGGAGAATCGTTCCGCCACGCGGTCGATGGTGGTAGCCGGGTTCGAAATCAAAGGCGAGTTCTTCCTCACTGCGCGGAACGTGCAGAACGATGAGGTCGAGTGGGAGCACGCCGAAAAGAACCTCATCACCGATTTTGGTCGCAGGATGTGGATGGAGAACCGTTGGGCGACTGGCGAACTCGCGTTCGCCCCCTCCATCGAGGCTCCCCAGACCGGGCGGTACTCAATCAGCACCACCGGTTCGCAAGTTGTGGACTCGGCGGGCCTCACATCGGGTAACACCCCCGCCACTCACACCAAGTCGTTTTCGTTCGTGTTCGCCGCTCCCGGTACGAATCGGACCCTCGGGACCATAGCGCTCGGACGGACGACCACCGCGAATACGACCAACGGCCTCAACCAAGTCATATCCTTCGCGCTGTTGACCCCGCCCAAGATCCAGACGACGGTTCAGACCCTCGAAGTCGTTTACCGCGTTTCGATGAACCCCATCGCGTAACGGAGAATCTCGTGACCACCAAAGAAATCTTCGGCTTCCTCACGATTCCGCCGCGCGAGAACTCCGCAGGCCCGGTGCAGACCGAGGTTCAAGCCGGGAACGTGTTCTTCAAAGGCGTCACGCGTCGCCGGACCATCACGTTCTGGGACACCAACCTGACCAGCAGCGTTCCAGTCATCAGACTTTCGCCGTGGAAGAACGCGTCCAAGCTGGTGGACGATGATGAAACTGTCGGGCACAGCTTCCTCTTCAACGGGGCTTACACGGACTACCCGTGGACTCCCCCGACGCCTAACATCAACATTCTCGACTATCGAAAGTTTCGCGCCACGGGTCTGACGACTTCGATTATCAGCAGCACGATTTCGAGAGTCATCGGGTCGGTCGGGTCCATCGACCAGATGATTGCTGAGCAGTATCAAACAAACAACACCCTCATCTCCATCAACGATGTTCCGCTGGAGTACACGCAGATCGGCATCATCTACCAGCACCCCGTGGTGGCGGGCGGCGCGGACCTCACCATCGCAACGTTGGGGCAGAGCTTTGTCTCGCACGCCGACCTCCACTACACCGACTTTACGTGGATGGAGTCGCACGTTCATAACGTTCTGCGCATTCGTACTGGTCCTGACGCTGGGATGTACTTCGTTCGGTACGCTGACTTCGTCAACAACCGGCTGTACCTGATGAACCTCGACGGAACGCTGTTCTCCGCTCAAGCAGGAAGTCAGACTTTGGTTCAGTGGGACACCGGACCGGGGCGGCGCGCCTATTTCAACGAAGTGTCCGTTCTTCAGGCTTCGACAGGAGTCGTGGCGACTGGAGGTACCTTCCGGCCCGGTCGCGCGCGCAACAGTTTCATGTTGCGCGTCGTCTTCGACAAGACCGGTTCCGATGCCTCCGCCGTTGGTACTGAGCAGCAAGGGAGCTACTACGTTGCGCTGAAGCCCTATACGCACGGCGATGGGCTCACTCAACCCGTAGGGAGCGGTTTGGACTACGGACGGTTGTTCGACACCGCGCTCCAGAACACCAGCCAGCTTCCTCCGTACAACTTCGATGGGGGCTGGGACGGAGGCTGTCCGGGCATCGTGGTGGACGAAGCGCGCGATCGGGCTTGGTTTTTGGACACGAGCGGCAACTCCGGGATTGGGTTCTGGAAGTGGAAGACGGTGGAGAGCTTCCGGCAAATCGCGAGCCATCTCGGCACTGCCGCACACAGGACGTTCGTGAATCCGATTATCAACCTCGGTG
>Ga0315286_10007189_pt1 | contig 10871 bp, 10 predicted proteins | sample YL17G10_0_MG_FD_205038 | JGI IMG/M metagenome (GOLD analysis project Ga0315286, IMG submission 205038) | Sediment microbial communities from Yellowstone Lake, YNP, Wyoming, USA - YL17G10_0 | ecosystem: Environmental > Aquatic > Freshwater > Lake > Sediment | place: USA: Wyoming | collected...
CCACGATGGAACCTATATTGATGGGAATCGTGAAGTTGGCGTAAATGTCCTTGTTGATCTCGCCGGCCTTCATGAAGGTGTCGTTGTGGACATAGCTGAACTTCAGATTGCCCTCTTCCACCAGGAAGATGGTGCCGGCGTCGGCGTGGGTCAGACGGCGCACTTCGGTGAGGATGCGATCAAGGATGGCGTCGAGATCTTTGAGCTGGTTGAGCTGCTCATTGACGGCGATGATCTCGATGAGGATGTTGGCCGCATTGCCTATCCGGCTCAGGTCGAGCATGGAATTCCTCCGGGGTCCGACAAAGGCCGGCCGCTCAAAATGGTAATGGATAAGAACTTACTTTAGCGCAAGCTGAGGATACGAAAAGGAGTCTTGTGTGTCAAGGCGATTTTATGACGATCTGTTGTGTTGGGATGGGATTTGATTCCGGTTGCGCGGACATGGCAGCGCAAATAACCTCAATAAGTTATTGAAATGATGTAGGCCTATTCAAATCATAGGGTAGGAGGAAACGATCGATCTGATGAACGGTCTCCGCGATCCTTTGGGCGCCGGCCTCCTTCCGATCGCGTTCCTCACTTTTTAGAAAGAAGGGAATGACCGCCAACGATGCTTGAAAGATCTGCTGAAGGGATACGGCCGTCTCTCTCTGCCTGGCCTCAACCCTGGCCCGGTTCCCATAGCTGTCCCCCTGTTCCTCGTTGAACCCGAAATCGTCGATGATCAGGACCGACCGGATCGCCGTGATCGCGAGCTGCAACTTAACGATTTCCCAGAATCGATGATCCGCCTTCCAGAAACCGATATCGGCCGAATTGGCAATGAAAAGGGGGAAGCGAGGCTCAGCCTCTTCTCCAGCTTTCCCTGCCGGGATGTTCCAGGAGTGGAGATTATGGATAATGGTTTCGGTGGCCTCGGCGTAGTGATCGGTGGCAATGACGACGTACGCACCGGTATGGACGGACAGGTTTTCCAGCATGGGACGCCAGAGGGGATCGATCCGTGAATGGTCGAGGTAGCGGTCGACGAAACGGGAAGCGGCTGCTGCGATCTCCTCCTGCGTCGCACCGGGAGCAAGGCCGAGCGCCTCGATCCTCTGTGCCATGACGCGTTTGTAGCCGATCGCCGTCGTGCTCCCCAAGGTCCACGTCGGGCCGACAATCTCGCCCCAGAATGCCTCCGGTGTCGCGACGCCGAGCCTGGCGAGGCCGCTTTCCGCGAGCGCCGACAGGAGGTTTACCGGCCGGGCGAAACGGGGGGCCTCCAGACTGAGCGTGCCCGAATAATCGAAGATCACAAGTTTTTCCGGTGAAAGTGGAGTCATGGCTTACATTCCAGATATCCTTGCCGGGAATGCCGTCTCCCTTCGACAAACTGGATGACAACGTAAAGGCGGCGCCGGAAAAGGGGGGACAGCTCTCGATTATTTTTCTCTCAGCAGTACTTTTTTTGCCAGGGCTGCGCGGATGATCTCGTCGAGCTCCCGCGCCGCGGCGTATGGATCGGGAGAGGCGCAGATCGCGGAGACGACGGCGATGCCGTCGGCGCCGGCCATCACGACCGCCTCCGTGTTCCCCGCGTTCAACCCCCCGATACCCACGAGAGGATGGCGCGAAACGGCCCGGATCTTTGCAAGACCCTCCAGCCCCCAAGGTTCCTTTGTGTTCGTCTTGGTCGGTGTCGCAAAGACGGGACTGACGCCCAGGTAATCGCAATCGAGCCCCTGCGCCTGCTCCACGTCCTCCCAGGTCTCTACGGAAAGACCGATGATCGCCTTCGGCCCCATCAGCCGCCGGGCAATCCCATAGGGCATGTCTTCCTGGCCCACGTGGACACCGTCAGCCCCAACGGCAAGTGCGACATCGATGCGGTCGTTGATGATGAGCGGCACCCCGTAGGGCGCGATCAGAGCCTTGATTCGCGATGCCTCCTCGACAAAAAAGTCGGTAGAGACATTCTTTTCCCTCAACTGGACGCAGGCGGCTCCGCCCCGGACCGCCTGCAGAACAACCTCCGCGAGCGATTTTTCGCCGCACAGGCCGCGATCGGTGACGAAATACAATCCTTTCATGGTCGACACCCTCGCAAAAGTGAAATTTCCCCTCCCCCGGAGGGAGGGGATTAAGGGGAGGGGGTAGCAATTGACTGAAATGCAACCGCTTTTCACCCCCACCCCCGTATCAGGTACGGGGCAAGCTCTAACCCTCCCCCATCAAGGGGGAGGGAAGATTATTTACCCCCATCAAGGGGGAGGGAAGATTATTTACCCCCATCAAGGAGGAGGAAATTTGTGACTTTTTAGGACGTCATATTTCACTTCAGCAGCCGGCCGATGTCGTCGGCGGAGAGATTGTAGAGCGCGTCGATGAAGTGAAGCTGAAGAGAGCCCGGCCCCGTCGATTTGGCGAAGGCGATCTCGCCGGCGATGCCCATGACGGCCATCGCCTCCGCGGCGGCAACGGCTGGGTCGGACACGACGGCGGCGAAAGCCCCGCAGAGGGCGCTCGCCGTGCAGCCGAGGCCCGTCACGCGGGTCATCATGATGTGGCCGTTCCGGCCCCGGATAACCCCCGCCCGGCCGATGGTGTAGTCTGTTTCGCCGCTGATGCAGACGGCCGCGCCGGATTCTGCATGTAATTTTCGCCCGATGGCCACTGCCGCGTCCGAGGAGGCGGTGCTGTCCACCCCTTTCGTCTTCGCATTCGCTTCCAAAAGCGCCATGATCTCCGACGCATTACCGCGGATGATCTCGGGGGGGACGGCCCGGATCAGCTCGCGTGCCGTTCGCGTCCGGTAGGCGGTCGCACCGGCCCCTACCGGGTCGAGGACGATCGGGATTTTCCGTTTGCGCGCCGCTTCGGCCGCCGTGAACATTGCGCGAACCCAGGCCGGGCTCAGGGTGCCGATGTTGATGACGAGGGCGGAGGCGATCCCGACCATCTCCTCCATCTCCTCCTCCGCATGGGCCATAACCGGCGAGGCCCCGAGAGCGAGCAGCGCGTTTGCCGTGCTGTTCATGACGACGTAATTGGTAATGCTGTGGACGACCGGCGCCTTTTCCCGGATCGCCCGAACCGCTGACCAGATCTCTTCTGCCGTGATATTCATCGGATGATTTTCCTCGAACTATATTTGACGACCTCGTAAATAAGTGAAATTCCCCCTCCTCTGGCGGGAGGGGACTAAGGGGAGTTGGTAACAACTGGATGAAATTATTACCCTTTTTCACACCCCACCCTAACCCTCCCCCGTCAAGGGGAAGGGTGGGGTGTGACTTTTTACGATGTCATCATATTTCGCTACTCGGGTGACGGCGCCTGACCATAACCCGTGTGTGATTTTATCACTAATCCGGGAGAGCTGCAAGGCTGAAGAGGCCTTTTTCCCTGAATGGAGGAAGCCGCGGCTGCGCATCCGATCGAGGAGCGCTTCGGCCCTGGCCGGGTTGAAGGCGCCGCATTCACAGCATTTGGCCATCATCCGGGCGGCCTGCTTCGGCGTCATCCGGCGCAGACGGACCTGCTCGATCATCTTCCGGATCAGGGTGAAGGAGACCATCCCGTGGCCGCACATGGTGTTGAATTCCATGACTTCCCGCTCCGGCAGGCGGTCCTTCGCCCCCCAGACGCCGAGGGAGTGTTCGGCGCTGTGGCGGGTGATCCCCGCCCTCCGGCAACACGCCTGAACCTCATCCAGGAGACCGCTGATGTTGATGCAGAGGCCGAGGTCGGCCAGGATCAGTTCCTCGACGACCCTCTGAAGGGTGTCGATATCGGTGAAGACGGCAGCCGCCACCGTGCCGTCTTCCATCGCCGCGAGGAGACTTTCAAACGCGATATCGTCATGGAGAACGCTCCCCTGTTTGACGTCGCCCATATTCACCGGATGGTATTTTTGGCAGATCCTCATGAATTCGCGGTTCTTTTCAGACGAACCCTCGCGGTTCTTCCCCTTCGCGGTATGGACAAAGATGATGTAATCGTGTTTCAGGCTTTCCAGCTCGCCCTGTCGGTGCAGCGTGTTTGTCATGGCTCGTCCTCCCTGAAGCGCGGTTTGCCCAGACCGAGGTTGGTCTTGCCGTTCGGAGAGAGCGGGTAGCCGGCCTTTTGCACCCATTCCTCGTGGGGGATTGTCCCGTCCGGGAGGCAGCGGGAAGCGATGCCGACGCTGATCACGGTGTCGATCTCGTGCTGTACCTTTTCCAGCGCCAGCAGAAACACCGGGATCCTTTCCAGATCGGTCTTCAGTTCAATGATGGCGGAGAGGACCTTCTCGTCCAGGACATCTTCTTTCATCCTTCCCGCCTTGAAATCGGAGATCAGATGGGTTACGGGGTTTTTCGGTTCGAAGAGCGACCCCAGCGGGGCGAGGGCCATCGCCACCTTCTCGATCTGCCGGAAAAAGGCGCCCAGACCGGGCCGGCCGATCTCGACGACCAGTCCCGCCTCGCCTTGCCGGAGTCTCCCGGTGACGTCGTTGCTCTTGATCTCATCGGTCCCCCGTCCGGGCACGCCGGTTCCCGGATGAACGACGGTGGGGTTGCTGAACTGGGCGCGCAAGATTCGGGGCCAGGTCAGCTCGGGGGGCGTCAGCGCCCCGGTCGGGCAGAGGTCGACATCCGCCAGGTGGCCCAATTTGAAGAAGAAGAGCGCCTTCCGGATGGCGCGGACAAACCAGGGGGTGTAGCCCTCGTTTTTGAGCACCCGGTGACAGGTCGCGCACTCCACGCATTCATCCTGATTCACGACAGACTTCCCGTCTTCATCAAGCGAGATCGCCCCCATGGTGCAGATGAGATGGCAGTTTCCGCAGCCTACGCATTTTGTTTTGTCGATATCCATTTTTCCTCTTTTTCCTCTACCGCAAGGCTGCCCGCCCGTTTCCCAGAGGTTTCGCGCAATTCCGGCGGCATTGCCTTGCTGCCCACGGATCATCAGCGGGGCCAGGGACAGGCTCTTAACACACCCGCACATTTTATACAATATTCTTGACACATAGCACACTCTCCATTACACTCTCCGCGCCGAAAATCGGGTTTTCTCCATTAAACCAGCCGAAAGGTGTTAGCATTTTTTAACAGAGGGGTGAGAGCTGCCGGTGCCGTCCAATGCCATTCCCGCAGAAGATTTTCTGAACAGAGAACCCGAGCTCCATTATCTGAAAAGTCTGTCCGAATTGAAGGAAAAGGCTTTGGGCGGAAATGTGTTCCTGGAAGGCGCCAGGGGAATGGGCAAGACAGAACTCCTCAAGCAGTTGCACCGCGTGCTCTTCCGGGAAGACCATGTCGCACCGTTTTACTACTCCTTCAAGACGGCGAACCTGAAGGGGACCTATTTTGCAAAGGACTATTTCACCCGCTTTGTCCGACAATATATCTCCTTCCAAAAAAAAGATTCTTCGATCGCGGACCATGCGGCCGAGCCGCTTGAGCGCCTTATGCCGGCGATCTCTTCGCTCGGTTTGTACTGGCTGATCGACGGCATCGAAGACTTTCAGGGCCATGTAAACAACAATGATTTTTACTGGCAGCTCGTCGCTGCGATATCTGCCCCGGTCGTCGCCGCTCAAAAAAGCGGGAAGCCGGTTATCGTGATGCTGGACGACTTCGATGCGGCTGAACACCTCTATGAATCGAGCCTCGGCGATGCCCACGGTCTGATCAGCCTCTTCGGGGAATCGATGCAAAACCGCCTCTGTCCCCATGTGATTACCGGCTCGGCAGGAGCACTTGAGGCTATTTTTACGGACCATTCCCTCCTCGGGATGACGGAGCGGATGCGGCTCGGTCCGCTTCCGGAGGACCTGGCCGCTGCGCTTTTCCGGACCCACCTTGCAAACCTGAAGATAACCTGCGCGCCGGATGTGCGGCTTACATTCTTGACCCTGTTGAGGGGAAACCCCCTTTACATCCGAAACCTCGCAAAAGCCGCCTCGAAAATGCAGAAAAAGGAGCTAACGGAAAAGGACCTTGTCGAGTGTTATGGTTTTGAAGTGTCCGAAGGTGAAACCGCATTTTATTGGTCTTCCGTATTCAACCGTTATGTTCAGAACCCGACAAAAAGAAAGGCGATGGTCAAGCTCCTCATGCACGCCATTGAAAACGGGGAAATGGAAGACCGCGGCAGGCTTTCCAGGGTGTCCGGATTGTGCGAGGCCGAAACAGCGGCTATCCTCGACGCAATGGAGGCCTCCGGGTTCATCCGGGACAAGAACGCGGTGTTCCAGGATTTCGTAAGCGCTCTTTACATGAAGGAGATCGAGGGCAGAAAGCCCAGCGATGTGAGGGAAAAGATAGAAGCGAAATACCTTTCGGAAAGTGAAGAATCCTGCTTTGAACTGGTGATCCCGATGAGTTCCAACGCGGAACTTGTGGTTGCAAAGGCCGTCGAACAGATCGGCATAAACATGAATCTGGACTCCGAGTTCCTCAAGTATTTACAATTAGCGCTGATCGAGGTCTGTATCAATGCCATAGAGCACAGCGGGAGTTACGAAAAACAGGTTTTCCTCAAATTCATCACCAGACCGAACAAAATCAAGATCATCATCGAGAATTCCGGCAGGCCTTTCTCGCTCGATTCGCTGATGGAACTCCCCGTGGAGGAAAAGCTGCGGATGGGCATGAAGAGGGGCTGGGGTTTTAAACTGGTTCACTCGATTATGGACAGCGTGAAGGTCGAGAGGGTAAACGACCGGACGAGGGTCATCATGACCAAAGAGATCAAAGACAAAGAGGTGCATCCATGAAATCGGTTCCATTCAGCGTGGCGTCGAGGCTCGTTGGAGACGCTGCGGTTATCTACCCCAAGGGATACCTGAACAACCTCTCGGGTGAAAGTCTTGTAACGGAATGCGGCATTTACATCGGCAAAGGGATAACGAAAATCGTCGTCAATTTCAGCGAAACGGACCTGATCAATTCCATCGGCATATCCCTGCTTCTCCAGATCATCGAAGATCTGAAGAACATTCAGGGAACGATTTGCTGTACGAATATGTCCAAGTTCCTCCGGGACACCTTCGAGACGCTGGGTCTTATACAGTATATGGTGGTTTTCCCTGTTGAAAGCGATGCATTACAATACCTTAAAGCCGGAAAAGCATGAGCACAGAACTAAAAAAGGCGCTGTACAACATATCCGCCCTGGCTGATCTTGGGCAGGCGATCACATCTGAAAGTGTTTTTCATGAAAAGATGCAGTCGGTGTTTTATGTCCTCACCGGCACATTTCTGGCGAACAAGGGTGCGATACTCTCTTATGACAAATCGGTAAGCAGGCTGAATACCCTGACACAAAAGGGTTTTTCCCCGGCTGACCTGGACCGTGTCGATCCCGGAAAACTGATGTCGCTCGGTAAAAACGAGCCCTGCCTTATCGGAGACGACACCGTTCTGTCCGTTGCCGGGGCGGAGATACTGGCTCCGCTGTGGGTAAGGGATGAGTTTATCGGCGTTCTGCTTCTGAGCGGTAAGGTAACAGGCGTCCCTTATACACAGGAAGACCTTGAACTGCTCAATGTGATCGCAAACCAGATCGCGATTGTTCTGAACAACCACTCCCTTTTCATCGACCTTTCGGAAAAGCTCGAAGAAAACCGGAGGCTCTATGAAGAGATGCGGCACATCTACCACGGCACGCTTCAGGCCTTTGCTGCGGCGATTGATGCAAAAGACGCCTATACGCAAAACCACTCATATCGGGTCGCAAAATATTCGGCCGCCATTGCACGGGAACTCGGATGGAACGAGCACGATATCGAAGGCATCTACGTTGCCGGATATCTGCACGACGTCGGCAAATTGGCCATCAGCAACGAGCTGTTGAACAAGGTAACGCCCTTTACGCCGGAGGAACGTGAGGAAATCAGAAAACATTCGACGACCTCCCACAACATCACATCGAAGATAAAATTCCCGTGGAAGAACGTACAGGATATGGTCTGGCACCACCACGAACGTCTCGACGGATGCGGATATCCGGAGGCGCTTGCAGAGGGATCTCTGAGCGACGGGGTCAAGATACTCTCACTTGCCGATTCGTTCGACGCGATGACTTCCCAGAGGCCATACCGGAAAAAGATGGACGTACAGTCTGCAATCGGCGAATTAAAAAAATGTCTGGCCAGTCAGTTCGATAACAAAATCATGCTTGTCTTCTGCAAAGTTCTGGAAAAGGAGATCAAGGGTGAGCTGCCGGAGCCGAATATTCTGCCGAACCTTGACCGAAACTCGAACCTCTCCGTCATCTCCTCCATGCTGGAAGCCATCATCCGGGAACTCTCTACGCCGTAAACGAATTACAGACGGCTTCGTAAAAAGGCCGCAGGCAAGGCGCGCGAATCCTGAGGAATGAGGCGTACTTTGCCGTACGCCGCAATGACGAGGGATGAAGCGGAACGCAGCATCCGGCCTTTTTACGAAGCCGTCCCATTTTCACGACTTTTAAGACTTTTTACGAGATCGTCACACCTGTATTACAATAACGGTGATATTGTCATCCCCGCCTTTCCGGATGGCTGCCTGCACCAACGCGTCGCAAGTAACCTGCGGCGGTGCGCTTTTGATCAATATGGCCTGGATTTCATGATCGGTTACAAGACCATGAAGTCCATCCGTGCAGAGAAGAAAAAGGTCTCCGCTCTGCACATCCTCCATCCGGGTAAATACGGCAGTCAAATCATCATAGCCCCCTAAGGCTTGGGTTAATATATGACCGCAGTAGAGATTGTTTTCATCCTCCGGCAGGAACTGACCCATGTCGATCAAGGCCTGACTTTTCGTATGATCAATGGTCATTCTTTCCGATGCATTGTTTCTGCGCCGATAGATGCGGCTGTCTCCGACGTGTGCAATGAGCGCTCTGTTTTCTGTAAGCACCAAAGCGGATAGGGTTGTGCCCATCCCGCGCAATTCTCCCTCTTCCATTGCCAGATGGATTATTTTATTGTGCGCCGACCGAATCGCCTTCTCCAATTTCCGGACTTTCCATTCATGGGTATTCGCATGGTTTTGAAACGGAAGATCATCGCGGTAGTATGCCGAAATGAACTCTTCGCATGCCGTCCGGCTCGCTATCTCGCCGGCAGCATGCCCCCCGAGGCCGTCGGCAATGACAAAAGTAATACCCAACCGTTTCAGGTTATAACGGCTACAGGATGGGTCAACAATCAAGAAATGGTCCTCATTGTTGTGCCGGTGAAGACCGACATCCGACTTTACAAAATACCTGACATGTTCAAACATAGATGGATCAATCCTTGACGGCTTCGTAAAAAGTCCGGATGCTGCGTTGCGCTTCGCCCTTCGTCGTTGCGGCGTACGCCAAAGTACGCCTCACTCCTCAGGGTTCGCGCGCCTTGCCTGCGGCCTTTTTACGAAGCCGTCCAATTTTCAAAACTTTTAAGACTTTTTATGAAGCCGTCAATCCCTCATCAACAAACGATCGCAAACGTTTATGCACTTCTATCGCCATGGACGCAGACCCATAGCGTAAAGATAGAGATGTTGCAATATCTTTTATTGATGGTGATCCGGCAACGAAACTTTCCTTGACGGACAGGGTAAGGTCAACGCATCGATAATGCATCGATGGCGAAGAAAAAACTTGAATCTATCTTCGAATCGATATAGTTCATAGCCTGTAGGGCTGGGTTCCGCCCCCCCCTGTCATCTCCGTAAACACACCACATAAGGTGTTCTGATGCTGAAGGTTAAACAGTTTCGTTACGGCGCCGACAATCTCGGATATCTGGTTTACGGAACGGAAAGCGGTATGGCCGTCGACGGTGGCGCCGCGGACGGGATCCTTGCCTTTCTCGGGGAGCATCGGCTCACGCTGAAGTATGTCGCCAACACCCATGACCACCAGGATCACACGAGCGGCAATGATGCGCTGCTTGCGGCCACGAATGCCCGCCTGCTGAGCGGGGCGGATCTGCCGGACGGCGGCCGGATTGCGCTGGACGGGGGCAAGATCCGGATCATCGATACCCCCGGCCATACGGAGGAGTCCCGTTGTTTCCATTTCGATAAAGTCCTGTTCGGGGGCGACACCCTCTTCAACGGGACGATCGGGAACTGCTTCTCGGGCGATCTCGAAGGCTTCTACCATTCCGTCCGGAAACTGATGGAGCTTCCCGACGAGACCGTCGTCTATGCCGGACACGATTACGTGAAGGCCTCCATGGCCTTTGCGAGGCGGCTTGAACCGGAAAACCGGGCGATCGGCGCCTTCCTCCGGGGTTACGATCCGAAGCACGTCTTCTCCACGCTGGCCGAGGAGAGAAAGATCAACCCATACCTCCGTTTCAACGAGCCGGCCATCGAGAAGCTTCTCGCGAAGCTGCGCCTTCCCCGGGAAACGGAGTGGGAACGCTGGCACTCTCTCATGAGCATCGAATGATGGGGGTCACCCATTGTTGATGAACCCTTAAAAAATCCCTCCCCCTTGACGGGGGAGGGTCAGGGTGGGGGTGGTAAGCGATCGTATTCCCACATGTTATTTTCCCCTCCCCTCAATCCCCTCCCGCCAGGGGAGGGGAAACGTGATTTTTGACGAAGGCATCATTGTTGAAAGGAGAAAAAAATGAAATTTCGGTTTGCCCACAACAATTTCAATGTCCTCGACCTGGAAAAGAGCGTGCGATTCTACCAGGAGGCGCTTCAGCTCAAAGAGGTCCGGAGGAAAGAGGCCGCCGACGGGAGCTTCATCCTCGTCTTCCTCGGCGACGGCGAGACCGGCCATCAGCTCGAGCTGACCTGGATGAGGGACCGGAAGGAACCCTACAACCTCGGCGACAACGAATTCCACCTGGCGCTGGTTGCGGACGATTTCGCCGCCGCCCATGCCCTGCACGAGAAGATGGG
>Ga0315286_10007190_pt1 | contig 10870 bp, 9 predicted proteins | sample YL17G10_0_MG_FD_205038 | JGI IMG/M metagenome (GOLD analysis project Ga0315286, IMG submission 205038) | Sediment microbial communities from Yellowstone Lake, YNP, Wyoming, USA - YL17G10_0 | ecosystem: Environmental > Aquatic > Freshwater > Lake > Sediment | place: USA: Wyoming | collected...
CTTTCTCATCCCGCGGCAAGTCCACCAGGATTTTCGTCAAGGAAAAAGACCAGTGGTTTTGTATTCACGCCCACCATACCCTGGCCCCTTGAACGGCGGCCGACGGCTCTAACCAGGTGGAAGTCTCCAGCCGGGCGGCGAAAGGAACGTTAAAGTTCGGCGAGTTTCCTATAGAGGTCCAAGTATTCCCCGGCGGACTTCTCCCATGAGAAATCGCTGTTGAAGGCGTTCCGGACCAGGGCTTGCCGGTCGTGCGGTCGCCCAAAGGCGGCCAGCGCATTCCCGACGGCGCCGATAAGGGCGTCAGGCGAGGCGACCTCGAACTTGAAGCCGTTCCCGGTTCCGGTTGCGGGATCGAACTCCCGGATGCTGTCGTCCAGCCCGCCCGTGGCCCTGACCACAGGGACCGTGCCGTAGCGAAGGCTATACATTTGGGTCAGGCCGCAAGGTTCATACCGGGAGGGGATCAGAAAGAGGTCGCTCCCGGCGTAGATCGTGTGGGCGATCCTTTCATCAAAAGCGATCTTAAGTCCGAGCTGGGCGGGATAAAACTTTAGGGCTTCCCTAAGGTCGTTCTGGATCTTCTCATCTCCCGTTCCCAGGACCACAAGCCGGACGCCGAGCGCAAAGATGGAGGGCAGAGCGTCATAAACGATGTCCAACCCCTTCTGGGCGGCCAAACGAGACACGATCCCGACGACGGGAGTTTCCGTCCCTCCGGTGAGGCCGAACGTCTTCAGCAGCTCCGCCCTGCAAACCTTCTTGCCCGTTAGGTCCGAAGGATTGAACGGCGAGGGAATGAGCGTGTCCGTCGCGGGGTTCCAGGCCGCGTAATCGACACCGTTCAGCAGGCCGAAGAGGACCTTGGACCGGCTCCGCAGGAGCCCGTCCAGGCCGCAGCCGAACTCCTGCGTCTGGATCTCGCGGCTGTAGCGGGGGCTCACGGTGTTGACGGCCGTGGAATAGAGGATCCCGGCCTTGAGGAAGTTCGCCTTCCCCCAGAACTCCAGGTCGTTCAAGTTGAAGAGGGATTCGGGCAGACCGATCTTCCCAAGGACCTCTTTTCCGAAAAGCCCCTGATAGGCCAGGTTGTGAATGGTGAAAAGCGACCGGGTTCCCGCGAAGGATGGATCGGAAGCATGGGTCGTCTTGAGATACGCCAAGGCGACGGCCGACTGCCAATCATGGCAGTGCAGGATGTCCGGGGCGAACCCGAGCCGCTTGACGGTCTCGAGAGCCGCAATGGAAAAGAACCCGAAACGTTCGCCGTTATCCGGATAATCACCGGCTGCGGTTCCATAAAGAAAATCCCGGTCGAAATACTCGTCCTTCTCTATGAAATACGCAGGAAAGCCGTTTCCGGAATGTGACCGCACGGCAAAGACTGTCTTCCGGCCGCCTAAATCCACTTCGACATGGTCCAGGACGGTCTCGAGAGCCAGTCCCTTTTTCCTGACCTCCCGGTATAGGGGCATGAAGAGCCTGGCGTCGGCCCCGAGCTTGTTCAGATACTTGGGCAGGGCGCCGGCTACGTCCGCCAGGCCTCCGGTCTTGGCGTACGGGATGACCTCGGAAGCTAAGAACGCAATCTTCATCATGCGGCGATTGTAGCACAAAGTCACTTTCTCATGTTAGGGCTTCTATGGGCGTGATGGGAGGGCGAGGAGCCGAGAAGGATACGAGTCTCGGGCGTTTCTTGATCGGAGCGGGAGCAAAGCCCTTCTCCATGCCCTCATCTTAATAACACGCCCATCGAAAGCCACTGCAGCCCTTCTCCTTGCTTAAGAGGAAAGAATCCGATCGGCAAAGCTTGTCAAGACGAGCGCAACCCGATAATATTGAGGACGTGAACGATCGAACGAAGGCTGAAGGATCCGGCAGGCTTCCGATCAAGGTAACCGCGGCCGTCATCGAGCGCGGCGGCAAGGTCCTCATTGCCAGGCGGAAAAAGGGTGACCGTTTCGAAGGTCTATGGGAATTTCCTGGGGGGAAAATCGAAGCGGGGGAGAGTCCGGAGGAATGCCTGCGGCGGGAACTCCTCGAAGAATTGGGGGTCGAGATCGAAGCGCCGGAATTCATGTGCTCCGTTTTGTTCGAAACGTCCGGGATTTCCATCGAATTGATGGCCTTCAGGACCAGCCTGCTCGCCGGGGAGGTCCGGAGTCATGATCATGATGAAGTCCGTTGGGTCGAACCTGAACACGTGGGGGATTTCGACCTGACCGAGCCCGATCGCCTTGTGGCCGCGACCCTCTTTCGCCTGGGGCGTCGGGACGAGGGAACGAAAGGAAGCGCGTCATGACGGACAGGACCGTGGTCCTGGGTAAAGGCAAGGACAAGCCGATCAGGAACCGGCATCACTGGATCTTCTCGGGCGCGGTCGAAAGCCTTCCCGAGGGCCTCATCGACGGCGGCTTGTACCCCGTTTCAAGCTATGAAGGAGCGCCGCTCGGTTACGCCTATTTCAACAGGAAATGTTCCATCATCGGCCGGATGGTGAGCTTCGGTCCCGGAGATCCGTTCACAGCTCTTCGGAAGAACGTCCAAAGGGCGATCGCCGTCAGGAATGAGCTTTTCGGTGACGGGAAGGAAACGAGCGCCTATCGCCTGATCAACGCCGAAGGGGACGGCATCCCCGGCCTCATCGTGGACAAGTATGACACGACCCTCGTCATCCAGATCGCGACCCTCGGCATGGAGAAGCTGCGGGATTTTATCGTCGAGACGCTGGTCCAGGAGCTTGGCCCCGCATCGATCTACGAAAAATCAAACTTGACGTCGCGCCGGGAAGAGGGGCTGGAAGACAAGGCAGGGTTCCTCTTCGGAGAACAAGTCGAAAAGGTCTTCATCCGGGAGAATGGGTTCGACTTTCTGGTGGACATCGCCGAATCCCAGAAAACGGGCTTCTATCTCGACCAACGCGAGATGCGGAAGCTGGCCGGGTCGCTGGCCGCAGGCAGGCGGGTGCTCAACTGTTTTTCTTATACCGGCGGGTTCTCCGTCTATACCCTGCTGGGCGGGGCGGCCCGGGTGGATTCCGTGGACACGTCGGGCCCGGCCCTCGAAATGGCGAAGCAGAACTTCCTCCTCAATGGCCTCCACCCCGAGGAGCATGGCTTTATCGAAGCCGATGTCTTCGCGTTCCTGCGCGGGCCGGTGTCGGGCTATGACTTCCTCATCCTCGACCCTCCAGCTTTCGCCAAGCGAAAGACCGACGTCCCGCAAGCCGGGAGGGGATACAAGGACATCAACCGTCTCGCGCTCCAGAAGGTCTCGGCAGGGGGGTTCGTTCTGACCTTTTCCTGCTCCCATTTTGTGGACGAGCGGCTCTTCCAGCAGATCGTTTTCGAGGCCGCGGCCGAGGCATCGAGGAACGTCAGGATCCTCCAGAGGCACCACCAGGCCCCGGACCATCCGGTCAATATCTTCCACCCGGAAACGGAGTACCTCAAGGGGCTCCTGCTCTACGTCGATTGAATAGACCATGAGCCGATGACGACGAATTCGGCGACGCCGGCGTCCAAGCCCGATTTTCGTGCTATAATCGGCTCGCCTATTCCGGGAAAGGAGGATCCCATGGAGAACCGCGAGGAATTGAAGAGGTCCTACAAGACCGCTTCCATGATCGGCATCGCGATCATCGCCGGTCTTTTCGTCTATCTTATCGTCGTCGAGGTCCTGCGGACCCAGCTCAAGCCCTTCCGTGGTTTTGCCCCTCTTCCGGAGATGTCGACTTTCCGCTATATTTTCTACGGCCTAGCCGTCATCGAGGTCCTCGTCATCCGGCTCGTCCAGTCGCTCCTCCTCAAGCGTGCGCCCGGAGACACGGCCAAGATCGCCGGCCAGAAACTTTTCCGGACCTCCATCCTCACGGTCTGCCTCAGCGAGGTCCCGGCGATCCTGGGACTCGTCCTCTTCCTCATCGGCGGACTGAACAAGGACTTCTACGCCCTCCTCGCCGTCTCCCTGGTCCTCGTCTTCATGTACTTCCCCCGCCTCGCGAGCTGGCAAGATTGGATCGCGCGAAACACCTGACGGAACCGGAGAACTTTTATCCGCGACAAATCGCAGACTATTTCATAAGGCCTATTTACAGGAGGGAAGCATGAAAATGCGCAGTATAATCTTTCCGTTGATCACAGCCATTCTGTATTGCGGCTCCGGCATTCCTCTTCGGGCACGGTCGACGGAGAACCCAGTAGGGCCGCCGCTGCGCTACGAGATCTGGGTCGAGCTCGACCACGCCCAAAGAATGCTCCACGGCCGGGAAGAGATCTCCTGGACCAACACCTCCCGTGATGCCGTCCCCGATATGCTCTTCCATCTCTACACCAATGCTTTTAAGAACGAGAACAGCACGGTCATGCAGGAATCGAAGGAGGAGTCCCTTTTCATCCGGGCCCGGGTGAAGGAAGGGGAGTGGGGCTGGGTCGACGTGACGAAGATAGCTCTTGAAGACGGCACGGACCTCAAGCCCACGGCCGAGTTCGTGACCCGGGACGAGCCTCGGCATCCCGGCGACCAGACCGTCCTGAGAGTGACGTTCCCGGAGCCTATCGCGCCCGGAGGGACCGTCCGCCTCCGGTGCGAGTTCGAATCGAGGGTGCCCCGAAGCGGAATGCGCACCGGCTATTACAAGGACTCATATTTTATCGCTCAGTGGTTCCCCAAGCCCGGCGTTTATGAGGATGGAAAAGGCTGGAACTGCCATGAGTACCATGCCAATTCGGAGTTTTTCGCGGATTTCGCGGATTTCCTCGTCCACATCACGGTCCCTGAAAACTTTGTCGTCGGGTCCTCGGGGAAACTCGAGGGAATGGTCCCGGACGCGGCAAAAAAAACGGCCACATACACCTATGCGCAATCGCGCATCCACGACTTCGCCTGGACGGCAAGCCCGGAATTTATCAAGGTGGAGCGCGAATTCATCGCAAACCGGGAAGTAACACCAAAGGAATACGAAGAGACGGCCGGGCGGCTGGCGCTTTCGCTGGAGGAGGTCAGGCTCCCGGACGTCAAGATGATCCTGCTCATCGAGAAACAGCACCGAAACCAGATCGACCGCCATTTCAAGGCCCTGAGGATGGCCTTGAAGTATTATGGCCTCTGGTATGGCCCTTATCCCTACGAGACCGTGACCATGGTCGATCCGCCCTTCCGGACCGGGAGCGGCGGCATGGAATATCCCACTCTTTTCACGGCTGGGACGTCCCTCCTGAAGAGCCGGAAGGCTCTGTCGCCGGAAGGGGTCATCATTCATGAATTCGGCCATGGCTATTGGTACGGCCTGGCCGCGAATAACGAGTTCGAGGAGGCCTGGCTCGACGAGGGCATCAATACATATTCGACCGGAAAGGTCGTCGCCAAGGCATACGGTTCCGGAGAGTTCGGCGCATCATTCAAAGGCATTCCTCTGGGCTGGTTCCTGAAGCTTCCGGTTTATTATGATTATGAAACCGACCGCGCGGCCGCGATCAACATCGCCGAGTACGATCCCGTCGTGACGCCTTCCTGGAAGTTCTACAACGGCGGGAGCTACGGAGCCAACGTCTACATGCGGGCGTCGACCTGTTTGAACACCCTGGAGCGTCTGCTGGGCGCGGACGTCATGGCCCGGGTCATGAGGACGTTCCACATGCGTTACCGTTTCAAGCACCCGGCGACCGGAGATTTCATCGCCGTGGTCAACGAGGTTTCCGGCAAGGACCTGAAGTGGTTCTTCGATGAGTTGTTCTTCAACACCCTGAACTTCGACTACGGCGTCGCGTCGCTCCGGTCCGTCGAGAAGCCCGTTCGATCCCTCGGCGTCTTCGACGTCATCGGCAAGCGGGAAGAGATGACGGTTCGGAAGATCGCCGAGCTCGAAAAAAAGGGAAAGTCCGCCCGGAATGACAAGATCTATGTCACCACGGTCACCCTCCGCCGCTTCGGGGAGGCCAGAGTCGGAACCGGCGTGCCGCTCAAGGTCCGGGTCGTCTTCGATGACGGAAGCGAAGAGGTCCGTGAATGGGACGGACAGGGGAGGTGGACCAGACTGAAATTCGAGAAGCCGGCCAAGGCCAAACTCGCCCGGATCGATCCGGACATGATCTGGCTCATCGACTCCAACCAGGCCAACAACGGTTTCCGTATCGAGACCAAGAGGGAAGGCATTTTCAGGGTCGCGGCGAAGTTCATGTTCCTGATCCAGAACCTGCTGCTCGCTGCGGGCTCAGTGAGCTGAGAGGGAGACAAACCATGGGCAACTTCAAGATCATCGGCAACGGCGTATCCACTGTCCGCAGAAACTCCGGAATGATTTTCTGGATCTGGCTTATCGACCTGCTCTTCGGGATCATCGTGGCGGCGCCGATCTATTTTTTATTCAACAAGGATTTCGGCCATTCGCCGTCGGGCGAAGGCTTGGGACGATTGAATTTTATCTGGCTGGGAGACGTTTTTTACAAATACCAGGACCTTCTTCCCGCCCTCGCGAGCTGGGTGCTGGTTCCGGCGCTCTTCTTCATCCTTGTCTCCGTCTTCCTTAACGGTGGGATCATCGGGCGCCTGGCGGCCGTGGAAAAAACGACCCTCCAGGGGTTCTTCGCCGACTGCGGAAAGTATTTCGGCAGGTTTTTCAGGGTCTTCCTGCTCTCGCTTCCGGTATATGTCCTGGTCTTCGGCGGACTGGTTAAGCTCGTCTCGGCACCCTTCAAATTATGGGCCAAGAACGCCGCGGGAGAAATGCCGGTCATTGTCGCTTCCAATCTCAAATTCCTGATGACCATTCTCCTCTTGTCCATCGTTCAGATGTATTTTGATTATGTGAAGATCCACCTGGTCGTTCGGGACGGCCGCAAGGTCCTCGCAGCGGCGGCAGCAGCACTGTCCTTCATCGGGAGAAAGTTTTTCAAAGCCTGGGGGCTTTACCTCCTCGTCGGCCTCCTGTTCATCGCAGCGACCTCCGTCTTCATCGCGGTGACGAACGTTCTCCCGAGAACGGGAGGGGCGGCTTTGGTCTTGGGATTCATCTGGGCCCAAGCCTATATATTGGCCCGGATCTCAACCAAGGTCCTTTTCTTTGCCGCGGAACTCGATCTTTATAAGATATTCCGGCCCTGATGAAAATTCGGTTCCTCGGCGCGACCCAACAGGTGACAGGCTCCTGTTACTCGCTGGAGGCAGGCGGCTTGAGCATCCTCGTGGACTGCGGCCTCTACCAGGAGCGGTCGTTTCTCGAACGGAATTGGGACTCGTTTCCCATCCCTCCCCGGGACATTGATCTCCTGCTTCTAACACATGCCCACCTCGACCACTGCGGCCTTATCCCCAGGCTCGTCCGCCAGGGATTTAATGGCACGATCCTGACAACCCCCGCCACGGCCGACCTGCTGTCGATCGTCCTTATGGATTCCGCCAGGATCCAGGAGGAAGATGCCGCCTTCAAGAAAAAGCGCCATCAGAAGGAAGGCCGTCGGGGTCCTCATGAAGAGGTTCCTCTCTATACCGTCGAGGACGTTCAGCGCGCCCTGCCCCTCGTCAAGGAGATCGGATACGATGCGCCCGCGGCCCTCAATGATCGCGTTTCGGTCACGTTCCACGACGCCGGGCACATCCTGGGTTCGTCCATGATCGAGGTCCGGGGCCGGGAGAACGGGGAAGAGAGGACCATCGTATTTTCGGGAGACATCGGCCAGTGGGGCAAGCCGATCGTCCGCGACCCTTCCGTGTTCAAACGGGCGGATTATGTCGTCATGGAAACGACCTACGGCGACCGCGATCACGAGGACATGAAGGACGTCGAGAAACTGCTCTGTAACATCATAGATCGAGCGATCGAAGCCGGCGGCAACGTCGTCATCCCCACCTTCGCCATCGAGCGGGCCCAGGAGCTGATGTTCCACCTCGGCCGGCTCAGACGGGAGAAATGCTTCCCCGCGGTTCTCATCTTCCTCGACAGCCCGATGGCCGTAAATGTGACCGACGTCTTCGAACGCCACCCCGAGTGCCTGGACGAAGAGACCCTGAAGCTTTTTCGTGATGGAAACAACCCCTTTGAATTTCCGGGCCTGAAATTCATCCGAAGGATCGACGAGTCCAAGGCGATCAACGCGATCAAAGGCTCATGCGTCATCATGGCCGGTTCGGGTATGTGCACGGGAGGGAGGGTCAAACAGCACCTTCTCAGAAACATCTCCAGGCCCGAGTCCACGATCCTCTTCGTGGGGTTCCAGGCCAGGGAGACGCTTGGCCGCCAGATCCTCGAGGGAAACCGCCGTGTCCGCATCCTCGGACAGGAGCTGCCGGTCATGGCCCGCATCGAGAAGATACTTGGGTTCTCGGCCCACGCCGACCGGAAGGCGTTGTTCCGCTGGCTCGACGCTTTGGAATTGCCCCCCCGGGCACTCTTCCTGACCCACGGCGAAAAAGAGATCCCCCTCAAGCTCGGGGCGGAGCTTCGCCGGGACCGGGGCTGGCGTGTCGAGGTCCCTGAATACCTCCAGGAATTCGAGCTCGGATGAAGCCGGAAGGTCTTCGATGAACGTGATGTTCAGATGACTACGTTTGTTTCCCTGTCGCGAGCGCCAGGTCCCTGAAGTAATTGACCCGGAACGAATAGGATTTCCTGGGCATCATCATGAAAGATTCGGTGAGTCGAACGCCTATCTCAGCGGCCGGGAGTACGGCAAAGATGAGCTTCTGGCCGGATACGTCCCAGCCCTTGTAACCCGGGGCAAACCTCTTGCCCGGCCAAAGTCCCAGGGCCTGTCCTTCCTTCTTCAGCCAAGCCTCAGCCTGCTTCGAGACGCAGGCGACCGCCTCGGACCCCAGCCAGTCGAGAACAAGGCCCCTGAGCATGTCTCCGTCGGACATCAGCCTGGCCACGGTCCATTCCAGTTCCGGGCCTATGGTGCAAAGGCAGAGGGCAGCCTTTTCGGCGTTCCGGAAAATGGGATGGTCCGGAAACTCAGCGGAGTCGAGGATGGCCGCCAGGACCCGCGGCCGGACGAGTTTTTTCGCGTTCTCGGCCTCTTCGTGGACGACGAGCCTGATCCCCGGGTCGATGTCGCCGACGGGCTTTCTGTAGCCCAACCGGACGAGGACCCTCCGTTCCTCGAAGGAGATCGTGATATCCGGAGGGCCCCCGATCAGCCGAGGCATGGAGACACCTCCCGTTCTTTCCCGGCCATCAGTTCCCGGACTCCGGGAGCGAAGGGACGCCCATGGCTTTGGCGTAGCCCATCATGATCTTCCGGAGCTCGACGGCCTTGTCCGCTTCCAAGGGGGTCCCGACGGCCGTAGCCAGCCTTTGTTCGACTTCTTCGGCGGCCCTGTCTTCCATCGACTTCCGCCCGAGCGATACCCAGGCTTCATAAGTGTCCCTGTCGATCGTCTTGGGGAAGCTGTGTTCTTTCCGGTACCACTTTCGCGTGTGGGCCAGCGAAAGGAATTGCGCCCCGGCGGCCAGCTCTTCGAACTTGTCCACGGCCAGGATCTCGTCCCTCTGCTCAATGCCACGGACGAGACGGCGGGCCATCCCGCAGATCTCATCGTCAATGACCAGCTTCTCCAAGCTCTGGGTGCTCTCGAAATTAAGCATCCCGGGCCCGGAAATGACGTTGATCCCCGATAGGGCCGCGAGGACCGCGCCCATGCCCGTTTCCAGCCCGGCCTGGGAGTCGTTGATCTTGGAGTCGCTCATTCCCATGTAGGCGTGGGTCGGCATGCCGAGGCGCTTGGCAATCTGGGCGTAGGCCGAATCGATCATCATCGTTTCCATGGCCCCCATCGGCGTCGTGCCCTTCCGCATGTCAAAACTGGCCGGCGAGCCGCCGAAGATGACGGGGGCTCCCGTTTTGGCCAGCTGGCAGATGACCATACCGCAGAGGTTCTCGGCCACATGCTGGACGAGCGTCCCGGCAAGGGTCACGAGCGAGGTGGCGCCCGTGAGGCCCATGGAAATGAGCTCGCTCGGCTGACCGGCCCTAGCCGCATCGATCAGGCTCTGGGTAGTGAGGTTGCTCCATTTGAGGGGGGGGGAGGGGCAGGCATCGAAGATGGCCAGCGGCTTTTTCCGAAGCTCTTCGGAGCTTCCCCGGACGGCGATCAGCATGTCGCGCATGGCTGCAAAACCTTCGACCCGGAACGTTCCCGTGATAAACGGCCTGGCCGAGTGGAGGAGCCCCAGGTAGAGACGGTAGGCGTCCGCGATCGTATGCGGGACGTCGGCGCTGATGAGGGCCGTGCTTTGGAGATCAATGTTCTCCAGTGTCTCGACGAGGCGGTAGAGGCGGATGAGATCGGCGGTGTCCGCCTTGCGCTCGGCCTGCGTCTTGTGGTCCAGGATGGATACGGCAGCCGAACCCGGATCGAAGTGGATCTCGTCCCCGCCGATGATATATTCCTTCAGACCCGAGCGGTCATACAGCTTTATGACCGACGGCGTCGTCGCGAGGCAGGCCTCGACCAGAGGCCTGGTCAGGTGGACCCTTTGGGTGGGGCGGTCGACCTTCATCCCGGCCGCCGCCAGCAATTCCATGGCTTCATGGTTCTCGACGAAGATACCCTGTTTTTCCAGGAGGAGGCAGGCCTCGTCGACGATCTTCTCGATGAACTCAGCGCTCAGGAGCTCAACTTTCGGTCTCTTGGTCTGGATCATGATGTTTTCTCCTCGCTTACTTGGCCATCGCCGCCTTGGCCGCCTTCACCGCCAGGGCGGCGTTCTCGGCGAATCCCTGGGCCCCGATGTCTTCGGCCCACTTTCGGGTGGCCGGCGCTCCTCCCACGAGGACCTTGTATTTCCCGTAGAGGCCTTTCTGCCTGAGCAGCTCGATGAACCGCTTCTGGTTGAGCATCGTCGTCGTCAGCAGGGCCGAGAGGCAGATGATAT
>Ga0315286_10007192_pt1 | contig 10868 bp, 10 predicted proteins | sample YL17G10_0_MG_FD_205038 | JGI IMG/M metagenome (GOLD analysis project Ga0315286, IMG submission 205038) | Sediment microbial communities from Yellowstone Lake, YNP, Wyoming, USA - YL17G10_0 | ecosystem: Environmental > Aquatic > Freshwater > Lake > Sediment | place: USA: Wyoming | collected...
GTGCGGGCGTCCGGAAGCCCCCCGGAGTTGTCCGGCGCCGAGACGCAGCGCATGGCCGGCGCGGTCAGCCGAGAGATCCGCAACCGGCCCGGCCGGGTATCCAGGTCCGGCTGGTCGTTCAGGCTCGTCCCGGCTCTCGCCGCGGCCTGCGTATTGATCATCACAGTGATGGCGGGTTACTGGTTGCAGGACTCCTTCTTCGGGGCCGGAAGGGTTGCCGACCTTGCCTCGGAACCACAGCTGGAGGCACCGGATCTGGATGTGGTCAAACACCTTGACCTTTTGCGGGATATGGATACGATAGAGAAACTGATTCAAATCGTCGACATCCCCGACAACGGGCTATCTCCGGGCGAACCGAACCCCGAGACCCAGGGCACTCAGCCGGATGAAAACAGCCATGGGGTTGCATAACATGGGTTCCCGACAACTGTCGCGGCCGGCCGCCGTGCTGATGCTCGCGGGTGTCCTCCTTTTTGCCCTCGGCACACCGGCAGCGGGCTTTCCCCCCAAACCCTGGCCAAACATTTCTCCGGGCGGTTCTCCCAGCGCACCGGCCTACGAGGCCCCGCCATACTTCGCCATGGACAAAGGTCAGCAGCCTCCGGGATTTCAAAGCCTTTCGCCGGAGGAAAAGGGTCGCATGCAGCGCCAATACCGGGAATGGCAAACCCTGCCGCCCGATCAGAAGGATGCCATGCGCCGGCGGATGGACGACTGGAACCGCATGCCGCAGCAGAATCGGGATCTCTATCAGCAGCGCTACCAGCAGTATCAGCAACTTTCGCCCGAGGAGCGCCGGCAGCTCGAAAACAACCTCCAGCGCTGGGACCGCCTCTCGCCCCAGGAGCGCGACTCGATCCGGCAGCGCTTCAACAAGTAGCGATGGCTTCGTAAGAAGCCCGACATCGGCGTGGCGCCTCATCTTGCAGGCGTTGGCCGTCCGCTGAAGTATGGCGGGCCGCAGCGCCCGCGAGACCCGCCCGCCTTGATCTTGGGCTTTTCACGAAGCCATCCGTTTTTTTGAAGAAGGCAGCGAAACCTTTTCGGGCTTGGGTTGTTTAATGGACAGAGGCAACCACCCTATAACAGACATCCGGAGGTCAGCATGCAATCGTTGTTCAGGTTAGCGTTCATCGTGGGAGTTGGCATTTTCGTGGCGGTAGCACCGGTGTTCGCGCAAACACCGGCATCCGGGACGACCGACCCGGGGATCCAAAAGCGGATGGAGAACCAGGAGCAGCGGATCGATCAGGGAGTTCAGAGCGGAGCCCTGACACCCCGGGAGACGGGCAAGCTCGAAACCGAACAGGCGAAGATCCAGCAAACGGAAGAACGGATGAAATCCGACGGCAAGCTGACCCCGAAAGAGCGTCAGAGACTCAACCAGATGCAGGACCGGTCGAGCCGCGACATCTACAACCAGAAACACGATGCCCAGGCCGCCCATGTGGGCGCGGGGGCCCCATCGGGCAATGCAAACGATCCCCGCGTCCAGAAGCGGATGCAGAACCAAGATCGGCGGATCGACCAGGGCGTGAAAAACGGCGAGTTGACCCCCAAAGAAGCGGGCCGGCTCGAGGCCGACCAGGCGCGGATCCAGCAGACCGAGAAGCGGATGAAGTCGGACGGAAATCTCACCGGCCAGGAGCGCCAGAAGCTCAACACCATGCAGGATCGCGCGAGCGACCGGATCTATCAGCAGAAGCATGACCGCCAGCAGGCGCCCGTGAAACAGGGCCCGAAAAATTAATCGCCCGCACGACCCGACGGCCGCTCCTCGCGGAGCGGCCGTTTTTTTGTGCGCCCGGCAGGGTGCACTCCGATGGTTCGTCCCGGGGAATGGTTCGGATCAGAAGTATTTTTAATGGAAGTAAAATCGAAAGTTGCATATCGCGTCCGAGAAAACGGAGAAAAAGAAGAGAAGAAAACCAGAAGCAGTCCAAAGAAGAAATAACATGGGAGAAAAGATGCCGGCCGCTAGTCAAATATCGGTGACGGCGTTTTGTCTGTCGATGAGATCTTTCCGCCCCGACCCCTCCTGATGAAAGCGCTTTCCCAGTGGGCGCGAGCCTGCGCCGAAACGACCGGGATGTGCATCCCGATGAACTAGTAACCATAAAATTAACCAACTTCAGTCAAATCGACCCCGCCCATATCCATTCCAATTCAACTGCCACGATTGCTGCTTTTTCAAGGCTGGGAAGATAATTTCACAGTCTTAGCGCACACGTGAGCCAATCAGCGAAAATCTACTTGAAATGACGAAGAAAAGATCCCGTGGGGATCCTCAAATGGGGACCTGGTGTTGATTGGAGGCCAGAATGGGTGTGCGTTTTCGGAATACTAAATATGGTATGATATTAATGCTTGACACACAATATCCATTTGGCTATAATTCCCACAATATTGGAAAGTTAGGATAACTATTGGACTTTCAGGTGAAAATTGTGGTTTTAGGGATAAGCGGCGTCGACTGCCACAATGTCGGACCGCAGGAGGAGCGTAACTTGGATTTCAAGATCTCCGATACCGGTGGTGATTGCCACGGGGGAACGTATCGATAAATAAGCAATCGTTAACTTATATATCTTGAACGAAGTTGCCGGTGCAACGTGTTGAATACGAAAATGCAGGTGCAAACAACTCGCTCCCCTGTTCGTGCCGCGAGAGGGTGTGGAGAGGAGGTTTGAAGTGCCCGTCAACTTTCCCCCGGCGGAAATGAACGTCCTGCTGCTCTACGATTTGAATCCGCACTGGACGCCCAGCGAAAAAGAAGAAGTGGCCGAGGCGCATTCCCGGCTCACGGACGCTCTCGCCTCGGCCGGGTATTGCATCGACCTGCTCCCGGTGGTCGATCAGCATTTCCCGCAGCGGCTCGGCTCGTTCGATTCCAAGGAGTGCGTTCTCTTCAACTGGTGCGACGGCATTCCCGGACTTCACCAGAGCGAGTGGATGGTCGTGCGGCAGCTCGAGCAGATGGGCTTTGTATTCACCGGCTCCGGTTCGGCCACCCTGTCGCTCAGCTACGACAAATATCGTGTCAAGGAAGCTCTCGACCGGGGCGGAGTCACGACACCCCGCTGGCGCCTTTATAAAACCTCACAGGAAAACGGCTGGCACGAGTTCCCGGCCATCGTCAAGCCCGCCTTCGGACACTGCAGCGAATGGCTCACCTCTGAATCGGTGGCCATGAACGAAAAAGAACTGCACGATCGAATTTCATACCTGGTCAACAAGGTGGGCTTGCCGGCGCTGGTCGAGGACTTTATCGACGGCCGTGAATTCCACGTGTCCCTGTGGGGCAACGGCCGCGTGGAGATGCTCCCCCCTGCGGAGATGGATTTCTCCGCGTTCAGCGACGTGCATGACCGGCTGTGCACCTACGACGCCAAGTTTATCCCCGCATCCGTGCACTACCAGAACATCCGCACGGTGCTGCCTTCCACCCTGGATGAGGCCGAGCTCGACGAACTCGAACGCGTCAGCATGGCCGCCTACAAGGCCATCGGCTGCCGGGATTACGGCCGCATCGACCTGCGACTGCGGGATGGGGTTTTTTACGTGCTCGACATCAACCCCAACCCCGACATCAGCGAAGATGCCAGCATGGCGAGCTGCGCCGAGCACGCCGGTTATTCCCACGGAGACATGGCGGGCTATCTCATCAAGCTGGCCGCCAAGCGCCACCCGGTTTTCGGCCGGAAGACGGCGCCGCACCCCGTTGAACCCCGCGCCGTGAACTGATCCTGGCCCGTCCAACCGGTTTGCCCTCTCCCACACCCCGGCCGCGCCACGCTTTTTCATCGGCCGGTCTGCCGCCGCAGATCGTGCGCGACACTTCAGGGCCTCAATCGGATTCCCAGGGAAACGGCGAGCTGAATTTCGGCCGGCCGTCCCCGTCAAAGAGCCCCCAGTGCGGGCCGACGCTTTCAACCGCGGATTTCCAGGGTTCGTCGAACATCTCGAACAGAAACACGCTGACGCCGTTTGACTTCGCATAACGGCTCAGGCCCCGGAGGTAGTGAACTTGGTTTTCGCCGCCGGGGACGGCCGCGCCGTTGGCCGGACCGGCGCTCGGCCAGCCAGTCTCGCCCACCACCAGCCGTTTGCCGGTGTGCGCGTAGAGCCGGCTCACGTGCTGCAGCGCCCCCGGGAACACCGTGCCGGCGGCATCCGCGACCGCGACTCGGTCGAAGAACGGGTAGATGTTCACCATGACGACATCGCAGTGTTCGGCCACCCGCCGGCCCTGGGTCTCATAGTGTTTCACGGCGGCCAGCATCGACATGGCGGTGGTCACCCTGACCCGGCTCCGGGCCGGGCCGTTCAACCCTTGGCGGACGTAGTCCAAGTCCCCGATCAGTTGCTCGATCGACACCGGTTGGCGGCAGGCTTCGGGCTCCCCGGCCAGGCATTCGTTGCCGACGACGATGCCCTCCACCGTGTCAAAGGAGTTCGCCAGCCGGATGGCCTCGTCCATTTGGGCCCGGGTGCTGTGGGAATTGGCCCCGTCGTCGTGGTTCAGCGCGCAGACATAGACACCCAGGAAAAATATGAGGTCTGGGAAGCGGCGGTGGCCGAGGGGTACGATCTGGTTCAGGCCGTTGTCCAGGCCGAAGGTCCGCACGTGCCGGAATCCCGCCGCGGAAATGGCGCCGAGATCCCCCACGATTTGCCCGGCCGGCAGGTGGGGGGTGAGATCCGGGCTCTGCCCCGAGCGGTGAAACGGGCCGTAGTTCACGCCGATGAAGGCGGGCTCCAGGCTGAGCGCCGTCGCGGCAGCCAGCAGGAAGGCCAGAGCCGCCCAGAAGGCGAGCACCCGGCTGAAATGTCTCGGATGCGTTGTCATACGATCAGCGCTGGAACCGCTTCCAGCGCAGGGTGAAGCCCTCCCGGATGCCGAACCGCTCGGCGAAACCGGCCATGGCTTCGACCACGTACCGGGCGGAGCCGGCGGAGGCATAATTTCGGTCCGACATCGGGGTGGTGTGGGCGGCGATGTTGAGCACCTGGTTCCCGGCGTCGATGAAGATGATGTCGAGCGAGGTGGGCGTGTTCCGCATCCAGAACACCTGGGGTTCGGCCTTCTCGAAGAGGAAGAGCATCCCGGCGGTGTGATCCGAGAGCACGCGCCCCATCAGGCCCATGGCCCGGCCTTCGGGCGTTTCGGTAATTTCCACCCAGAGTCGCGCGGCGACGGACCCATCGGGGCGCACGAACTCTACCGCGCCGTCCGGCCGGATGACGGGGCCGGCATGGGCCGGCCGCGGCCGGGACAGCATGTCGCCCGCAGCCAGGATCAACGTGGCCCCGAGAATTGCGCAGACAAGCCTTGAGCTCATGGCGGGGGGGGTCGCGGCGGTCCCAACGCCGCCGGGCGGATTGAGGTTCTATGTGCTCCGGTCGGCAGCGCCGCCCCGAAGGCGGTCGAAGGCCTCCCGATAAGCGCACATCAGTTTTTCCTGCTCGGTCATGGCCTGGACCTTTGCGGAAGCGGCATCCGAACGGATCGGGACGCTCCCTGAGGTTCATACACCATGACCGAAGGCAAACGCAACCATCCCGGCGAGTTTCTCGGGGGATTCAATGGCGATGATGGCAGCGCACGTTGACTTGCGTGGATCGTTGGCCTATAGGTAACTACTTTTTTTCGACGCTGCGATCCGCACGTGACAACGAAAGGATCCGGCCGCCTCAGCCCGGCAAGACAGGAAGGGAAACCGCCGTTCATGGTTGCAAGCAAAATCTCCGAAGCCGAGGTCAACCGTTTCCGGAGTGCTTATCAGGAGGTTCGTTACAGCTACGACCAACCGGAGTGAACCGCAACCGGGTCGACGCATCAGCGGTCGACCGGACAGGCCCGCCGCCTGCAGATGTCCCCTTGATTGAGCCACCGCCCACAGACCAGAAACTGTCCGTCCTCGCCTCGGCGATTGCCGCTTCGCTGTGCATGCTGTGGGGGGCGAATACGGTTGCGATCAAGTTCATCCTGTCGGGCCTGGGCCCCTTCACGGCGGCCGCGGTCCGGTTCGGCATCTCCACCCTGTTTCTCTGGGCATGGGCGAAAATGACCGGCCGGTCATTGAGGCCGGCGCCCGGGCAGCTGCGGCCGCTCTTGATCAATTCCCTGTTGTTCACGGTGCAGCTCTCACTGGTCTACGTCGGGCTTACCATGACCAACGCCTCCCGCGGCGCCCTGCTCACGAACCTGCAGCCGTTTTTTCTTCTCTTTCTGGCGCATTTTTTCCTGGCCGGCGACCGCATCACCCCGCTGAAGCTGATCGGACTCGTTTTGGGTTTTTCAGGGGCGGCCTGCGTGTTCCTGGACCGGCAGGCGGAGAGCGGCCGCTTCATGGTGGGCGACCTGCTGCTGCTCGCCGCCACAGTCATCTGGGCCTGCAGCGCCGCCTACACGAAACACCTGGTCAAAAGCATCTCATCGGTTCAGATCGTGTTTTACCAGCTGCTCTTTTCAATCCCGCTGTTTGCCCTGGGAGCACCGGTGTGGGAAGCGCCCATGGTCTCCCGGGTCGACCTCGAGATCGTCGCCGCCATCGTGCTCCAGGCCCTGATCACGACCGCCTTTGCCTTTGTCGCCTGGACCCGGCTGATGCAGATACACGGCGCGGTGGCCCTGCACTCCTTCGTCTTCCTGATCCCGGTGTCCGGGGTGCTTCTGGCGGGCATAGTGCTGGATGAGCCGATCACCGTGATGATCGTGCTCGCGCTGGTTCTCATCGTGGGGGGGATCTTCATCGTGCAGCTCGGACAGCGCCGTGAGATGGCAACACTTTTTAACAAGCGCAGCGGGTGAGCGGTGAAGACATCAACCCTCACGTCCGACGCCCTGCTTCTATTGACCGCCGCCATCTGGGGGTTCGCCTTCGTGGCCCAGCGGGTGGGGATGGATTACGTGGGGCCGTTCACCTACAACGGCGTGCGGTTTGCCCTGGGCTGCCTGTCGCTGGCGCCGCTGCTGCCGGGCAGCCGGCACGCGGCGCTGGGGGCGCTGCCGCCGGCGGGGCGGCGCCTGTACTTGGTCGGCGGCGGGGCCCTGGGAATCGTGCTCTTCATCGCCGCCTCGCTGCAGCAGGTGGCCTTGCTCACCACCACCGCCGGCAAGGCCGGCTTCATCACCGGGCTCTATGTGGTGATCGTCCCCCTGTGCGGCCTGTTCTGGGGGCGGCGGCCGGGCGGCGGCACGGTCATCGGCGCCCTGCTGGCAGCCGTAGGTCTGTACTTCCTGTCCGTCACCGAGTCGGTCGCAATGGAGTTCGGCGATGGGTTGGTGCTGCTCAGCGCGTTTTTCTGGGCCGCCCAGGTGTTGCTGGTCGCCTGGCTCTCGCCGCGCGTCAACCCGGTCCGACTGGCCTTTTATCAGTCTGCAGTGTGCTCGCTCCTGAGCCTTGCTGCGGCCTTCTGTTTTGAGGCCGTTTCCTGGAGCGGCATCCGCGCGGCCGCCCTGCCGATCCTGTATGGCGGGATCCTCTCGGTGGGGGTGGCCTACACGCTGCAGGTGGTGGCCCAGCGCGACGCCCACCCGGCGCACGCCTCGATCCTGATGAGCCTCGAGGCGGTCTTTGCCGCCCTGGGCGGCTGGCTGCTTCTGGACGAGAGCATGAACCTGCGGGGGCTTCTGGGCTGTGGGCTCATGCTGACGGGGATGGTGGTGTCGCAGGTGTGGGCGCTGAAGCTTCGCAAGATCGGGTAGCGGCGGTTTATGATGGATGGTTCGAACATCGATCCAGAGGAACTGGCCAAGTTCGAGGCGCTGGCGCCGATCTGGTGGGACCGCCGGGGTGCGTTCAAGGCCCTGCACGACATCAACGGCCTGCGGGTCGGCTACATCCACGCGCGCTCGCCGCTCACCGGCCAGCGGGTGCTCGACGTCGGCTGCGGCGGCGGGATCCTCTCCGAGGCCATGGCCGCCTTGGGCGGCGCGGTCACGGGCATCGACGCCGCGCAGGCCCCCCTGGCGGTCGCCAGGCTTCACCTGAAAGGGTCCGGCCTGCAGGTGGATTACCGGATTGCGACGGCGGAGCAGTTTGCGGAGACCCACCCGGAAGGTTTCGAAGTGGTCGCGTGCCTGGAGCTTTTAGAGCACGTGCCGGACCCCGCCGCCATTGTGAGGGCCTGCGCCCGGCTGGTCAAGCCCGGCGGTGACGTCTTCTTCGCCACCCTCAACCGCAACCCCAAGTCGTTTCTGTTCGCCATCATCGGAGCAGAGGTTTTCCTGCGTCTGGTGAAACGAGGCACCCATTCCTACCGCCGGTTCATCAAACCCTCCGAACTCCGGGCATGGTGCCACGCCGGCGGGCTTGCGCTCCAGAATCTCAGCGGCTTGAATTACAACCCGTTTCGGAAGACATACTCGCTCGGCGGGAACACGCACGTCAATTATCTCATGCATTTCCGCAAGCAGCCTTAGCAGGGTGTTGAAAAACAAGCATCAGGCCGTCAGCCAAGGCGTGCGGCGTTTTGGAAAGCGCAGCATATCAGCGATATGTGAGCATTTACAAAAGCCGCACAACGCCGGATCACGGCCTCAGGCGCGGTTTTTCAACACCCTGTCAGGACTGTTTCAAAGTGCCGTCCGGCACTTCATCGTCCTGCCGCAACGGGAGACAGGCGGCAAAGCCATCCAACTTGACGCCGCATAGGCAATAAAATATCATGATCCGATGGTCAGGGCAGGCCACCCCCCGGAACCGGTGAGGCGAGGAACTCCATGAGACAGGAAAACTTCAACAAGGCCTTTGTGCTGTTGCTGCTATTGTTCATCTCCGCCATATTTCTGGCGATGATCTGGCAATTTCTGATGACCCTCATCATGGCCGGGATATTTTCGGCCCTTTTCCACCCCTTGTACCGCAGGCTGCGACGCGGGTTCGGCGGCCGCAGCAGCCTGGCCGCGGGGGCGACGCTGTTTCTGATCATCTTCCTGGTCCTGCTGCCGCTCGCGGGTTTCCTGGGGCTGGTGACCTCCGAGGCCCTGAAGGTGGGCGAGGCTGTCAAACCCTGGATCCAGAAGCAGATCTCCGAACCCGCGGCTTTCTCCGACCTGCTGGAAAAGATCCCCTTTTACGATCACATCATCTCTTATAAGCCGGCCATTCTGACCAAAGCGGGTGAGATGGTGGGCCGTCTCAGCAGTTACCTGATCAACAGCCTTTCCTCGGTCACGGTCATGACGGCCCAATTTCTCTTCCTGACTTTCATCCTGCTCTACACCATGTTTTTCTTCTTCGTGGACGGCGAGAGCATCCTGAAACGGATTCTCCATTATCTGCCGTTGCCGCCGGAGGATGAAGCGCGCATGCTCGACCGGTTCACCTCGGTGACCCGCGCCACGTTGAAAGGGATGGCCGTCATCGGCATCCTGCAGGGGGGGCTTGCAGGTGCTGCGTTTGCCGCCGTCGGCATCCCGAGCTCGGTTTTCTGGGGCACGGTCATGATCGTGATGTCGATCATCCCCGGCATCGGCACGGCCATCGTCTGGGGGCCGGCGGCCATCATCCTGGCCATGGGCGGACACTACACCGAGGCGCTCGTGCTGGGGGGGATCTGCGCGGTAGCCGTCGGGAGCGTCGACAACTTCCTGCGGCCGCGCCTGGTGGGCAAAGACACGAAGATGCACGAACTCATGGTGTTCTTCGGCACGCTGGGCGGAATCATGATGTTCGGCGTGGCCGGGATCATCATCGGGCCGATCGTGGCGGCCCTCTTGATTACCGTGTGGGAGATTTACGCTGTGGCGTTCCAGGAGGTGCTGCCGGGCGAAGTTGCCCCCTCATCCGGGGATCAGCCGGAAGAGGATCCCCGGATCCTGCTCGCCCGGGCAGATCAGAAATCCAGGCGAGTTTGACGAGCCAACCCGGTGGCCCTAGAAGTGGTTTCAAAACCTCGGATCACGCCCGAGGGCAAGGCGCAGGCCGATTCGAAAGCGCAGCAACCACGGACGGTTGTGAGCATTTCGAGAGGCCTGCAACGCCGCCATCGGGTGTCAGACGGGGTTATGAAACCACTTCTAAGGTGCTTTGCGCGCGTTGGCGATCCCGGCGGCGATCTCCCGGCTCAACTGGCCGATCGCCCGGCTCTGGGCGCTCACCAGATCTGGGTACCCCTGGCCGCCGACCGGCTCCTCGATCACGGACTGATTCACCGCAATCGCCATTTTCCCTTTCTGTTCCTTGAGGGTCCAGACCGTGTTCAGCCAGACGCTGCCCCCGGGCCGGCCGTCAAACCGGTTGATGTTCACGACCACCCGGTAGTCCGGGTCGATGGCCATGTCGTCGGTGGTGACGGCCGCGCGCTCGCCGGATAGAAGGGCATTGAGATTGACCACCAGCACCCGCTTGGTCTCATCGGCCAGCGACCCCGCCCATTTGTTAAAATCCGAAAAGCTGATTTGGTGCTCGCTCGTGCGGGTGGCGATCTGCGGCCGCTGGAGCAGGTCCGGAGTAATCACCGGCCCGACGGCCACGGTGAATGTGGGGACCGAAGCCGCCTTGACTACCGGGGGCTGTAGCGGAGCCAGGGTGTAATACTGGGCGGGCGGGCTGGTTGCACATCCGCCGAGCATCAGGCCCAAAAGACTGATACCTAAAGCGAGTTTGACAAGAGATCTCACCGCGTTCATTTTTCAGATCCTTTCCCTCTCAAGAGCGATTCCGGATGCGCTTCGAGGAACTCCACCAGCACCCGCAAGGCGCGCGCGGCCCCGGAGATTTCATCCAGCGCCGCTTTCACCCGGTATTGCTGGGGGGAGTCCGCTGCCAGCGAGCCTTCGGCCGCGGCAAGCGCGCGCTGCGCCTGCTGCAGAGCGGCCGTGGCCTCGGGGGTCGTCCGCGTACGGAGCTCGGTTG
>Ga0315286_10007193_pt1 | contig 10867 bp, 9 predicted proteins | sample YL17G10_0_MG_FD_205038 | JGI IMG/M metagenome (GOLD analysis project Ga0315286, IMG submission 205038) | Sediment microbial communities from Yellowstone Lake, YNP, Wyoming, USA - YL17G10_0 | ecosystem: Environmental > Aquatic > Freshwater > Lake > Sediment | place: USA: Wyoming | collected...
CACAAGAATCGTACGAGCGGTCGAGCGGTATCCACAATCCATCGGAGTTCTGAATATGACCGGATGGTAAGAAGTATGTCAATAATTTTTGACGGACGCAGGTAGAAGGATTTGTACGCAATCGATACGTAGGTGCGGATGAGCGTTTCGTTGACTTCTCCGATTTCAAAACGCAAATGATCGGAAAAAAATCCCGTTGTTGTCCCGTGATCGGCAATCATTGTTCCATCCCGTTTAATGATGTCGTAGAGCTCTGTTTGAGGTAGCGGAATGGCGACGGAAAAAACAGCGATATGCGGATTGACTTTTTTGGCAAAATCAATGGTTTTTTGTATGGTTTTACCCGTTTCACCGGGGATGCCCATCATGAAAAAGCCCACCACCACGATACCTTCCCGCCGAAGCATGTTGGCAGCTTTGATGACTTTGGGAAGTGAAAGGGATTTTTTTATGATTTTTTGGATCGCCGGGTCCCCGGATTCAATCCCGATACCGGCCTTGTAGGTGCCCGCTTGTTTCATTTTTTTGACTAGCCGGGGAGTCAGTCGGTCTGCCCGCACCCCATTTTGGAAATTCAAAAGTACTTTTATTTTTCTTTGAATTATTCCGTCGAGCACTGTTTCTGCCTGCTCTGTATTGAGGGTGAAGTTATCATCCAGAACATCAATTTGCCGGACACCATACCGTCCGGTTAATAGTTCCATTTCCGTCAATATATTGCTGGGACTTCTCATGCGGAATGTTTTTCCGAATATGTTTTTGTTGCAGTAAATGCATGAGTACGGGCATCCCCTTGTCGTGAGGATGACACCGATCGGCGTAGCCCTGCTTCGCGATGAATAGGAAGAAAACGGAGGCAGGAGATGATATGCAGGAAATGGAATAGAATCAAGATCTGCTACGAGCGGTCGGGGCGGGGTGTGACGAATGATAGTTCCTTTTCGATAGCTTATACCCAGGATAGACGGGAGATTATTCGGGTGTTTGATGATGTCAACAATCGTTTCTTCTCCTTCACCGACGACGACGATATCGGCATGAGTCTTTTTCAGCATAAATGCACTTTCCGCAGTTGCGTACGGACCGCCATAGACAAGAAGCGTCGTCGGGAATTTTTTTCGAAGATACGCGCCAAGAGCAATTGCCTCGTCAGCTGAAACAATATTTGACGTGATACCGATCAGATCCGGTTTGAATGATTTGACTATGCGATGGATGGCATGGTGATTCAGCTTGAGCACATGTGCATCGATGATTGTACATACGACGCCGTGTTTCTCGAGACTTGCTGCGATGTATGCAAGACCTAAAGGGGGATACATGGTCGCTTCATTGGTTCCTTTGGCATAGAACGGATACGGATTGATAAAGAGTGCTTTTTTTATCGGATGAACGACACTATGCTGCATAGATATATTGGGCATCCAAGTATATCACTTTTTCAGCGTGAGTTCGTCAATGTGTAACACGGTATGTTTTATGCCCCGTTATGAACTCATGTCATCCAAAAGCCAGTAGAGAAGAAGTGGAGTTGTTGTTCGAGTAGTTAATAGTTTGATATACATACTATATGTATACGCATATTCATTTTTTGCTTCTTACACCTTTGTATAGTAGACAGACCGACCTCATTGTTTTCCGTTTTTCTTCCAATTCATTGACGAATTGTTGAATGGCAAAATCAATGAATGTCATATGTAACAAATTTACCGGTTTTTACCAATTTTTACAAATATTTATACTAATTCTTACCAAACTATATAAGGTACCTATTTAAACCTTTTTAAGGCTAAGCCTTGATTCTCTGCAGATGGTAGTAGGGCGCTAAAAAAATGTGCTTTGAACACCACACAGATATGTGTTGATACATCGTTTTAGAAAAAACTTGATGAGAAGATAGATAAATATTGACGTTTCAGGAAGTAGATAAACATTGTATGCTGAGTGGATGAAAAGAGATGGAATTGATCATGGTCGGCGGTGTTTTTGAAGAAGAAGCAGGAGAAGCGTACTCGTAAGTATTCCCATGAGATTAATGCCTACTGCTGCCGCAAGATATTGAGCTAGTGTTTGGATGACGGTCGTGATTGTTGTCTGGATATGTGCCGGAAGAATGATTCTGATTCCGGAAATGTAGAATGCACTACAAAAAAGTGCCAGCGTGATGGCAACCGGGAGCACGCCTTTGAGATCTTCTTTTGAAGTAAACATGGTGTTGGAGATAGTAAGAATAAGATACAGAAGAGCAATTCCAATAATGAATTGTTGAGTATGGGAAAGATACCAGGAAAGTATCGAGATGGTGACCATGCCGGTAATTGTCGGCGCAATGCCGATAAGAGTCCGCCGAAACGGATCAGTGACAGCCACTTGGACGGACCCGCTTTGGACTTCTTCTCCTTCGATAGATTCAGGAGCAAGGTTGAGCGTTCCTGTGTGGACGCCCAAAACTTCAGCAGTAAAAAGATGGGAAAGTTCGTGGATGACGGTGCCGGGAAAAAGGATAATGGTAAGGATTGTGATGGTAATACTTCGTGAATGGGTCAAACGCATGAGTACTGTGAATGAAAGTTGTGTCAAACGGGAAGAAAGAATGCCAAGAATGGTGAGTTCAACGATGATGCCAATAAGAAAAATCCACATGAGGCTAGTATAGCAAACTCTTCTAGGTAAGTATCAATTATCAATTTATTGTATTCGTGCTATCATAGATTTATCCTATGTTTGGAAAGAAAAGAATTACTGTTTGTAACATCACCCGCACAAGTATCACCGTAACAATGTTTTCTGTAACTGGTAAAGGATTGGTTGTAGATAAGCGGATGGAAGGAGTAACGTTTCAAACGTTGCGATCTGAATTTGGAGTGAAACGGGTGCGATTACTGTTTCCTGAAGAAGATACCTATTTAAAGCTTCTGACATTTCCTAAAGATACGATCGTGACACGCGCTCTTGTTAGTGAGAAAGCAAAAGAAGTGATTCCAGAGGAAATTACTGATGAATGTATGGATTGGAAACAAGTGCAAATAGCAGGAGATAGTGTCGGAGTGCAAGTATATGGGGTAAAAAAAGCAGTTCTTGCGCCAATACTGAAAGCCGCGCTTGACGCGGGAGTGATTGTTGAAGCGTGTGAACCGCCATCATTTGCCATGGCACGGATGGCGTCTAAAGTGCATGAACCATTTATTCTTGTGTATCCACAAGTCAAACCCGAATTTATCTGTGCGATTCAAGATGGGAACGTATTGGAAGTCATGCGTGTGTATCCTCTTGGGTCACTGGAAGATACGAAACATACATTTATAGCGTATGTAGCGAACACGTGGGGAATAGCAGTGAGAGCTATTGCAATCAATACTCCAGATCCGGTGGTAGGGCTAGCTTCTAAAATGGAATTAACTGGTCAGGATATGGATGAGAAAAAACGTCTTCCATCCCCACTGATTATTGGTCTTATTGCTTTTCTTGTTGTTATTATTGGATTTTTTAGTGTCAAGCTTTGGAATAGTCAACGTGGGAAGACGTCCATCAAGACAATAGTATCCCCTCAGGTGAGTGTCGCACCCACACCAACGCCCATGCTAATTATTCGAAACAATCTGAAAATTGAAGTACAAAATGGCAGCGGTGTAGCAGGGCTAGCGTCAAAAGGGAAAAAAGTATTGGAAGATGCCGGGTATACCACAGTGACAACGGCAAATGCTGATAATTATGAGTACAAAGGTGTGATGGTGAAAGCAAAAACTGCTGCTATTAATGCATTTGTTGTATCGGATATTAAAGATACCTATACAAACGCAACAGTGTCTTCAACACTTCTTGATACTACGTCACCAGTTGACGCGATAGTGATACTAGGAAAGGAATAACTTACCGCTTCACGATAAAGACACGTTTGACTTCAGAAGAAACGTTACCTGCAAGGTCTCTAATTTGTATCCGTATCGTGTGTGGACCATTGCCTAGATTGTCAAAACAGTAGGAGAAATAGTTCATCCATGAACCCCATTGTCCATTGTCCAGTTTGCTTCGGGTGACCAGCTGTTTCCAGGGGGTCATATTGTCTGATACCCAAAGAGGGAAACAAGGGTTTGCATAGGTTATTGTAGCGCCTTCAGATGGCCCACCACTGATTGTTACTGTTGGAGCCATGATATCCCCAGCCATACTTGACGGCACATCGAGCGTCCATATAGGGATTGGTTTTGGCGTTATTTTTTCTTCTTCGAGAGCCGTTTGGAATTCTTTTGTAAAATTGCCGGACATAGTTGCTTGTTCAATGTCCGTAAGAACTACTGGTTGTTCTTGCCATTGAGGAGTGGGAGTGGGACGGGTAAATGTCACAATATTTGGTGGATTGGTTTTCAGTTGATTGGCGATTATTCCAGCTCCAATACCGAATAATAGAATTGCAACTATTTTATTGAGTTTACTGTTGATATGCATTGTCTGATAGTCTAACGGATATACTACGTGTTTTGCAAGAAGAATTTCCTTAATGAGAAGCGCCAGTCGCCTGCCCTGCATCCGCTGTCCCTTGTTGGATCATTCCTTCGAGCATGGAAGCAAGAATGAGAAGTGCCTGTAAGGCGCCAGGTCCTTTTTCTTTAGACAGCCCTTTTATTCTATTAAAGAGAGTAACTATTTCTGCTCTTTTTTCGGTTTTTAGGATACCTTTCATTTGTTCAGTAAATGCTGGATCATCACCGAATTGTTTTGCCAATGCTTCGTGAGAATTCGGCATGGGATTTTTTTCACCCCACCCCATTGCCCGTTGGAGATCGTAAGCTATGGGAGTGTATTCTCCTTTTTCCGATAGAGTAAGGATTTGTTGTGCTCCGGCAAGTTCACCTCCCCATTGATCTATGAGATCTAGTGGAAAATTATGACGTTGAAAGAATGCGCTCATCTCACTTTGTTCGGAAGGGACAGGTGAAGATTTGTTTTGCATCTGCGCCCATCGGGCTTCCTCAATTGTTGATGGCCTTTTCCCCATAACAAGCATTTCAGCAATTTTTTGTCGGAATTCATCTGCCATAGGTGTATCTCCTGCAGAAAGTCCGACGGCTGCCAGTGCTGCACGGGTATCACCGGCTTCCAGAAGCACTTTTCCAAGCTCTTCGAGTATTTGTTTCGTTTCCTGTCGTTTTGTTTCAGCTGCTTCTGGTTTTAGGTCTGCAGCAGCAACAGCTTCATGTATTTCTCGTGCTGGTTTTCCAGCAAGTTGTTCTTCTTCGATTATGCCAAGAATAGCTACTGGACTTTCAGCAGGAGCTCCCATTGGTATTTTTTCTCCTTTTATTTCTGGTCTTACTGGTATTCCACCGGCAAGTGCTTCTATAGGAACACCTGCGCCAGGTGGAGCAATAGGAGGAGATAGTGTTGCCATATATCCAGTATGGCGTGAATGGGAAAGAAATGTCAATTATGGAGTAAAGGATGGGGAAGCGGAAACATATGTTGATGATTCAAACACACAGAATTGTTGCACAAGTATATAGAATGATGTACTTACAATATTCCAATCAAATTGTTTTTTCATGTCCATCCGTGCTTGTATTGCGATGGTTTTCCGTTCTTTCTTATGAGAGAGCGCATAGATAAGTGCTTCTTGGATTCCTTTGATACTTTTTTGTCTGATAAGATATCCGGTTTTTCCATGGTGAATCATCTCTTTTGTTCCTGCGTTATCAGTTGCAATAACAAAACATTTTGAAGCTAACGCTTCAAGAATTACGTTAGGAAACCCTTCGTTATGATGTGAGGGGTGGATAAAAATATCGGTTGCCTTAAGAAGTGTTTTCATTTCCTGATAATTGAGCGCTCCAAGAAAATGAACACGCTTCATCGTTGGGGTTGTATTGATTTCTTTTTGTGTCCATGAGGCAAGGGGACCGTCCCCTGCGATAAAGACATGTACATTTGCCGGAAGATGCATGTGTTTGAGCGTTTTAATGAGGTATGTGATACCTTTTGATTGGATAAGACGACTTGCAAACGTGACAACCGCTGATTTTTTGGGTAGTTTCTTTGAAAGGTGAGGCACAGTGCGGGTTTTTATGGGGGAAAAGAATCGTGTATCGACGCCGCCATACGAGACGGTGATGGGAGTTTTTATTCCAAGGGTGTGTTGAAGAAATGTTTTTGCAGCTGAGTTCGTTGTCGTCACTAAATCATAGTGTCCGATAGAAAAACGGGCAATGGTGAGGTCGATAATCTTTGCTATCCATCGGATAAATGGATTTGCATGGATCGGATGGGCCGCTACTTGTTCGGTAAAGATGCTTTTTGCTCCAATAAGTTTTGCATAGATCCACACCCACCACGTTGCATCAAAAAACCGTATATGCGTGTGTACAAACGCAATGTGTTTTTGAGACATCCGGATCAATATCCCCCAGAGGGCAAAGATATTCGGGATGGCAAATTGTCCTTTCATGAGCTCTATACAGGCAATACGGTGAATAGTAAGCCCCCGATGGGTTTCTCTGGGAAGAGCGTTCTCGGTGTTATATGCAATCACGTCAACATAGACGTGCGGATATTGCCTAATAAGATGCACATATAATTCCTCAATATATCGTTGGGATCCGCCAATGGTAGGTAAAAAGTATGGCGATACGACAAGGATATGTATCGGACTATGGATTTTTTTATTTCGCATATGACTCCTTTGGAACAGGGGGTATACGTACAACAAACGTTCGTATATTTGTCCATATATCCTCAATGCGTTTGAATAAGATAAAACGCATATGACCAATTCCGGTTTTCCAGATTTGTTGTTTGCTTGGTTCTTTTGCTCTGGCGAAATGGTCGATATGGTATTCACTAAACACAACCGTTTTACTTGCTATTGCGTTGAGTTTGACTTCAGGCGAGAAATTCCAATCGCCACTTGTTACGTGGAGACTTCTAAGCGTTGACCGTTTCGCTACCCACATGCCGGAAAGAATATCCTGTATCGGGTATCCAAAGCATACCCATATAAGCGTATTAAGAACTTTTATTCCAAATTGTCTTGTTTTTGAAATGGCGAGCGAATTTTGAAGCGGCAACCGGTTACAGGATATGAAATCAATATGTTCCCGTTCCATTTTCCTTATAATTGCCGCAATGCGCTTCACCGGGTACGTATCGTCTCCGTCCATGGCAACAATGTAGTCACTGGTTGCCTTTTCGATTCCGGTTTGATGAGCAAACCCATACCCGATTCCACCTATTGCCCGTGGTTCAGAGAGCACCTTTACACCGGCTTTTTTTGCGATTTTTGCCGTTGAATCTGTGGAATTGTTGTCCACGATGAGGATTTCATCAACATAGGACGGGACGCGTTTGATAAACCCTGCAATAATTGAGGATTCATTTTTACACGGCACAACGATGGTAATTGTTTTTCCGTTTATCATAAGGTTGTCCTTGAAATATAAAAGACCGTAGCGCTGGTATTGGTAAATATCGGTTGCAGATTCATGTTCTTTTCAAACGCAGATACCGCGATGGTATCAGCTAAGGTCATTGACTGCGGACGCCAGATATTGAATGCAAACCCGAGCTGTTTTGCTTCTAACAGATTTATCCATTGGAAATACCGTGCACTCAACACTAATAGATATCCGCTGGCAGGGGTTGTGTCCAGTTTGTCGTGAATTGGTTTTAGATTGTCAGAGAGACTTGCGCTATCTGATGCATTGATAATGGATGCAATATGAATACGGTTTTCACTATTCATGTAGGCGCCACCCGGCGTATTGATACCGGTCAATGGTTCAAGAATGTATGACGTTGTCGGGTCGGAAATGAGCATGACACGTGTTGATGCGTACTGATTTTTAAGAAATGTTGCCAGTTCAAGATCACGGGTTGATACATGAGAAGCGACACCCCGGAATTGGAGCGATTCCTGCCACCGAAGTACGTTTGTTGTAAATACGACGAGTTGGGCTGCAAAAAAGAGGAAAAGAATCCCTGTTTTGTATTTCGGTATCACTGTCTGATCAATACAATACATGACGCCGCAGGCTACATACATGATTATAAAATAGCGTCCGAGTGCATAAAATTTCATGCTGTAGGCAATTGGGGAGAAGACCACGGCCATGATGGTGAGAGCAATCAATGCAATCGTTTTTGCATGTGATGCTTTTGGGTCGTGGTTGAGAGCCAACATGCCGATAGGAGCCAGAAGGAGCGGGAAATAGCCATACCATCCCTGCATGTCTCTGAGCTTTTCCGGAATCGTCTGTATGAAATTTGTCGCCTCACCGGAGTTCATTGATTCCATCGGAATATATGTTGAGAGAAAATACAATATGACATATATCCACAAAGGCATTGTAGATATGACGGTTCGTACTATGTTTGATTTTCTTTTCATAGGGGAAAATCGGATGATCAAATATACGAGATAGGTCAATATTCCTGCTCCGCCAATGACGAAATGCATGCTAAAGAGAACGAGAATTAGAACGAGTAATCCGACGATATTCGGGAAGCGTTTCGCATTGATAATCCATGCAAATCCCATACACCAGATGACAGCCGCGACTGTTTGCGGCATAAGGAAAAACGGCGTAAACACAATAGATGATTCAAAGCAAAATGCAGACAGAGTGCCTGCGATGAGTGCAGTATCACTGCGTTTTGTAATTGCTTTGGTGAGGCTATATGCGGCCATAGAGGTAAGGAACGCCATGTAAATCTCAGCTATCCACCAAAATCCAAGAATGTCCGGACGGAACAGGTATTGAGATGCCGAAAGAATAAGATGGAAAAGGCTCGTGTAGCCGTTAAAACCGAACGTGTCGGACAATTGAGATGGAAGTAGAGTAGTACGACCTTGCAGTAATGCGTTAATCGCTGTTTGATGTTCCCACATGTCCCAATTCAGTGGGAATGGATATGGGCTTTGATATCTCCAGATCAGGTAACTTATACCTGTGGTAATAGCAAGAACAATGAGATGATGCAATTTAGGTTTTCCCATAACCAACCATCCAATGGAAATTGGTATCAGAAATAACAAAAACGCTGAAAGAAATGTGTGTATCATAATCTGTTTACAAATAGTGGCAGTGCGTCATACACATGAACCGTTATATCAGTTGTTGTGTTTGGAAACTCAATCGTTTTTTTATCCAAGTTGATCCGTACGTTTGTTAATGACGGAAATTGAACAGAAATCATGCCTGTTATTTGTGGATTGACCATATACAGAAAGGAAGAAGCCGAGGCAATCCGACTGTCTATTGAGATTCGTTGAAGCGGTAACCCTGATACAGAAGATATTGCTTCAATTTCCTGCAATCGTGATTCCGTATAGAGAGCACCTTCGGTGTTGAATATAATGTCATCCCGGCTGAATTCGATATTGGCCGGCGTATTGCCTGTTCGGGCAAGTACGATTGTTGCGCCATGTATGGTTCGTTTATGAAATCCGTTGAATTGAATTGTTTGATGCAGTCCGTCTTCGTACAATGCTATTCCCCATGGATTAGTTGCGAGTTTGAAGTATCCTATGGAGTCAATACGATTTGGCCATGCGACAACCCCGCTCATACCAACAACGGTGATACAAAAAAAGAGGAACATGACAAAATGTTGTTTGATTTGTGTCATAGGTAATAATTATTTTTTGTTGTTTTCAAAAGACAACCGTGTATCTTTTGGAAACAACAGGCATACTTAGGGTATGTGAGCAAAAAGCTCAATCACCTTGCGGTGAGTCTGTTGTTGTTTGACCTTGAGGGTCGGGAATTGCTGTACTGCCTTACGTTTATGTTTCTCGCGAAGCAAGAAACTCTAACGATATTCAGCCTTGGCGGCTCCCGACCCTTTCGAGTCAGCTGGGCGTTCATCATCAGAAACTAGTGCTGCGGGAGCACATTATTTCTGATTTCCCCCAATGGCATCGCCATGTATCCATTTTCGAGTTTGAACTCGATAATGACGGCGCTGCCATTTTTGGGAAAATTGACGCCTTCCGGGCCGGTGGTCAGGGTGACCCAACCGGTCCAGGTGGTGCCGTTGTCGCGGCTGACGCGGTACTGGCCGTTATTTCCTGAAGGCCAGAACGCGAGCCCGGTGCCCAGCGTGTCCGAGGTGTTGTAGCCGATTTCGTCAGGCTTGACCTCGAAGCGGATCGTACCGGTACCTGTCATCCGCATTTCCCAGCAGTGGGGAACCTGTGCCTGGATAGTGCCAGTCATTGTGAACCTGAACTGGTTACTCCACGCGCAGTTGTCCCTGTTGCCGGCAGTGCGGATGCGCATCCAACCGTCTCCGAGGTCATCGACAGCGATAGCGAGGAAATCGCCACCGGCGATGCTTGGTTCATAGGTTGCCGTTGCGATTTCAACTCCAGCGGGAGTTGAAGCAACAGGGGGCACATTACCAGTGCCGGTGTTGGTGGGTGCAGTGGTCGCGACGCCCGGGTTGGGCAAGCAGGCGGCCAGCAGAACCACCGAAACGAACAGAACAAACAGTTTGAACAGGTTATGGCGCATGAGATACTCCTTTTCTTTAGTGCCACTTTTTCCGGGCCAGGATGGCCAGGATGACGAGTCCGGCAATCACAATCAACGGGATCGTGACGAATGCCGGAACAAACGGACTGACGAAGACGAGGTAGATCCACGTCGCGTCAAAAAACAGGGTGACGAACAGCGCCTTCTTACTGAAGAGCTTTCCGCCAGCCCACTCATCAGGCATCAATTGCAGAATGGTGAACCCAAGCAGCAAGATGCCGAACCCCAACCACATCGGGCCGATCCCAAAGTACGAGGCGGGGTTCATGACCCAATCGAACACGTTCCTGAAGTAGGCTTGCATTTTGGCCTCCGTTTGATTTTGGCTTTCGCCAAGGATA
>Ga0315286_10007196_pt1 | contig 10865 bp, 10 predicted proteins | sample YL17G10_0_MG_FD_205038 | JGI IMG/M metagenome (GOLD analysis project Ga0315286, IMG submission 205038) | Sediment microbial communities from Yellowstone Lake, YNP, Wyoming, USA - YL17G10_0 | ecosystem: Environmental > Aquatic > Freshwater > Lake > Sediment | place: USA: Wyoming | collected...
AAAGGCATCCTCAGCGCGGACGAAGTGCGCCGCGCCGTCGAAGACATGGATAGTCACACGCCGTTGCAAGGGGCACGGATGGTGGCGAGAGCGTGGACCGATCCGGAATTCCGCCGACTGCTCCTTGCCGATGGCAATGCCGCCTGCGAGGCGCTCGGCATGGAGCGCGGCCTGTACAAGTTGGTCGTGGTGGAAAACACCGATGACGTGCACAACGTCATCGTCTGCACGCTATGCTCCTGCTATCCGCGCTGGCTGCTTGGCTTGCCGCCGGACTGGTACAAGAGCCGCAACTACCGTTCGCGCGTGATCAGCGAGCCACGCGACGTTCTCAGGGAGTTCGGAACGCAGATCCCGGGCGACGTAGTGGTACGCGTGCACGATTCCACCGCCGATATGCGCTATCTTGTGCTGCCGAAGCGGCCCGCCGGCACCGACGGATGGTCGCAGGACAAGCTTGCGGCGCTGGTTTCACGCGACTCCATGATCGGGGTAGCCTTCGCTGCGACGCCTTGACGGTTGGATCGCCGAGCCGCGATCAAGCAAATGCCGCCACGGCCGATCACAACGCCTTCGATGATCCCGACAAGACAGTCGTGCCCTGTTCGCAGGGTTCCGGGGAAAGTCAGCGCCGCGGCTTGATCGCCGCCGCGATGACCGCGGCGACGATGAGGCCGACAAAACAGATCAGCGACCACTCCGCAATCGACAGGCCGAAGAACCGCCACAGCACCTTGGTGCAATCACCCGTTCCGCGGAAAATCATCGGCAGGGCTTCCGTCAGCGGGAACGATTCGAGCATGAAGCCGACGTCCGCGCCACAATCGAAAATTTTGGGTGGATGGTGTTCGAGATAAACGTGTCGGATGGCCACGGCGCCGCCGGTTGCGGCCATCATGACCAACAGGCCGCTGTAAATCCGTCGCCCCAGCGCAGCCGGGTCATGGCTGGCCGCCACCAGCGCAATGAAGCCGGCGACGATGAAGGCATAGCGCTGCAGGATGCACATCGGGCAAGGCTCGAGGCCGAGCGAATGCTGCAGGTACAGCGCGAAGCCGATCAGCCCGGCACAAACCAGGAATATCACTGCATAAATCAGTCGTGAATTGAGTGTCATTAGATTTTCGCCAGTGCCTGATCGAGGTCGGCGATCAGGTCTTCCATGTCTTCGATGCCGACCGACAATCGCACCAGGTTGTCGGTGATGCCCAGCCGGGCGCGCAATTCCACGGGCAAGGAGCCGTGGCTCATCGTGACCGGATGTCCGATCAGGCTCTCCACGCCGCCCAGACTTTCCGCGAGCGTGAATACCTGGCAGGCTTCCAGCGCCCGGCGCACGCCGCTCATGTCGGTTTTCAGGTAGACCGAGATCATCGCGCCGAAGCCGTTCATCTGCCTTGCGGCGAGCGGATGCTGGGGATGGGTCGGCAGCCCGGGGTAGATCACCTTTTCTATCTTCGGATGCGGCCTCAGCCACGCGGCCAGATGCATGGCGTTGCCGCAGTGTTGTCGCATGCGCAGCGGCAGCGTCTTTAGGCCGCGCAGCGCCAGGAAACTCGAGAATGGGTCCATGATCGAACCGATCGCGTTCTGCATGAACTCCAGTTTTTCGGCCACGTCGGTGCGATCCCTGACGATGACGACGCCACCGACCATATCGGAGTGGCCGTTGATGTACTTGGTGACTGAATGCAACACGATGTCGATGCCAAGGTCGAGCGGGCGTTGCACGTAAGGCGAGGCGAAGGTGTTGTCCACGACCGTCAGGATGCCGCGAGCCTTGCCGATCTGCGCGACTTGTTCCAGGTCGGTGATCTTGAGCAGCGGATTCGACGGCGTCTCCACCCAGATCATTTTCGTCTCCGGCTGGATCGCCTTTTCCAGGGAGCCGGCGACATTCGGATCGGCGTAGCTCGTTTTCAGACCCATCGAACGCTTGCGTACCCGCTCGAACAGCCGCCAGGAACCACCGTACAAGTCGTCCGCCGCGACGATGTGGCTGCCGGCATCCAGCAACTCCAGTACGGTGCTGCTGGCCGCGAGTCCGGAGGCGAACGCAAATCCCCGCGACCCACCCTCGAGATCGGCGATGCAGCGCTCGAATGCATGCCGGGTCGGATTCTGCGAGCGGGCGTATTCGTAGCCTGTGTGTACGCCCGGCGATTGCTGCTTGAACGTCGAGGTGGCAAAGATCGGCGTCATCACCGCGCCGGTCGCCGGATCCGGCGACTGCCCGGCGTGAATGGAACGGGTGGCGAAGCCTTGCATGGATTTGTCGTTTTTCATGACTGAATCTTACCTGTTGATCCGGACGCCGGGTGTCTGTCGTGGATCCATGAAAATCAAAGAACAACGCTCACCGCAGAGGACGCGGAGGACGCAGAGGAAATTCAAATGCAACTGGAACAGGAAAATTGGCGAAACGTCTCGATGTAGCACCAATCGGCGGTCGCCCGCATTTCCTGCCAACCTTTGTTTACGCATTTCCTCTGCGTCCTAAAAGGGTACTCCACGCTCGGCGAGGGTATCCGCGTCCTCTGCGGTGAGGGCGTGTACTTGGACGTCAGGGCGCGCGATTGCGCAAGTGGTTCAGGACGTCCATGCGGGTAACGAGACCATAAAACTTGCCGCTGTCGACGACGATGGCCACGTGCCCCTTGTTGAAGGCCTCCAGCAGTTTCGGCAGCGGGGTTTTCAGGCCGACGGTGTCGATTCTTTGCGTCATGGCCGTGCGCACCGGGTCGCTGAAGCGCACCGGATTTCCCTGCGCTGCGGTGAGCAGGTCCCATTCGTCGATGATGCCGACCACCTTGCCGCGTTCCAGCACCGGAAGCTGCGAGATGTCGTAGAGTTTCATGCGCGCGTAAGCAGTCATGAGCTTGTCGTCGGGCGCGATGGTCACGGTGGCGCGTTCTTCGTGGCGGCGGGTGATCAGGTCGCGCAGGTCGCCGAACTGCTCGCGCTTGAGCAGGCCCTGGTCGATCAGCCAGTAGTCGTTGAAGACCTTTGATAGATATTTGTTGCCGCTGTCGCAGACGAAGGTGACTACGCGCTTCGGCGTCTTCTGTTCGCGGCAATATCGCAGCGCGGCGCCGATCAGCGTGCCGGATGAAGAGCCGGCGAGGATGCCTTCTTTCTCGAGCAGCTTGCGCACCGTGGCGCAGGCCTCCTCATCGCTGATCGAGTAGGCTTTCTTTACCCGCGAGAAATCGGCGATCGGCGGAATGAAGTCTTCGCCGATGCCCTCGACGATCCAGCTGCCCGCTTCGCCGTATTTCCCGGTATGGACAAAATCGGCGAGCACCGAGCCGACCGGGTCGGCCAGCACCATCTCGGTTCGCGGCGAGGCTTTGGCGAAGTAGCGTGAGAGTCCGGTCATGGTGCCCGACGAGCCGACGCCGAATATCACTGCGTCCACGTCGTGATCCATCTGCGCCCAGATCTCGGGGCCGGTGGTGGTTTCGTGTGCCAGCGGATTGGCCGGATTGCCAAACTGGTTGACGAAGAACGCGCCGGTCTCCTTCGAGATGCGCTCGGCCATGTCCTGATAGTATTCGGGGTGCCCCTTGCCCACGTCGGAACGGGTGAGCATGATCTCTGCGCCCATCGCCTTGAGATGGAAAATCTTCTCGCGGCTCATCTTGTCCGGCACCACCAGGATCAGACGATAACCCTTCAGCGTGGCCACCAGCGCCAGCCCCAGACCGGTATTGCCAGCGGTTGCCTCGATGATCGTGCCGCCGGGCTTGAGCTTGCCGTCCCTCTCCGCGGCAGCGATCATCGACACGCCGATGCGGTCCTTGATCGAGCCCCCGGGATTCTGGCTTTCCATCTTCAGGAACAGGCGGCATTGGCCTGCATCCATGCGGGTCACTTCGACCAGCGGCGTGTTTCCGATCAGGTCCAGTAGTGTCTGTGCGGCCACTTCGGGATTGCCTCCAACAGATGGTTTGGTGGTGTTCCGACCCGGCGCACGGGCTTTCGCGGTCCACGATCAGGAGATTGGCGCTGCCCGGGATAGCCGCAAGTCTAACCCGGCAGAGGCAGCTGGGCGAAGTACCATTGCACGAGCGTAAGCTTTCCCATTCGGTAGAAGAAAGGGCCATGGGCCTGAAACTAGTCAACACTTGATATAGACGCGACTGGTGCTCTGAATCGCAGAATTCATCTCGATTGAGCGCGAGTAAGCGAGTTCCACACTGATTCGACATGAACTGGAAGCGCGTCCTGTATCGACCCGTGATTAGCGCCATAACGATCATCATAGGAGTCGCAATCGGCCTTTGGGTGTTGCTGTACTTTGCGCAGGATCAGCTTATTTTCTTTCACCAACCCGCACCGCACGCGCCGCCGCATGCGGCAGACCTGGCGATCAGCGAAGTGAGGATCGCAACACCCGATGGCTTGTCGCTGCGCGGCTGGCTGGCGCGGCCGGCCGCCGCGGCTGAAGAACGGCTGCCGCTGGCGATCTATTTCGGCGGCAACGCGGAGGAAGTGTCCTACATGGCGGCGTCGGCCGCGCGTTTACCCGGGTGGTCGCTGCTGGCTGTTAACTATCGCGGCTATGGTGGCAATGCCGGCAGCCCTTCGGAGCGGGCGCTGTTCGCCGATGCGCTCGCTCTTTACGACTGGGCGGCGAATCGATCCGATGTCGCCCCGACTCGCATCGCGGCTATCGGCCGCAGCCTCGGCAGCGGCGTCGCCGTTTATCTGGCCGCCGAGCGGCCGCTCGCCAGGCTGGTTCTGGTGACGCCTTACGATAGTCTTCGCGCGGTGGCGCAGCGCCACTATCCCTACTTGCCCGTGTCGTTCTTGCTCAAGCATCCGTTCGACTCGATCGGACGCGCGCCGCGCATTTCCACCCCCATGCTTGTTCTTGCCGCCCAACGGGATACCATCGTTCCGCCGGAGCATGCTCGGGCGTTGTTCACGCAATGGCGTGGGCCAAAGACCTGGCGTGAGTTTGCCGGTGCGGGCCACAACGACCTCGACGCCGACCCTGCTTACTGGAAGGCGATCGCCACATTCTTCACCGACGCAACGCAGCGATAAGCGCCCTGATGCGAAGGCGCGCAAGATGGCCTATAATGATAACGATTCCCATTAACCACGGGTTCACGAACGCAGTATGCCTTTAGATCTGTCCCCCGATTCGATGGCGATGGCGGAGAAACTGGTTCCGCTCAGCTGCATTGGCGTTGGTCAGACCGTCATTATCCGCGAGGTGCGCACGGGGGCGTCCGCCTTCGAGGGCGGCGATATCGGCCTGCGCCTGCTCGAACTCGGATTCGTCGAAGGCGAATCCCTGCGCGTCATCGCGCACGGCTATCCGGGCCGCGAGCCCCTCGCCGTGCGCATAGGCAGCACCACCTTCGCATTGCGCGGCTTCGAGGCCGACCATGTCCTGGTGGCAGGGGCGGCGCCATCCGGCTCGAATCCATGACCCCTTCCCAGTCTGCTTTGCGCGTCGCACTGCTCGGCAACCCCAATTGCGGAAAGACGGCGCTGTTCAATCTGCTGACCGGCAGCCGGCAAAAGGTGGCGAACTATGCGGGCGTGACGGTCGAACGCAAAGAAGGGTTGTTCGAAACGCCGAACGGGCAGCGCATCCGTGTTCTGGATCTGCCCGGCGCATACAGCCTGAACGCGATCAGCCTGGACGAAACCATCACGCGCGACGTCGTGCTTGGCACCAAACAGCATGAAGAGCGGCCGGACCTGCTGGTGTGCGTAACGGACGCGACCAACTTGCGCCTCAACCTCCGGCTTGTCGTTGAAGCGAAGCGCTTGGGGCTGCCGACGGTGCTGGCGTTGAACATGGCGGACGTCGCAAAGCATCGTGGCGTGGAGATCGATGTCGCCGCGCTCGAGCGGGAGCTCGGCATGCCCGTGGTGCAGACCGTGGCCGTGAGGCGAGGCGGAGCGGACGAACTGATCAGCGCGATTCAGAGCCATATGTCGGACCGCCCGGTGGCTGTCTCCGCATGGAAGGCACCGGACAGCGATGATGTGGCGACGACCCAGCGGGAAGTCCGGCGCATCCTTGCCATTGCCGTGCGCGAACCGCCGAACGAATTGCGCGTGGACGACGCGCTCGATCGCGTTGTGCTGCATCCTTTGTGGGGCTATGTCATCCTGGCCGTGACGCTGTTTCTGATGTTCCAGGCCGTTTTCAGCTGGGCGCAGCTGCCGATGGATGCGATCAAGGCGGGGGTCGAAGCAACCGGCAACCTGATGAAGACATGGCTGCCCGATGGCATCCTGCAAAGCCTGCTCGTCGACGGCGTGATCGCAGGCGCGGGCAGCGTGCTGGTATTCCTGCCCCAGATTCTCATTCTTTTCCTGTTCATCCTGGCGCTGGAAGATTCAGGCTATCTGCCGCGTGCCGCGTTCATGCTCGATCGGCTGATGGGCACGGTGGGGCTCTCGGGCCGCTCCTTCATTCCGCTGCTGTCGAGCTTCGCGTGCGCAATCCCCGGGATCATGGCCACGCGCAATATCGGCAACTGGCGTGATCGCCTGACCACGATCATGATCGCTCCGCTGACGACCTGCTCGGCGCGGCTGCCAGTCTATGCGTTGATCATCGGCGCGTTCATTCCGCAGAGGACCGTTCTCGGCTTCCTCAATCTGCAGGGCGTGGTGCTGTTCGTTCTGTATCTCGCGGGAATCGTGAGCGCGATGGCGGTCGCCTGGATCATGAAGCTCGTCGCCGGACGCAAAATGCTGCATCCGCTCATGATGGAACTGCCTTCCTACCGCTGGCCGAATCCGAGAAATCTCGTGACGGGACTGGTCGAGCGGGCGAAAATTTTCCTCACGCGTGTCGGCACCATCATCCTGTCGTTGACCATCCTGCTGTGGTTCCTGTCCTCGTTCCCGGCGCCCCCGGCCGGCGCCACCGGAGCGGCGATCCAGTACAGCCTTGCAGGAATAATCGGGCGGGCGCTTGAAACGGTGCTGGCGCCGATTGGATTCAACTGGCAGATATCGATCGCGCTGATACCTGGGCTGGCGGCTCGCGAAGTCGCGGTGGGCGCGCTCGGAACGGTCTACGCGCTGTCTGCGACCGGGGAAAACGTGGCGGCACAGCTCACACCGATGATCGCGCAGAGTTGGTCGCTCGCCACAGCGTTCTCCCTGCTCGCCTGGTACGTGTTTGCGCCGCAATGCATTTCGACGTTGTCGATCGTGCGGCGTGAAACCAATTCGATGCGCTATCCGTTGATCATGGCGGGCTATCTGTTTCTACTGGCCTATCTGGCTTCCTTCGTTACTTATCGGGTTGCTCTGGTGTTGACGGGAGGCTGATCCATGCAGAGCCTGATTGCTTACTTCATCGTCGCCATTGCGCTCCTCTACGCCGGATGGCTGTTCATGCCGCTAGTCATGCGCCGCTGGCTGATTGCCCGGCTCATCACCCTCGTGCCGGCCTCACAGCGCGCCCGGTTTGCGCGCCTGCAGTCGGGCGCCGAAACCGTAGGCTGCAGTACTTGCAAGGGGTGTGCGACGGATGCGCCGTCTCCTGCGCCGGACAAGACGATTCAACTGCACCGTCGCTAGCGCGAATTCACTCATTCGCGTACTGCCGCGCCCGCAGCGTCGGTAAGTTGGATCAGCCAGCGACCGAAACCTGGCCGCGGTCGATGGAGTAAATCACGTCCAGCAATTCGCGGGAGTGGGTCAGATCGGATTCCGTCAGGACGATCGACAGCCCGCGTTGCTTGAGCCCGGCAATCACCTCCGCAAGTCGTTTGGCCAGTACCGGCGCCACGCCTTCGAACGGTTCGTCGAGCAGCAAAAGTTTAGTGCCGCACATCAGCGCTCGCGCCAGCGCCACCAGCTTTTGTTGGCCGCCGGAAAGTTGCAATGCCTTGCGCTCGGAGAAAGCCTCGACCTCGGGGATCATTTTGTATACGTCGGCCAGCCGCTCGCGCGGATCGGCCGCACCCGCGGTCCAGGCCGGGATCAGCACGTTCTCCTCGACGGTAAGCGAGGGCACCAGCCGGCGGTCTTCCGGCATATAGCCGATGCCATTGCGCGCGCGCTGGTGGACCGGCATTTTTCCGAGCGGCGAACCATCGAAGCTGATGTTCCCCTGGCGCGGGGTCAGGATGCCCATTACCGAGCGCATCAGCGTGGTCTTGCCGGCCCCGTTGCGGCCGATGAGGCCCACGAATTTTCCGCTCGGCACCGCCATGTTCACGCCGCGCAGGATGCCCACCGATGCGATCGAGACGTCGAGTCCGTCAATGCGCAGCATGCTTGTCTCCGGCAGTGACGTGCGGGATCTCGCCGGTCACGTACCTGCGCACCTCTGGATCATTGAGGACGACGGTGGGCGCGCCATCGGCGATGACCCGGCCTTCGTAAAAAGCCAGCACGCGCTGGGTGTAGCGGGTGACGATTTCCATGTCGTGTTCGACGAATATCACGGTCACCTTCTGCGCCCGCACCGCTTCCATCACCATGTCCATCAGCGTCAACTTCTCGTCCGCCGATACGCCGGACGTCGGTTCATCGAGCAGCAGGATCTTCGGTTTCACCGCCATCGCCATCGCGATATCGAGCAATTTACGGATGCCTTCGGGCAGTTCACCGGCCAGCTTGTCGCGATAGTCGGTCAGTCGAAAACGCTCGAGCATGCCATCGACCGCTGCGCCGGGCGTGCCAACGTAGTGGCTGGCTTCGGCCCAATTCTTCCCTCCCGATACGACGATGCCGATGCCCACCAGCAGGTTGTCGTAAACCGACAGCGTATTGAACAGTTGCGGAATCTGGAACGAGCGGCAGATACCCAGCCGGGTGATCTGCCGCGGGTTGAACGGGGTGATGTCGCGGCCGCCGAACGTGATCGTGCCGGAGCTGGGTTTGAGATAGCCGGTCACCATGTTGATGAACGTCGTCTTGCCGGCGCCGTTGCTGCCGATCAGCCCGACTATCGCATCCTGCTCCAGAGCCACATTGATGTCGTTGGCGGCAGTCACTGCGCCGAAACTCTTGTTCAATCCCCTGGCTTCGAGAACGATGGCCATGTCAGGCCGCCTTGCGCTTGCGGGTGAACAGCGACCACAGCCCGCCGGGCAGGAACATGATCACAACCAGCATGGTGATGCCGAGCGCCATTTGCCAGGTGTTCGGCGAATACTCATAGGCAAAGCTGCGGATGGTCTCGAAGATGAACGCACCTAGAAGCGGGGCGAGCACGCTGCCGGTGCCGGCCAGAATGCCGACGAAGACGAATTCGCCGGAGGTCGTCCAATATGCCATCTCCGGATCGATGTGACCGACAGCGATCGCCGCCAGCGCGCCACCGATGCCGGCCAGCACCGCGGAGATCACATAATTGACATGAATGACGTTGCGCACCGATGCGCCCATGTACTCGACACGCAACTCGTTGTCGCGGATTGCCTCGGCCAGCCTGCCCATATGGGAGTTCAGATACTTGTGCATGAAGACGCCGGCAATGAAGGCGAATACCACTGTCAAGGCATAGCGCACGTAACGGTCGACCGCTGTTCCGGCGACGGTAATGCCGGCGATCTTGGACGCTGCGACGTTGAACCCATCGCTCGATCCCAATGCGGAAGTCTTCACCAGCAAACCGTACAGAATCATCGAAAACGCCAGCGACAGCATGGCGAAAAAGATGTCGCGATATTTCCGCAGCAGCAGCCCGAGCGCGGCAGATGCCAGGGCGGTGACAATCACGGCGGCGACCAGCATCACGGCCATGTCCGAGATTTTGAATACCTGATCCAGCGTGCCGGCCGCGTAGGCGCCGAGACAGTAGTACAGGCCATGGCCGAACGATACGACGCCGGTGCGCATCAGCAGCAGCATGCCGAGTACGACGATGCCGTAGCACAACGACACGTTGATCAGGAACATTGCCCAGCGTGGCAGAAACGGGCCGAGCGCGAGAAGGATGATCGATCCCGCAATCAGAATCGGCAGTGTCGGGTCGCGCTTCATATCTTGCGGGCTTCCTGTGCGCTGAACAGGCCCTTGGGCCGCATGATCAGCACGACGGCCATGACCAGGTAAATACTGAACAGGTCGAGTTCCGGCCGGTAATGCACGGCAGCCGAGCGCACGATGCCGACGAGTAGCGCCGCGAGCGCGGCTCCCGGCAGGCTGCCCAGCCCGCCGATCACGACGACGGCGAACGCGAGCACGATGGTCTCCGCACCGATGCCGGGTTGCACCGAAATCATAGGCGCCGTCAGCGCGCCGCCAAGCGCGCCGAGCATTGCGCCCACGGTGAACGTAATGAAGTACACGCGACCGACGTTGATGCCCATCGCCGCGGACATTTCCCGGTCATGAATCACCGCCAGCAACATCTTGCCCTGCCGGGTTTTGGTCAGGACCCAGGCGAGCACCACGCCGATGAACACCGCGGCGCCGAACAGCACAAGATTGTAGTTCGGGTAAGTCAGGTCACCGACAGTGAAGCTACCCAGCAGGCCGTACGGTTGCGCAATGAAGTAGGGGTCGACGCCCCACACCAGCTTGACGAAGTCTTCGAGGATCAGGAATACCGCATAGGTGACCAGGACCAGCACGATCTCGTCCTTGCCATACATGAAACGCAACAGGCCGCGTTCGATCACCGGACCCGCGATCAATCCAACCAGGATCGCCGCCACCAGCATGACAGCGTAGCTGCCCATGGGCGGGTAACCGTGATTGATCCAATAGCCGCCGAGTGATGCGGCACTGTAGGCGCCAAGCGCGTACAGGCTGCCGTGCGCAATGTTGAGAATCTTCATCACGCCGTAGATCAGCGTGAGGCCTACCGCGATGATGAACAGCCACGACGAGTAGATCAGCCCGTCGATCAGTACCGCGAGAAGCTG
>Ga0315286_10007197_pt1 | contig 10865 bp, 8 predicted proteins | sample YL17G10_0_MG_FD_205038 | JGI IMG/M metagenome (GOLD analysis project Ga0315286, IMG submission 205038) | Sediment microbial communities from Yellowstone Lake, YNP, Wyoming, USA - YL17G10_0 | ecosystem: Environmental > Aquatic > Freshwater > Lake > Sediment | place: USA: Wyoming | collected...
CCCTTGATAGAATAGACGGATGACCTCGAACGAGCTTCGGCGCAGTTACCTCGGATTCTTCGAACAGCACGGTCATCGCATTGTCCAGAGTGCCCCGCTGGTGCCAGCCGACGATCCCACGCTGCTGTTCACCAACGCGGGGATGAACCAGTTCAAGGACGTGTTTCTCGGCCAGGACCGCCGCGACTACAGGCGCGCGACCAGTTCGCAGAAGTGCATGCGCGTCAGCGGCAAGCACAACGATCTCGAAAACGTCGGACCGTCCTTGCGACACCACACCTTCTTCGAGATGCTCGGCAATTTCTCCTTTGGCGACTACTTCAAACAGGATGCCATCGCGCTTGCGTGGACGCTGCTGACCGACGTCTGGAAGCTGCCGGCCGATCGTCTTTACGCCACAATCTTCGCCGGCGAACAGGGCGTCCCCCGAGACGACGAGGCCTACGGGCACTGGCGGAAGGTCCTGCCCGCCGGGCGAATCTACGAACTGGGCGCCGCCGACAACTTCTGGGCCATGGGCGAAACCGGGCCGTGCGGTCGATGCTCGGAGATCCACTATTCCCGGGGCCACACGGTGCCGTGCGCGGAGCCGGTGTGCCGCGGGCTCGAGTGTTCGTGCGACCGCTACGTCGAGGTCTGGAACAACGTCTTCATGGAGTTCAATCGCCAGCCGGACGGGTCGCTGCAGCCGCTGCCGGCGCCGTCGATCGACACCGGCATGGGGCTCGAGCGCATCGCGGCCATCATGCAGGGCGTTTTGTCAAACTACGACACGGACCTCTTTACGCCCCTCCTCGACGCGATCGGCGCGATGACCAGCCGCCGGCACGGCGGGACGATGGCCCCGGCCGACGTGTCGATGCGCGTGATCGCCGATCACGCTCGCGCCGCCACCTTCCTCATTGCGGACGGAGTCGTGCCCTCCAACGAGTGGCGCGGCTACGTGCTGCGCAAGATCATGCGGCGGGCGATGCGGCACGGCAACAAGCTGGGTCTGACCGAACCCTTCCTGTACCGCCTCGTGGATGTCCTGGTGACGCAGATGGGCGATGCCTATCCGGAGGTGCGTTCGGGACAGGATTACGTCAAGAAGGTCGTCCACAGCGATGAAGAGCGCTTCGAGTCGCTCCTCGTCACCGGCCTGCCCCGCCTCGAAGAACTGCTGGATCGGTCGGCCCCTGGGCCCGTGGCCGGCGACGAGGTGTTCCGGCTCTACGATTCGTACGGTCTGCCCTACGATTTCATCGAAGACGTGGCGGCGCAGCGGAGCCTCGCGCTCGACCAGCCGGGGTTCAATCAGGCCATGGAGGCCCAGAAGACGCGCGCGCGTGCCAGCAGCGGGTTCGGCGGCGCGGCCGCCGTTGCCAGCTTCACGGTCGGCGACCAGACGCGCCGGTCGCTTGAGCAGGCAGGCGACAATTTCGACGGTTATCGGTCAACCGGCCTGACGGGCATTCAGGTCGTCGCCGTCATGGATGCAGATGGCCGCGAAACCGCGGCAATTGGCGAGGGCGCCATCGGGTACGTGGCGCTGGCGATGACGCCGTTCTATGTCGAGGCCGGCGGACAGGTCTCTGATGCGGGACGCCTCGCCGCCAGCAACGGGTCGGCCGACGCGATCGTTGAAGGGATGGCCCGGGGCGGCAGCCACTGGCCCCGACTGCATCGCGTCCGCGTCACCAGCGGCTCGCTCAAGGGGCGGGATCTGGTCGATGCCCACGTCGATGTCGCCCTGCGCGACGCCACGAGGCGGAATCACACCGCCACGCATCTGTTGCACGCGGCCTTGAGGCAGGTGCTGGGCCCTCACGTCAAGCAGGCCGGCTCACTGGTGACGCCCGATCGGCTCCGTTTTGACTTCGTCCACTTCGCCGGGCTCAGCCCGGAAGAGGTCACCGAGGTCGAGCGCATCGTCAACGAACAGGTCTTCAAGAACACCCAGGTGGAGACCGAGGTACGCTCGACGAAGGAGGCGATGGCCGCCGGCGCGATGGCGCTGTTTGGCGAGAAGTACGGCGACAAGGTGCGCGTGGTCGCGGTGCCGGGATTCAGTCTCGAGCTGTGCGGAGGCACCCATGTGCGGGCCACCGGCGACATCGGGCCGTTCGTGATCGTTGAGGAAGGTGGCATTGCCGCCGGGGTCCGCCGAATCGAGGCCATCACCGGAGCGGCGGCCGTTGCCAACGTGCAGGCCCAGCGCCGGACCGTCGAGCGCATCCTGGGCCGGCTGAATGTTCCCTCCGACCAGGCCGTCGATGTGATTGAGCGGCTGCAGGGAGACGTGAAGCGCCTCACCCGCGAGGTCAGCCAGCTCAAGATGAAGGCGGCGATGGGCGGCGGCCACGACGAGGCTGGCGACGTGGTGACGGTCGGGACGGCAAAGGTGCTGACACGCAAGGTGGCCGACCTGGACAAGAACGCGCTGCGCGATCTGGCCGACTCGCTCAAGGGCAAGCTGGGGTCTGGGGTGGTGGTGTTGGGCGCCGTCGGGGACGAACGGGTCCAGGTGGTCGTATCGGTGACCCCGGACTTGACAGCCAGGGTGCATGCTGGGAAACTCGTCAAGCTGGTGTCGCCAATCGTCGGCGGCGGGGGCGGAGGGCGGCCGGATTTCGCCGAGGCCGGAGGCAAGTACCCGGAAAAGCTTGACGAACTGATGGTTGCCGCCCGGAAGGCCGTATCGGAGCTGCTCGAGGGCTGAAGTTGTGAGAGACTTGTGCCGATACTACGTGGGAAGACTATGACCTTACCCAGGCTGACCTGCGCGCTCCTGTCCGGAATCGTGACACTGGCTCTGGCCGGGCCCGTTGAGGCGCAGACCTTCTACAGTTATGTTGATGCAAACGGGATCCCGAAGTGGGGCGACACGCTGCCCACGGGAACGCAAACCTACAAGAAGTGGGCGGTTGCCGGATCCAGCAGGAAGATTCTCGCCACCCTCCCTCCGACAGACGAATACACCCGCCAGTTCGACCCTCTGATCGAGCGCTACGCCGCAGCAGACGGCGTCCGGGCGGACCTGGTCCGAGCGGTCATCCAGGTGGAATCCGGCTTCGATCCGCGAGCCCGATCCCCCAAAGGCGCCAGGGGCCTGATGCAGCTCATGCCGGCGACCGCTGTGGATCTGGGGGTCGTCAACTCCTACGACCCCGAAGACAACATCCGCGGCGGCGTTCGGTACCTCAGGACTCTGCTCGACCGCTACGGCAACGACGAAACACTCGCGCTCGCGGCGTACAACGCCGGCCCCGAGGCGGTTGAGAAGTACGGCAACGCGATCCCGCCGTATCGCGAAACCAAGGACTACGTCGAGCGTGTGCAGAGCATCAGCCCGCTTTCGGCCGCAGCAGCGGCCGCGGCTGCCGCCGCAAAGACGGTACCAGTTCCCCAGGGCGTCCGCACCCTCTACAAGACGATCGTCATCAACGCTGAGGGCCGGCCCGTGGCACGGTACACCGATACGAAGCCGACGTCGGGCGAGTACGAGGTCTACAGCTACCGCCGCTAGCGGCAATACCGGGGTCTGACCCCATTTTCTCTGAACCCCATTCTCTAACAGGCGCACAGGGCGGCTGCGGGCTGTGCGGGCCAGGGCTGGGCCATCTGCTCGGGCGGCATGAAGACCTGTCCTTCGGCCTGCTGAGGCGCCATCCGCGTCCCGGCCGGCCCCAGGTTGAGCATCTGCGGCGGCATGGCGAGCAAGCCGCTCACGACCCACGGACAGAACTGGCTCCCTGCTCCGCGCGCAATCAGCGTCCTGGCCGCGTCAACGGTCAGCCGTTCCCGGTAATCGCGGGAACTGGTCAGCGCGTCAAACGTGTCCATGACGCTGACGATCCTGACGGTGAAGTGGATGTGATCCTTGCCGACGCCATCCGGGTAGCCCGATCCGTCGTAGCGCTCGTGGTGTGACAGCACGATGCTGCACACGTCAACGTCAAACCCGCAGCGATGCGCGATCTCCATCCCCAACTCCGTGTGGATCTTCAAATCGCGCCATTCACGCGCGTTGGGGCGGCCTGGCTTGTCGAGGACGCGCGACGGCACCAGCAGTTTGCCCACGTCATGCAGCAGGGCCCCCATCCTGATCGTCTCGATGGTCCCGGCATCGAACCCGTATTGAGACGCCAGCCGGACCGAATACGCCGCGACACGGCTGCTGTGGGCCGCGACCTCCGGGCGCTCCTTCTCGAGCGTGGCCAGCACCGATTCGACTCTTGCCAGTACCGTTTGCAGCATACCCTTCCCGCGTCTGGCCTGTGCCGGCACAGGCTGTTTGGCGTCCAACACGAACGCCACTGACCGCTCGTAGAGGCAAGGGTGATGCCACCGCGCCGATGACGATCGCGACGGCACTCGACTGCCCTGGGCGGCGCACGGCTGCACGTGCGCCAAAGGGCCATCTGGCCTGCCTCCATCGCCCGAAGCCACAGGACGCGGAGGTATGGACCGGCGGAACTTGTAGCCCTGCGGACGTTTTCGTCGATCGGGCGCACGTCAGATTTGTGAGATGACTCAGGCGGCCTTCGTCGATCCTGTGGCTCGCGCCAGCGGCCGCGAAATGCTATGATTAAAAGTTCATGGGCCGGCATGGGGCCAGCCCGCGGGGTATACAGTTTCAGGGGATTCCGTGGCCAGTCATGCATCCGCGCTCAAGGCGCATCGTCAGAATGTCGTCCACCGTGAACACAACCGGCAGCTTCGGTCCAAGCTCCGGAATGCGCTCAGAGCCATCCGCGTGTTGATAGACGAGGATGATTTTCTGAAAGCCAAGGACGAGTTGAAGGCCACAGTTTCGCTGATTGACCGGATGGTGACCAAGGGCGTGATCCACAGGAACGCGGCCGCCCGGTACAAGTCCCGACTCCAGACGAAGGTCGCCGCCGGAACCGCCGCCAAGACGGCGTAACGGTTCGGGCGCGATGAATCGCGCCCCTACGACCGGCCGCCTTCTCCACACAACTCGACGACGAGCCGCTCCAGCAGGATGCGCGGCTCTCCGCCCGATGTCTTCAGGGCAAGATCGGTCCGGAACACGGCGTCGACGGCCCGTGCCACGCGCGCCGGCGCGAGCTTCGCCCGCGTAAACCACGCCAGTTGCCCGAGAATCATCACAGGGAACTCCCCGGCATCACACTTGAGCGCCAGTTCGCGCAGCGCGCCCTTCGTGTCGCCGGCTCCGATGGCGTTGGTCATCGCCCAGGCGTCCTGCGTGATCGGGCCGCTCGCCACCTCCCGCACCGCAGCCTCGGTCATCAGGCCGTCGCCGGACGCAAACAGCAGCGCGCGCTCGAATTCGGCCCGCAGGCGTGTGATGTCGCCGCCGGCCAGCGTGGCCAGCAGCCGCCCGGCACCGGCCTCAATCCGAATCCCCTCTTTGGCGGCTTCCGCCCTGACCCACGCCTCGGCATCGCTGGCGCCCGACAGCGGATTGCAGGCGACAACCGTCGCGTGTTTCTCGATCAACATCACCGGCTTGGCGTTGCGCTTCAGGTCGGGGCCCGCGACAAATACGAGAGTGGTTTCTGGCGAGGGAGCGAGCAAGTATTGCTCGAGCGCCTCCAGTTCGGCCTCGCCAGCGGCTTTCGGCACCGCCTTCCTGGCGCGCCGGCCGGACCTGTCCACCGGCTCGCGGGCGGCCTCGTCATCTGCCTGCTTGAAGATCGGCATCAACCGCTCAGCATGAGCGACGACGATCACCCGCCTCGGCGACATCAGCGGGAGCGTTCGCACCAGTTGCATCAGGTTCCAGAACTGTTTGCGCGCCTCGTCCTTCTGCTCGGCCGGATACATCTTGTCGACATTGAACGGCCTGAGGTCCTCTTCGACGGTCTCCGCCAATCGCGCCACCAGGCGCGCCTTGGCCTCGTCATCGGGCCCGATCAGCAGGTAGACAGGCTGCACGCGCCCCGAGGCAATCTGCTGCTCGAGCGACGCGGGCGAGATGCGGGGCGGGGTCTTCTCGGCCATCTGCGGCTAGAACGCTTCCAGGATGGAGCTGATCACGGTTCGCGCGAAATCGGTCGCCACCCGCAGGAGCGCATTCGAACTCTGGCCGAAAAAGGCCGAAGGATTTCCAGCCTGCGATTCGGCCGGCAAATCGTATTCCTCGCGAAACACCATGCGCGGGTTTTCCCAGATGGTCTTGTTCGTCGTGAGGTCCACCAGCACAATGGCCGTCGTGATCGTGATGATGAAGCGCGTCGCCTGCTGTTGCTGGTTGAAGTTGGCGGGCATGATCGTCACGCTCGCGATGGAACCCCGCAGAAGCGCGTCCACTCCCGTCTGCTGGGGCAGCACCTGGTACTTGCCCCGCCCGATCAGCTCCGATCGGATCCTGTCGGTAAACAACCGCTCGACCTCGACGTACGGCGTCGCATTGGTGAACTCCGGAATGCCAACCGTCTTGATGTACGACGGCAGGAACGAGCCCCGGCCCGCGAGGGTGTAGCCGCACGCGGCGGTGTGCGCCGCGAGCACGGCGGTGACGGCGATCTTCAGGAACGTGCGCACGTGTCTCCTACTGCACCACAATGCTGACAAGTTTGCCCTTGGCGACAATGACCTTCTTCACCGTCCTGCCGCGAACGTGGGAGGCCACCGCGTCGTCCGCCAGCGCGGCGGCTCGAATGTCCTCCTCGGAGCTGTCGGCTGGAACCGTGATCCTCCCGCGCAGCTTGCCGTTGACCTGCACGGGGATCACGACCTCGTCTTTCTTCGCCACGTCTGGATCAGACGCCGGCCACGGCGCGCAGATGATGCCGTCCTGGTGCCCCATCTGTTCCCACAGCTCTTCGGCCATGTGCGGGGTGAAGGGCGACAGCATCAGGACCAGCGCGTTGACGGCCTCGGCCAGCACGGCGACGGTCTGCGGCCGCTCGGCCTCGACTCTCGCGTCCTCCTCGGCTCTCCTCCTCGGGCTCCCGGCCAGCGTGTGCTGATCGGCAAACAGGTAGAGCTCGTTGACCAGCTCCATCAGCGCTGACACCGCCGTGTTGAGGTGGACGCGGGGATCCAGGTCGAGCGTGACGCGGCGAATCGTCTCGTGCGTCTTGCGTCTGAGCGCCCGCTCGGCGCCGGTCAGTTCGCTCGCGACGATCGGAACCACTCGCGACGCCATCGGCTCGCGCCACGCCTGGACCAGACGCCAGACCCGCATCAGGAACCGGAAGGCGCCTTCGAGCCCGGCGTCGCTCCACTCCACTTCCTTCTCGGGCGGCGCCACGAACATCACGTACAGCCGCAGGGCATCGGCGCCGTACTGCTCGATCATGTCGTCGGGATCGACGACGTTGCCCTTCGACTTCGACATGACGGCGCCGTCCTTCAGCACCATCCCCTGGGTCAGCAGGCGGGCGAACGGCTCGTCGTGGGTCACCATCCCGAGTTCGCGGAATACCCGCGCGAAGAACCGCGAGTAGATCAGGTGCAGGATCGCGTGCTCGACGCCGCCGCTGTAGAAGTCGACGGGGCCCCAGTACTTGACCTTGGCTGGGTCGAACGCCATCTGATCGTTGGTCGAATCGCAGAAGCGGTAGAAGTACCACGACGAATCGACGAACGTGTCCATCGTATCCGTCTCGCGGCGCGCGGGCCTGGCGCACGTCGGGCACCGCGTATTGACGAACTCGGGCACGCTCGCGAGTGGTGAACTGCCGCGACCCGTGAACTCGGTCAGCTTCGGCAACACGACCGGGAGCTGCCCGTCCGGCACGGGCACCATGCCACACGCTTCGCAGTAGACGATCGGGATGGGCGTGCCCCAGTACCGCTGCCGCGAGATCCCCCAGTCCTTGAGCCTGAACTGCACGGTCCGCTGGCCAATCGCCCGGCGCTCGGCCTTGCCGGCCATGATGTCGATGGCGTCGCTCGACCACAGCCCGTTGTACTCCCCGGAGGCGACCACCCGCCCGGGCTCTTCGTATGCGGCGGTCATCGTCTCGGGGTCAAGCACTGCGGCGCCAGTGCCCTCCGGCTGTATCACCACGCGGATGGGCAGCCTGTACTTCGTGGCGAACTCGAAGTCGCGCTGGTCGTGCGCGGGCACGGCCATCACGGCGCCGGTGCCGTACTCGCCCAGGACGAAGTTGGCCACCCAGATTGGCACGTGCTCGCCGGTGAACGCATTGATGGCGAACCGCCCGGTGCTGAACCCCTCTTTCTCGACCTCGCCGGTCAGGCGGGCACTCCGGTCCTGCCGGCGGAACCTGTTGGCGGCCTCGCGGAAGGCCGCCGGATCGACTGATTCGGCCGCCATGCGCTCGACCAGATCGTGCTCGGGCGCAAGCAACACGAACGTCGCGCCGAAGATGGTGTCGATCCGGGTCGTGAAGACCTCGATGTCCACCGCCCCGCCAGATCCTGACTCGTCAACCAGCGGAAACCTCACGCGCGTGCCCACGGACCGTCCGATCCAGTTCCGCTGCATCGTCAGGACTTTTTCGGGCCAGCCGGTCAAACCGTCGATGGCCTGCAGCAGCTCATCGGCAAAATGCGTAATCCGCAGAAACCACTGATCGAGATCGCGATTGGCCACCAGCGTGCCGCATCGCCAGCACCCGCCGTCGACCACCTGCTCGTTGGCGAGCACGGTTTGACACGATGGACACCAGTTGACCGACGAGCGCTTCCGGTACGCCAGATCGCGCTCGAACATGCGGATAAACAGCCACTGGTTCCACTTGTAGTAGTCCGGCAGGCACGTCGCCAGCTCACGCTCCCAGGCGTAGCTGATGCCCAGGCGCCGCAACTGCCCCTTCATGTGACTGATGTTGGCCAGCGTGGACGTTTCGGGATGGATGCCGTTCTTGATGGCGGCGTTCTCGGCGGGCAGCCCGAACGCGTCCCATCCGAACGGGTGGAGGACGTTGTAGCCCCGCATCCGCTTGGTGCGCGCCATCACGTCGCCGATCATGTAGTTGCGGACGTGACCCACGTGCGCGTGCCCCGACGGGTACGCGAACATCTCGAGGCAGTAGAATTTCGGCCTGGACGGATCCTCCGTCACTTCGAACGCACGGGAGTCGGCCCAGCGCTGCTGCCACTTCGTCTCGATGACCTGCGGCTGATACTCAGTCATGCTCCTGGAATTATAGCCCACGCCAGTAACGGGCCTGGATGGCGCGGACTCTCTTGACGGCCGCGTCGCCACGAATCGGCGGCTCTGCCTCAACCCGGACAGTGGCGGAGACGGCCTCACTGTCCTCTCCGGCCAGCGCGCGAAGAGACGCGTCAAGCGACGCCGCCAACGCCGGCAGGTGATACCCGCCCTCGGTCACCATCACGAGCCGGCCTGCCGACGACTGGTCCGCCACGGCCACGAGATGACGAGTCAGACGGGCGTAGCCCGCTTCCGTCATCCGCATGCCCCCGAGCGGATCCAGCGCATGCGCATCGTAGCCGGCCGAGACAAGCACCAGGCCAGGGTTGAACAGCGTCACGACCGGCACCACGACCTGGCGAAACACGACATCGTAGTCGTCGTCTGTGGCGCCGGCCGCCATGGGTACGTTCACCGTGTACCCCGCGCCGTCACCCACGCCGACCTCGGATTCATGTCCCGATCCCGGGTAGTAGGGCCATTGGTGGGTTGAGACAAACAACACCCGTGGATCCCCGAGGAAGGCGCACTGGGTCCCGTTGCCGTGATGAACGTCGAAATCCACGATGGCGACTCGAGCGACGCCGCGGGCCAGCGCGTCGGCGGCCGCAATCGCCACGTTGTTCAGCAGGCAGAATCCCATCGCGCGCGACGGCTCGGCGTGATGACCGGGAGGCCGGACCAGGGCAACTGCCCGCGTGACGGTCCCGCCGAGCACGGCATCGACTGCCTTGAGTGCGGCACCGGCGGCCACGGTGGCGACCTCCCACGATTCGGGAGAGGTAAACGTGTCAGGGTCCAGCATCACGGCCTGCCCTGCGGTCTCCCCAAGCTCGTCGAGGTACGCCCCGTCATGGACTCTGGCCAGCTGCTCACGCGTCGCGCGGTCGGGCTCGACCACCCGCGCGCCCCGATTGCGCCACTGCCCCGCTACCACCGACATGACGTCGTAGCGTTCCGGCCGCTCCGGGTGGCCCGGCGGCGGCTGATGGAGCGCACACCGATCAGAGGTGACGATCACTATCGGCATCACGCCTTCCCGCTGACGAGCGCCCTCGCCAGATCGCGCAGTGCCGCCAGCCGGGTCTCGAGCTGCTGCCGGCAGACTTCAATCCCGGCCTCGTCCAGTTGACGAGGAACTTCCAGCGGATCGCCGACGACGAAGGCGACGCGGCTGAAGGGTTTGGGGATCTGTGCGCGATCCCAGCTCCTGAGCGTCCAGAACCTGTCGGCCTCGATGTGAAACGGCACGAGCGGGCAGCCGCTCGCCATTGCCAGCCACACGGCGCCGGCCTTGGCCACGCCGGCCGGTCCCCGTGGCCCATCGACCGTGAAGGCCGCCGGATGGCCCGCGCGCAGCTCGCGAACCATCTGCCGCAGCGCACCGGACGCGTTGCGCGAACTCGACCCGCGCGCCGTCCCGAACCCAAACCGCTGGATAATGCGCGCAACCCACTCGCCGTCAAAGTTCTGGCTCGTGATGACGATAATGCCCCGCCGCTTCAGGAAGAGGGTCCCGGGCAGGATTCGGCCGTGCCACAGGCACAGGATCGGCTGGCGGCCGGCAGAAACCACCGCCTCGTAGTGTTCGAGTCCGCCCACCCGCCAGCGGAACGTCCGACCGAGCAAGGCAATCAGTGGAAATCCGACGGCGGCGATGGCCGCAACCTGGGCACGCTTGAGACGGGAGCCCTGCCAGGAAGGTTCGTTCACTGGACGGTCTTCAGTCTTCCTTCGACAAACGTCATCAGGTCGACGAACTCGA
>Ga0315286_10007199_pt1 | contig 10863 bp, 8 predicted proteins | sample YL17G10_0_MG_FD_205038 | JGI IMG/M metagenome (GOLD analysis project Ga0315286, IMG submission 205038) | Sediment microbial communities from Yellowstone Lake, YNP, Wyoming, USA - YL17G10_0 | ecosystem: Environmental > Aquatic > Freshwater > Lake > Sediment | place: USA: Wyoming | collected...
TCGGCTCAGAGGGCACAAGTTGAAGCAGCAATGAGGGCTTTGCCTGAAGCTCAACAGAGAGCAGTTGTGGAAGTTGCAATGAAGGCTTTGCCGGAAGTTCAACAGAGAGCAATCATGGAATCAGCTCAAAGAGCACAAGTTGAAGCAGCAATGAAAGCATTGCCGGAAGTGCAACAGAGGGCGGTTATGGAAGCAGCTCAGAGAGCACAAGTAGAAGCAGCTCAGAAAACAAAAGTTGAATAAAGGGTAGATGAGCGCGTTATAGATAATTCTTTATGTAAGGAGGAGATTGAGTAATCGTCTCCTCCGTTTTTATTATTGCGTTTAGTTACCACCCATCACTTCTGAAACAAAAATATGATTATGCTTCAAGTAAAAGCCGGTGGCATCAAATCTAACTCTTTCGTTATTGTCTTTCTCTTTTTATTTATTCTTTTTTGTACATCCATAGTGTCGGGACAATTTTACACAATGGAAACGAAGAATATGCGGTTACTCTATTACGACAAAAAACACAGTTCTGTTATTCCTCACTTAAGCCGATGCTTTGAAAATTCAATGCGATTCCATCAAGACCTATTCAACTACAAGCCATCGGAAAAAGTCACGGTATTGTTACAGGATTTTGATGATTATGGAAATGCGGGTGTCGCTGTACTTCCATTTAATTATCTGTTACTCGGCATCGAACCTTTTGAACAAATTTTTGAAACTTCCCCGACTAACGAGAGATTCAATTGGGTCATGAGTCACGAATTGATGCATGTTGTAGCGATGGATAAAGCTTCATCGTTTGATCATTTCTACAGGTCACTTTTTTCCGGAAAAGTAAAACCAACATCTGAGCATCCCATCTCGATGCTTTATGGTTATATGACAACACCACGCAGATTTAGTCCAAGGTGGTATCAAGAGGGGATTGCCGTTTTCATGGAAACTTGGATGGCTGGCGGAATTGGGCGGGCACAGGGAGGGTACGATGAAATGGTATTTCGAACATCGGTCAACGACAGCTCCTACTTCTACGATGTGGTAGGATTAGAATCCGAAGGTACAACGGTTGATTTTCAAATCGGGCAAAACTCTTACCTTTATGGAACACGGTTTATGAGTTACCTTGCTTATCAGCACGGTGTTGAAAAATTGCTTGCCTGGGTTGATCGGAATGATTCAAGTAATCGTGACTTCGCTTCTCAATTTAACAAGGTTTATAACTGTTCGCTGGATGAAGAATGGAGTCGCTGGATACAATGGGAACACAAATGGCAGCAGGAAAATTTGGATTCAATTCGCCGTTATCCGTTGACTCAGTATCGTAATATTTCGACAGAACCTTTAGGATCCGTTTCGCGCACATATTATGATTCAACAACAAATAAATTATACGCTGCTGTAAATTATCCCGGGCAGCTTGCCCATATCGCATCCATAGATATCTCAACTGGCGAAGTGAGAACAATTTGTAATATACCATCGCCGGCTCTTTACTATGTGTGTTCACTTGCGTACGATCAAGAAAACGGACTGCTCTTTTACACCACTCACAATAGCAGCAGTTGGCGGGGTCTCAATGTAGTGGATGTAAAGACAGGAGAACAAAAGGCACTCTTAAAGGATTCTAGAACGGGTGACCTAGCATTCAACATTGCAGATAAATCTTTGTGGGGAGTCCAACACAATATGGGGATATCAACTCTGGTGCGATTTAGTGCGCCGTATAAATCGTGGACTGAAATCACTTCAATGCCGTATGGTACAGATATTTTTAATATAGATATATCTCCTGATGGTAAGTATCTTTCAGGATCAATTCTTAAAATTAGCGGCAGACAAAAACTGGTTAGAGCATCCATAAATGATTTGCTTACCGGGAATATTAAGTTCGATTCTCTGTACGAGTTTGAAAAAAATGCGCCCGAAAATTTTGTTTTTTCGGCGAATGGACAATATCTCTACGGAACAACATACTTCACCGGTGTCTCGAACGTTGTCCGTTATGATTGTGAGACAATGAAAATGGAATGGCTGACTAATTGTGAGACAGGTTTCTTCCGAGCATTACCTATTTCGAATGATTCACTTGTAACGTATCATTATTCAGGAAAAGGATTCACACCGGTGATGATCAAAAACCAAACAGTGGAAGATGTAAGCCCAGTGCGATACCTGGGTTACGAAATCTCTACCAAACAACCAGTGGTCAGGTCATGGACGTTATCGTCACCGACAAATATCAATATCGATTCATTGACAACATATTCGGGTGATTATGATGAATTTAAGAATTTACGGATAGTTTCATTATATCCTATCATACAGGGATATAAAGATGCGGCAGCTTTTGGACTCCGTGGTAATGCAATTGATGCTTTATTAGCACAAGAGATTGAGATGGTTGGAGCATATACGCCAAACCAGGGTATCCCTTTAAACGAAAGATGGCATGCAATGCTTAACTATTCTTATTGGAGGTGGAAATTCTCGGCTTCGTATAATCGTGCCGATTTCTATGATCTCTTTGGTCCAACGAAGACAAGCAGAAAAGGGTCTTCGCTCATGGGGCGGTTCAGTGACAATTTGATATATGACGTTCCTAAAGTACTTGATTACACTACCTCGGGTGCTTGGTACGGCGGGTTTGAGAAAATGCCGGAATATCAGAATGACTCAGCATCATATGATCAATTTTTCACCGGTGATGTACGATTAAATTATCGAAACCTTGCTCGTTCACTAGGTGCAGTTGAGTCGGAACAGGGTTTTCGCACACAGTTCACATTGTTAGATTTCTATGTCAATCATAAAAATTATCCACGTTCGTATTGCACAGCCGATTATGGGATTCTGCTTCCGATCGATCACTCTTCTATCTGGTTCAGAAGTGCACTCGGATATGCCTTCGGCGATAGATCGGAATCATTTTCCAATTATTCCTTTGGCGGGTTTGGAAATAATTGGATTGATTATCAAAGCTCCAAGCGTTATCGCGATTACTCAAGTTTCCCTGGAGTCGAAATCAACAGAATCGATGGAACAAATTTTGGAAAGTTACTAGTTGAGTGGGTTTTGCCACCGCTTCGTTTCCGTCGGCTTGGATTTATGAATTTCTACTGTAACTGGGCTCATCTGAATCTTTTTTCGTCAGGCATTGTCACGAATGTCGAGGATAGGGATAATAGACAGATATTCTTCAATGCTGGCGCTCAAGTTGATTTTAAGATTGTGTTACTATCGCGGCTTGAATCGACATTTTCACTGGGGTATGCTCTTGCGTGGGAGAAGAAACAAAAACCTACAAAGGAATTCATGGTTTCTTTAAAAATATTGTAGGGAATAATTTGTGTCTCAGATCGTTGTAAGCTTGCTCCCGGTTTTTATTTTTCTTGCAGCCCTCTATTTCCTGGATAGTTACAAACTCATCAAGATGCAAATGGTGTTGCTTACAATTGTGGTGGGATGCATCGTTGCGCTGGCAGCTCTCCTTGTTAATACGGTATTCATCAACTTTTTGGATTTAAGCTCAATATTTTATTCAGGGTATATCGCGCCGGTTGTAGAAGAATCCCTCAAGGCTCTCTATATAATTTATCTCATAAAATCTAAAAAGGTTGGTTTCATGGTCGATGCCGCGCTTTACGGTCTTGCACTTGGCGCTGGGTTTGCGTTTACGGAAAATTTGTTTTACTTGTATAACCTTCAGGAAAGCAATCTGCTTCTCTGGCTCATCCGGGGGTTTGGAACTGCAATGATGCACTGTGGAACGACCGCACTCTTTGGTATAATCTCGAGGAACTTATTCGATCTTTATCAATCAAACAATGTAAAAATATTTTTCCCCGGTTTATTAATTGCAATAGTTTTTCACTCGCTGTTTAATCATTTCATTTTGTCACCGGTTGTCTCAACAATTCTTTTGGTAATCGTGCTTCCTTTGTTGATGCTTATCGTTTTTAAGCGGAGTGAAGATTCCACGAGAAGATGGCTCGGCATGGGTTTGGATTCTGATCTCGAGGTTCTGGAATTAATTATGGATGGAAAATTTACCGACTCAAAAATTGGAACATATCTTCATTCGCTCAGATCACATTTTTCTCCCCAGATCATTGGTGATATGCTTTGCCTAATTCGTTTACACACCGAACTTGGAATGCGGGCAAAAGGGATGTTGATAATGCGAGAAGCGGGTTTTGATGTCCCTGTTGACTCTGAAATTAAAGAAAAGCTCACAGAGCTAAGATACTTGGAAAACAGCATTGGCAAAACAGGTAAACTAGCGATAGCTCCTATTTTGCATAGAAGCAGTCGGAGTCTTTGGCAGCTATATTTGTTGGAAAAATAGTGGATTACATAATATTTGAGGATTACTGTTTTGAAACTTTTTATTGAGGCATTCATTTCTATTTATAAACTTGACACTTCTCTTAATATTGCGTAACTTTTAGCAACATTTATTCATTAAATGGAGGGTATATGCAATTTAAAGTTAAGCATGATAGCGGCTTAAGTGTAATAAGCTTAGAAGGAGACTTTCTAAGCGAAGGGGAACAAGGTAAGTTGCGAGATCAAGTACATAAACTTGTAGATCGGGGTAAAACCAAACTTGTCATCGATCTTGCCGGTGTGAAACATATAAATAGCTGCGGCCTTGGTGCATTAGTGTGTGCATTTACATCTGTGCGCCGGGCAGGCGGCGACCTATGGCTGACAGGTATCGGACCATCTGTTGAGGAGCTTTTAAAAATTACACAGCTTACATTGATATTTAAAATTTCCCCTACTGTTAAACAGGCAATAGCCGATTATCAAGCGCAGATGAAGTGATACCAATTGCCGAAATAAAATAGTGTTGAGAACGAGGCGAATCGAAATTCGTTTCAAATGATCGAACAAATTCTCAATTTTCCCAGTAGCGCTTTCAGTCCTGAAGGGATGGCTCCGCCACGAGTGGTTGGAAATTTAAGAATCCCGCTGTTTTTTTTAGCGGGACTCTTGAGAGGAGAAATTACATATGATCGGCCAGACAATATCACATTATAAAATTGTTGAGAAGCTCGGTGAAGTGCCAAACTTGCCCACGATCCCGACGCACGCCAGGAGAGTGGTTGCAAGTTTGCGCATCCCGTCCATTCTGAGCTTGTCGAAGGATGGCGGGAGCGGAAGGAGAAGAATATGATCGGTCAAACAATATCACACTATAAAATTCTTGAGAAACTCGGCGAAGGCGGCATGGGCATAGTTTATAAAGCCCACGACACTAAGCTCGACCGCGATGTTGCGTTGAAATTCTTACCCCGCGATATCTCCCAATCAGATGAGTAGCGCAATCGCTTTATACATGAAGCAAAAGCTGCTTCTGCCCTTGACCACCCAAATATCTGTACAATACACGAAGTTGATGAAACTGCCGATGGACAGCAATTCATAGTGATGGGTTACTATGAAGGGATATCCATAAGTAAAAAAATCGAGAAAGGACGCCTTGATGTAACCGAAGCTGTGTGGATTGCTATTCAGATTGCGGAAGGATTGCAGGCGGCGCACGAAAAAGGTATTGTGCACAGAGATATCAAGAGCAGTAATATCATTGTTTCCGATAAGGGTCAGGTGAGAATCCTGGACTTTGGACTGGCACGAAAGAAAGGTCTGAGCAAGATTACCAAGACAGGAACAACGGTAGGTACTGCATCGTATATGTCACCTGAACAGGCACGCGGAGATACGATTGATTACCGGACTGACATCTGGTCGCTGGGTGTGGTGTTATATGAGATGATAACAGGTAAACTACCTTTCCGTGGAGAACATGAGGCGGCAATATTGTACTCTGTTGTCAATGAGCAGCCACAACCAATCGAGAAGGATGTATCGCCGGAACTTATGCATATCCTCCGGTGGGCACTGGAAAAAGATCCTGAGGAGAGATATCAAAGCGCCGGGGATCTGCTGACTGATCTGAGGAGGTTGAAGAAAGACACGTCAAGGAGCGGATTCACGCCGGTGAGCGGGGAAAAGAAGAAGTTATCTTCTCGTAGAAACAAAATTATTGTTGCTGCGTGTGCACTTGTTATACTCTGTGTTGTAGGTTATCTGTACTTTTTTAAGAAAGGAATGGAAATCAATCCTGCCTTCACAACGCGATGGATTGAAATTCCCTTCAGCGATCTCGGTTTAATGCCAGGACTTTCTCCCGACGGAAAGTGGGTCGTGTTCGGCGCTGTGGATAAAGCGAAGAAGTCGGACCTGTATGTCGTTCGTGCAATCGGGGGCGAAGTGAGACGGCTGACGCAAGACTCCAGTCGGGTCACCTGGTGTGCAAACATATCGCCCGACGGCGATAAGATAGTCTATAACCGTTGGTCAGGGGATGCTGTTGAAATATGTATTGTAGCAATGAATGGTGGAGCGAGCAAGAATATTGCTGTTGGAATATCGCCAAAGTGGTCTCCCGACGGAAAGCGGATCGGATACATTCTAGAACCTTCAGGGGGTGCGAATGTAATAAGTAAAAGCGGTAATGGCGAATTCTGGACTATAAATCCGGACGGAACTGACAATCGTTTGGAATTCATAGATTCAATTGTAACAAAGGATGTTCTTCCAGTACTATCTTTTAGCTGGTCACCCGATGGGCGCTCTGTGGCATGGTTACGCAAACTCAATACACGCCATTGCGAGATCGTCATCCATCATCTGGAAACACACGTTGAGCATCCAGTCATATCTGATAAGACTCATAAGGGGAGTGTCTGTTGGACTCCTAACAACCAACTTATTTATTCGTCCGCAGTCGGTGATGAAATGAATCTCTGGATGGTATCTGCTTCCGGCGGCAAGCCAGTTCAAATAACGAAGGGATTGCGTGCCGTTGATGATCCGTTGGTATCAAAGGATGGTCAGACGCTCCTCTTTTTCCAATATAGAACCACCGGGCATTTGTGGCTGGCAACTCTGGACGGAACGGTGCGGCGGGAAGAAGTCTTTTCGAGCGAACAGTATTTTGAGTATCCCGACATCTCACCGGATGGAAAATTCATTTCGGTCGGCATGTCAATCCCTGGCACGATGAATCGTCATTTATTTATAATGAACCGGGATGGCACGAACATGCGGCAAATAACATCGGGAGAGATTGCATGTTTTAATCCGCGGTGGTCTCCCAATGGGAAGTTAATCTCCTACTATGCCAGAGGCAGGTATGAACCATTTGATTCATTCAAAGTCTATGTCATCAATCCGCACAAGCTTGATGTTCCTAGGTTTGTACACTACGGAGTGAATCAAACATGGGCAGATTCGGTCATGCTTGAGATTCAATCACAATTTGACTTGAAGGTATGGCAGGGGTATCTTGATGGTCGACCCGCCAGACCTTTCTCAAAGGATTCGATTAACGCACGTACGTTTTGTAACGGACAATATGTGCTATGGACAGATAATCATCGAAGCGCTCAGATTGCCCGTGAACCTAACAGAGTGTGTCGGGCAGAAGAGTGGGATGGAAGTGGTCCACCGAATTCAATCAAGTTGGAAGTACGGGGGAGCTTTCTAAACTATGATGCGTTATATAATCGGCAGGCACTTGACATATTCCGTATTCGCTTTCACGATTGGAAAATGGAAAAGTTAAAAGTGAACGTTCAAGATATAGATACATTAAATTTCTTTGTTCGTACAAGCGGTGATGGAAAGGAGATGGTTTACAAGACAACAGATTATACTCAAAAGTTAGGTGTGATTGAGAATTTGTTTAAGTAGGATATGATTGGTAAATAATATCATATTACCCTCACCCTATAATCCCTCTCCCGAATTGGGAGAGGGATGTCACGCAAGTGACAGGGAGAGGGTAGTGAAGGAAACGAATGATGATCGGCCAGACAATATCACATTATAAAATCCTCGAGAAGCTCGGCGAAGTGCCAGTCCGACTGGACTTAGCAAACGAAGTGCAGCTAAGTCCACTTGTCGTATTGAGCATCCCGCCCTCTTTTGGCGGGAGCGGTAAAGGGAAATATTTATCATGATTGGACAGACCGTTTCCCGTTACAAAACGCTGGAAAAATTAGGTAAGGGTGGTATGGGAATAGTCTACCGTGCCGAAGACACCAAGCTCGACCGAGACGTTGCATTGAAATTCTTTCCGCCAGAACTTTCGTCCGACCCAGATGCTAAGAAATGATTCAAGAAACTGATGGAGCGAGTGAATTATGAGTGGGAATATTTTGAGTTGTGAGTTTAATTGAATTATTGTATTATTGATACATCGTTTTATTGAATCTACGTTAAAGAGCTGCCCCTGCCGAGTGCAGGCATCTACCCTTGGCTTAAGCAGAATACTAATCAGATAAACAAATCATCCATGTAATAACTAAGGTACATTATGAAACTACCATCAATCCAGCAGGTTATTCAAGATTCTACCCGAACGTTAATTCGATTTCCACTCGTGCTCTTCAATGCGGCACTTGGAACGGTTACCGCATTAATTCTTGTTGACTACGAAGGTCCACCGGGTCCAACGGTTCTATTTAATATTTTGTTTGCAACCATTCTTGGTATACCATTCTGGATTGCCGTTGCTCTCTTGGTAGAAAAAAAGAAAATGGGAAAATCAAAATCGTTGATTGTTTATATCATTGGTGTACTTTTACTAATTGCCTATGCGTTTTCTGTTCCCTCTGATATCTCGGACGCACCAAACGTTCATGTTTTTCGTCTGTTAATACTCGCCGCCGCACTTCACTTCTTCGTAGCCGTAGCTCCGTTTTTCGGTACAGGCGAGATAAATGGATTCTGGCATTATAACAAAACACTCGTACTCCGATTACTCACAGCAATTCTATATTCGGTTGTTCTCTATGCAGGACTTTCCGTTGCTCTTGCAGCGCTCGATCATCTATTCGGAATAGATGTTCCCGGTAAACGTTATGGTGAGCTTGCCATACTTATCTACGGTCTTTTTACAACATGGTTCTTTATGGCAGGCATACCGGATGATCTTAATAGTTTTAACAATTCAACCGATTATCCGAAAGCTTTAAAAATATTTGCGCAATATATTCTTTTTCCTATTGCGTTAGTCTATCTTGTAATCTTGTATGCATACTTAGCAAAAATTCTTATTGCGTGGGATTGGCCTCAGGGTTGGGTAAGTACGCTCATCCTTGGATTTTCCACAACCGGAATTCTTTCGTTATTACTGTTCCACCCCATCCGCGATCATGTCGAAAATGTCTGGATCAAAACTGCCTCGCGCTGGTTCTACGTTCTCATGATTCCAATCGTGATCATGCTTTTCCCTGCGCTTTGGAGAAGAATATCGGAATATGGAATCACGGAGGGAAGGTATATCGCAGCCGCGCTTGGAGTCTGGCTTGCAATAATGGTTGCTTATTTCATCCTGAGTAAGACTAAGAGCATCAAAATCATTCCCGCCTCGCTCTGTGTTTTGGCATTTCTCGTGAGTTTTGGTCCGTGGGGAGTATTCAATGTTTCTGAGAAGAGCCAAACCGAGCGGTTAAAACAACTACTTGAAAAAAATTCTATTCTTGTTGATGGAGTAGTAAGAAAAGCCGAGGCATCAGTACCCTTCGAAGATACAAAGCAAATCAGCTCGATCATCAGCTATTTGCATGATATCCATGGTTATGACCGTATCCAACCATGGTTCCGTGAGAATCTCAAACAAGATTCAAGCGGAGATCGGTTAACTTACAAAGACCCGGCGCTCGTTACAAAGATAATGGGTGTTAAATTTGTCAAAGTTTGGTTAGGCAGTACAGGGAATGAGATTGTTCTAAATGCAGACCCTGAAGGTAGCATCGATGTTGAAGGTTACAGCAAAATAATATGTACACAGTACATCAACAACGATCGGTTGCAAAAAGATTTTCCAAATGAAGGATTAACATATCGAGTTAACAAGGAATTGGATAGTATTACATTCACGCTCATGCGAGAAGGAAAGGCAATTGATTCCTTGCAGATTTCTATACGCCCGCTTGTGGATAAACTTCTGAAAGATTATGGCAACGTAAATGCCGGCAACATTCCGCCGGAAAAAATGGTGATAGATAATGCTAACCAGAGCATGAAGGTTAAGGTCTATTTACAGCATTTACGTCTTCGACGTCAGGGTAGTGATATAAAACCAATAGCATATAAAGCGGAATTTTTGTATACGATTTGTAAATAGTGATAATTCCTGACTATTTTGAGTTGTCTTACAGCAAAAATTAAATGATCATCAAAATATTATCCTGTTGTAAATACCATAGGATCTATGCATTATGATTTATTGTTTCAATGGCTATTAGGAATAACAAACCTACACCGGATTTTCTTTACACTATTAAACTGTGAAATTTGATAAGAGGGTAAATATCCAATGAAAACATTATCCGTATCCGAGCGGTTAAGGCATAACATACTTTTTGAGAACATAACGGAAAAGATGTTCGATAATGTCAGGCATAAACTTACGGAACGTCATTATACTGCTAATGATGTTATCCTTGAAGATGAAAGTGAAGGAGAAGAGCTTTTTCTCCTTGTTGAAGGACGTGTGAAGATTTTGAAGAAATCAAAATTTGGAGAGGAGAAACTTCTTGCACTTCTGCATCCTGGAGATTTTTTTGGTGAACTCGAGCTGGTAGATGGGCGCCCGCGCTCTGCATGCGTAGTCGCGGTCGACGATTGCCTTACCTTCACTCTTCACAAGGATGGTTTTGAACGCTTGCTTAAAGACAGCCATCCATTCACGATACGGTTGATGCAGGTTCTGAGCATCCGGCTGCGCGCGCTGAACAATCATTTCATCGGGGAATTAGCACGCCATACCGAGCATACGATTACCGAACTGAA
>Ga0315286_10007200_pt1 | contig 10863 bp, 12 predicted proteins | sample YL17G10_0_MG_FD_205038 | JGI IMG/M metagenome (GOLD analysis project Ga0315286, IMG submission 205038) | Sediment microbial communities from Yellowstone Lake, YNP, Wyoming, USA - YL17G10_0 | ecosystem: Environmental > Aquatic > Freshwater > Lake > Sediment | place: USA: Wyoming | collected...
ACACATGCCCCATGGACCGAAGAAGAGAGGTCGCCCCCCGCACGGGGGCGTGGATTGAAACAAGATGAGGCGTGGGTTGAGGTGACTGGACAGAGGTCGCCCCCCGCACGGGGGCGTGGATTGAAACTGTATCAGCCAGTTGACGGACAGGTGGATGATTTTGTCGCCCCCCGCACGGGGGCGTGGATTGAAACATTGGCTGAGACGGATAAGATAGTGCCTCACGAATTTTGGGCGTGCTTATTTATTTGGTAAGTCAGACAAAATTAGAATAGAGAACAGTTAACCGAACAGGACCCTGACAAATATCGGGTTAGAGGTAAGTATCCTTGATGTAGCCAGCCGGAATCTCGAGCCATCGAATATAAGGTCACCAGCCGTGGCCATTTCATTGAGTCTGCCAACTAGATCTCCAATATTTTCCTGCCCAAATCGCTTAACGAGGTCGTTTGGATTTACACCTTCATCGAGCAAACGTAAACGCAACATTGTTTCCTCTGCTGCCTTGTCTTTGGTTTTCAACTCTTCAATATCTTCCACCAGATGGGCCGGCGTCTTTAAATAAGCATAAAGATCAGACCGGTTCCTGAATCGCTTTCCCTCGATATGAGAAGCCGCCGCTGGTCCAAGCCCAAGATATTCACCGCCCCGCCAGTAGATCAGGTTATGTAAACATTCATGTCCTGCAATAGCGAAGTTAGATATTTCATAATGTTTAAATTCATGCTTGTCCAGAAATAGAGTTGCCATCTCAAAAAGATCAGCTTGCGTATCGTCGGATGGCAGGTCAACCGGCGGATTAAGCGCCAGAGGAGTGTCATGTTCCAGTGAAAGGCAGTATAATGACAAATGATCGATGCCATGACTGGTTAAGGCTTCTAGAGAAGTATGTACCGTCTTCCAATTCTGTCCGGGAAGCCCAATCATCAAATCGGCAGATATTGTTTTAAAACCTATGTTTTTGGCTTGTTCAACAGCATCAACTGCCTGTGCTGCAGTATGGACTCTACCTACTCTTTCAAGTTCCTGTTGGCAAAGGGATTGAACACCAATGGATATTCGATTAATCCCCGATGATTTGGCAGCTTCAAGTAAACGAACTGTTGATGATTCAGGGTTAACTTCTATAGTTGCCTCGACAAGGTTAGATAGGTCAAAAGCATGGCGCAGACCATCAATCAGCCTGATAAGATTATCTGGCCCCAGCAAGCTTGGTGTCCCACCACCTAAATATAAAGTATCAAAGGATAATCCCTGGTATGAACGGAACTCAATCATTAGGGCTTGAATATAAAGATCAATAAACCCGTTCTGCAGTGGCACTGAATAGAAGTCGCAATAGCTGCACTTTTTAACACAAAAAGGAACGTGGACATATAGTCCCCTCACGTCACTACTCCATTTTCAGCAACAAAAGGAAGGCTTCCTGTGGAACCTCTACCGAACCGACCATCTTCATTCGTTTTTTGCCCTCTTTTTGCTTTTCGAGCAGTTTCTTTTTACGTGTGATATCACCGCCGTAGCATTTGGCAATGACGTCTTTTCTCACCGGCGCAATATCTTCTCGAGCTATTATCTTATTGCCGATAGCAGCCTGTAACGGAATCTCAAACTGATGCCTGGGGACAAGCTTTCTCAGCTTATGTACCAATGCTCGACCTCTAGATACCGCATTTTCACGATTAGCTATGAAAGAGAGAGCATCAACCTTGCTGTCTTTAATTAAAATATCCACTTTGACCAGGTCATCAGCCCGATATCCCACAAAATCATAATCCATACCGGCATATCCCCGGCTTATACTCTTAAGCTTGTCATAGTAGCCAGCCAGGATTTCGGCCAGTGGAATATGGTAAGTGAGCAGGGTTCTTTTTTTGTCAGAATGCTCTATGTTTATCATTTTCCCACGCCTGGATTCAGACAGTTCCATACAAGGACCAACATAATCTTCAGGCACTATAATTCTAGCCATGATGATAGGTTCCTCAATGTGATCGATATATTGAGGCTCGGGGAATTTTGAGGGATTATCTATCATCAAGGCTGCGCCCTTGGTAGTAACAACCTTATAGAGCACCGAAGGCATGGTGGCAATTAAGTCTTGACCATATTCCCGCTTAAGCCGTTCCAAAGTGATTTCCATGTGCAGCATGCCCAGGAAGCCCAGGCGATAACCATGTCCCAAAGCTGCAGAACTCTCCTTCTCATAGACGATAGAGGAATCATTGAGACGGAACTTCTCCAGTGCTGTGGTAAGTTTGTTATAGTCACTGCTGTCAATGGGATAAATTCCGCAAAATACCATTGGTTGAGATTGCCTGAATCCTTCTATTGTCGGCGTCTGCGGATAGTCCGGTGAGATGATGGTATCACCAACATGAATAGTACCTACGTCTTTAATGCCAGCTCCGAGGTAACCGACATCTCCAGCCTTCAAAGTGTCACACGGGGTCAACTGCGGGCTGAAATAGCCGACCTCTTCCACACCAAATATTTTACCGGTGGATTTAATCATGAATTTAGACCCTGCACCCAAAACACCTGAGAAGATACGGATATGGGGTATAACGCCGCGGTAGGCATCGTAGTAAGAATCAAAAATGAGGCATTGTAGCGGCTCCTCAACACTTCCACCGGGTGGTGGTATTCTCTCCACCACTGCCTCCAGTAACTCTTTTACGCCGATCCCCTTTTTCCCGGACACCAGCAATATAGTATCTCCAGGTATATCCAGCAGATCTTCCAGTTGTAAATGGCACTCATCTAACATAGCGCTTGACAGGTCAATCTTGTTGATAACTGGAATAATCTCTAGTCCGGCCTCAATGGCGAGGTAGGCATTGGCAATAGTCTGGGCCTCTACACCTTGTGAAGCATCAACCAGCAGAATAGCACCTTCACAAGCTTTAAGACTCCTTGACACCTCATAGTTGAAGTCCACATGCCCCGGAGTATCGATGAGGTTCAGGATATAGTCTTTGCCGTTTTTCGACTTATATGGAATTCTGACTGACTTGGCTTTGATAGTAATGCCACGTTCACGTTCCAGTTCCATACTATCCAGGACCTGGTCGTTGCTGACAGTGGTCATTACTCCGGTCTGCTCCAGAATGCGATCGGCCAGAGTCGATTTTCCATGATCTATATGGGCGATTATGCAAAAGTTACGTACGTTTTCCATGCTTAACCTTAAATATTACCATTGGTCCTGCTCCGGCACAATCCTCTCTAGAAAAATAAAGTCGTGGCTATTAAGCCACGACTGAAACTGGAACCATTTTACAAGACCAAACTAGAGTATTGCTCTAGAGATATATAACTGGCGACCCCGATGGGGATTCAACAGGTGAGTTCGTAATCTACCTCATAGGTAGTTTACCACATTGGGAACAACCAGCACAAGAAAACCGCAAGGTCATTCCCAGCAAGATGGTGCCAGTCCTCAAAGAAGCAAAAGCCAACGGAAAGTCTTTGCGGGAACTGGCACGAGAAGTCGGCGTCAGCCATGAGACCATACGGGTGGCACTGAATAGTACGTAGGCTGCGCCTTGGCAGATTTCAACTCACCTTACTTAACTTTAACTACCAATACTAAATCATGTAGCCAAAATGATTACAATAAATCGGGCTTGAGACATTTGGTGGTTGGTACAGAGACATACCAGAAGTATTACTTTCCAGGATGGTGTGAAGTTGTAGAATACTGGTGACTACATCCACGTAGACATCGGCATTTCAGTTAATTCAAACATATAGCTGTAACTTAATGACCGGATGTGTTGAACACTATACTGATGTTCTACCCAAAACACTTGTTAAGAGGTAGGCTGTGGCAATGTTTATGAAAGAGGAGGATATGCTATGGATATGCAAATGCCAACCATCTGGGTTTGCCACCATTGCCCTAAGCATTTTACAGCCCCCGGCTTACGTCAACTCTACGCCTTTGATTACGCATTATAGAGAAGTGGTACATACTTGGTTGAACAGAAGCACCAAGGCACAACGCTAAGCCAATCGGTCAACCTGCCAAGCACCGTTGGCTAAGGCGGTGCAATAGTGAAGTTGGCATCACTTACATAAGAACTACCCTGATAGGTAACAATGGCTACCCTTATCCTGGCCTCCGTAGTGGATGGCCCAGTTACTGTCCAAGCCTGATGGCCATCATTGGGTGTGCTGTAAATGATGGTCTTCAAAGTAGTGCCGCCATCCCGTGACAGGTCAATCCTGACTTGGCCCGTGACAACATCCGATGTCCAAGTGATAGTCTGGGTTGTGCCGATCATCCAGTTCTCACCGCCATTGGGAGAAACAGCTGTTATGGTTGGCGGTGCAATAGTGAAATTGGCATCACTTACATCATAAACATCCCGATTGCTAATGCTGACCACCCTTATCCTGGCCTCAGTGGTGGCTGGACCGGTTACTATCCAAACTCTATTGCTATGAATGGGGGTGCTGTAATTGATAGTTTGCCAGGTGCTGCCGCCATTCCGTGATAGGTCGATTCTGACTTGGCCCGTGACACCATCCGATGTCCAAGTTATAGTCTGGGTTGTGCCGATCATCCAGTTCTCACCGCCATTGGGAGAAGTGACCGTTATCGGTGGTGTTGGGGTGGGCGTAGGAGTAGGAGTGGGCGTGGGTATGGGTGTGGCCGTCGAAGTCGGCGCAGGCGTGGGTGTAGGTGTAGGCGTTGTAGTTTCAGAAGGAGTTTCAGTTGGAGTTTCAGCTATAGTCTCAGTTGGAGTCTCATCTGTAGTTGTATCTGTCTGTGTAGGCATCGTGGTGCTGGACGTCTGACAGCTGGCACAAGCGGAGAACATGCCCAACACAAAGGCGACCAATACTAAAACTCCAAGCCTCATCATCTTATTCCTCCCGTAAGAGGATTCTTACGGCTTTGCCCCATGCCTCTTGACTTTAATGATAGGACCATTGTATGTGAGTGTCAAGACTGCTGAGGGACACTAGACACTCAAAGACCTAGGCATGTGGGAGGGCCTGGAGATATTAGAGAGGTATACTCGCTATGACATGATCATCAAAGACTTGGGCAGGTGGGAGTCTCTGGTAACGGTGTGGATGCAACTGCCACATTGCCACTACTCTGGTAAAGTCATTGTCCAGAGGCCAATAGGAGAACTCAACAGGCCGCCACAGACTGACTCAATCAAGATTGCATGGACACAATACACAAGAAGTTATACCGTTTGAACTTATCTCGATGGCTGTGGGTTAGCTGACTTCTCAACTAAAGGCCAGTGGCAGGACACGGAGGGTCTATCCAAATAGTGAGAAGGAAGAACTATACAAAAAGGGGTATTGTGTCGGTTATTCTGTAGCTGAGATGGTCCGGAGTAATGGCCATTTAGCCCTTAACATGGTTCATGTTATAGACTGCCTTGAGGGGATGAAAAGGCTTCCCCATGAGTATGTTGACCTGGTCTTTGCTGACTCGCCTTATAACATAGCCGTTGACTATGGGAAAAGAAAAATGACTGAAATAACACCAGACTGCCCGGAGTTTCAGCATTTTGCGGATTGGTTTAAGGCAATAGCCTGGTCAAAATACGAGGAGTTCTTTCTCCATGCAGCTACCTGTCCCCAATGCCAGCAAGCCTTTATGGAATTCAAGGGGCAGATGGAGCTGAAGATGATACAAATCTCAGATGCTGAATTATTAGGAGAACTGAGAAAGCCTAAGCCTCAATGATTTCCACGATGGGCAACCCCGTGTTAACCCTAATCATACAGGACACTCGTCCTCCTGGGCACGTCTCCCGATATTCCCGATGAAAAGGAACGACATGTCGTCAGGACAAAATTGGGAGCTACCCTGAGGAGCAAGAAATTCATCCTGTAGGACATCCCGACTCGCTCCTTTCCCGTCCCTATACTACCGTTCAACTGTCCTTTAGCTGGTGGTAGTGCCTGCACTGCCCAGTGTCCAGCCTCTATTCTATAGCTTCAATACGGCAAAAATAGCAGCCACCTCTTATTCACCGTAATAGCAAGTGCTTTCGGGTACTACACAAAAGCCTCTTTTGTCTATATTATATTCATGCTACATTATTGTAGCTGGCTAGCTTTGAACCTTAATACTGAGACTTGTGATGTTATCTAGTGGGCCGTCTAGTCAACGGAGACTGGTAACAGTGTAACAGCTTTACACAAGGCTACCAGTGAGTATGACAGTACGCTACAGCTACATAGCGCCACAAACGTGAATGTAGCTTCTAGGCGAATAACCACCGTGTAGACGGCTGTTATGACACTAACGGTACAGAGCCGTATCGGATGACACCATACGGTAAACTATCGAGTAACCGTATATATACTGTAATACGGGAAGCCTATAGTCTCAGTCACAGTAAAATATATTGCCAAGCGAAGTGTAGAAAAGGCACGTAGTAGATACCAGCTTACGCAGGGCTAGCTTGGCAAAAGTTGACCAGCCCGAAAGCCACTTATAGGGCGAAGCTATGGAAACCCCCAAAAGCCTAGAGTAATACCTCTAGGGCTGTGATGGCGGGCACTCCTAAAATTAAAATAATAGGAGTGTGTAAACATGGCAACAAAGTTTCAAACCACCGTCAGCATAGTCAAGATGCTCAGGCCAGTAGCTACCAAGCCACAAGGTATGGTCAATAGACTTGGAGACTGTGTGGATACCTTTCTTTACAGCCTCTAACACCGTGGGCGACACCAATATCCCTAATGACGCTCTAGGTGCACCGCTCCGGCTTGGTAAGGATAAGGACGGCTCGGTTAAGTTCCGAGATGATGGCCGTCCAGTCCTGACAGTAGCCAAGGAACTGAGCAAGGCTGTGGGCGATGTTCGTCAGAACATCATAGCTGAGTTGATGGTCTTCCCTCAGATGGTCTTCAAGGCCAAGCCTGAGGAGTTCAAGGCTCAGCTAGAGGCCAACCACAAGGCCGGACTGCCCATAACCAAGAAGATGTCCAGCGAGATTGCGGACGCTCAGATTGCTAAGGCAATGGCTGAGGCTCCTGCCGAACAGCCTGCTGGCAAGCAATCCCCAACCGAAACCCCCGCCCCAGAGAAAGAACTGGTTGCTGCCTAAAGTTGATGGAGTGCCCGCCATCACAGCCCTAGAGGAATAAGATAGAGGGGTGTGCCCATGAAAGAAAATCCGAAGTGGGCAACCCCTGTAAGACGAGAGGCTCTGGTTAAGGCGTTCGAGCAATATGGCAATAAGTGCCTGCTCGGACACAAGGTCTGCCCTGAGGTGGAACACTACCTTGTCTATCATGGCAAGGAAGTTTACATTGCCATTCCCGTGGATACAACGGTCAACGACAGAGATGGCAACCCACGCATGGAGAATGGCAAGCGTGTAACTATGCCTGGCTGGAAGATAGTGCGAGTGTTGCACTCCCATCAAGACTTCAGCAACCTCTATGAGCAAAACAGCGAGTTCCTCATCTCTGGCTGGAAGTCTGAGGACAGGGCGGAACGGGAGTGGCTGTGGCGGCGTGAGCAACAGATACTCCACAAGATGCCCGATGAACGGGGCTGGGGCAGAGTTTTTGACCCCGTAGCTAAAGACCAGTTTATGACCAGTAGACAGCCTTTCGAAATAGAGGCTGTATCTGTCAATCCTCTCACCTTACAGCGGGTTGCTCGGATAAGAGTCGCTGGCACGGGCGAGCGGCTCTTCGTCAATATCATGCGGCAAGGTATTGGCAAGTCCGCCAAGAAGAAAGCAATACGGCGGGCTGCCCAAGGTGTCGCTTCTCCAAATTACAACCTGTGCAAAGCAGCAGTAGATAGATTCTGGCTAACTAGGGAATAGGGGAATAGGACAGCCAAAGGATAGAGCTTGCCTCTATCGCTGGGCAGGTTAGTGAGGCTCGGTTCAGTTACCAATACGGTACAGATACCAGCCAGATACTCCACTGGTGGCAAGCCACAGCCCCTAAAGTACATGGGGGTGTCCCAAAGTCATGTATGGCTAAGCATGAGCCAGTGAGCTAGCCTGTCCAGCAGTAGAGGCAAGGTTAAGAGGTTCTGCCCACACGGGCAGGGCCTCTTTATTTTTATACCTATCATCAAGCAACGATAGAGCCAAGGGTATAAGCGCAAGATATGAAGGCTTGCCTTATTTTATATGGAAGGGAGACTGACATGAAAGAATTGCTGAGGTATCTGATGGAGGAACTATGTCCCCACCTCTGGGAGTATGAGGTGGAGTGGTCAGACCATGACCACTTCATTTGGGAGTCTGCGCAATGGGCTGATGCCAGAGCGGAGGCACTGGGAGAGTAGATAAGGACAGCCTGAGCAAATAGTGGAATAGAATAGACGAGCAATAGAGGCTCAGCCCACACGGGCAGGGCCTCTTTATTTTCCCCTGTAAACACTGCCACGCTTGGGGGAGCGATGGCAAAAAACAACCCCTTAAAGAGCTCTGGGAAGCAATTTTCCAGAGCTCTTTTTTGTTCGTTTTGGAGACGATGTAGCGGGGGCAGCTGTATTAATTGATATTTTCCCCTGCGTATCCCTTTTGAGAGGTTGACAATGCGTTGTTCTTCAAGCTGCCGGGGGCAGTTTTGTGCTCGAGGTCATGCCTCAATATAAAGAGACCCCTGTTCCCGCCACACTGTCTTTCTACTAAAACATCAGGAGCATTGCGGTGTGACAGGTTCAGGATGCAGGTCTACTCGGTAGCCCAAGCTTCGCAGCCGCCGCACCAGCCTTTGCTCCAGTGCCTTCTGATTGATGCGGTCGAAGAAATCCTCTCCTAACTCCTGGTACGGCTTGCCTTCCGATAGTTCATGGTAAATAATCGCTGTCTGCTTGTGGGCAACAGCAAGGGCCGCCCTTTTTTTGCCACGCCGGGCGGCGATGCGATGGTAAAAAGCTTTCAAATAGGTACCCTTGGTTCGCGAAGCACCATGGGCACACTGAACTAATAGCGACTTAAGCCAGCGGTTTCCCCCGGTAGTCCGTCCACTTTTTCGCTTACCAGCACTTTCGTTATTCCCAGGACAGATGCCAATCCAGGAAGCCAGGTGGCCCTCTGAGGGGAAAACGGTAATATCTCCCCCTATCTCGGCGAAGATATGCTGAGCACCGACAGTATCGATGCCGGGAGTGGTGCAGATGAGTTCCACCTCATGCTGATATGGTTTTATCTTCTCATTAATGCGGTCATGGAGTTGGGCAATAGCCTTCTCCAGGTACTCCAGGTGTTCCATCTGCATTTGCATAAGAAAGCGATGATGCTCGTTCACACGCCCTTCTAAGGCCTCCACCAGTTGGGGAATCTTGGAACGTAACTTCCTCTTGGCCAGGTTAGCTGTTTCTTCAGGACTCATCACTCCCTGTATGAGCGCTTCCAGCATCGCCCGCCCTGACACACCAAAGACACTGCTGACTACTGAAGCCAGCTTGATATTGGCATCCTCCAATACCTTCTGTATTCGGTTCTTCTCAGCAGACGCCTGCTCGGTGAGCTTCTTGCGATAGCGACACAGATCACGCAAATCCCGGATAGGCCTGGGAGGAATAAGGCTGGGCTTCAACAGTCCCCATCTCAACAGGCGGGCAATCCACTGGGCGTCCTTGAGGTCTGTCTTTCTCCCAGGCACCTGCTTCATGTGATAGGCGTTGACCAAGAGCACGGTCACCGTGTCCTCCAGGATGTGGAACACCGGCCTCCAGTATATGCCGGTGCTCTCGATAGCTACGTGGCTGCAACCATGCTCTTCCAGCCAATCCCGCAGTTCCAGTAGCCCCTTGGTAGTAGTCGAGAAAGTGCGCAGCGACTCACCTGGCTGCTGGTCCAGTGCCCCTGCCAGGAGACAGGCAGTCACCATCTTCTGGTGAACATCCAGTCCGCAGCAACGCTCTATCACCGCCTCCCAAACCGCTTGTGTACGCTCTGATGCAACTGTAGCTTGCTTCAACTGTCCCTCCTTCATTGGCAAAACTTCGGCTCCTAGGCCAACTCTATGATGCCAGTAACGCGGCGAGCGTGGCAAGCTTGTTTACATTCCTACGTTGTGGTCACCGACCATGAGGGTTTTGTGCCTTTTTTTGTGCCTTTTTTGTGCCTTTTTATAGGCACAACGAAAGGAAGGCCAAGATGACAACTCCTGCTACAGCCACTATACCAACGAGGAATCAAATGGAATCCAACTTTCTTTCCCGCTTTAAAGAGCTCCAGCCATTGATACGGTCCGTCGCCTGGAACTGGAGCAGGAACTGCCCCACCGAGAAGGACGACCTGCTCCAGGAGATGGCTCTGCATCTCTGGCGTCTCCTGCAACACCGCCCGGATGCCCCACGGGAATACATAGTAACTGCGCTCAGGAGAGTGCCTTTGGGGTACGGGGCCCGGGGGTCATCGGTAGACCGTCCAAGCCCTAAGAGGCGACCATACCAATGGCAGATTGAAAGTATGGAGTCCCTCATCGGTGAATATGGCGATGAGAGCCAGCTTCACCTGGGAAAACTCTATTCCCCCGTCGAGAGTAAGGTGATAGCCAGTCTCATGCAAGCCGAATTACTTGAATCTCTCCCCCATCGGCAGGCGGCCTTTCTGCGGCTGCGCTTGCAGGGATATAGTCGGAAAGAGGCTGGGGATGAACTTGGCCTTAATCGGTCCCAGGTGAGCGGATTAACCGACAGGATCAGGGAAAAGGCACGCATTCTCTGGGATGGAGATGGTCCAGCCTATGCTACTACTTCTGAAGTAGCCCTGGAACTCAGATTACCTCTCAATACTGTCAATCGCTACTGTCATCAGGGCAGGCTGTACGGGGCTCGCTTTGAGCGGGGACGCTGGCTCGTCCCCAGACCTATCAAACTGCTGCTTTGACAGTCCTTGG
>Ga0315286_10007202_pt1 | contig 10862 bp, 10 predicted proteins | sample YL17G10_0_MG_FD_205038 | JGI IMG/M metagenome (GOLD analysis project Ga0315286, IMG submission 205038) | Sediment microbial communities from Yellowstone Lake, YNP, Wyoming, USA - YL17G10_0 | ecosystem: Environmental > Aquatic > Freshwater > Lake > Sediment | place: USA: Wyoming | collected...
ACCGGGATATAGAGTTTATCCCCATCGAGGTATTCCAACAGGAGATAGTCATTCGCCACCCCACCGATCTTCAGATGTCTCAGGCCGAGGTAAAGTCCCACCCCATAGTCTATATGGACAATGAAGTCGTTTTCACGGAGCTCTCGATAGGAGGAAAGAGGAGCCGTCCCTTGGGAAAAGGAACGCCTTGACTTCCTCTCTATGAATCTCCTTCGCTCGCCAAAGATTTCTTCTTCTGTAAAAAGGCTCCAGCCCTCGCTTGAATTCCTGAATCCTGAGGAAAGGGATCCCAGAATCAGGGTCATCTTCTCTCCGGGCTGTTGGAGGGCCTTTCTGAATCCTAGGGCTTTATCCAATTGGCATGCCACTTCATAGTGGGAAAGCAGTTCCTTCAATCGTTCCGCCTGGCCTGAGGTGTGGGACGCAATAAAGATCCTGTTCCCCTTTGCCTGCCATTTTAGCATCCGTCTGAGAAAAACAGAAAAGGGCGAGGCTTCGGGGGCACCCTTCTCGGTGGCCAAGAGGGCATTCATTTCCCTTCGAAGATCGTCATTGGGTTCTGTCTCAAAGGCAGAGACGTGTTCACAAGAGAGAGGCGCAATGGGACCCTCCTGGAGAAAGATCAATCTAAATCGCTTCAGGACAGGAGCCATTTCCTCCGGGGAGAGGTAAAGAAGACCCGGAGGCAAAACAGGACGTTTTTTGGTCAAGGCCTTTCGGTAATGGTCGCTGATGGAGTGGGAGAAAGCACTTGCCTCTCTCTCAACCTCCTCCGACTCTTCCATGAAAACAACCCCTTCTCCCCTGAGGTAATCCAGAAGGGAACCTAAGGGCCGTTCATAAAGATTCTTTGAAAGGTCCCTTGCCGGAAGAAGGAGGGTCCTTTCCATTTCACTCCCCGGAACGGACCGCTGATTGTCCGGTTCGAAACGGCGCAGCGAAACCAGCCGGTCTCCGTCGAACTCGAGTCTCAAGGGTTCTTCGAGGGTGGGAGAATAGATATCGATGACCGCTCCCCGGAGGCTATAATCCCCCCGCTCCTCAACGATCCTTGCCGATACATATCCGTTTCCTTGAAGGAAACGGATCAGGTCTTCCCGGTCGACCTCTTCTCCCGCGTGCAGAAAAAAAGTCGATCCATCTAAATCGGAGGCGGAAAGAACCTTCTGCATCAAGGCCTGAATGGGAGAGACAATGACCACGTCCCCTTCATGAAGGAGAGAAAAGAGGCCATTCACCCTCTCCCTGATGATCTCGGGATGGGGCGGAATCTCATCATAGGGCAGGGTTTCCCAGGGAGGGAAGAGCAGCACATCGTCTTTTGACTCCGGGCTGAAAAACTGGAGATCTTCCACCAGGGATTCGGCTTTTTGAAGGGAGGGAGTAATGATCAAGAGGGGGCCCCGTCCCTTTTCCCTCCAAAGGGAGAGAAGGTAAGCCTTTGAGGAACCCTTAAGACCTGTCACCCCGACCGATTTGAACCTCTTCCAGGGTTCGGATGAAATCCATTCCTGGAAAGGAGAGGAATCTTTCTTCATCATTGTCGTCCTCCCCCTCCCATCCCTCCCCCCTCAGAGGGGGAGGGTGAGGGTGGGGGGGGGTTCATCCTAAACCGATACAACTTAATCCCTTTCAGGGAGAGAGGATAAAGGGCTAAACTGAGAAGGGTGGCCAAGACCAAAGACCCGATGACAAAGGAGAAGAGAAAACCCCGCTGGGAGGCGAGAGAACCCCAGAAATCGGATTGAAGAAACCCTTTCTCCATCCCCAATCGAAACATCTCCTGTAATGCCCCCTCTTCGAACTGAAATCCCGTCAACCACATCCCCAGCCATGTTGCGACCCCATAGTAAGGAACGATCCACCACGGGGTATTTGACCAGACCCCCAGAAGAACGGCAATTCGGTTCAATCCAAATAAAAAAGCGACCGCGATACCTCCGAGGGTATGAAACCCTAAGAAGGGTGAAAAACCGAGAAAGATGCCGATTGAATAGGCCAGAGCCGTTCGCTCCGGGCTGTCTTCGATATGAAACAGTTTTTTAAGGAGATCCTTTAACGGACGCATGAACTAAAACCGCCTCTGTTCCCTTAGACAAATAAGAGAAGTTCTTCAAATATGAATAAAGCACCAACCTGCCGGCAGGCAGGTAATCAAACAAGAACCCCTATCCAAAATCCAATAAGCAGAACCCGTTGGGTGATTGACTCATTGGAATCTATTGGGAGCCCGGAGTCTGGTTATTGGAGCTTGTGGAGCCTTACAAATCATTATAACTTTTGGAGGGAAGACTTAAAAGGGGCTAAATCTTTGCCATAGCCTTTCTGATTCGATCACTGAGTCGCCCTCCGAGGAAGGCCCGCATTCGCTCCTTGACCTCTGCCACAAATCCCCGATAGGCGTTCTCCTCTTCCAGAACCTGAAGGTAGAGGATGGCTAATTCGGGATACCGTTTCAGGGTTTCATAGGCCAATGTTGTAAAGCGGAAAACGAACCGGGAAAGATAGAGGGCCCACTTCAGGTTTTCAAAGAGATGATCACCCATAGAGGCTTGGTAGAGATCGGAGGGGGAGACTCCTTTTTCTTTCGATCGGAGGATGGCCTCTGCCGCTAACATCCCACTCCTGATGGCATAGTAGATCCCCTCTCCCATGAGAGGATCCATAAGATGGGCGGCATCTCCGACGAGGAGGACCTTCCCTTGCGAGACCTTCTGCCCTTCATCGTAAAAGGCGGGGAGGGGATGCCCCACGACTCTTCCCATTCCTCCCCTTTTGAAGTAGGGGAGCTTGTCAATGAAGGTGTCGTAATACTTGCGGGCGCTCAACTTCTCCCTTTCCTGAAACATGCCGCCGATCCCGATCGATAACCCCTCTCTCTTAGGAAAGACCCAACCATACCCATTGGGCACCCCTCCAAAATCGAGATGGATGGAGGAGGACTCTTCCTTGGGAAATGCCAACACCGATTCAAAAGGGATCTCGCTTTCAATGGCCACCCCGCCCCCATTTCCCTTTGAGGGATTTAAGGAGAAAGACCTCGCGACCAGACTCCCCGGACCATCGGCACCGATGAGGAATGCACAACGAATCCTTTCTTTCTTTGCCAGTTCTACCTCGATCTCCTCCCCTCTCTCCTCCGCCCGAAGGACCTTATTCCCCTCCAGCAGGTCCACCCCTTTTCCCGAGCCCTTCTCGATCAGGAATTGATCAAACCGGTCCCTCATCACCATAAAGGCCATGGGTTTTTCTGTTTTAACGGAGAAGGGATCTTTGACACGGTAGGTGAATTTTGCTGCAAAGATCGTGTTCTCCACGATCGGGCTGAGATCGAATGGAAGCAGACGAACCGTTTTGGGAGAAAGACACCCTCCGCAGGGTTTGTATCTTGGGACTCTCTCTTTTTCGATGAGAAGGGTCTTAAACCCTGCCTGAGCGCAGCACCGGGCTGCCGTTGCTCCACCCGGCCCTGCCCCTACGACAATGACCTCATAATCCGGCTTCATCCTTGCTGCTCCTCACGCCCTGATAATGGAGAGCCAACCAAATGGTTTCTCCCTTCGGATCGGTCCATTCCACCCGATGGCGCCGATGGCTGGAAATATGGAGATAGTCTCCAGGACCCATGACCTGAATCTCTTTCTCTCCTTCGAACAATAAACCGGCGCTGCCTTTCAATAAAACAACCCATTCCTCCCTGTCCTGATTGTACCATTCCCCCGGGGGTGTTGCATGCCCTTTCGAGAGGATCCTTTCGAGTCTGAAATGGTTGGTTTCAATGAGAGGTTGAAAAAGCTCGTCTTCGACGACTTCCGGAATGTCTCTGTAGAGATTTGGGCAGTCCATCTAAGAGTTGGTCGGTCGTTGCCAGATTTTGGACACGGGTTTATGAGCGAATCAGGTCACCTCTGGCCCACTTTTCCACCAACCTCCCAATTGAGCCTGGAGAGGTCACCCGATGGGTGAAAACCAAAAAACCCAGAAACCTCGCACCCTAAAGGGTGCGGCTACGTTTCGAAACAAATATCGCTCAATTTAAGAATGATTTCTCCCTTCATACCATCAGGTATCTTTTCTTAACCTCTTCATTCGCTTCAAATTGGGCAATCGTCCCTTCAAAACGGATGTGTCCATTGTCGATGACATAGGCCCGATCGATCAGTTTCATCGCCGACTTCACATTCTGCTCCGAAAGGAGGAGGCTGATGCCTGAATCCCTCAATTTGAGGATCTGCTCCTCTAAATTCCTAACAATCAGGGGGGCGAGGCCCTCTGTGGGCTCATCCAGCAAGAGGAGCACGGGACTGCTCATCAGGGCCCTGCCGATCGTGAGCATCTGCTGTTCTCCCCCGCTCAGGTGTCCAGCCCTTCGAGAGCTGATCTCTTCAAGAGCTGGGAAGAGGTCGTATACTCGCCTCTTGTTCCAGTCCCTGTTTCTCCTGAACGTGATCTCGAGATTGTCATCGACCGTGAGATCGGCAAAGACCCGCCGATCGTCAGGGACATACGCAATCCCCTGCCGGACAAGGAGATACGCTTTTTTGCCCGTAATCGGTTCCCCACGAAAGGTGATCGTCCCCTGCCTCGGCGGGGTTAACCCCCCGATACTCCGCATGGTCGTGCTCTTCCCCGCGCCATTCCTTCCGAGGAGCCCCACGATCTCTCCCTGAGACACGGTCAGAGACACATCAAAGAGGATATGGCTCAGTCCGTAATAGGTATGAATCCGATCTACGTTGAGCATACGCCACTCTCACTCTGACCTAAGTAGGCGTCCTGAACCTCCCTATTGCATCTCACGTCTTCGGGAAGTCCTTGAATCAGGGTCGCTCCGCGAACCATGACCATGATCCGATGGGCAATGGCAAAGACCAGTTCCATATCATGCTCGCAGAAGAGGATCGTCAGACCGAATTGAGTCGATAATTGCCGGATGAAATCGATGCAACGGGCCGTCTCCTCCGGAGACATGCCCGCTGTGGGCTCGTCCAGAATGAGAAGTTCAGGGTTGCCGCCCAAGGCGATCGCGATCTCCAGCACCTTCTGATCCCCATGGGAGAGGGAGCCAGTCACATGATGCCGCTTATCTGCCAGACCCACACTGGTCAGAATCTCGGAGGTCTCTTTGATGGCAAACCTCTTTGAAGGAGAGAAGAGATTAAAGGTCTTTCCCAATCTTGAAAGGATGGCAATCTGAACATTCTCAAAAACGGTGAGCCGGGAAAAGACGCTCACGACCTGGAAGGATCGGCTCATCCCCTTTTTACAGATGCGGTGAGCGGAAAGCCCTGAAATCTCCTCTCCCTTAAACAGGACCTTGCCCCCATCCGGTTTAAGAATCCCTGTAATGAGATTAAAGAGAGTGGTCTTCCCTGCTCCATTGGGCCCGATGACAGCCACGATCTCTCCTTGCTTCACATTGAGGTGAGCTCCGTTGACCGCCATGAAACCGCCAAAAGATTTCCTGATTCCCTCGACCTGCAGCATCTATTTGTCTCCGGGAAGAATTGCTCCCTCAAGTTGCCTAAATTTTGCATGGAGATAGCCGAGCACGCCTTCGGGCAGAAAGATAATGACGAGCATCAGGATGATCCCCTGAATCATGGTCCAATACTCGGTGAAGGTGCTCGCAAAGGTCCGGAGGGCCACGAGGATGGCCGCCCCCAGCATGGGCCCTAAGAAGGTAAACCACCCGCCTAAAAGGCACATGATCAGAATCTCGAGCGAAAGGGTCCAAAAGAGCATATCCGGAAAGGCGGAGTTATCCACCACAACGAAAAGAGCGCCTGCGACTCCAGCGAAGAAACCTGCGATCACAAGGGCTACCAGTTGCTGGAGCTTAACATTGACCCCCACCGCTTCACTCCGGACCGGGTTGTCCCGTATTCCCTGAAGCGTGCTTCCGAAGGGGGATTTCACGATAAGATACATCACGAACAAGCAGGCACTTGTAATCAAAAGAGTGAAGTAATAAGACCCCTTCGGCGTGGCGATGAGGGCTGGCAAGGAGACCCCATGGATTCCATCATCTCCGCCGGTAAACGTATACCACCGATAGACAACCGCCCATACCAGAGATCCCAGGGAGATTTGCAGCATCCCAAAATAGAGTTTGGAGAGACGGATGCAGATGGCGCCCATCACAAGTGAGAGGAGCGCTGCTAATAGGGGGCCGACGATGAAGCCTAGCCACGGAGAATATCCGAGCTTTGCGATCATGATCGCGGCGCCATAGGCCCCTACGCCGTAGAAGACGGCATGGTGGAACTGGTAGATGCCTCCATATCCGAGAACCATATTGAGGCTTGTTGTCAGAAGTCCGGTCACGAGAATGAGGGCCAAGAGATAGACATAAAATCTGGCCAGGACCAATGGAAGGATGAGAAGAAGAACAAAGAGGGCCAGGATTAACCAAATTGCTCTTTCATGAATCCTTTTTGCCAAAACAGACTCCTTTACCAGTTGGACTCCCCCCTCACCCTTCCCCTCTCCCCCGCGGGGAGAGGGTGGGGTGAGGGGGCTTTTACCAGGTCGATTTCAGCAGACCCGTAGGCCGGAACAGGAGCACAATAACCACCGCCACATACGGGAAAACGATTCCGAATTGGGGCCAGACCAGGATCCCCAGGGACTGGGTTAACCCAAAGATGAGAGCACCCGTCAGCGCTCCCCACACATTCCCGAGCCCGCCCATGATCACGATGAGAAAGGCCTCCATGATCAGGGTGTGATCCATTCCCAAAGTGACATTCACAATGGGGGCAATCAGGGCTCCCCCCAGTCCGGCAAGAAAACATCCAATCACAAAAACAAAGGCAAAGACCCAACTGACATTGACCCCCACAGCCCCAACCATCTCCCGGTCAACGGCTGCAGCCCGCGAGATCTTCCCGATCTTGGTCTTGTTTGTGAGGAACCAGAGCCCAATCGCTACCAGAGGTCCAATGATGAGGAGAAACATGTTGTAAATGGGGATAGGAAAGTTCTTTAATGGGATGGGACCCTTGAAAGCCTCTGGCATGGCCACGGTTCGATATTCACCACCCCATATCATTTTTACGAGGTCCCCAAAGAGCAGGGCAAAGGAAAAGGTCAAGAGAAGGAGCATCAGGTGCTCCCTTTCGTAGAGATGGGAAAAGATTCCCCTCTCGATGATCAGGCTGAGAATGGCTACCCCCAAAGGGGCGATGAGGAGGGCCATCCAGAAACCGGTTGCCCCCCCTCCGAATAATTTGGACACGCTGAAGGCCATGAAGGCGCCGATCATATAGAGGGAGCCATGAGCCACATTTGGGATCCGGAGGACCCCAAGAATGAGACTCAGTCCGGAGGTGACAATAAAGAGAATCGTTGTCCGGCTCAACCCCACCAGGATCTGGCAGAGGACACTGGGAGGGCAGATTGAGAATAGGATGTCAACCATCTAAACCCCAACCGCTCCTGAACCTATCGGGAAACCAATTCAGATTCCAGATTTCTGATTTTAGGGTTGTCAATCTGAATTCCGAAATCCGCAATCCACAATGACTTATAGCAAACGCAATGATTTGTTTTACGTAGTGTAGCCCTTTATGGGCGTAAAATTTGGGGGCCAAGGTCCTTCACTACAAATCATTTATTGCGTTTGTGTTAGTTATTTCCTCAGCGCCTTGATCTCATCGCATGACATCATGTAATCTTTTGCGGGAACCGTCACAATGTCCGAGGCGATGAGAAATTCATATTGGGGAGACTTTTTTGTCACGCCCAAGTACATGGGCAGCAGGAGCTGATGGTCGCAACCGCGCATTTCTAACTTGCCGACAGGGCTATCGATGACCATGCCCTCAAGGGCATCGATGAATTTCTCCCTATCGATCTTGCCCGCTTTCTCAAAACTTTTTACAAATAATTCACCGGTTGCATAACCATACAAGGCGCCCACCTTGGGATACCGGTTGTAGGCCTTTCGAAATTCCTCTACAAAGGCCTTGTTTTCGGAGGTCTCAGGATAGTAGAAATGGTAGTTCGCGGTACCGTAAACGCCTTCGGGTGCATCCGCTCCTTGAGGGGCAAGCGTGGAGTGTTCTGTAGCCGTATGCTGATAGAAAGGTATCTGTTTGTTTAAACCGGTTGCCTTCGCCGCCTTCTGGAAGTTCACCATGCTTGCCCCGCCTGTGGCCACGATGATAAAATCAGGTTTGGCAGCCATGACGGCAGTAATGTATGGGGTCAATTCAGGTTCTCCCACCTTCCACCAGGTCTGTCCAAGCAGCTGCACCCCGGGTTTCGCCTTCTTCAACACGTTCCAGAGGTCATCCGCAATGGCATGTCCATACTCGTAATCATCCCCTGCAATCCAGTACTTGGTAAAAGGCTTCTTCGCAAAGGCGACTCCTGCGGCCCGACCTGCCATCTGGGTATTTTCGGTGATGCTAAAGACATACCGATGCCCCTTTTCAACAGTGATTTTGTCACTCTTGGAGAAGGTTACGACGAATGGGATCTTCTCTTTCCTGGCAAAATCGGAAATCGCGAGCGCTGTGGCGCTGTTGATGGTTCCCATCAGGATATCCACCTCTTCCTTCATCACCAGCTCCTTGGCCATGGCCAGACCGATATCCGGTTTGAATTTTTCGTCTCTTGTCACAAACTCGATCTTCTTTCCCAGGACCCCCCCTTTGGCATTCACCCTGTCAACAACCATTTTGAACCCATCCCGGACGTCATAAGTAAACGTGGTGGGAGGCCCTGAGTAGGTGTCCACAATACCGACTTTGATGACATCTGCTCCATACAAAACCGTTGCACTTAAAAGTCCGGCCAGAAGAATAGCCAATCCCAAGAATTTTCCCTTTTTCATACGAACCCCCTTTTCTAAGAATTCTTAATATACTTCCGCACAGTTTAAATCATACAAAATTCCTTTGTCAACACGTTTTTTGCAGGTGATGAGCTGAAGATTTTTATTTGCTTTGGCTCATCGGGCTTTGTATGTTATATTTTTTTAGAATAAACCCCGGGCTTAATAAGCAGCCCGGGTGAAAAAGGGTAACCTACCACGTTAAAAGGAGGGAAGCCATGTCTAAAAACACAGTGTCTTCAGCAGATTTCGTAAAGTCCCTTGAGGTCGGAAGACCGCCGAACGTCAAGAAACTCTTCCCCAACTCAAAGGCCCTGATCGTGAGCGGAAAGGTGATAGACCGGGCCACGATCGCCAAAGGAAAGGCCATTGCCATGGCTGCCAATGGTCGAAACCAGTTTGTCATCCGGGGTGTCCTGCAGGCCGCCCAGCGGGCCAATGCAGCCGTCATTATTGAGATCGCAAAATCCGAAGGAGGAACAAAAGCGTATTGTGCGGTGAACTTCTGGAATATGGCCATGCAGGTCGATGCCATCTGCAACGAACTCGGGATCACCATTCCGGTGGCCATCCATGCAGACCATTACGGGATCAAGAGTGACAAAGATCTTGCCGCTGCGAAAATGGAGATCCCGACCATGTTTGAAGCAGGCATGACGTCTATTGCCATCGATGCCTCCCATCTTCCGGATGATAAAAATCTCCTTGCCAACCTAACGCTCAATCCCTGCGTCCCAAAATGGGCAGGCCTTGAAACGGAGGTCGGTGAGATCAAAGGGGATGAAGGGTTATCGACCGTCGAAGAAGCCGTCTTTCTCATCCGGGGACTCAATGCCCACGATATCTTTCCGGACTGGATTGCCTTAAACAATGGAACGACCCATGGCATTGAAGAGAGGGATTCAGGGATTCAGGTCCAGTTGACCGCCGATATTCACAAAGCCTTGGAAAGATACAAGATCTCCGGAGCCCAGCATGGAACCTCCGGCAACAGTTCTGAAAGGCTTCGACAGATTGCCGCCAAAACCCATACCACAAAAGCCAATGTCGCCACGGCCCTTCAGATGATCTCCTGGGGGGTTCAGGTGAATGATTATGGAAATGCCATTCTCGATAAGGAGGGAAACTTCAGCAAGCTAAAAGGAGAAGGCCTCCCCGAGGAGATGTGGGCCGAGATGGTGGCCCATGCCCAGTCGAAGAGCTGGAAGAAGGGTGATTATAAGAATCTCAACCTTCCCTTTGAAAACAAACTGCTTGCCCTGCCCAGAGACATCAGGGACCGAATGGTGAAGGGAGTGGAGGACTTCGCCTACAAGATGATGACAGAGGTCCTCGATTCGCAGGATACAGCGCCATTGGCTATTGAAGCCATCCTGAAGGCGGGTTCCTGCGATCTTGGCCCCAAAGCAACTCGAATGGAAGACCCAAAGGAATGGACGGAGAGCAAGATCGTCGAACGGGCCTCTCACCTTGGAGGCGGCAAAGGCCCGGCAGGAAAATTCGACGACTAAATATGTCATTCCGTCGAACGTAGTGTAGCCCTTTATGGGCGTAAGATCACGAGCACAAGGCCCTACACTACAAATTCATTTATTGACCCACGAGGAAAGGGGGGCAAAAGCCCCCTTTCCTTTTGGTCCTCTTCCGGTTTACTTCATCTTGCGGATGCGGATCTCAATCTCCTGGGTATCCTTCATCAAATCCAGAAGCTTTGACGTATCTGTATCTCTGTAATGATACGGGTAGAGGATTTTGGGTTTGAAGGCCTTTGCCGCATCGGCGACCATTTCCGGTGTCATCGTAGAGGGGATGTTCATGGGAAGAAAGGCAACGTCAATTTCCTTCAGGGCTTTCATCTCTGGAATGTTTTCCGTATCGCCCGCAACGTAAACTCTCTTATCGCCAAAAGTGATGACATATCCATTCCCAATGCCTTTGGGATGAAAGGGAATATTACTTCATAGGTTATTGTTTTCTTCTTCCGTCCACGCTGGAAAACAGAGTCCTTTCTAATTGGAGA
>Ga0315286_10007203_pt1 | contig 10862 bp, 9 predicted proteins | sample YL17G10_0_MG_FD_205038 | JGI IMG/M metagenome (GOLD analysis project Ga0315286, IMG submission 205038) | Sediment microbial communities from Yellowstone Lake, YNP, Wyoming, USA - YL17G10_0 | ecosystem: Environmental > Aquatic > Freshwater > Lake > Sediment | place: USA: Wyoming | collected...
ACATGGATCATTTTTTTGCTATTTCTCACTGGGGGGAGGGGATTCTTATTTGATCTGCTCTTGGTGTGATTGGGAAAACGCCTTAAATTATCGATGATTATATTGGGGGGTCGGGAATGTCAAGTACCAGTTGAAGTCTGAAACATCCCTTCATTTTTGCCGGAATGCATTCTCTCCAACACCAATTGTACAAATGGATTACTTTTTTCGAGTTATGCAACAGCCTCTGCAAAGGAGTGAATTGGGCATCCCTACAAATATTAAAATAATTTAATAATTTTAAATTTTACAATAATAATTTATCAGAAATTGAATGAGTTCCTTTTAATAACCTCTCTTTAGGAATTCCATAGATCACTGCACCGGTTCCACACCATGAATGCATCCTAAATACGAATATATATTCTGATAATGTTTCCTGTAACAGCATTGGTGTTTTCCATAGTCCATCTCGGTTATGATATACAGTGATCGCGAGGATTGGTCGGTGAGTTTTAATCTGAGTTAACCCGCCTTTTAACGCTTCATATTCCTCGCCTTCAATATGCATTTTTATGAAAGAGACGGGGAACTTCAGATCATCAAGTCTGAAGACTTCGACTTCATTTTGTTTGATATCCCACAACCGGGAAGCAAAATCAAATCCCTGAGCAAACGCGTGTTTTCCGGATGCAGATGACAGAGCCCCCTTCAAAAGAGTAATTTTTTGCACAATTTCTTGAGGTAATTTTTCAATCGTTTGTTGAAGCGAGAAAAAGTTTTTTTCGTCAGGCTCAATAAGAAGAGCCGAATTAAATTTCTCCCCGGTTACCGTAAGAAAATGTAAAAATGCCCGACCATCATATGCTCCGACATCCAAAAAACATTCCTCATCGGAAAGGATTTCCTGGACAGGATCAATAAAAAATCTGTCCCCATTAAAGACTACAGCATCATCGAAAACCCAATCCTCACGCAGAACACGCCATGCAAGGAACTGCAGATATGCCGCAAGTGATCTGGCGCCCCAAAATCCAGATATTACTTTAGTGATATTTCTCTGATCATCAATGGTGAGAGGTCCCGAAAACCAGCCATTATTAAGGGGATGCCTGTCAGCAAATTGTAACGCATAATCATAAAAGGGGAGCACCCTCTTCAATCCGCGTTTCTTCAATTGTTCGCTGATTTCAGAGTACGGGACATTCACGGTCGTCACCAGAATGAGATGATTATCCAGACCCGGACTTTGTTCTGGTCTGTACACCGGGATTAATCCCCCGAGCAGATCCCCATCACGAGCAGCCCGATCAAGTGCAAATTCCACCGTAACCCCAACATAGATGAGAAAATCCAATGCCAGCCTGCCTAACTCCCCTGCTCCGTAGAGTACAACAGAACGGGCATCATCCCGTTGAGGTTGTGCCGGCTCACCGGAAAATATCTCTTGCAATAATGCTGATGCACTACTGCTATCTGGTAATGGTAACTGACGCAAGATCCTCCTCCAAAATTTCTGACCACTGCTTTAGCATGGGGTCATCAGGAAAATAGTGCCGAAACTGGAATACAGAACTCTTCGACTTCTCATAAAGAACGGGTAATTTCAACCGCTCCTGTCGTGACGCATCAATTGTCTCCAGTGAAAAAAGATCTTTATAATTTCCCAGGCATGATGAAAACCATTCCCACGGTGTCGATCCAAAAATGGTTCTGAAATCAAATCTGCGTTTTGGCGTGTCAAGCAATCGCTGATAGTGTTCCCTCAATTGTCTTTCTGTCACATCAATCGAAAACCGTGATCGTACATCAGCGCTGGCAGCTTCGCTCATGCTTTGCCTTAATTGTGGGTCGTCATGCAGGTGTTTTATAGCGAAAGCAAAAGCCGCAGGTGAATCGACAACGATACCGGTTTCTCCGTTTTTTACAATTGAGGATTCGACAGGGTTATTGAGCACTACCGGGACAACGCCACAGGCCATTGCTTCGAGCAGTCCATTTTCAGTGGTACCATAATGTGTAGGGTTCAGAATATAGACGAATACATCCATGTTTTGCAATGCATTATACAAGTGATCCGTAAAACCTCGCAGGTGGATTCTTCTGGCTAACGTAGGATTATCTTTCGTTTTCATTTCCAGTGCCGGATGCGGGTTTGGATCCCCGTAGAATTCAACCGAAAAACCGGGAATATCCACGGCTTCAATAAAATCTTCTATTTTTGGATGAAGCTTTGCAGGATTGAGGGTACCAGTATAGCCATAACTGAGAGTTTGTTTTGAAAAATCCCGTTGACATTGCGGCATATCATTAAATCCTCCAGAGCTTGGCACCACATCGATGGTATTGATGGTGCTTCGATCACAACGGGATAATGATAACGGCGTCGTGAATAAAAACGTGTGGGGAAGCCCGATAAATGACGCAGGGATTGCAGGGTAATGAAGTCCGGATGTGTGGCTCCATACGACCAGACGTGTAAAAATGGATTCTCGTGATGATAACCACTGGGCGAGGAGGGGATGATTCCACCATTCCAGTTGAATAATATCTGCAGTTTCGATAAGTTGATCAAGTTTTTCAGAACTTGGGGCAACTTCTACTTCAACACCGGCACTTCTTAGCGTTGTTATGACCTGCTCTTTGTGGGGTGGTTCCAGACATACAATAACATCTTCGATTTCAGAATGTATCGCTTTCCGGAATAAAGCAACATTGGTTATTACTCTGCCAACCCCCCCGCCCAAATGTGCCGTAATATGAAGAACTTTAGGCATGGACCTTTCTTCTCTTGTTCATTTTTTCAATCAGAATATCTGAATAGGGATCAATATTATCCGGCAGACAGTGGCTTAACTGACCGCAAGAACTGCATACCGGAGATTTTATGCGACCTCCTTTCAGATTAGTCATCTGGTGGTTATAGAGGTCGTTTCCAAACCAGATGTCGTGGAGACTTTGTGTGCGAACATCCCCGATTATTAATTTTCTTGCCCAGTCAAGAAAGCACAGGCTGACAGAGCCATCAGAGTTCACGGACATGGAATAGAAGATATACGGGCAGGTGTTTACCACAGACAAAGGATTGTCATAAATGCCCTTACTGATAGTAACACCTGTCCGCTGTTCCACATCAAATTCCGGCCAACACGGTGCTGTGTTTTCAATAAATATCCGATCGGAGATGTCCCCGAACACATCAAAAAAGCGTTGTTTCTCTACATCTGACAAAAAATCCCCTGCAATTTTTACACAAATTTCACATTTTTGGCGGTGATCATAAAGAAAGCAGATTTTATCAACATAGTTTTCAAAATTTACTTTGGTATTGGTAAATTCGAGGAACTGATCATCAGACATGGCATCGATGGAAATATTGATGCGGTCCAAACCTGCTTCAACCAGGCGCAATGAAAGATCGTTTGTTAAAAGACTGCCATTCGTGGTCGTATCTATGTAATCCGCCATTCCGCTGCGCTTGCCATATCTGATCATATCAGGCAGGTGGGGATTCAACAGTGGTTCTCCCTCTTTATACAAGCGAAGAACCTTGAGCGGACGATCAAACTCTTTGAGATCATCAATGATCTTTGTATAAAGATCGAACTTCATTGTTCCCTGCCATCGCCCGGTATCTTTAATTAATTGGCGATCACCCGTTGGACAGAATTTACATCGAAAATTACATGAGCTCGATGGGTCGACGAACAGGACGAACGGAGTAGATAATGGAATAACCGTCTCCAGCTTCGTCCGTCCTTCAAGATTAATTCTCGGTTTTATTTTAGCTTTCATAAACACACCTTAAGCCTCAACCCAACAGTACAATGTGGTTTCCATCAACATTGGTGCATGTTGTCGTACTGCCATCCGGTATTCAGGGACGATGCTATGGACATACTCAGCAATTTGGTAAATGTCTTCAGATCTATGATAGATACTTAATGCCAGACAGGGTCTGAATTCTTCAATTGTTTTTTTCGCGCCAAAAAGCATATCCATCTCCATACCTTCTATATCCGCCTTAATGAAGGTTGCAGGGCGACCATTGAGATAACGATCCAATGAAAAAACAGGGACACTTGTTTTTTCTGCCTCATTGAACGATAAGAAAGATGAACTCTGCAATTGATCACGATTCACAGCAATTGGCAACTCCTGATCTTTACTTCCAAGCCCAGCCTGGATGAGTGTTATGTCCGTACCCTGTAAAGCCCACTCTTCAATCAATCTGTTTACGCGTTTTTTTAATGCGTGAAACTGAAAAATACCCGGTTCAAATGCATAAATGTGACTAAAAACGCCATTATTTGCCCAGATAAATTTTTCGACAGTGTCGCCGACATAAGCTCCGGCATCAACGAAATGAACCCTGTCGGCGTTTTGAAATGTCGGAAGGGCAAAATACTGTTGTCCCTCCATTACTTCTGCACAATATGATTTAATTCCGGTTAACATTGCCTTCAATACTGAATCATACACCAGCTTCGAACGATCATCGTTGAGAAGGTTATCCCGAACCTTTTTGATTCGGTTCAGGTTCTTCATAACAAAATAAGCATCGAAAGAAATACTCTGCTGGCCGAGATTTGTCAATTGTTTACTAATTGGTACAACCGCATGTCGTGCAGCGATGAATACTATGTCCGGAGCCAACGATTTGAGTTGTTCTGGTGAAACAACAGTTATTCCCCCAATTTTTGTTCCGTGTTTTGCAGGGTTATTGTCAACGAAGTACAAAACTTTGAAACCCGCATCACGCAGATATCGCAATGCCATCTCGCCATGGGGACCGGCACCAAAAATTGCAATTCCCGATGACATAGATCGGTCAACAATCTTTATCTGTTTACTCATTTTGCGGATTAATTGATTCACTTCATCCCAACTCATAATCATTTCCTTTCAGCAATATTTTCTCAAGTCTGCGACAATCCCCCCAAAACGCCATAGGTTCATAATCCGGATAAGGGTAATAACCGAGATTGAGTTTAATATGGACACCACGACGAACGAGGTGTTCCTTTACCAGGCGCCGAACTGATATCGGCTTGCCGCTGCAGCAGTTGAAAATACCATCACATTCAGGGTGCTCTGCCAATAACGCGATCCTATGGGCAACCTCTTCAACCGGCAGGTAATCCCGCAGCTGCTCGCCACCAGACATGTTGAACACAGTGTCTCCCCGGTCTATCGCGCTATCGAGCTGGGCAAACAGGCTGTTTGGATTTTGCCCCGGTCCATATATGTAAAATAGTCGAAGCCATTGAAGAGTAAACGGTTTTGTCTTCTGTAGTGATTGTAAAAACTTGCGGAGTGTATCCTTGGCGAGACCATAGGGATTAGCAGGGGCTGTGGGGGTGTCTTCGCTGAGCATCCCGCTTTGCATCCCGTACTCAAAACAGGTTCCCGTAACAAGAACATGCTTAACACCAGATGTCACCATCTTTCGGATAAACCGATAATCTGCAGGAAGGTTTTCTTCGAAATGGAAAAAATCTTTGTAATTCGGGAGTCCTGGCCACGCAAGGTGAATGAGCATTTCTGGAATTCCCAGTATTTTTACGGTGTCAAGTTCAAGGTCGTGGAGATCGCAAGCGATGAAACGAACCTTATTCTTCCATGACATGGACTGCAGCTTTTTTTGTTCTCGTGCAACAGCAATGACCTCGTACCCTTGTTCGAGAAGTGCTGGAACAACATGTTGACCAATAAAACCGGTTGCCCCGGTCACAAGAACCTGTTTCATGGTTCAAAGTCCAAATGGTTTTGATCTTTTTTAGATATTATCGCGGCAGGAACTGGCCAAAGTATCCTAATTGCCGGATCATTCCATCGTATGCTGCGTGAACATTCAGGATGATAATCTGCTCCTCCCATCAGATAATATACAACACTATCATCTTCTAGCGTCTGGAAACCACTGGCGCACCCTTCAGGAATGTAGAGCATCCATTGTGAATTCGCGGATAATTCCTCTGCATGCCATTGCCGGAATGTCGGGGAATCTCTACGTAGATCTATGACTACATAATAGATCGATCCCTGAGTGCAGGAAACAATTTTTGTCTCTTCAAATGGTGGAACCTGGTAATGCATCCCACGAAGTGTCCCCTTTCTTTTGTTATAGGAAATATTGCACTGGACAATATCTGTTTCAAGTCCATGTTTCTGGAATTCCTCTTTGCAGAACGACCGGGTAAAAAATCCACGTTCATCGGTGAGAAGTTCCGGTTCGATGATATACACACCTTTGATTTTTGTTTCAGTAAAAATCAAGCATCAATCACCTCCAGTTCCGGAACTGGAATAATAAATTTCCCTCCCCATTCTTGTATATCTTCAAGTTGTTTCATAATTTCGTTCTTTATATTCCATGGAAAGATTATGACAAAATCAGGTTTATCAAGAAATATTCTTTGAGGTTCCACAATGGGGATACGCGATCCCGGAAGATAAAAACCTTGTTTGAAGGGTGAAGCATCTGCAACATATTCGATGAGACCCGTACCTTTAATCCCACAATAGTTCAGCAATGTATTTCCTTTTGCCGCTGCACCATATCCCACAATTCGCTTCCCTGCTGTACGTTGCTCAATTAAAAATTGAAGAAATCGGCTCCGGATTTTATCAGCCTTTCCTTGAAATGCAAGATATGTCTGACTTTCAAAAAGACCAGCCGAACGCTCTTCATTGATAATCAGATTTACGGATGTTTCAGTCGGATGTAATGAATCTTCAGTATGACACGCATAGATTCTCAAAGACCCTCCGTGAGTGAATAACTGTTCAACATTGTAGATCCGCAATCCGTGTTTTTTGAAGATTGATTCCACCGTTTTAAGTGAGAGGTAAAAATAATGTTCATGATATATCGTATCAAACTGAGTGTCGCGGATGAGTTCTAAAAGATGGGGGAACTCCATTGTCAACGTACCGTGTGGTGAGAGAATTTTTGCAAGACCCACCACAAAATTATTGATATCAGGTACATGGGCAAGTACATTGTTCCCAATGATAAGATCCTGTAATCCTTTCGTGTGGACTAATTCGTCTGCAAAATCTGCGTCAAAAAACGCAACTATTGTCTCAATACCCATCGTATTTGCTTTTCGAGCCGGGCCTTTCGCCGGATCCACACCAAAACAAGGTATCCCGAGTGTTTTAAAATACTGGAGAAGGTATCCATCATTCGATGCGATCTCCATCACTTTTGAGGCAGGGTTAAGTCCCAGCCGTGGAACAATTTTTTTGACATAATCTTCTGCATGTCGGAGCCATAAAGAGGAATACGAACTATAATACCGGTAATCTTCTCCAAAGATTTCATTTGCCTTTTCATAGTCTTCAATCTGCATCAACCAGCACTGGTTGCACACGTACACACAAAGGGGATAATAAATTTCCGGTTCGTCAAGCTCAATACCCGAAAGATAGGCATTTGACATTGGAGCACTGACAAGGTCGCAAACCACCAGACTGAGTGTTTCACCACAATTACGGCATTTCATACCTTCACTTCACTGAATTATTGTTCTCAAATAATATGGGGGGAGACCAGATACAAATTATCAATATCTCTTTTCTATGTATCCTTTAATAACAATTGTCCAACTTCATATTCGTTGTATAGAGACTATTTACGAAAGTCGACTTCACATTTATAGCAGGGAATAAAAAACTGTGGATTTTGGTTATGGATAAAATCGAGTTATATCCTCTCCATCCCTTATAACCACCCCGGCCACGAAACCCCGAGATTCACACTGAGATCCCTGAGGTCATCATGAATTTTCCGGTCCAGGTTAAGTAAAACAAGTATGTAGATTAGTGCCCCGATGATTACCACAGCTAATACAGTGATTACATGAGTAAGCGGCAGGAGAAAATGGATAAACACGAGGAAAATACCCATAAACCCTGCAGAGTAAAGAATATTTTTTAACGGTTTGTATTCGAATTTTACTGATATGATCCGGGAAAGGAGGTAGAGGGCGCCAATTGCGTTGAGCGTCATTGCAATAAGTGTTGCCACAGCAGCCCCGGTGATTCCTAAAACCGGAATAAGGGCGAGGTCTAGAATGATGTTTGTAATAGCTGCAATGACGGTTATCAGGAAGGCATCTTTCGGTCGGTTGAGAGCTGACAGACTCATCGTACCAAGGTACATGAAGACATTAACAATCTGCACAAGTAAGAGGAAAAAAAGGGCAGATGTTCCCTCAACAAAAGAGGCACCATAAAGGTAGTACAAGAGACGCTCTCCTAAAATCCACCCGCCGATGCAGGTTGGTATTGCAAGAAGAAGTGAATAGGTATAAGCCCGTGCCAGAGAATTTTCAATTTCTGTAACCTGTCCTTTTACTTCCCAGTTGCTAATCTTCGGATAGAGAACACCATGGAAAGCCAATGTTGTAAATGAAGCAACGGAGGTAAGTTGAAATGCGGTGCGATAAATTCCGACATCAGCAGCGGTCATATAAAATCCGATGAGAATTGTATCGGCATAGGTAAATACAAGTGAACCACTCGCGGTCAGGAAAATCCAGAAAGAAAAGCCGGACAGGTTTTTTAAATGTGATATCCTGAACCGGACTAATTTAAGGTCAAGGTACCTGAAATTAATTATTCCCCCGGCAATTAAACCTCCAATAAAACCTCCGGCAAGTCCGGCAACACCAAACCCGAGAAAAACTGCAGTGATTTGAAAAAGAGTTCGTATGAGGGCATCCACAAAATTACTGATCTGATATACCCCGACTTTTCCGGAACCATATGTCCCTATCCCAGTACTTCCTGAAAAAACTGAAACAATAAGTGCTAACAGGAGCCAGAAAAAAATTCCTGATGAGGTGACATCTTTAAGGTAGGGTTCTGCACAAAGGAGTGCAGTGACAGATACAGCAAGAAGTATAATCCTGATAAAAACAAATGCGGAAAAATACTCATTGGGCTCTTTTCCCTCAGATATCCGTTTAACTGCTGCCCCCCCAAAACCCCCGTCGCCAACAAGGTTTAAAATCCCAAGATATGCAAGGAACAGGAAGTATACCCCGAGTGGGGCCGGCCCTAATGTATGCGCGAAGTATATCGTTGAGAGAAATCCGACAACAGTCAAAGCAATTGTCGAAGAAAGGGCGATTATACTTTGACGCTGGATTGAGCTGATTTTCATAAGACGGGATATAAAAAGGGAAGGTGTGAACACATAGTTAAATTGTTGAGAAAATTGTTAATGATTTCGCGACATTTACAACAAAATATTTTCCTTACCCGGAAAAATTCTCTCAATCCTGGCTCAGCCGATCAGTAAGGAATTTTTTCAGGTTTTTCTGGAGGTGGGGATCTTTGAGGGCAAAATCAATAATTGTTTCAATATATCCTAATTTATCCCCGGTATCATATCGTTTTCCCTGGAATTTATAGGCATAGACCGGCTGTTCTTTTAACAGGAGGCGTATCGCATCGGTGAGTTGGATCTCATTTCCTACCCCGGGCGGTGTACGTTTCAGGCAGTCAAAAATTTCCGGCACGAAAATATACCTGCCTACTGCTCCGAGGTTTGAAGGGGCTAAATCCGGGGTCGGTTTTTCGATAATATCCTGAATAGAGAAAATATCCGGTTCGATCATTGATCCTTTGATGATTCCATAACTGCTGATTTTTTCCGGTGGCAGCAGTTCAACGGATATTACCGATGCGTGAAACCGGGAAAAGACCGACATGAGCTGCCCGGTGCACGATTGGCTGTTGGCAATAATGTCATCACCGAGAAGAACGGCAAAGGGTTCATTCCCGATATGTTTTTCTGCTTTAAGAATCGCATCGCCAAGACCATTGGGCTCTTTCTGACGGACATAGTGAATACCGGGAAAGTCTGATATTTCCTTCATTCGTTTGAGCATTTCATTTTTTTTCTTGTCTTTCAGCTGCATTTCCAGTTCAGGTGAAGCATCAAAATAATCTTCAATTGCTCGTTTTCCCCTGCCGGTGATGATGATTATATCGTCTATACCAGCAGCAATAGCTTCTTCAACAACGTAATGAATGACCGGTTTATCGATAATGGGCAACATTTCCTTAGGCATTGATTTTGTGACCGGCAAAAACCGGGTACCAAGTCCTGCTGCCGGAATAACAGCTTTTCGGATTTTGGTCATATATGGTTACTCCCTATCCTGAATATCTGGTATTTGCTTGCACGTTGAATCGCAATGATTTTGGATATTCCATGCCCCCTCACCAGCAGACTCCTTCATAGATTGCTGCTTCCCTGCGTGCTTTGCCAATCCGTCTCCCGTCGATTACTATTTTACCACGGTAATCCAGGTCTTCAAATTCCTTCCATTCGGTAACGATGAGGACGGCATCAGCATCCAGAACATCCTTGGCTGTTTTTGCATATGAAATATCCGGAAAAAGATGTCTGAAATTATCTGTCGCAACCGGATCAAACGCGATAATTTTTGCCCTTTCCTTCAGGAGCGCTTGTATGATAGGCACCGCCCGGCTCTCCCGGATATCATCGCTATCAGGTTTGAATGCAAGACCGAGAACGCCGATTATCTTTCCGGCTATGTCCAAATGTCGTTTTAAAAGGTCGATCATCTTCGCAGGCTGATCCTCATTTGTTCCAATCACTGCAGTCAGGATCTGCGGTTCGATACCGAGCGTGTGTGCATGGGCAATCAGTGCCCTGACATCTTTTGGAAAACAGGACCCGCCAAATCCAATGCCGGAACGAAAGAAGTGCGGGTTAATCCGGGCATCCAGCCCGACTCCCCTGAATACATCATAGCTATCGATACCCATCTTCTTACAGAGATTTCCCATCTCGTTTGCAAAACTGATCTTGGTTGCAAGGAAGGAATTGCTCGTGTATT
>Ga0315286_10007205_pt1 | contig 10861 bp, 11 predicted proteins | sample YL17G10_0_MG_FD_205038 | JGI IMG/M metagenome (GOLD analysis project Ga0315286, IMG submission 205038) | Sediment microbial communities from Yellowstone Lake, YNP, Wyoming, USA - YL17G10_0 | ecosystem: Environmental > Aquatic > Freshwater > Lake > Sediment | place: USA: Wyoming | collected...
CTTCACGGGATCGCGCGTGTCGACACGCTCCGCCGGCAGGATTAACTGATACCAACGTCCCGTCAGGTACATGCCGAACTCGTGGAAGTGAGAAGGGGACTTCTGCGGGAAACCCTCCCGGACCTGGAATATCCTGCCGACCTTCCCCAGGAAGGCCGCTTCCGTGAGGCCGCCCAGATCCCGGACAGCCCGGTTGTAATCCATGATGCGGACCTCGTCATCCGGAAAGAGGACCGCCAGGAAGGTATTGTAGGACTCATCGCCGCGATGGAACGGGTTCCGTTCCCGACGCTGCCTTGCCACGGCTGCCGCCGCGGCGGAGCGAGTATGACCGTCGGCGATATAGAGTGCCGGGAGCGTCGCAAAGGCCCCCACCAAGTTCCGGATCTCTTCATCCCGGCGTACCACCCAAACCGTATGGCCGATTCCGTCGGCGGAAACGAAATCATACTCGGGCGATTCACGCTTGATCCCGTCAATGATCCGGCCAATGGTCTCACTTCTCCGGTAGGTCATGAAGATCGCCCCCGTATGGGCATGGACCGTATCGATATGACGGGTCCGCTCAGCCTCCTTGTCGGCCCGGGTCAACTCATGCTTCTTGATCCGCCCCGCCTCATAGTCCTCGATCCGGAGTCCTGCCACTACACCAGTCTGCTCGCGGGCGCCCATTCGGAGCCTGTACAAATAGAGGCAGGGTTTATCATCCTGAACGAGGATGCCGTCCCGGATCAGTGCCTCCAGATTCTGACGGGCCATCTCGTAGACCTGATCACCCCCGCCGCCGGGATAGGCCGGCACGTCGACTTCCGATTTCTCCACATGGAGAAAGCTCAGGGGATTCTCCCGGACCATCTCCCGTGCCTCTTCGACATTCATCACATCATAGGGAAGTGCCGCCACAGCCTCCGCGACAGCTTTCCGCGGCCTCAACGCTCTAAAGGGAATCAGAACTGCCATAAACACTCTCCTCATCACACCCGATAAACGCGGCACCGTCTGCCTACTACCCTACCGGGGAATTGTCAATACTGTGTTTTGTATTTTCCAGCTATAAAATAAGACAGGTATGATGTAAGATATTGATGTTATGTTACCAGAGAAAAGATTGTAACTGTCTGAAGCGATTAATCCGTCGGTCATGCGTTTATACAGATAGAAATATTGTTATCAGGTTGCACTCAGAGAGGTAAACCGTGAAACTACAGGAAATCCTATCGGACATTCATTACGACTTGATCTGCTCCGCCAGGATATCCGCGACGTGTTTCATCTTTACGCCGGGGAGCTGTTTGTCGAGGCCGCCCTGGAGCTGGACCATGCAGCCGGAGCAGGCGCAGGCGGCAATCTCCGCGCCCGTATCGCGGATGTTGTTGATCTTCTGCTCCAGGATCGGCATCGATAGCTCCGCGTACTTGACTCCGAAGAGCCCCGACATCCCGCAGCACTTGTCGGCGTCCTTCATCTCCACGAGCTCGCAACCGGTGGCCTCGAGGAGCCGGCGCGGTTCCTTGTCGATCCCGAGAACCCGCTTCATATGGCAGGAGTCGTGGTAGGTCACCTTCGGCCCGCCCGCGCTCTTCGTCAGCCAGCCGCGCTTCGTGTATTCCTCCGCGACGAAGCTGCAGAACTCCCGGACCTTCTTCGCCATCGCCTCCGCCTGTGGACCCCACTCCGGGTCGTCCTTCAGGAGCTCGGTGTAATGCCGGAGGGATTCCGTGCAGGTGGGGCAGGCGGCGATGATCACATCGGGATTCATCTCCTCCAGGGCCTTGATGTTATCGATGGCGATCTTCTTTGTCGTCTCCACGTCTCCCATCGCGATCACGGGCTTCCCGCAGCAGCCCTGCCCCTCGGGGAAGAGCACCTCCATGTTCAGATCCTGGAGGACCTTGAAGACCGACTCCCCCGTCTCGGGGAAGACGAAGTCGATCGTGCAGCCGCTGAAGAACGCGACCCGCCTGTCCGGACTGTCGATCTTCTTCGCGATCTTCCCGATCCGGTCGCGGAGCGGCAGGGCGGCGATCGCCGGCAGGCTCCGGTCCTTAGCAATCCCCGCCAGAAAGAGCGGCAGGTGGCGGATCAGTTTTCCCGACTGAAAGGGTTTCTGGCCGACGGAGGCGAGGCGGAGCAGCGAATGGAAGAGCTTCCGGTTGGAGATCACGTTTTCAAAGAGCTGCCGGACGACGAAGGGGAGGCCTTTCTCCTTCACGTTCCGGATGCGGAGCTCCTCGATGAGGCCCGGGATGTCGATCTTTCCCGGACAGACCGTCGTACACCGGCGGCAGCCGATGCAGAGCTCGTGGAATTTTTCGAACTCCCCCATCCCGTGAAGGAAGGCGGTGAGGATCGCTCCGATCCCCCCCGCGTAAATGTGGCCGTAGACGTGGCCGCCGATCAGCGTGTAGACCGGGCAGACGTTCAGGCAGGAGGCACAGCGGACGCACTGATAAATCTCCTTGAACTTGTCGTCGCGGGCAGCCTTGAGCCGGCCGTTGTCGAGAAGGATGATATACATCTCCTTTTCCTCTTCGACCCACTTCCCGTCTTTCTTCACCATCGCAGGCGTCGGGCCGGCGATCATCGTCATGTAGCTCGTCATGAGCTGGGCGGTGGCGCTCCGGGGGAGGACCTTCAGGATTGTCGCCGCATCCTTGATCGTCGGGATCAGCTTCTCGTAGCCGATGATGACGACGTGGATCCGCGGCAGGGTCGTCACCATCCGGGCGTTTCCCTCGTTCGTGACGAGACCGATTGCGCCGTTTTCGGCGATCCCGAAGTTGGCCCCGGAGATCCCCATGTCCGCCTGCAGGAATTTCTCCCGCAGCTCCTTGCGCGCCGCCTGGACCATGAAGGCGATATCGGGCGGGATATCCTCTTTGAGTTCCTTCGAAAAGTATTCGGCGACTTGGAAGCGGCTCAGGTGGATGGCAGGCATCACCATGTGGGAGGGCCGCTGGCCGGCCAGGGCGACGATCCACTCGCCCAGATCCGTCTCCGTCGCGGTGATCCCGGCGGCCTCGAGGTAAGGGTTCAGGTGGATCTCCTCGGCGGCCATCGATTTCGACTTGACAATCTTTTTTACGCCTTTCTTCCGGCAGAGGTCGACGAGGTACGCCTTGAGGTCGTCGCCGTCCTTCGCCCGGAAGACCTTCGCTCCGCGCTTCGTCGCTTCCGCCTCGAAGCGGTCGGCGACCTCTCCGATCCGCGCCACCGTGTCGATCTTCATCCGGCGGAGGGCGTCGCGGAGGGCCTCGATGTCTCCGGCGTTCTCGTATGCCTTGGCCCGGGCGATGGGGTAGGCCTCCGAGAATCGCCCGAGGGCGTCGCGGAGGGTTTCATCCTTCAGCTTCTCGGAGATCTCTTTCCGGAGGTTTTTCTCGGCTTCCATTACGCCTCGCCTCCTTTCGGCGTCTCATCGACGGCGATGATCGCGAAACGGTTGGGGCCGTGGACGCCGATGGTGAGCACCCGTTCGATGTCGGCGGTGCGGCTGGGGCCGGTGATGAAACCGACATAGCCGCGATCGAAGGATTGGGAGATGATATCAAACGCCTCGGTGATGCCGGGGACGATGTTCGCGCTGGGCAGGAAAACGACGTGGAGCGGGGGCAGGATCGTGACCAGACGGGTTGCGATGGCGCCGCCATCCTGAAAGACGCTGCCCGTCTCGGCAACGCCGAACTCCACCCCCGAGATCCCGATGTCGGCGGTCTCCGCGTGGGCGGCGATGTCGGCGGGTTCGGTGTAAACGGTTATCCCCCGGGAGCGGAGCGCCTCCGTGATGCCGGCCGCTTCCTGGAGGGGGCTTTCGACGACGACCGCCTTTTTGGCCCCCACGCCATCCACGAGCCGGAGGAGGGTTTCTCTGGCCTCTGCCGCATCGGGAACGCGAAATACCTCACCGGAAACTGCCTTGGCCCGCATCTCGAATTCGGGGAAAAGATGCGCCCCCGATGTCGCGGTCGGAAAGTGCCGCTTCCAGGCTTCACCTTTGGTATTCATGATCTGTTGCCTCCGCAACCATAGACGATAAGAAGCTGAAGCTTCTGGAGAACGTGTTTGTCTCGACTGTGAATCGATAGCCGGGAACATGCGTAGCGTATAGCGGAAACACCTCCGTGAGTCAAACGAAAAGCCCCGGTCGGAGAAGGGCATGCAAAATCATGTTAGCAAAATCATTGACAAACGAAGTTCCTCATGGTTAAGTAACCCCGCTTTTCAGCGGACGGCTTCGAGCCGTCACGGGTTCGCAGGTTTCTTCCTAACGTTTCAAAAGGGTTTTGGAGCAGAGGAATGACCGGGACAAAAGCGCCACTCAAAATAATTTCCACCAATCGGACCATACCCCCGCAAGGGAAGGCCGGCCTCGTCAAGCGGGCAACATGTCATACATTTCGGCATTCTTTTGCAACCCACTTGCTGGAAGGCGGTTATGACATTCGGACGATTCAGGAATTGTTGGGTCATAAAGACGTGAAGACGACAATGATTTACACCCATGTCCTGAACCGTGGACCGACCGGTGTACGCAGTCCAGTCGACGGTCTTTGACAGACTCTGGAGATTTTTATGCCGATCCGTATAAAACGCCAAAATAAAAGCATGGCATATGCACAATAATTCGATAATATTAGTTTTATGATGATATTGCCATCAATTCCGAGGGCGTTTTATACGGCGAAAATTGCGGCGTTTGGTGTTTCGTAAGGATACATATATACGCTGTTAGGTCCCATAAATCATGAAAGGAACGGCAGAATGAACAAAGAACCAATGTTGTGGCTTAAGTTTTCGGGTGAATTATTGGACGTGCGCTCAATCCCGATATACGAACTCGGAGACACGCTTGTAGCCCTTCAGCGTATCATTCATAAGACGTTTCTTCACGATCAAGCGCGCCTTAAAAAGCACGCCCAGCTTACGCAAGAGGAACGCAAACGTCTATCACTTCAAATTTCAGAGAGAAAGAAATCATCCGATCTATACGCCTTGGTACCATTCGTTACCGACACAGCTGTCCAACAGAACATCGCCATGCTGTTGAAATATGGTCTTGGTGCTCTTGCTAAGTACGCTCTAAAAAATGTCTTTTCTTCTTCGAAAGAGCCGTTTCAGCGAGCGTCGGTTAAAACAGAAAACGTTGAAGGTTCTCTTCTTGTTGGTGCTATATACGCAGAAACTGTACAGATCACAAATCATATCAATAACATTGGTGGCGTTGAAAAGATCGAGCTGATTCCTGATCGTAATGTTGGAATTGCGCCAATAAAGCTTACTCTTGAAACGCAGGGCTATGTCCGCGAGATTGTTAATGAGAGCTACAAAGGTCCAAAGACAGAGATCACTGGTTATGTAACACGCCTCCACCCCAACAGGCTCTTGGCTGACATCAAGTTGGAACCAGGTAGGTACGTGAAAGTTGGGCTTGATGAGGAATCCTTCCGCTTCGTGAGGTATGAGACTGAACAAGAAGAACAACTCAAGTTTCGAGGGCACCCGATCATTCGATTAGGAAAAGATGTCACCAGCTATGAGGAATTTGAAGCAGAGACAGTTAAAAGAAAAAAGGGTACCTAACCAAGCAATCCAGCCGACTCGTTACACTCGCGGCTGATTAGCAGCGTTCATCCCGACCGCAAGCGGTCGGGATGAACGCTGCCGCATCTAGCGCCGCGTGTCGCCGCCTGCGGCGGACGAACACGCGGCTTGAGCGGACGGTCCTCCGAAAATAAATTTTCGTCGGTCCGCCGCTCAGCCGCGGCACCGTTATGTGCAATTGACTTTGATAGAAACAGCTGATGAGGCATGGAGGTATGTAGAATGGATAATTGGTTAACCGTCATCATGAACATATGTACATGGATAGCCTTACTTATTTCCTTCTTATGGTTGAGAAAATATTTGCCAACGTATTTTCAAGAAAAAGGGAAAAACTTGGCAACTAAAGAAGACATAGGAGAAATTACCGACAAAATCGAAGCCGTAAAAACGGATTACGCGAGACAGCTTGAACTTTTTAAGAGCGAGATTAGTCTGTTGGATAAACGCCGGGAAATAAGCGCCCAAGTGGTTGACCTCATAAACCGTTATAAAGAACTTCCGGCAGAGGGCGGAAATGCCGACCAAAAAAGGCTGCGGTCTTTCGAGCAAGACTACTATAAGTTGGTCCCATGGATCCCAACAGATATTCTCAAAGCTCTAAACTCTCTGTTCTCAAAGTCAGAAACTGGGAAGTCAAAACCTGACGTAAAGGATGTAATTATTGCCGTTAGACAAAACATTCTGGGGAAGGACAGTGGTGATTTCAAGGGCGGAGATATTATCAACTTCGTTGGTTTTGGAAAATAGAGATACAGCACATAACAACCGCATTAACTCGGACTGGCAATTCCGCTGCGCTCCATTGCAAGCCGGTTATGCGGAGCGTTGGGGTAATAAAGGCTGGTCATGTTGAAGACATCTGTACCTGAAGTAGGCATGCTGGTCGGCTCGTTGAATAAGCAAGCCGAGGGTTTGCAGGCCGCCGCGCAAATGAAGCAGTCTGGCAAGCCTGCGGAGACAGACGAGGCTGTGCGCCAAATGCTGCAACGCGCGTCTGATCTCGTCAGGGCGTCGGGTGCGTTAGGTGAGCAACGAAATTCGATCGCGCTAGCGGTGCTGTCTCGTGCAATTCTAGAAAACTTCATTCTCATGCTTTGGGTGCAAGTTGCTGCGGACAACGCGGCAACCCTCAAGCAGATGGCGGTCGCAGAGCTAGTACGAGCCGCAAAGGTTAATTTCGAGAAGGGAAAGGCGCGTATCGTCGATCGTCAAAATGGTGAGGATGCGACAGTCAAATTCCTGCAATCGGAACGATTCAAGAATCTTCCGAAACGTGTAAGTATCGAGACCCGAGCCAAGGAGGCAGGTGTAGAAGATCTGTATACCGTGTTCTATAGGTTCATGTCTTTAGACATTCACGGTCATAACTTCCTGCAAGGCAACGAGAAGACAGACGACGTTACTGTTATGCACTTGCAGGGGATAGGTGCACTGGTGTTAGCCTCAGGTCATGTCGGGGTTAGATGGTTGATTCACCGACAACGTACCGATAATGAAACACTTCGTGTCATGCTAGGGTTCGAACTGGATGAAACCCCAACAACCCGCTAGAGCCGATCGCAGCCCGCTGGGCTGCTCCGGCTCAGCTTTTCGTTAGCTCTCTTCGCTGGAGATAAAGGTTCTATAAATGACCGAGGGGAAAAAGATCATTATTGAAGTACCGCTATCGTTCGCCGATATGCATGCTTGGGCTAAGCTCATTCAAGAAGTTCGCTATGAAAATCGATTCTTCTTGAGTGACATTTCCTCCAGATTTGTTGATGGCCTTATGAAATACGCTAAAAAGTTCAAAATACACACATACGAGTCCGGTGAGCGCTTCTATCGTGCAAGAGTACATGACTTCCAAATGGAAGAGCAAAATTTTCCAAAACAAGAAATGGGGCCTCCACCAAAATATAAGGCAACTCACGGTAGGCTCAATCCTGTCGGTATCCCATATATGTATTTAGCGAACGATTTGGACACTGCAATCTCCGAGGTTCGACCTTGGATTGGATGCAAAATAACCGTGTCAGAATTTTTGTTGCAAGGTAGCATAGCTGTTGTAAATTTTTCGAAAATTGTTTTTACGAATGTGCCGACCGAACAAGACTATGTAGCACATGAAACAACATGGAGAGAACTGATCACTTGGATGTTTTCTGCCCCCTTTGATCCACGAGACGACACGGCCTACACGCCCACACAATATCTTGCTGAGAGAATTAAGAAGGAAGGCTTTGATGGCATACTCTATGATAGTGCACTCAATAAAGGTGGCTACAACCTAACTCTTTTTGATAATGGAAAGACTACCCCTGGTAAATTATTCGATGTTGAGGTTCGGGCTATCTCTTATCAGCACTCAGTTAAGGAAATACTTGATGGTGGTAACAGCAAGAGCTAACCAATAAATCCACCGGACCCTCGTTCCTCGGGCCGGTGATCTTTTCGTTAGCAGGGGGGGGAATTTAAGCATACCAACGTGGTTATAAATGGTATTGACTTAGGTATGAATATAGGGCATAATAAAATCCGAAAGATGTTTTATGAGCTTGGAGGTGTTTTATGCCCGGAGTCAAAGTAGCAATATCGCTCGATGAAGAATTACTTATAAAAGTCAATAGATTAGCAAATAACTTGCATGTTTCCCGAAGCAAGGTGTTTACCCTGGCGGTGCGGGAGTATCTGAAAAAACGAGAGAATCAATCTTTGCTTGTTCAGTTGAATGAGGCGTATGAGGATTTTCCCAGTGAAGAAGAAATGAAAATTTCAAAATTCACGCGCATCAAACACCAGAAAATTATTGAGCAAGAGCCATGGTAATCAAACAGGGTGAAATGTATTGGATTGATCTTACTGAACCCAAAGGTTCGGAACCAGGATATCGTCATCCTCATATCGTAATTCAAAACAATTTATTTAATGCCAGCCGAATAAACACGATTGTAGTTTGTTCCCTTACCTCGAACCTTAAACGGGCAAAGGCTCCCGGTAATGTTCTGTTAAACCAGGGTGAGGCGAATCTTCCCAAGAAAAGCGTTGTCAATATTTCTCAAATTTTCACGGTCAACAAAGCTGATTTGGTTGAGAAAATCGGGCAGGTTTCGGATAAAAGAATAACAGAGATTCTTGATGGCATAAAATTGCTTACTGAGCCTCGGGAGGCTTGAGGGTGATACATAAGCATATCAAACCCTTCCGCTAACCAGTCAATACAGGCGACGGGAAGGGGCGCGAGGCGCAGAAACGCAAGTCTTGTGGCCCGCGCCTGATTTTTTCGTTGGGCTAGGTTTCGGCCGCACAGTCTGTACGGGAGGGGTCAATGGAAATCATAACCCAAGTCACTGCGAAGCAGCTTGACTTCATTGACGACGCGGACCTGCGGCTTGCGCTGGATCAGCGTCTAAACGAACTCGATCGGGTCTTCATGGTCAACGCCCATTACAGCACGGTCTTCATGGCGATCGGCACCATCGAGGGCATCTTCAAGCACATCGCAGCTAGGTACAAGGTCGAGATCAAGGCTTCGAATATCTACCCCAATGACGCTAACGGGAAAAGAAAGGATTTCGACGATCTCACCATTGACGAGCTATACGTCCAGCTCAGGGATCTGCACATTATGTCCGTCATAGATGAGTACCCCGCGCTGTTCAAGCGGTTCAGGGAATATCGGAACTGCATGCACCCACAGGCTCAAACAAAAAAGGGCTGGGAGATCGATATCGGCCAGGCGCAAATGGCACTTGGCCTTCTTAACGCGACGGTCCGTGATCTGGACCGCAATGTGTTGGTGGGCAAGCACATCTTCGAGAAGATCGCGGGGTCCCCACACTATGACTCAAAGAGCGTCCTACACCTCAGGGTCGCCGGGGACGACTCTCGGCACCACTCGTTCGTCGTGCTGAAGGAGCCGATCACCCGGGCCTTCTCCGTGAAGTTTGACCTCGACCTCTCGTCGGCGTCACTACTCAACTTTGTCTTCGATTACACAGATGATGGAGACTTCCGGATGTTGCGACTCGACCATAGGCCATACCCGCGCTGCATAAACGGTGTTCTGAGGTCGACTCAGAAGTTTCGGTGGAATGAAGTGCTGCGGGCGACACCCGAGAGATTGCCGCCTGACCAGGGACCGTTTCACGTCCAGATCGTGATCGACTTTGACAGCAATACGTTCGATCTAGCAGTTGACAGCGTTCCCTACAAGTTTCAGGACCTCACCGGCAAGCCGGCGGATCTCTTCAGCCAGGTTCAGAAAGGTAAGCGTGTGGGGTTCTTCAACGAAGAGGATACGGTGAAGCTGTCAAACATTGTTGTCGACAAGATAATCTAATCTGGGGAAAGTGAGGAACGCCCGTTGAATTATGAAATCTTGAGAGAAGTTGTGGTTGGGAGCCCAAGGCTGAAAGTGGAAATCGGCCCAACTATGGCATGCAGCGGATCGCCGAAAAAGCCGGCTCCCGCTGATGCCCGTGTTGTACGAAAAATAAATTGAAAACCCATGGCGTAAATACATAGAACCGAAAATATTATTTGGGGAGGTGATAAAAACTTTTTCTAAATACAAAAGAGGAGGCCAAGAAAGGAGGAAAAGTAAAGAGGGGAAAAAACATTCTAAATCTGCTTCGGATGTTGATTAACGTTAAACTGAGACAAAATGTATTAAAAAAAGGAGGAAATAATTATGACTTCAATGAGAAATGCAACAGTGCTTTGTATCTTTATTGCTTTAAGCACAATGACGTTGGGTTGCGCAGGCACAATGACGAGCAGCTTCAAATATAATGATAATTTGCGTCTTAATGAACCTCAAAAAGGTGAATCATGTTATGATGCGTCAGTTCTGCTTGGCGTTGACCTGAAACGAGGCATGGACATTGCTAAAAAGGTAATTTCGGGACTTGATGCCACAATTAATAAAGAAACTGAAAATTCAATTGAGGCCCAAAGGAACAGGCATATAGGTCTGTTTATAGGCAGTGGTGGAGAAGAATTAGTGATTGAACTCAAGAAGATTGATGATACTAAAACATTTGTCACTGCCGCTACAAAGACAGGCTTTGTTGGTGGCGCAGGCCAGAAGCCGTGGTCTTGTGAAATAGTTGACCAGATGGTCAAGATGGCATCTAAGTAAGGAGGGGGTCTTTCTGTTGCTTTAGTTTTGCAAATATTCATATTGCACAACTGCAAAGGCGGCTATTTAAAAAGCACTTTGTGATTTTTGAAATGCTTTACTGGCATCTCTTAACAAGAATCAGCAAGTCGTTTT
>Ga0315286_10007206_pt1 | contig 10860 bp, 5 predicted proteins | sample YL17G10_0_MG_FD_205038 | JGI IMG/M metagenome (GOLD analysis project Ga0315286, IMG submission 205038) | Sediment microbial communities from Yellowstone Lake, YNP, Wyoming, USA - YL17G10_0 | ecosystem: Environmental > Aquatic > Freshwater > Lake > Sediment | place: USA: Wyoming | collected...
GGCGAACCGTCCTCGGTGAGCCGAAGGGGGACATGATCAATCTGCCAGCGGCTCACCGAGGACGGTTCGCCCTACCCGCGCCGCCGACTTCGAGATGCACCACAAGTGATCTTCGGCTCTCGCGCACTCTTCACTGCGCCGTTGCCGCCCGGTAGAACCTCATCGGTTGGTTGGTGGACTCTGGATCGAAATAGGTCAACCGTCCGAAAGTCGTCGTGTTGGTGACGAGGGCCGTCCAGTCAACGAAATTGGTCGTCGCTAGAATGGCATATCTCTCGCCGGTGTTGCCCTCGAGGTTCACGCGGTAACCACCGGCTGCGAGTTCACCACTCAGCTCCAGGTAACCCACCTTACGGAAGACGGCCAACCCTCGCTGGAACTGTGCTCCCATGTGCGAAAACGCACCCGCAGCGAGCCAAGCATCCCCCGTTCGGCTGAGGGCATAGACCGGACCGTTCGGCCGAGGATTCCAGCTCGTCAGTTGGTTGGTGACCCCGCTTTCTGCCAGGTTCAGTTCCACGAGCCTGACTCGCGGCTGACCCGCGAAGCTGGTGAAGTCACCCCCCACGTAAAGCAGGCCATTGTCCGCATACAAGCTCACGATCTGCCGGTTCGGTGCCGGGTTCCAATCCGTGGCCAGCCCCGTGGTTCTTTCGAGCGCCGCCAGATTCGTGCGGAATTGCGCGCCGATACTGGTGAAGTTCCCGCCCACCCAGACCAAGTCGCCGAGTGGCAGCAGGATGTTGACGTCGCCGCTGGAAACCGGATCCCACCCGGTCACCCCGCCAGTGGCGAGGTCAACGGCGGCAATCCGGCTGCGCAGCTCCCCGCCGATCGTGGTGAAGGACCCGCCCACGTAGAGACGCCCATCCGCAACCGCGAGGTCAAAGACGGCACGATCGGGATTGGGCGCCCAAGCGGTGACGTTGGTCGTTAGCAGGTCGAACGCCGCGAGGTTCGTGCGCGGTTCTGGCCCGAGTTTCGAGAAGGCCCCAGCCAGGTAGAGGGTGTTGCTGGAGACGAGGAGCTTGGCGACTGTCCCATCGACATCCAGGTTCCAGGGCAGAGCTCGACCGGTCGAGGCATCCAGCGCGACGAAGTTTGTGCGCGGCTGGCCGTCCACGGCGGCAAACTCCCCGCCCGCGAAGACCGTCTCGCCAGCCAATGCAAAGGCGAAGACGCGAGCCGCCCGGTTGGTCGCTGGTCCCTCGGCGCCTGGATCCCAGCCAGTCGCACGCCCGCTGACAAGATCGATCGCGGCCAAGGCTCGCCGGCGAACGCCCCTGATGCAATCGAAGTCTCCACCCACGTATATCCCCTCTGCTGTGGTCGCCAAAGACCGCACGGTGTCGCCCATGCTCGGTGCCCAGGCTGTCACCGTCCCCGTCTCTCCGTCCACGGCCGCAAGGTTATCCCGCACGGCGCCGCCCACGACCGAGAGGTTTCCTCCTACAAAGACCGCATTCCCGTCAGACGCCAAGGCGATCGGTTCGCCCGCGAGGCCGGGGTTCCAGGAGGCAAGCGCTGAAGTCTGTGTGTCGAACGCGGCGAGACCGGCCCGTGGTTGGCCCGCGGCCTCCGTGAATCGGCCGGCGACATACACTGTTGTCCCGGAGATCGTCAGCGCATTCACCGTCCCGTCCAGGCCAGGATCCCAATCCGAGGCCGTGCTGCTGGAAACGCCGAGGGCAGCGAGACTGGGGATTGGTTTGCCGCTGATGTTGGTGAACTCACCTCCCACGTAAAGAGTCGTGCCGGCCAAGGCGATCGCGTTTACCTGACCGTCGGGGGCGGGATTCCAGGTTCCGATCACGGCGCCGCCCGCCCCATCCACTGCCGCCAGATTGGTCCGGGTCTGGCCGCCGACGTTGGTGAAAGATCCGCCAAGAAAAATCCGGCTGCCGAACACAGCCAAAGCCCGCACCGTCCCGCTCGCCCCCGGATTCCAGGAAGTCAGCCCACCAGTCGTGGCGTCCAGCGCAGCGATCCGATTCCGGATCAACGTCAATCTGGTAAAAGACCCTCCGACATAAACCGTGTTGCCGACAATCGCCATCGCCAGCACGGGACCGTCTGGGGACGGCGACCATGCGGGATCGATCGTCTTGTCGGCGCGAATGTGCGCCAGGTTCACCCGCGAAAAACCTCCCACCAATGTGAACGCGCCGCCGATATACCATCCGCCGGTGGCGTCGGGCGCGATCGTGTAAACGGGTCCGTTCACAACCGGCATCGCCGGGTCGTGCGTCCCCGTCGCGTAACTCAGCAGGACCCCCGATCCCACCGGCGCACCCACGTAGGAGAAATCGCCGCCCAGGTAAGCCAAGCCATTCGTAATGAGCATGGCATAGACGGGGCCGTCCGTCGCCCAGGTATCAAGGCGGGGCAATGCAGTTGGCTGCGCCCACACCAGTCGGCAAGTAGCGATTAGGGCCGTCACCTCGGCAAAACATCGCAGGGACCTTCGGGAGGGGAAGCGGGCTCGTCTCATACGCCCGTTTTGTAGCCTGCGGCCATGCGCATCGCAACCAGAAAAAGCCACTTCTGTGAACCTTCTAATCACTGGTGGAGCCGGGTTCATCGGCTCCAACCTCATCCGGCACGTCATTGACCGGCCGGAGATTGCGCAGTTGGTCAACCTCGACTACCTGACCTACGCCGGGCATGTCGCCAACCTCGCAACTGTGGCCAAGCACCCCAAGTACGTTTTCGAGAAGGTGGATGTCCGGGACCGCTACGCCGTCATGGGTGTGGTCAGCGTCCACGCAATCAGCCACGTGGTTCATCTCGCCGCCGAGTCGCACGTGGACCGGTCCATTGACGGCCCCAGTGAGTTCGTCAACACGAACGTGATGGGGACGGTGAACTTGCTGGAGGCCTGCCGCAAGGCCTGGGGCCGGGGCGCATCCGGCCGGAAGTTTCTGCACGTGTCGAACGACGATGTCTTCGGCAGCCTGGGGCCGCAAGGCTCGTTCACGGAATCTTCGCCGTACGCGCCGAACTCGCCCTACTCCGCCAGCAAGGCGGCGGGCGACCTCCTGGTCCGCGCCTACTTCCACACCTACGAGATGCCGGTCGCTATCACGTATTGCGCGAACAATTTCGGTCCCTACCAGTTCCCGGAGAAGCTGATCCCCGTCGTGATCCAGTGCTGCCTCGAGCGCCGGTCCATCCCGGTGTACGGCGACGGCATGAATGTGCGGGACTGGCTCTACGTTCGCGACCATGCGGAGGCGTTGTGGCAGGTGCTGTTGCGCGGTCAGATGGGCGAGTCGTACATCATCGGGGCCGGCAACGAGCGGGCCAACCTGCTCATCGCCGAGTTGATCTGTGATCTGGTCGATGAGCTCAAGCCGGAGCTCGGCGGCCAATCCCGGAAGCTGATCACCTTCGTCAAGGACCGGCCGGGACACGATCGCCGCTACGCGGTGAATTCCGCGAAAATCCGGCAGGAGCTCGGCTGGGCGCCCGCGTTCGGCTTCGAGCAGGGGATCCGCGAGACGGTGCGCTGGTATCTGGACCACCAGCCGTGGGTGCAGACTGTGCTGGGGCGATCGAGCCAGGAGAAGACGCCACCGGCTTCGCGGGGGCCGGCGTCCGTCCGGCCGTCTGCCTCCTCGGGCGGAGGCTCGGGAACTCCCTGGAGATCTCCATGAACCGGAGGGTCGTAGCGCGGGTTTCCAACCTGCTGTATCGCCGACTTCCAGTCGGCAGAGCGTTCGTTTGCGCGAGCGCGTCCAAACGGTCAGGCATGTCCGCCATGCTCGGCGCCTGCGGGTTGGAAACCCGCGCTACAGCAGACTGGAAGTCTGCGCTACGGGGTTCATGGTCCCAATGCGTGTGGGAGCGAATAGGGTCGCTCCACATGCCCCTTCCCTGTGAGGGATATCCCGTCTCATGAAGATTGAAGACTCAGATAGGGCGGGCTGTGCTCAGCCCACCGAACCCGCCGCCTGCGGCGCGGTGAGAACACCGCGCCCGACCCATTCTCCGCGTGTCTCCAGCTCAACCCGGGAAGCCGCCAGGCCCGGCGGGACGACCCGACCCGTGCGCGGCTTTCTGGCCTTCGCCGTCGTCCTCGTGCTCGGGTTCAGTTTGCCGCTGCTGGACCTCGTGCGCCTGGCCTGGAAGGAGGATCTGTTCTCGCATGTGTTGCTCATCCCGTTCATCGCTGGCTATCTCGTCTGGCTCGACCGGAGGAAGCTGGAACTCGCCTCGGCGCCGCGTTGTTCAGGCGCGGTGATTCCGCTGCTCCTGGGCCTGACGCTGGCAGGGATGGGCTGCTTCGGGCTCGCCCGCGGTTGGCGACCACCGCTCGAGGATTACGTGGCGTTGATGACGTTCGCATTCTACTCACTGCTGGTCGGCGGCGGCCTGCTGTTTCTCGGCGGCAGGAGCATGCGAATGCTGGCGTTTCCCACGGCGATCCTCGTGTTCATCGTGCCGTTTCCGATGGCGGTCACCGAGGCCCTCGAACGGTTTTTCCAGCACACCTCAGCCGACGCGGCCCACGTGCTGTTTAGCGTCGTCGGGCAGACACTGCTACGCGAGGGCTTGATGTTCCATCTGCCGGGGATGTCGGTGGAGGTGGCCCAGGAATGCAGCGGCATCCGCTCCAGCCTGGTGCTGTTCATCACCAGCCTGCTGGCGGGTCATCTGTTCCTACGGAGCCCGTGGCGGCGCACGGCCTTGACCTTGGCGGTAATCCCGCTGGGGATTGCCCGGAACGGATTCCGCATCTTCACGATTGCCATGCTTTGTTCACACGTTGACCCGGCGATCATCCGCTCCCCGTTCCACACCCGCGGGGGACCGCTGTTCTTTCTGTTATCGCTCGTGCCCTTTTTTCTGCTGCTGGTCTGGCTGAGGAAGTCCGATGCGCGATCGTATCCGGCTGTGGGCGGCGACGCCACGACGGCGGCCCCGGCAAAGACCGCCGCCGCTGGCGGCGACCCCCATGCGGACGGGGCGCCGACGTGATCCCGTCAGGAGGATTGTGTCCCGGCCTTCCCCTGCTATGCTGACTCGCGGCTGACCTCGTGATGGGTGGCGTTATCCCCCACGCGACGGATGCACTCCGCGCGGGCCGGCGGTTGACTTTGCTATGATTACTCGAATCCGATGGTTCTCGATAACCGTGTTGGTCGGCGTTGTGGCACTGCTGGGGCCGGGTTGCTCCAAGGAGAGCCGGAAAGCCGGCTATCTGGAACGCGCCGATCGTGACTTCCGCGCTGAGCAATACGACCAGGCCGAGATCGAGTACCGCAATGTCCTCGCCCTTGAGGCCGCCAACCCAGCCGCCGTCAGGAATCTCGCGCACATCTACTACGATCGAGGAGATCTTCCCAAGGCGTTCGTGTTCCTGCAGCGGGCCAAGACGCTGGACCCCGCGAACATCGATCTCCGCTTTAAACTTGGGCTCATCTACCTGGCGGCTGGCAAGTTCACCGAGGCGCGCACCGAGGACGATTTCATTCTCGGCAAGGATTCCGGTCACGAAGGCGGCCTCCTGTTGCTGGTGGAGTTGGCGCGAACGACCAATGATCTCGAGACGGTCCGGCAACGCCTGGAGAGCCTTCGCCCTCAGTTTGCCAACCAGCCGGCCTTGCCGCTGGCCCTCGGCACGCTGCTGCTGCGCAAAGGGGACTCTCCGGGCGCTGAGGTGGAATTCCAGAAGGCGTTGACGTTGAACCCGAAATCCAGCGAGGCACATCAAGGCCTGGGCCACGTCCATCTCGCCCGGAAAGATCTCAAACGCGCGGAGCAGGAGTATCAGACCGCGGCGGACCTCGCCCCCTTGCGCTCCACTGTGCGCCTGCGACTCGCCACCACCAAAATGATGGCGAAGGATCCCGAGGGTGAACGGCGCGTCCTCGAGGACCTTGCGCGCAAGGCCCCGGATTACATCCCCGCCCTGAACCGACTCGCCGAGCTGTCCTTCGCGAAGAAGCAATACGACGAGTGCGATTCGTGGATCCGCCGGGTGCTGGCGCTGGATCCGATCAACTTCGAGGCGGCAATGTTGAGCGCTCGTTTGAAACTGGCCAAAGGCCAGACCGACAAAGCGGTCGCCGAGCTGGAACGGCTGGTCCAGACGCGACCGAAGTCCGCCCAGGCGCAATACCAACTGGCCCTCGCTCGGTTGCTTAACAATGACGCCGGGAAAGCCATGACCACCCTGCGACAGGTGTTGAGCCTGGAACCCAATTTCTTCGACGCTGCCCTGTTGCTTGCGGAACTGCACCTGAACCGGAGCGAGTACGCCTCCGTCGTCAGCCTCCTGACGCCGCTCACCAAACAGAAGGCAGTCGGTGAGCGCGCCCAAATGCTCCTGGCCCGGGCCTCTCTCGAGCAGGGGAAATGGGACGACGCGTTGAATCGTTACCGTCAGTTGAGGGAGGCAGGCTCGAAGAACCCCATGGTTCCTTACGACATCGGCTTGATCCTCCGCTACCAGAAGAAAGCCTCGGAAGCCCGGGCGGCGTTCGAGCAGACCCTTGAACTCGCGCCGGAGTCTCTTCCCGCGACTCTTCCCGCGATCGACCAGTTAGTCGAACTGGACATTGCGGACAAGAAACTCGACGCCGCCACCCGCCGCGCGGAGACGTTGGCCGCACGCTACCCCACGAACGCCGAACCCGTGTTTCTTCTGGCCAAGATCCATGCAGCCGCCGGGAACGTGCCCCAGACCGAAGCAGACCTGCTGAAGGCGATCGAGCTCAATCCCGAATTCACGCAAGCCTATCTTGTCCTGGCCCAACTTTACGCTGGCTCCAACCGCCAGTCAGAAGCGCAGAAGAAGCTCGAGGAGAGCCGGTCCCGGAATCCACGGGACCGCGGCACCCTGATGTTGCTGGCCATGCTTCAGAACCAAACGGGCCATTACGGCGAAGCAAGATCCACCTACGAGCGGCTGCTCTCCTTCCATCCCGACTTCGCGCCGGCGCTCAACAATCTCGCGTTCCTATACTCCGAGCAGTTCAAACAACTCGACAAGGCGCAGCAATTGGCACAGAAGGCCCGCCTGAGTCGCCCGCAGGACCCAAGGATCGCGGACACGCTCGGCTGGATTCTCTTCCTGCGTCGCGACTACCCGGCTGCAGTCAACCTCCTGCGCGAGAGCGCCGCCGGGCTGCCCGCCGAGGCAGAGGTGCAATATCACCTTGGAATGGCCCAATACATGATGGGCGAGGAGGCAGCGGCGCAGGCTTCTCTGCAGCGGGCCAATCAACTCAAACCGGATCATCCCGGTCGATCCGAAGCTGACGGCCACCTGGCCATCTTGAGCCTCGATCCTTCGAAGGCCGACGCCAAGGCCATTGGAAGTCTGGAGGACGCGGCGGAGCAACATCCTGAGGATCCCGTGGCGGCGCGGCGGTTGGCGTCCGTGTATGAGGCACAAGGCGCCTGGGCCAAGGCCGCATCGGCTTGTGAACGGCTGTTGAAGGCGAACCCGAAGTCCGTGCCGACCCTGGTCCGCCTTGCCCAGCTCCAGTCCGAGCGCTTAAACAACCAGGCGGAAGCCATAAAACAGGCCCGCAAAGCTCGAGAGTTGGATCCGGACAGTCCGCAGATCGCACAGACCCTCGGGCGTCTCGCTTATCAAGCCGGCGATCACAAATGGGCCTTGAGCCTTTTCCAGGAGAGCAACCAGAAGCAACCGAATGACGCCACCGTTCTCTATGACCTGGCGCTTTCATTCTACAGCCTGGGGCGCGTGGCTGAGGCGGTCGCATCCATGCAGGCTGCCGTTCAGCGAAACCTCGACCCCGCGAGGTCCGCCGAGGCGAAGAAGTTCATCTTTTTGTGCTCGCTGTTCGACAACGCACCGGAGGCCGAGCGTGCCGAGCCGCAGATCCGGGAGATCGTGAAAAACAGCCCGGACTACGCCCCCGCCCTGATGGTTGCCGCCACGCTCGACGCCCGAAATGGCAACGCCGCCGCAGCCCTGCAGGCCTGTAAGAAGGTTGCCGAGCGTTACCCGTCTTTCGCGCCAGCGCACAGACTCCTGGCCCAGTTGTACAGTGGACCGGACGGTAACCTTGCCGAAGCCTACAAACACGGAACGAAAGCTCGCGAGGCGCTCCCCGGTGACGCCGACGTGGCCAAGACGCTGGGCATTGTCGTTTTCCGCCGCGGCGATTATGCCCGGGCGGTGGAATTGTTGAAGGAGAGCGCCCGGAAGAAGCCCCAGGATGCTGAGTTGCAGTACTACCTGGTGATGGCTCATGTTCAGCTCAAGCAGAAGGTCGAAGCCAAACAGGCTCTGGACCGGGCCGTGGGGCTGAAGCTGGAGGCATCGATGGCGGAAAGCGCACGCAAGGCCTTGGCTGAGTTGAAGTAACGCGTCGTTTCTGAACCTGTCGGGATCACACAATGTTGTCGGGAGCCCTTACAGATCAGGCAGTTCACGCGAGATGCATAATCGGCTTGGGATGAATGTGTTGCGACAAGTTACACACCCGATAAAGTCTATAAACCGCCCCTGGCGTCGGCTGAACTTACAGTCTGATCGGCTGGCAGCGGGGTGGCCATCGGAGTCCTGTCACCGCTCATTGTTGGAAGGCGTTTATTCATAGCACGTTGCGGATGAGTGAAATGGGTAATTCTATCCTGGCATCGTTCTGGCTACCGCTACTCGTCAGTGATGAGTCGTACGATCTGTCCGAAGGACGGCCGGTTGATTCTGTGAGTGTACGACTCGGATGATGAGTGAAGAACTGAGGGCGGGTGACGTAAGACGTAAAGAAAGGCGTAAAATGGGAAATAGCTTAATCAAAGTATTGCTGGTCACGGGGGCGCTGTTGTTTGCAGGAAGTCAGGCGGTATTGGCGACGCCTATTACGATCAGCGACAGGGTCAACAGCGGCACGAACCCGTGGTACGGGGACCGTGAGAACGATGAGGTCGAGCCTGGCTGCGTTACCGGCCAAGCTTGGGATCTGGAGAGCTTCGATCTGACTGGGACTACGCTGACGCTGACCGGTGGTTGGAATTTCCGAAACGGATACCAGGGGAACGCGTCGGGCGACATCTTCATCGATGTGAACCGAAACGCTGTTTGGGGTCAGGACGTCTTCGGGGGTAGTGGTGAAGGGAACAGGACCGAGTACAACTCGGCTTACAACTACGACTATGTAATCCACTTCAATCAGCGGAGCGGCACAACGATCGGAGCGGGCGGTTACCAGGTGATCCGACTCACGGAAGATTCCCGGGTTGTCCTCACGACCTCCTATTATCGGCAGAATGACGAATCGAGCCCTTGGGTGTACCGCAGCGGCGGGGTTGGTGAAGGCTCGGGCGCTGCCACTTTTGGCCAATTCGACGACCATTACACCATGGCTGTTGATGTTGGTTTCCTCGGAGATGTCTCCGATGCCCTTTTCAAATTCACGATGCAATGCGGCAACGACAACATGATTGGCCGGGGAGATGTGTCGGTGCCGGATGGCGGCCTGACGGCCATGTTGCTTGGGATGGGGCTGATTGGAATGGCGGCGATCAAGCGTCGGCTGCGATCCTAATCGAAGCTCGAGACAACCGTTACTCCTCAAACTTCACAAAGGGGGCAGGTTTCCTGCCCCCTTTTCGTTTGGCAGTTCAGGGATTCTCAGGACAACCATCAGCCGACGCCTGCCTCGGAGGGGCAGAACCTGAATAGCTCCGGTGGAACCTGGAGAACGATGGGTGCGCTTGTCATCGACCCAAGGGTCGCACTTGGAGATCATCAACGGCGGCCTCGGCACCCCCGGCGGAGTGGAGGACGCGATCTGACCTGCTGGTCAGTGCCCCAGCGCCTGGCTGAGGTGCGGCGTGAAGAGGCGCGGCTCCAGGAGGAACGAGTCGTGGCCCTTGTCCGAGTGGACGGTGATCCACATCACCGGCACATGGGCGCGCTTGAGGAGGTGCACCAGCTTGGACTGTTCCTGCGGATGGTAGGAAACATCCGAGTCGATGCTGAAGACGAGAAACTCCTGCTGGCGGCAGCGCTCAAAAAGATCGGAGAAGTCCCGGGCGCCCGCTTCGGCGACGAGGTCGAACCATTGCCAGGCGTCCACGATCCGCAGGTAGGTGTTGGCGTCGAACCGCTGCACGAACTTCTGGCCCTGGTGGAGCATGTAGGACTCGACCGGGTGGTTCATCTCGTACCAGCCGTGCGGCGGCTTGTGGCTCACCACCTCGCCCCGCGCCCGCTCACGCAAGGTGTCCGGGGAGACGAAGGTCTTGTGCGCGATGCGCCGGGCCAGCGCCAGACCGGTGTCGGGCCGCGAGCCGTAGTAGTAATCACCGCCCTTGAAGCCGGGATCGCTTTCAATGGCGGTGATCTGCTCGAAGTTCAGGATGCGCTGGTAGATCGTCGTTTCGACGCCGGTGCCGACGGGGACGATGATCTTGACGCGGTCAGGGTAGCGCGTGGCCGTGAGCAGGCAGAGATAGCCGCCGATGGACGCGCCGATGACCGCGTGGAGCGTCTTCACACCCAGGAAGTCGAGCAGCTTCATCTGCGACTCGACGATGTCGATCATGCGCAAGACCGGGAAGGACGGCCCCCAGGGTTGACCGGTCTTGGGATTGAGCGAGGCCGGTCCGGTGGAGCCGTAGCAGCCGCCCAGGTAGTTTGCGCAGACGACGCAATACTTGCGCGTGTCGAGCGCCTTGCCGGGGCCGACGAACCCGTTCCACCAACCTTCGTGCAGCTCCGCCGTCCAGCGGCCGTTGAGCCCGGGCACGTCCGGATTCAGTCCCGCGGCGTGCTGGGTGCCCGTCATGGCATGGAACAGGAGAATGACGTTGGAACGGTCGGCGTTCATCCGGCCGTACCTCTCGTAAGCCAGGGTGAACCGCTCGAGCGCCGGT
>Ga0315286_10007208_pt1 | contig 10859 bp, 7 predicted proteins | sample YL17G10_0_MG_FD_205038 | JGI IMG/M metagenome (GOLD analysis project Ga0315286, IMG submission 205038) | Sediment microbial communities from Yellowstone Lake, YNP, Wyoming, USA - YL17G10_0 | ecosystem: Environmental > Aquatic > Freshwater > Lake > Sediment | place: USA: Wyoming | collected...
CCCTCAGAACCATCTCCTCTTCCAGAATAACAATCTCCCCTTGCCCATACCACGGCACCGGTCTTGCCCTGGTCCGCGCCGTGGCTTACCGTGCCCGCATCTTTGGAGATAATCCTCTCTACAAGATCTTGAGTGACCACTGGCAGAACTTTGTCGGCGTCCATGAAGAGCGCTTTCAGCACGCCTGCGGTGCCTTGCGCGGCACGGCGAAGCGTGTCGTGAACCGGTTCCTGGATTGTGGGAACCCCACGAACGGCTTCGCCCGTATCAAGTGTTCGACCTGTGGCGCGGAGAGGCTGCTATTTCCTATACGATCGAAAGCTCTTGACCGAGCTCTCGAGGGCTGCCCACAGGGCGGTGTCACGATTCGTCGAGATGACCGCCGGAGCGGGTGTACGACCGGCGATGGCGGTCGTCAAGCATACATTCGGCGAGGGAGTTCGGTTTCACCCACACTTGCACGCGCTCGTGACATCGGGGGGATGGGACCGCAGCCGTGTCTGGCACCCGGTGCCAACGTGGGATCAAGGCGTGCTTCGCGAGCTCTTCGAGATCGAGGTCTTATGCTCAGAGCTTCCGTCGTGATGTCGCGTATCTCCTATGACCGCACCCGCGCCACGGTGCACATCGATCCCCACGGCCCCCACAGCGAGGGACCCCTCGATTTGGACGTCCTCGACTTCATCGCCCGGCTGTCCGTGCACATTCCCGAGCCACATGAGCGACTCGTGCTATACTACGGCCTCTACTCAAACGCCTCCAGACAGCGCAGAGTATCAAACGGCAGACACGAGACATCTGCATGCCCGGCCGATCAGTTCGACGGCAATGAAAGCGAATGGCTCAAAATGAGGCGCACGCGATGGGCTCAGCTCATTCGGAAGGTCTGGCAGGAGGATCCGCTCCTTTGTCCCCGCTGCGGCGGGACAATGCGGATCATCTCGTTCATCACCGATCAGACGGTTATCGACAAGATACTCCGGCACATCGGGTTCAAACACGCCGACACACCGCCGCCGCGCTATCATCCTCCGCCCCAGCTCTGCCGGTCGCCTCTCGGGTGAGCCGGGAACTCTGCGTACATGGCCTCATTTTCCCGCCCGCGCCGGGCGAAGCTTGACCGGGCGGGGCACTCGCCTCGCATCCCGCGTCCGTTTGTCCGCCCAGGGGGTGATGATTTCTAAGCAGGAGCCGTCGGGGGGCTCAATGACGCCGGACCGCCGGCGATCCGAAGACACCCGTTGGACCCACATGCCCGAAATTGCGTCGATCTGACCCCGTCCGGCCGCCACAACCGCCCCCGTAAGGAGCTTGACACGGAATCGAATTTCCCATAAAAATGGGGAAAGATCCTTGATGCCGCCGGGCAAATCGATGATGACAATCCCGAATAATTGAAGCTCGGCTTGTCGTTTGAACGGCACAAAAGCGCATCAACGTTGACAGGAAAGAAAGCACGACGATATAGTATTACTCAATCGGCAATCAAAAGAGAGACCTTCGAACGATTGGGTTAATTGTTCATATAATCCGCGGGTGACCCATGGACGCAAAAGCAAACGCCAAGAAAAAACTCGGCGAGCTGTTGGCCGAATTCTCGGCATTCAATAAAAACGGCGTTCTTAAGAATCAATCTGAGGCGACCGCTCGGACTTGGGTTGAAAAATTTCTTACGGTATTCGGATGGGATGCGTCCAATCCGCGGCAGGTTAGGCAGGAATACCGCATCCAAGGCCGCGCCGCCCGGCGCCTTAAGCGGGAAGGAACCAGCCACCGGAGGCCGGATTATTGTCTTCTCTCCAACGAAAGAAGAATTCTCTATATCGACGTCAAGAAATTCGAAGCCGATCTCAAGGACGATCCGGGGATCGCCTATCAGGTTCGCTGCTATGGCTGGTCGGAGAATTTCAAGGTCAGCTACGCTTTCGATTTTGAAGAACTCTCCGTTTACGATTGCCGCATTCCGCCCAAGGATGATGACGATGCCGATATGGCCCGCATCCGGTACCTTCATTTTGAAGAGTATCTCGCTCATTTTGATTGGCTGTGGGATTTCTTCGGCAAAGAAGCGATCGATTTGGGTTCATTATCCCGGCGCCTCCCGGACGACGAACGCCCCAAAGGCAGCAAGACGATGGACCAGGATTTCGAGGAGAAGCTGTCGAAGTGGCGGAAGGAGCTGGCCAAATCGATCCTTAGATACGGCAAAGAGCGTGAACCCGCCTGCATTTCGGCCGCGGCCCAAAGAATTCTCGATCGGATTATTTTTCTGAGAATCTGTGAGGAATTCGGCTACGAAGAGACCGGCACGCTTCTAGAAATGGGCCAGCACGAGGATGGATTTTGGGATCTTTTCCTTAAAGAACACGATCGGCGCTATTGCAAGATCTACGACGGAATCCTATTTCCCGCTTCCGGGGAGGATGATCCGACCGGGATCGATTCGCGATTGCGCTCCTGGTGGCTCAAGGGACGGATATTCCGGGAGATTACGGACTCGTTGTATTTTCCTTATCCTTATCGTTTCGATGTCGTGCCGCTTGAACTGTTGGGCGGAATTTATGAACGGTATTTGGGAAAACGATTGCGCGTCATCGGAAATGACGTCGATGACGAATACAAGCCGGAGTATCAGAGAACCAAAGGCGCCGTTTACACCCCGCCGTGGGTTGTCCGCCGCGTTGTGCAGAAAACGCTGGCCCCGTTGACCAAAAACAAAGATCCCGAGGAATTGCTCCGCTTGCGTATCCTCGATCCGGCCTGCGGAAGCGCCGGATTTCTCTTGGGCGTATACGATTATCTGGAAGCGCGGATTCTGGCTTGGTTCGAGGCCCATCCGGCGGATTCACGGCGTTCTTCGTTCCTCATCGATGATACGGAGGAACGGTATTTGGCGCCGCCTACTGCCCGGGCCATCATCGACCAATGTCTTTACGGCGTCGACATCGATCCGGAAGCGGTGGAAATTGCCCGCATGTCCCTGGCCCTTCGTTATCTTGATCGAACAGTCGGGCTGGATGGAGAGCCGCATCTATTGTTGAAAGGTATCGGACGAAACATTCGGCAAGGAAATTCGCTCGTCGGCACCGATATTGTAGGCCTCGGCCTCGATCCGGAGACGGTTATCCGGGAAACGATGCCTTTCGATTGGAAGAATATGACGACCGGTTTCGGGGAAGTCATGGCCGACGGCGGTTTCGATGCCGTCGTAGGAAACCCGCCCTATATCGAGGTCAAACGTTATCGGGAGTGGATGCCGTCCCAATACCGGTATCTCAAGGACAGCGGCGTTTATGAAACGACCGCCCAGGGGAAAACCGACTTGGCCATGCCGTTCATGGAAAGAGGTATGAAACTCCTGCGGGAAGACGGGCGCCTCGGTTTCATTATTCAAAATCGATTTTTCAAGACCGATTACGGTGAAATCGTCCGTGCCTGGCTCAGGCGCAATAAAGCCATCTCGGAAATTGAAGATTTCCGCGATCTTCAGATCTTCTCCGGCCGGACGACATATACGGCAATTCTCTCGTTGCAGAAGAACAGCCCGTCCGTGAATTATCGGGCTTTTGCGAATCTGGATGACGCCATAGCAGGCAAGGCCGAGATCGACATCCGTTTGAAATGGGGGGAGATCGACGATCAGGTTTGGTCCTTTGATCAACCTGACTTGCTCGATGTTCATAGGGAATTAGCCAAGCGCCACGGCACGATCGGGCAAAGACCCGATCTCCAGATCTCCGTGGGATTGCAGACGCTCTACGGCAAGCTCTATCAATTCGAGCCCGTCGAGGTGAAACCGCGAACGATCATCGGCCGCAATGGTGAGGGAGAGGTCGTGTCCTTGGAAAGAGCGGCCTTGCGGCCGCTCTGTCGGAACCGGGGATTCTACCCTTTTCGTATCGATAACGCCGATGCTTGGGTGATTTTTCCTTATGAAATTATCGATGGCCAGGCGAAAGAGATCGGATGGCGGGAGTTTGCCGGCCGTTTCCCGAAAACCGGGGCCTATCTTGAGGAGCGAAAACGAAAATTGAAAAAGGCGGTGGAAGGCGAAGACGGTGCTGAACGGTGGCATTTGTACACACGACCTCAGAATCTCGTGAGTCAAGCTCGGCCGAAAGTGCTGTTCCCTATGACGATCGAGGATGCGATGGCCGCGGTTGATAAAGTTGGAGATATCTATCAAGACAACGTAAATATCAATTCAATTTCCTTTAACGATGCCGATGTCGATAGGCTGAATGCGCTTGCGGCCGTCTTTAATTCTTCTCTGTTCAGCGCATTGGCGCGACTCAAGTCCGGACTAAACGATGCGGGATGGAGGAAATTTAATCGCCAATACGCTGAACTCGTGCCTCTTCCAACGGCGGTTCTCGAAGATGGTGCGATCATCAAGAGACTCTCAAAATTAGCTGACGATATTTCCAATTTGCAGAATAAATCGCTCAGCACAGACTCGGAAGGCGCCCGCGCCGGATTCCGGGCTGCCCTTGAATCTCTTTGGGATCAATTGGACAACGCCGTCGAAGCCGCCTATCAACTGACAAGCTCTCAAAAGAGCGTTTTGAAAAAATATCCCCGCCGCGTCAATCGTTTCGATCTCCTCACGCGTCAAACCGTCGCGCCCGAAGAGGATTGATTCGATCCGCTCATCCGGAAGGTCCGGCGGGAGGATCCGCTCCTTTGTCCCCACTGCGGCGGGACAATGCGGATCATCTCGTTTATCACCGAACAGACGGTTATCGACAAGATACTCCGGCACATTGGGTTCAAGCACGCCGACACGCCGCCTCCGCGCTATCATCCTCCGCCCCAGCTCTGCCGGTCACCTCTCGGGTGAGCCGGAAACTCCGCGCACATGGCCTCATTTTCCCGCCCGCGCCGGGCGAAGCCTGCCCGGGCGGGGCACCCGCCTCGCACCCCGCGTCTGTTTGTCCGCCCAGGGACCGATGATTTCTCCGTAGAACCCGCCGGCGGCTCGATGACGCCGGACCGCCGGCGATCCGGAGACACCCGCCGGACCCACATGCCCGAAATTGCGTCGAGCTAACCCCGTCCGGCCGCCACACCGGCCGCGCAAGGATCTTGACACGGAATCGAATTTCCCATGGAATCGTGAGGATCGGCACGGCGGAGATTTACCGCGTGGTCGAGAACATGCCCGAGATCGCCGACAGCCTCGTCATAGGCCAGGACTGGGACAACGACGTCAGGGTGATCCTCTTCGTGAAAATGGCGCACGGGCGCGAACTGACGGAAGACCTGGTGAAGAACATAAAACCGGCCATCAGGAGCAGCTGCTCCCCCCGGCACGTGCCGGAAAAAGTGATTAAGATCGCCGATATTCCCTACACCATCAACATGAAGAAGGTCGAGATAGCGGTCAGGAAAATCATACACGGCCAGCCGGTTACGAACAGGGACGCGCTTGCCAACCCGGAATCGCTGGAGTTGTACAAGAATATTTCGGAATTGAAGGAATAACCCTCGCAAGAAGCGACGGAAAGGGACAAACCGCGCCCTCGGTTGCGCTCAGCCAACGCAGAGCGAGCCATTGATTCCTGCATGTGTGACGATCATGATTCCAATCCGATCTTCTTGAGGAACTCGACGAAGCGCGGGGTGCGGCGAACTCCTTCGAGAAACGGCGCCATTTTGATGAAGGCCAGATCGGTAGCACGAAGCTCGTAGGCTTCATCGAGCAGGTTGAATGCACGTTCCTCCTCACCGAGAGCGAAATGTATCGTGGCGAAATCGACTGGTGATACATAGGACCGCTGCGCATACCGTTTCAGGGCGGCGAGAGCCTCGCGCGCCCTGGCCGCCTGGCCGCACATCGCGTAGCTCAAGGCGACCTCATAGAGCGCCGTGCTGTCTCCCAACGCGAGAGAAATCCGGGACTCTCGAATGGCTTCTTCCAGCTTCCCCTGCCGCATGTAAATGGACGCGATGACGTGGTGAGGAAGGGAAGCGGTGGGTTCGAGCTCGAGGCTCTCACGTACGACGACGAGCGCGCTATCTTCTTGGCCGCTGGTGAAAAGCAGCCACGAGTAGTTGAGTAGATTAGTGGGCGAAAGAGGATCGAGCGCAATGGAGAGTCTCGACTCGGCAATAGCTTCCTCGATTCTCCCCATGCTCATCAGATACAAAGCATGCCAGCTGCGCGTCCTGGCATTATTGGGGTTGAGCTCTATCGCGCGCCGAAAGTATTTTCCAGCGCTCTTGAAATCCCAGTCGAACACGAACATGGCATCCGCGATGAGCAGGTTTGCACTATCGAGGTCGGGATCGAAGCGGAGAGCTTTCTCGGCGAGTGCTTTGACCCGTGGCCAGGCATCGCGCGGAGCAATCTGTCCCAGACCGCCGAGCATGTCGTATCCCTCTGCCAATCCCGAGTACGCCGCGGCATAAGTCGAATCGATGGAGATCGCCTGCTCGAACCAGCGCATGCCGCGGCGCACGTCGTCGTACGAATTCTTATCGATGAGGAACCGTCCCCTGAGGTATGCCTCAAGCGCTTCAGGTTGTATCTCTCTCGTGCTTTCGATCCGTTTCCGCTCGTCCCGCGTCACCGCGACCTTGATCTCCCGCGCTATCTCCTGCGCGACCTCGCTCTGAAGCTCGAGAACATTGGTGAGATTTCTCGTAAAGTCATTGGCCCAGAGATGCTTCTCGGGCTCCGCAGTGACGAGCTGCGCCGTGATGCGAACGTCGTTTCCGGCTCGCTGGACCGAACCCTCGACGACGGCGTCGACGCCGAGCTCGCGTGCGATCTGCGCAAGGGACATGCTGGATTTCTTGTAACGCATGATAGATGTTCTCGAAATTACCCGGAGCGCCTTGATTCTCGAGAGCTCCGTGATAATGGCCTCGGTCATTCCATCGGAAAAATACTCTTGCTCTGCGTCAGCCGACAGATTCTGAAGGGGAAGAACCGCGAGCGACGCAATCTTACGCCCGCCGGGTGTTGGAAAATGCCCCTTTACCAATGCGTACGCGGCGATGAGCGCCGCGGCGGCACAACAGGAGATGACGACTCGGCGCCACTGGAGTTTGCCCTTCCCGCCCCGCCTGGTCGTCCCGGATACTCCCACCTCCTGTGCGCACGCCCGTATGTCCGAGAGCATGTCAGCCATCTGCTGGTAGCGCTCCTCAGGTTTTTTCCGGAGAGCCTTCTCGACGATTCGCCGCAGAGCCAGGGGGATATCGGGCCGCGCACTCGAAACCGGCGCTGCCTCCTCATTGACGATCGAGTATATGACCGCCTGTTCGTAATCCCCTTTGAACGGCGGCTGCCCGGTCAACATCTCATAGAGCACGATGCCAAGTGACCAGACATCCGTGCGGTGATCAATGGCATCGCCGCGGGCCTGTTCAGGAGACATGTAGGCAATCGTGCCGCGCGTCATCAGATCCTTGGTGATCTTCGCATGCCCTGCCAGCTTTGCGAGGCCGAAGTCGAGGATCTTCGCGACTCCATCTCCGGTGATCATGATATTCCCCGGCTTGACATCCCGATGCACGATCCCGTGCTCATGCGCCTTGGCGAGGCCCTCAGCGATTTGGCCGGCGAAGTCCCGTGTCCTGGAGAGTTCGATCGGTCCCCGCGCGATCATCTTGCTGAGCGTTTCCCCTTCGTAGTACGCCATGCTGATGAAGAGATTGCCATCCTTTGTTGTATCGATGTCGTGGATATTGCAGATATTGGTATGGTCGAGCGCGGATGCCGCATGGGCTTCCTGGATGAACCGTTCTTTCGCGTCATGGTCGCGCGTGAGCTCGGGCGAGAGAAACTTGAGGGCCACCGTGCGGTCGAGCTTTGCATCAATGGCTTTATAAACGATGCCCACGCCGCCTTCGCCGAGCTTCTCAATGATTTTGTAATGGGATACCGTTTTACCTAGCATGCCTATCTCATGAGGGTAACGATGCATATTCTCCTCTCTCTCGCTACTTTCTATCGCTATCAATGCTACCAGAGGAGCGGGGGCGGTGTCAAAACGGAAACAGCCCGCTGGGATAATCGGTCAAAAGGATCTTGACACGGAATCGAATTTCCTTCTATTAGGCAGGATGTCAAGACATGCTTTTCCCTGTCCCTCCCAAAAACTCCATCCCGGCAAGAATTGACCATTCACGTGGCCAAGTGGAGTTCTGAAATCATCCCAAAGAAGTTAGGTTTTTCGGATTGGATAAAAGAAAAGATGGTCAGCAGTGGATCTGTCTCAAATCTGGACAGAATGACCCCAAGGTAAAAAGGCGACTCCAGTAGCACTCTGAAGATTAAGCAGCCTGTCGATAATACCGATGATGGAGTCCGCCAACCATCGGCTCTGCGCCGATCGGTCCGAGCTCGGGTGGCTCAACCAGTCTCGGCTGCGGGCAGTCCTTCTCCAATCCAAGATGGGTGCGCGATTCGTGATAGTACTTGAAATACTCCTTGAGCACCCGCCGGAGATGCTTCTCGTTGAAAATAATCGTATGGTCCAGACATTCCCGCCGGATGGAGCCGATCACCCGCTCAGCGTACGGATTTTGCCATGGCGATCGAGCTGCGATCAACACTTGCTCGATGTCCATTGATTTCACCCGGTGAATGAACTCGCCCCCGAATATGCAATCTCGATCACGAATCAAGTACTTCGGGGCCGTGTTCCACGGAAAAGCCTCCACGATCTGCTGACCTGTCCAAACCGCAGTCGGTGATTCAGTCACATTGAAATGAAGGACCCGACGCCGCCCGTTCGACAGAACAAGGAAAACGAAGACAAGGCTCTAGCTGCCGATCGCGACATCTTCGCCCCAAATGATCCCCTAACTTTTTCTTGCAAAATGTCTTGACAGTGGTGTGCATACTAGATATACAGGGCATACAGGGCATATACGATATGCACAGCAAAAGGAGAAATCTCTGATAATCGTAATCTCGGCATCGAGTTCCGAGCCGATGTACAAGCAGATCACGGATCAGATGAAGGAAGCGATCGCAAACGGTTCGCTTGCGCCTGAGACAAGGCTACCCTCGATCAGGGAACTGTCACGGGAGCTCAAGGTCAGCACTATTACGATTAAGCGGGCATACAGCGATCTTGGAAACGAAGGCTACATCATAACGAGAATAGGGCTCGGCTCCTTTGTGGCCGGGATGAGCAGGGACAAGCTCCGCCAACAGAAGATCGCTGAAATCCGAAAAGAAATAGAAAAGATTGTGGTTACCGCCGAGAAGATCGGCATCTCGGCGAGAGACGTCGGCGATATCGTGGGCGAGATAGGAAAGGGAAACAACAAGAAGGAGGCCTGCAATGATACAGTTTGATGATCTGAAGGAGATGGAACGGAGGGCTTCGGTGTGCTATGGGGACGGGCTGCTTGACATCGGTATCGGGCTCGGCCTCCTGTTTCTCGGGTTTGTCATGATCTTCGGCCTCGGTGGTCTCGCCGGGGTTTACATGGCCATGCTGTTCCCGATCGTCAGATCGGCGAAACGGAGCATCACGGTTCCCCGGATGCATCACCTCGATTTCATGCCTGAGCCTGAGGCCGAATCGAGATTGCGCCGCATCAAAGCGGTCGTCGCCGTGTCCATTACCGTGCTGCTTTCCCTCGGCATCCTCGCCTTCTTTATGTCGTGGATGATTCCGGCGCGGATATCGGCGGGCTTGCGGGCCAATGCCATCATCATATTCGGCATCATGCTCACAGCTCTCTTCATCTTTGTTGCGTGGGGGACGGTGACGAAGCGCCTGCGCATCTATGCAGCCATCACGATTCTCGCCCTCGTCTTCGGGTACTGGTTCGATTTGAGCCCCACGTGGTATTTCATGATCCTCGGGGCCGTCATCGCCATATGGGGAGGGACCGTCCTGTCGCGTTTCGTCCGCACGTATCCCAAGATGATCGATAGAAACGGCCGGGAATTTTATTCGAGCCGTACGGCACTTCGTGATTGAAAACACTTGTCGAGTATCGAGCGACGTACTCGTGCCGGCGCAAATCATTTCCTAGGGGAGATGGGGTTATTCAGGCTTGAAGTAATCTTCGCGAGACCCGCTTTCGCGCTCGCATTCTCCGCATTGAGGTCGAGCGCTTCACGGTAAGCTTTTTCGGCACTTGTCGTATCTCCACGGGCGATATACGCATTTCCGAGGCGAGCGAGATTGCTCGATACTCCCTGCGGCGTATCGCGGGCCACCGTCATATTCGAAAAAAATGCGAGGAGGCCAAGGGCTGCGAGCGAGAGCCCGAGCTCGGCACGGCGATGGCTCCGCGCGATTGCAACGAGTTCCGCCACGGCCGCCCCGGCAAAAGGCATGAGGAACGGAACGACGGGGACTCTGTACCGCGCGAGCACGTAGAAAGCGAGTGAGGTAAGAAAGTAAGTCAGAATGCCTCCGTAGAGGAGCGTGAGACGCGACCATCGGCTTCTCGTGAGGAAGATTCCAAGGAGCGCGAGGGGAGCGATGATGCCGAATGTGAAAAGCGGGAGCCGAAGGATTCCGGGGAAGCGCCGGTAAAAATACATATTTTCCACGTTCGAGCGCTCGTATCGATTCCAGAAGTATTGAGATTTTTGCCAGAGGAGCGCCGCCCAGGCGCCTGGATTTGTGCGAACGTAGTCGAGCCCCGCATCGAACCAGAATTTTGAAACACCCGACTCAGAAAGGCTCCGCCCTGCTTCGGTCGAGGCGATAGATTGCATGCGTTTCATCTGCTCTTCGGGAGTGCCGCCGAGAGATTTTCCGTTGAGTCGCGGCAGTGCATAGAAGCCCGTGGCCTCGGCATTATTTCCGATATAGAAATTGATGCCGCCGCCCGTCGTAAGAGGAATGAACTCGCCCGTGCGAAGCGCATTCCGGATG
>Ga0315286_10007209_pt1 | contig 10859 bp, 10 predicted proteins | sample YL17G10_0_MG_FD_205038 | JGI IMG/M metagenome (GOLD analysis project Ga0315286, IMG submission 205038) | Sediment microbial communities from Yellowstone Lake, YNP, Wyoming, USA - YL17G10_0 | ecosystem: Environmental > Aquatic > Freshwater > Lake > Sediment | place: USA: Wyoming | collected...
AGGCGGTCGCGCCGCTTGATCAGTATGTAGGTGGGATCGGCCCCACGGTGGCCATTCCTCCCAGCCGGATCGGTGGCCGCCGCCCGTTTTTGCCCATAGGATGATCGTCGTCGAGGAACCGACAGGAAGGGACCACAGGTCATGGCTGCACAACGTACGCTGGGGATCAACGGGCTCGGTCGCATCGGCAAGCTGGTGCTCTGGTACCACCTGGGACGAGACGACTTCGACCGCATCGTCGTGAACGTGGGCCGTCAAGTCGGGACTTCTCTGGACTCGGTCGCCCAGTACATCGCCAGGGACAGCACTTACGGTCCCCTGCACCGCTTCCTCCACGGCCAGGCGGGCGTGCGCGACCTGCAGGTAGTCGACGAGGAACGCGGCCTGATCAGCGCCTATGGCAAGGAGATCGTCATCTTGCGCGAAGCCCGCAACCCCAAGGACATCCCCTGGCGTGACCACGGGGTCGCCCTGGTGGTGGAGTGCACCGGAACTTTTCGCGACCCCCATGCTGAGCCCGATGTCGCCAAAGGGTCGATCCGCGGCCACCTGGTCGCCGGCGCCTGGGCGGTGGTGAACAGCTCGCCCTTCAAGACCAAGCAGCAGGGCGCTCCACTGCCTGACGATGCCGCGGTCCTCGTTCACGGGATCAACGACTACCAGTTCGACCCGGCGCAGCACAAGGTCGTCTCGGCGGCTTCCTGCACGACCACGGCGCTCGCCCACATGATGCGGCCGCTGCTCGAGCGCGACCTCACGCGCGACATGATCACCGCCGGCATGAGCACGATACACGCGGTCACCAACTCGCAGCCGTTGCTCGACGGCGTGCCCAAGGCCGGCGCCACCGACCTGCGCAAGAGCCGCGGCGCCCTGGGCAACGTGGTGATCACCTCGACCAACGCCGGCGCGGCTCTCGAACAGGTCATGCCCGAGATCGCCCGCATCGGTTTCATGGCCGACTCGGTACGCATCCCCACGCAGAGCGTCAGCCTCATCATCCTTAACGTCACTTTCCAGAGCGAGGCCCTGCCCGACGGCACGGTCTCAGTGGAGCGCGAGGCGATCAACGCCATCTATCGCGAAGCGGCCGAAGGCGAAGCCAAGGGCCTGCTCAAGTACAGCGAAGAGCAGAACGTGTCCGTCGACATGCTGGGCGAGAACGCCGCCGTGATCATCGAAGCCGTCGAGACGCACACGCGTACCGGCTTCATGGACCTCAAGATCCCCTGCCGGGCGCCGGGCGCCGAAGTGAAGCCCGAATCGGTGCGCATACCGCTCACGCACGCAAAGATCTTCGGCTGGTACGACAACGAGATGGGCAGCTACACCTACCGTCTCGGCGAGCTCACCTCGCGCATCGCCAGGAGCATGTAGGCGAACGTCAACTCGGGCGGCAGTTCTCGCGCTTGCAGCGTTCGAGCAGGAAGAGCCGGTATTTCTCGAGATCGCGGTTGAGCGTCGCTTCAGCGCGCGCGATCTCCACATCAGCGGTGTCGGTGGTGCGTGGCGTGTACTCGAGCTCGACCGTGACCCTGACGAGCCGGTCTCCCTCGGTCTCAAAGGTGACGCCGCCGGCGTCCATGTCCTGCTCGTCGATCAACGGCTCGACGTCGGCGAACCCCCTTGAGTAGCTGCCGTACAGTGACTCGAAAACGAACTCGCCCCACTCGAGATCTGCGAACTCGAGCGGTACATCCGCCTCGATCGACCCCTTGATGATCGCCATGACATCTCCCTCACTCTCGACCTGCCCCCGCGCAATAACTGCGACGGGCTTTCGCTGAGTCTGCCCCGGGAGAGGGAATCCTAAGAGCGCCGACGGCCGACGCCGTCACGAGCGTGCCCGTGCCGAAGCTAGACCCGGCACCCCTCCACAGGCGTCGCTCCGCGCCGGCGATGGCGTCGCGGGGCGTGCCGGTCGGCGCGCGGGCCTGCGTTTGGGCAGGTCGCGCGAGAGGATCCGGTAGGACGCGGCGAAGACGGTGCCCGTCAGCGCCACAAGTGCGGTGACGGTGTAGAGCGCTTGCGAGGCGTCGGTCCCGGCGAGGGCTCCATGGATAGCCACCGCCCAGAAGACTCCGTAGCTCACGACATGGATGGCACGCCACCAGCTGGTGGGAAGCCGTTTCCGGGCCAGAGAGGTCACCTCGACGGCGACGAGCAGATAGACGCCGATGATGCCCAGGGCGACCGCGGTGGGTCTCCAGATACTGGCGAACGGGATCAGGAGCGCGCGGGCGCCGAACCCCGAGTGGCTGTCGGCCACGAGAGTGGCAAGGTGCGCAGCGACGAAGAAGATGGTGAGTCCGGCGAGCCAGCGGTGCAGGTCGAGGAGCCACGCCGTCCGGCGCCACCGGGGAAAGAGATCGGTGGCGAGCAGGATCCCCCACAGCACCGAAGCCGTCAGCATGAGCCAGGCGACGATCGCCGAGGCCCGCGAGAGGTACCACCAGAGGTGAGGGTTCACGCTCAGGCTGATGTGCATGCCGTACTCCTTTCGGTAACGTCGACACACTCGAGAGCCGGGCTCATGCTCATGGCTCCGTCCAGGGTCATGGCGATGCCGGCGAGCTCGCGACCGTCGAGGTAGTCGAGCGCCTGCTCGCTCCCGCAGAGAAGAGCGGCGGTGGCGTGCGCTTCTGCTTCCCACCCGGCCCTTGCGATCACGGTGACCGCGGCGAGATCCGTCGTCGCACAGGTGCCGGTGATCGGGTCGATGACATGGTGGCGGCTGTCGCCGTTCTGCGACCAGGTGCGCGTCAGGGTGCTCGAGGTCGCGATCCCGCCGGCCTCGAGCGCCAGCGTCATGAGCTCTCGCGAGGAGTCGAGCGGGTGCTCGACGGACACGTACCACCCCGCCGCCGTGGGCGTCGTGCCTGCTGCCGCGAGGTCGCCTCCGACGCTGACGAGAGCGCCGCCGGTGCCGCCGGCGAGGAGTTCGGTGACGACCATGTCGGCGGCCAGGCCCTTGCCGATCCCGCCGGGGTCGAGACCCACGCCGGTCGGGACCATCGCGGCCGAGGTCACCGGGTCGATCATCACATCTCCTATCGAGTGTCCGTGAGCCGACAGGCCGGCCATCACGCTCTTCTTGCCGGACCCGTCGATGCTGGTCGTGTAGCCGGCGGCGATGATCGCCGAGAGCATCGTCGGGTCATAGCGACGATCCGTGAGACGCCAGGCCTGCCGCATGGTCGACAGCAACTGGATGGTGTCCGGCGACACGATGATCAGGGCCTCCGGCGAGGCGTTGAGCCGCGAGATATCGCTGTCCGCCCGAAACCGGCTCCAGCGACACTCCAGATCCTCGAGACGACGGCGGGCGTAGTCCTGAGCGCCCGGGGCCGGGTCGACCAGGATCACCTGGACGCGGCTGGCCATGGCCTGGAATCTCAGCTCAGCGACTGCCATCGGTCCTCGTCATGGTGCGCTGCCGCCGGTGCTCGCCACGGGAGCGGCTGCGGGCGCCGCGGCCGGGGCGGGAGCGGCGTACGCGGATCCTCCGGATCCGCCTGATCCGCCGCTCGACGGGGCGGAGAGGGTGCGCACAACCGCGTGCGCGGTCAGGACGATCGGCTTGTTGGCCTTGGCGGCCTTGGACCCCGGCTTGACCCCGTTGTGGACGATCACGACCGTCTTCTGGGGCGGCGTGGCCGAAGAGAGGGCGGCGTTCGTGCCCTGAGTCCGGCCGCTCGTGACCTGCATGTTGGCCACCAGGCCGGCCATCGCTGCGATGCCCACTCCGGCCGCGGCCATCCGGGCTCGGGCGGCGGGGTGCCGACGCCGGGTCGGCTGTGGCTTGTCAGTCATCGACTTCACCGCCTCCGTCGCTGGGCTCGGAACCGCCACCCGCGGGCGCGGCCGCCGCATGGGTCGGGCTGGGCGCCGGAGCCGACGTGTAGACGGTCGAACTCGCCGAAGAGGCGGCCGGCACGACCCTGGTGACCGGGTGATCGACCCGGGCGACGATCTTGCCGTGGCGGTCGAGGGTCGCCAGGAAGGTGTAGACGGACGAGCCGTAGCGGAACGTCACGGTCAGCTTCTTGTCGGCGGTCTGCGCCAGCGTCCAGCTCCAGTGCCGTGCGGCGCTCACGTCGACGAGTCGCAGACCGCTCCTGGTAGCCTCGACCTTCACGGTGCCGGCTTTCTTGATGATGTACTTCTGAGAGGTCGCGGCCTTGGTGGCCCCGGTGTACTTGTGGATCACATTCGATACGCTCGGCTGAACGGCGGCGGCCGCCGAGAGCTTTCCGACGGGTCTGGAATCGGCGACGTTGAGGATGCCCAGATTGGCACCCACAGCGACGGCAGCGGCCAGGACGACAACGGCGATCGATCCTGCGGTGATCAGTGCCTTGCGGTGTACCATGCTAATCTCCTCTCATGAGAGTCAAACCCGTACGCTTGTTGCCGACCACGCTACAGAGCGGCGTTCCAACGCCCGCCCAGCGCCGGGTTAAGGTTTGGCAAAGATTCATGCGTCCCGGCACTTCCCGTGTCACCCTGTGACGATGCGCCTGCTGATCGTAGAAGACGACGCCACGATCGCTGAGCCCCTCTGTACGGGCCTGCGACGTGAAGGCTTCGACATCGACCTTGCCGGCACGGGAGCCGCCGCGCTCGAAGCCGGTGAGTGCGATCTGGTGCTTCTCGATCTCGGTCTTCCCGACCTCGACGGCCGGGTCGTCTGCCGGCATCTGCGCGAACGGTCCGGCGTGCCGATCATCGTCGTCAGCGCGCGCGGAGAAGAGATCGACCGCGTGAGCCTGCTCGAACTGGGCGCCGACGACTATGTGGTGAAGCCGTTCGGGTTCCGCGAGCTCGTGGCGCGGATCCACGCGGTCCTGCGCCGGACCGGCGGCGACACGCCTCGCCCGCCGGACGCGGTCCAGCTTGAGATCGGACTGCTCCGCATCGACACCCGCACCCGCGAGGTGAGCTTCGACGGCCGGCCCATCACGCTGACCCCCAAAGAGTACGATCTGCTCGTCTACCTGGCGCGCGACCCCGACGCCGTCCACACCCGGGAGCAGATCATCGGCGACGTCTGGGACCACAACTGGTGGGGCTCCACCAAGACCCTTGACGTGCACGTGGCATCGCTGCGCAAGAAGCTCGCCCCGGAGATCATCGAGACGGTGCGCGGCGTCGGGTTCCGTCTGGTCGGCAGCACCACCTCGCCGTGACCAGGCGGCTGCTGCTCAGCTACCTGATGATCGCCGCCATCGTGCTGCTGGTCCTCGAGATCCCGCTCGCGGTCTTCTATCATCAACGCGAGGTCAGCCGCCTCACCGTGGACGTCGAACGCGACGCCAACGCCCTGGCGAGCATCTACGAAGACGCCCTCGAGCAGCAGACACCACCCGACCCGACCATCGCCTCCGACTACGCCGCCCACACCGGCGCGCGCGTCGTCGTCGTCGACGCGGCCGGCCTGTCCGTGGTCGACACCGCCGACGCCACCGGCCGCGACTTCTCGACGCGCCCCGAGATCCAGCAGGCGCTGGGCGGTGAGCGCACCGCGGGCACGCGATACTCGGACACCCTCAAGACGGGCCTCCTCTACGTCGCCGTTCCGATCGCCTCGGGAGGCAAGGTGCTCGGCGCCGTCCGCCTGACCCTCGATACGCAGAACGTCGACGCACTCGTGCATCGCTACTGGCTGGGGCTCATCGCGATAGCCGCGGTGGTGCTCACGGCGGTAGCCGGCATCGGCTGGGCCGTGGCGCGCTCCGTCACCCGTCCCTTGCGAACGCTCGAGGCGGCGGCGGACCGGTTCGCCACCGGCGACCTCAGCGCCGCCGCGCCCGACCCCAGGGCGCCCCCCGAGATCGCCGCCCTGGGAGCGACCATGAACTCCATGGCGCAGCGACTCGAGCAACTCCTTGAGGAACAGCGGGCCTTCGTAGCCGACGCCTCCCACCAGCTTCGCACGCCGCTCACCGCCCTGCGGCTGCGCCTCGAGAACGTGCAGAGCGGCCTGGCCGCCGGCGGCGATGCCGAAGACCTCGGCGCCGCCATCGACGAGACCACCAGATTGGCCGCCCTCGTCAACGATCTCCTCAAGCTCGCCCGTGCCGAACAGGCCACCGCGCCGGAGTCGGTCGATCTCGTCCGGCTGGCGCGTGACCGGGTCGACACCTGGTCGGCCATCGCCGACTCGTCCGATGTCGCCCTGGACTACACCTCCCCGAGCGGTCCCGTCATCGTGAGCGCCGTTCCGAGCGGAGTCGAGCAGATCCTCGACAACCTGATCGATAACGCCATCGCCGCCTCGCCGGCCGGCGGTCGTGTCTCGGTGACCGTCGCTCCCGGCGACGCGCAACATCGGCTGACGATCGCCGACGAAGGGTCCGGGCTCAGCGACGAACTGAAGGCGCGGGCTCTCGACCGCTTCTGGCGGTCTGACGACTCCAGACCTGGGACCGGGCTCGGACTCCCGATCGCCCGGGCGCTCGCTGAGGCCTCCGGAGGGTCACTCCGCCTCAGCGACGGCACCGCAGGCGGCCTCGCCGTCACGGTCACGCTGCCGGCAGCCTGATCGCAGCCCCCGCCTCGGGCGACCCGAGGCGGGCCACACAGTCCTCAGCGGACTCGCAGGTACCGGCTACAGATGGCGCTCTCCCAGAGATTGCCGATCCCATCGTGTGTCGTCCCGGCGATGAGCAGAGCGTACGTTCCGCGAGGCAGATCGCAACGCAGCGCCATGAGGTGTCTACCGGTTTGCGACCAGCCCAGCTCCTGGGTCTTCACGACGCTGCCGGTCGCCACAGACTGGATGACAAGCTGTGATCTCACCTCCGAGGTGAGATCACGCAGATTGAAGCGCACGAGGGCGGTGTCCCCACGGTAGACGGCGTGGCCGAGAACCCACGTCTCGGTGACCGGACCGGCCGTGTCGATCGCGACGATGCACGTCGATTGCGGCGAAGTGTTGCCAGAGAGGTCTGTGGCCCGGTAACGCACGAGGTGGACGCCGTCGTTGCTGTGGTCGGCCGGCGCCGGTACGACCGGATACTGGCCCGCCGTCCAGGTGAAGCCGTCGTCCAGGCTCGTCTCGACCACATCGACCCCCGATCCCAGCGGTCCGTCGACGGCGAGCACGGCGAGGGTCACCGGTCGGTTGTACCACTCCACGTCCCAGTAGTCAGAGAACCACCCCCCCGAATAGTCCTGCTTCACGGTCGCGTACGGTGCCGTCACGTCGACCCCGATCGGAACGACGTCCCAAGTCAGACGGTAGGACCCGTTCGCGCCGGCGGCGCCGACGTCGAGGTAGTAGGTCCCACTCGTCTCGGCGCAGTAGGTCAGGGTGTTCCCGCCGGCGCCGACCACTGAGGTGGCGACCGGCCGGCTCCCCTCCAGCCAGTGGGCCCCAGGCGGATAGAGGGAGAGCCGCGGGCCCATTCCCGGCACTCCCGCGGCGACGACCCTCAGCGATTCGCCCTGGTTGACGGCGATCGAGAAGACGTCGTCGCGGTCGACCCTCCAGGCGACGTTACCGACGACCGGAGATGGGGGCAGCGGCACACCTGGGATCTCGCCGTCGGCGGGTCCGGTGGTGTCGATCTCGACCTGGCAGCTCTGCGTTGCCTCGACGTTGCCGGCGCGGTCGGTCGAGCGGTAGTCGATCGTGCGTGCGGCCTTGGTGTTCGGCAGCGCCGACACCACCGCCAGACTGCCGCTCTGCCAAGCGCCGCCGTCGAGCCGCCAGCGCGTCCTGGCCACGCCGGAGCCGCCGGCTCCGTCGCCGGCCCAGAACCTCAGCCTGACCGGCGCGTCGTGCCATAGCGAGTCACACCCCACCACCGTGGTCTGGGGCGGCACGAGATCGGCGGACGGGGAGCCCTCGCCGAGCGCCGCGCTCAGGTCGAGCCGGCCGCCGCTGACACAGCGGCCGCGCAGTGTGGGCAGCCGGTCTGTTGACGACAAGATGCGCTCGATGCGCTGGCTCATGGACTCCGCCGCGTCGGCGGCGGCGCAGACCGCGACGGTTCCGGCGACGAACGGGGCCGCCATCGAGGTGCCGCTCCAGGAGCCGTACATCGGTTCCTCCTCGTCCCAGTAGTAGTCGAACGGGAAGCGCGGCAGCGTGCTCAGGATATCGACCCCCGGGGCACCGAGATCGACCCGCCTGGATCCCCAGTTGGAGAAGTAGGCCAGGGTGTCGCCCTCGCTCGTGGCGGCGACCGAGATGATGTTGTCGCAGGAGAACGATGACGGGAAGTGCGGATCCCGATCAGAGTCTTCTCGGTCGTTGCCGGCCGAAGCGCAGAACACGATCCCGGCGGCGCCGGCGCGCTCGATCGCCTCCCGCAGCAATGGACTGTTGTGCCTCCAGCCCCACGACGCGTTGATGGCCACGACGTTGACGCTGTGATCGAGTTTCTCGTGTACCGCGTAGTCGATGCAGCCGATCGCGCCGGCGTCGGTTCCCCAGCCGTCGAAGTCCAGAAACTTGAGCGCCATGATGCGTGTGTGCCAGCCGGTGCCGGCGATCCCCGTCGCGTTGTCGCCCACGGCCGCGATGATGCCCGACGTGTGAGTCCCATGACCGAAGTCGTCCATGGGGTTGGAGTCGTTGTTGGCGGTGTCGATGCCGTAGATATCGTCGACGTAGCCGTTACCGTCGTCGTCGAGGCCGTTGCCGGAGACCTCGCCGGGGTTCTGCCACATGTTCGCGGCCAAGTCAGGATGCAGGTAGTCGACGCCGGTGTCGATGCTGGCGACCACGACGGCGGAGGAGCCGACGCTCGCCTCCCACGCTTGGGGTGCTCCTATCCGCGTTAGGCCCCACTGCTCGACCAGACCGGGGTCATCGGGCGCCGCATCGACGTGGCGGTAATAGTTGGGACATGCCTTGACGACCAGCGGGCTGCGCCCGAAGGCCGCCGCCAGAGAGTCGGTCCCAAGCGTGCTCGATCGCACCAGGACCAGGCGACCGGTCCCCCGCCCGGCACCGGGGAGCTTGCGCACCACCGTGGCGCCCACGCCGCGCACCACATCGCTCATGTCGCGCACACTCGCATCGGCCCGAAACTCCACCAGGAGCTGCCCGGGAACAAAGTCGGCGTGAGGAGGTGGCGGGCCGATCGCTCGAGGCTGCGCGGCGGCGGATGCGGCGATCGACAAGAAGGTCGCCGCTGCGAACCCGATCAACAGAACGACGTGGGTCTTGCGCATGATGCCCCCATGGCTGAGTGGAAGTTCTAACCTGACAGTGCGATGGTGCCGCCAAGTATAGTGTAGCGCCCCGGCAGCACCGCGGACCACGGTGCTTGTACGCAAGCGCGACACCCTCTACTCTTACCTCACCATCGCTTTCCACTATGGATGAGGGAGAAACGACCGCCCCTTCCGTCGAGTACCGCCCGTGACGTCCGGATCAGCACGAGCGATGTGCGAGAGAGCGGAGACCAGGATGCAACCCATGGCGCCTATCGAGCGGAGGTCCAGTCTGTGAACCATGCTCTCAGACCGCTGCTGGTCGTCGTCGCCCTTGTCGTTGTCATCCTTACGGTCCGGCATTTCTATGTACCAGATGATTTCGGCGTCCATGAACGCGGCTACACGTACGGCTGGTATCGAGAACGGAACATCTGGGACTGGGAGAAGATGGCGGTCAAGTATCAGGGGAAGGAATCCTGCCTGCCCTGCCATCAGAAGCAGGCCGATCTCATCAGTTTCATGCCCCATGCGGTCATCCAGTGCGAGAACTGCCACGGCCCGGCGCTGGACCACCCCTCGGACCCGAAGAAGTTGCCGATCGACCGTACGCGCGAGCTCTGCCTGCGCTGCCACGCCAAACTCCCTTACCCGTCGAGCGCCCGCGGGGAGCTCAGAGGCATCGAGCCGGAGACGCATCACGCCGGCGAGGAGTGTGTGAAGTGCCACTCACCGCACGAGCCCAGGCTCGAGAACCTGCCGTCGCCGGCGTCCATGCAGCGCCACGAGAGCGCCTACTGCAGGCCCTGCCACCAGACCCAGGTCGACACCGTCAAGGGCATGCCGCATGCGATCATCTACTGCGAAAGCTGCCACGGCCCCGCCAAGAACCATCCCTCCGACCCGGCCAAGCTCTCGACTGACTCGACGCGCGCGCTCTGCCTGAAGTGCCACGTCGACAAGACCCGTCACAACCTCGGACATGTCTGTATCACCTGCCATGACCCGCACAAGTCGGATCTGCAGTTCCTGCAGTTCCTGCCCTCATCCGGCGAGGTCCAGCCATGATATCCAGACGAGACTTCCTGAAGAAGACAGCAATCGTCGTGGGTGGGGTCCTGGTGCCGGTGGCGGCCCTGGAGATCCTGAGCCCCGAGCGCCTGCAGGCACTGAAGTCAGACAAGGCGGTGCGCTGGGTGTTCCTGGTCGACACCAACAAATGCGTCGGCTGCGGCTTCTGTGTGAAGGCCTGCAAACTCGAGAACGAGATCCCCTACGACATCGATGTCTCGCGTACGTGGGTGGAGCGCTACGTGCTGACCAAGGACGGTGAGTTCCACGCCGATTCGCCAAAGGCCGCCCGCGACGGTTTCATCAACCCTGAGATCGATCAGAACGAAAGCGGCTATCTTCCTATCGACCCCGAAGACATCGACAAGGCCTTCTTCGTCCCCAAGCTCTGCAACCAGTGCGACAAGCCGCCCTGCGTGCAGGTCTGCCCCGTCGGCGCCACCTATCAGGCCCCCGACGGCGTCGTTCTCGTAGACAGGACCTGGTGCATCGGGTGCGGCTACTGCATCCAGGCCTGCCCGTACGGCGCCCGGTTCTTCCATCCGAAATACCACACGGCAGACAAATGCACGTTCTGCTATCACCGCATCACCAAAGGGCTGGACACGGCCTGCGCGCAG
>Ga0315286_10007211_pt1 | contig 10858 bp, 3 predicted proteins | sample YL17G10_0_MG_FD_205038 | JGI IMG/M metagenome (GOLD analysis project Ga0315286, IMG submission 205038) | Sediment microbial communities from Yellowstone Lake, YNP, Wyoming, USA - YL17G10_0 | ecosystem: Environmental > Aquatic > Freshwater > Lake > Sediment | place: USA: Wyoming | collected...
CCGGTCTTTTTCCCCGGGAGCAGGCTGCGCACGACGAACCAGCCGTTCTGCGCGGTGTTGCGGCCGTCGTACAAGGAGAGCGTTGCGCCCTGCCCGTCGATGGTGATTCGCGTGGCGGGGTCCTCCGGCGCCAGCACGAGTGCCGTGCCGCTGGCGATCGGCTCCGGCTCGATTCCTCCGGCGGCGTCCCTTGTCATCGGTCCGCCCGGGTGGCGAGGAAATACGCCTGTCCGCTGGCCAGCGATGTAGGACTTCCCGAAGTAGGCGGACGGGAGGAACTCGATATTGAGGCCTGCCCGGCCTTCGAGGGCGTCAGGCAGGGGGGCGGGCAGGTGGACGCTGACGAGCACGCCCGCGTCTCGGGCCTCCACGTCGATGCGGTAACGCAGGTTGTGCTGCGGATACGACAGGTCGGTCGACACGCGGCCGGCCGGGCTGTCCACCTTCCGATCGCCGCGTTCCGGGGTGGGATCCCACTGCGCGGGCGCGGCCGACAGCCGAACATCGCCATTGGTGACCGTGCGGACGCCGTGGTGGATGATCTCGACGCCGCTCAGCTTCGAGTCGCTGAAGTCGCCGCTGTACCAGTTGCTGAACGCCAGGACGCTCACGCCCCGGCCTTCGAAGTACTCCTGGGCGTTCAGCGTCAGTGACGGCCCGGCCGTTCCGCGGGCCGCCAGGACGGATCCCGCGAGGATGCAGAGGCACGCGCCCCTGGTCACGAGTCGCATGGACATGACGAATCCCGTCTCACGTCGGAACGAGAAAAAACAAGGGCCGGCACCCCCCCAGGGAGGAGAAGGGTGCCGGCCCTGCGGCGAGACGCCATCCGGGCGTGTCTAGAAGCTGAACCTCATCATCAGCTGGAGCTGGCGCGGGTTGCGGACGCCGCTGACGGTCCCGAACCCGTTCCGGTTGATCAGGTTCCCCGCCGAGTCGTACGGCAGATTGGTGATGACCGTGCTGCCGGCGCTCGCGAAGTTCGCCGTGCCGTTGATGCCAGAGAACTGCACCGTGTTGAACACGTTGAACGCGTCGAGCCGGATTTCAAACCGGCGCTTGCCGCCGAGCGGAACCGACTTCGACACCGACAGGTCGAAGTTGTTGATTGGCGGCATGTTCATGTACACGCGCGGCGACTCGAGACCGTTGCTGCCGTAGTTCGGTGCCGAGAACGCCGCGGTGTTGAACATCTTGTACGGATCCGAGCTAGACCCCGAACCGGGATCACCCGTCAGGACGATGCGCGCGCCCTGGTCGGAACCGGTGAGGTTGGCGGCGCCGACGCCGGCAATCGAGTAGCCGACACCGTACGGGTTGCCCGACATCCATCGGTACACACCCGACAGCTGCCAGTCGTTGGCCAGGTAGCCCAGGGCGCCGTTTGCCACCCTGGGCGTCTGGTAGACGAAGTTCACCACGAAGGTGTGCGGCCGGTCGATCGACAGCGGGCCGTAGTTGGCTTCCTTGTCCTTGCCGTCGATCCGGGAACCGCCCCAGTCATCGCTGGCAATGCCCTTCGCCGAGCTGCGGGTGTAGTTGGCCGTGAACATCAGGCCCTTGTTGAACCGGCGGCTGACGGTGGTCTGCAGGGCCTTGTAGTTCGAGTAGGCCGCGAATTCCCAGAGGCGGACGCCCCCGTATCCCGGGTACGCCGACCTCAGCAGGTCGGTGGGCAGGGCGTTGCCGCCCGGAAGCGCGCTGAGCGCGGTGCAACCCGTGCAGGTCTGGCCCCGGGTCGGGTCCTGGCTCGACGCTAGGTAGGTCGTGCCGTACGGCAAGGCGTTGATCTGCCGCTGCTGGAGCAGGTTGCGCGATTCGGATCCGACGTACGACACGTCGAGGACGAAGTCCGCCGGCATCTTCCACTGCACCCCGAGGTTCCACTGGTAGACCGTGGGGATCTTCCATTCGTAGACGTTTGGATTCAGGCCGACCGGGGAGTTGTACCCGGTCGCGCCGGCGATCTGGCTCGCGAGGCCCCAGGTGAGCGTCGACACCTGCAGGCCAGGCGGGTTGGTGATGAGGTCGAATACCGCGTTGCCCTGCGGCCGATCGTAGAAGATCCCGAAGCCGCCGCGCGTCACCAGCGTCTGGTGGCCGGAGATGTCGTAGGCGAACCCGGCGCGAGGCGACACCTTGAACTTGCTGCCGTCGGTGAGCGTGTCGGAGATGCCCTGCCCGCCCTGGTACGTCCCCTGGAACCGGTCTCCGGAGTTGGGAACCACGCGTCCGATGAACGCGGCATCCACGGCCGAGCCGGTGGTCGCGTCATAACCCACCCGCACGCCGTTGACCACCGCCGGCTTGAAGAGCCGGACGGCTTTGCCGAGCACGTAGGAATCCGGCAGGAAGTTGGACGCCTGCTTGGAGGTGTCCCACTGGGGCGTCAGGTAGTAGAAGCGCACGCCGTAGTCGAGTGTCAGCCGGTCGGTGGTCTTCCAGTTGTCCTGGAGGTACCACTCGAGGTTCTTGTACACCCAGTTCGGTTTGAGGTAGGCCGACGCCTGCTGGAAGGTGTTGTAGATCCCGAGGGCCGCGTTCGCGAAGGGGTGCTGGGAGTCGTAGGGGTTGTTGCTGCTGTTGTCGAAGTTGTAGGCCCCGTTGAAGTTCGCGAACGCGCTCTGGGGCTTCTGGCTCCTCTGGAAGTAGACGCCTGCCTTGGCCGCGTGCGTGCCCATCACCTTCGTCAGGTTGGCGACGATGTCGTAGGTCGTGTTGAAGTTCGTGAAGGGTGCCTGTCCGGTGCTGACGGACGCCGCGTTGGCGATCCGTCCGCCTCCGAAACTCAACGCCGGAATCAGGTCGTCCTGGATAGGGGTCGTGTAGAGCATCGGGAGCGACGACATCTTGGCTCCGGCCCTCGTAAACGCGTCGTTGCTGACGGTATGCGCGAGCGAGTTGTGCGCGCTGCCGACGGAAATCTCGAGCGACGTGGTGTTGCTGAGAATGCCGGTCGTCGAGACCATCCAGTTGCGTCCGGGGACGTCAGAGATCACGTTGATCGTATCCACGTTGCTGCGGACCGACCAGCCGCTGATGCCGTAGGGCAGCTCAGCCTTGTTGTTGTGGAGCATGTACCGTCCGGTAATGCGCCAGTTGCTGCCCATCTGGTAGTCCGCACGGAACAGGTACTGGTCCAGCGGGTTCTTGGACACCGCCTGGCTCGAGTAGTTGTAGCCCACCTGCCCTGAGGTGTTCGCGGCCGGAAACAGGCTCAGCGCCGCCTGCGATGGCGCGTACAGGCGGTTCGCCGGGATCTTGCCGAGCACGCCACCGTCCTGGAAACACCCGGAGGTGTTGGACGCGCTGCAGGCCAGCCCCGTCGTGTAGTCGCGAATGTAGGGGTAGGGGTTCCCGTTGTTGTCGACGCTCTTCGAGAAGTCGCCCGCTCGCTCGAGCGCCGTGGGCACCGTGACACGCGTCTCGCCCACGGGGTCCTTCCGGCGCTGCTGCTCCATGCTGAAGAAGAAGAAGAGGTTCTTCTTGGGGATGACCGGCCCGCCAAACGTGAAGCCCTTGTCGTCGCGCGAGCTTATGGCCTTCGCGATCCCGGCGCGGTTATTGATCCACGTGTTGGCGTTCCAGTCGGAGCGCCTGGCGTACCAATAGGCCGAGCCCGAGTACCGCTGCGTGCCGCTCTTGGTGACGACCTGCACCTGCGCCCCGACCGCCCGGCCGTACTCGGCCTGGTAGCTCGAGGTCAGGATCTTGAACTCGGCAATGGCGTCGAGGTTGGTCTGCGCCATGTTGCCGCCGTTGTCGCCCGTGTCGATGTTGGCGACGCCGTCAATCGTCATGTTGTTGGAGTTGGCCCGCTGGCCGTTCGCGCTGAGGTTGCTGACCTGCGTCGGGCTGTCGGACAGGGGGACGACGCCCGCAACAAGGCCGGCCAGGCCGAAGAAGCTGCGGCCGTTGACGGCGATGTTCTGAATGGCCTGGCTCTGCAGCGTGAAGGCGCGCTCGCCGCTCCGCAACTGGATGTCCGTCGACACGCCCGTCACCGTGATGCTCTCGTTGATCTGCCCGAGCGTCAGGGTAAAGATCCCGGCCATCAGGCGGTCGTTGGCGTTGACGATCACCTTTGGCTTCTGGAGCGTCTGGAAGCCCTGAAGACTGACCTTGATCGTGTACGTGTCCGGCCGGACGACCGCGAAGTAGAAGAGACCGACAGCGTCGCTCACGACGGTCTGCTCGGTTCCCTGGCTGTCGCTCGTGAGGGTTACCGTGGCCCCCGGCAGGACCGCGCTCTGCGCGTCCTTGATCGTGCCGGACACGGATGCGGTGGTGGTCTGAGCCTGAAGCGGTGTGATGCCAGCCAGCACGAGTGCCGCAGCCAGCACTAGCCCGCCGACGGCTCGTCGGACTAGGCGGTCGTTTCGCATGTCGATCTCCCTTCAGTTGGGCCAGCTAGGCGCGTGGCTGTTGGATTGATTCGGACCTAGAGCATAAGCCGACGGCCACCCTTATAGCCCCATCGGGTTCCGATGTCAATGCTCGACGACCGGGCTCGACGACGGGGCCACGCGGCCCCCGGGGGGTGACGCCTTATCGGGCCGTTCTTGTCGGCAATGCCGAATGTTCTGCGCGCCTTCTCCACCGATGCGGCGCGGCGCGCCGGGGTCTCGCACTCCGGACCCCCCCGGCGGATCGCGGCGTGAGCCAAAGTATTGTTCGCTGTGCGAACGAAATGTGAAGTTTGCGTGGCGCGCCTCGCAGCGATCCGCCGGGCTGCTGCCGCCTGGCCACCGTCGGAAACCACGGATGGTGCACAGCATGGCCGTCCTCGTGGCGGCTACTTCGCGGCCGCGCCCCGGGCGCTCTCCGGCGGGCCGAGATAGCTTGGGCGCGGGCGGCCGGTGTACACCACGATCTTCTGCAGTACGAGGCCAGGGTCGAGTGACCAGCACGTGAGCACGTGGCGGCCTGGCCGCGCGATCGCGTGGCGCGTCGTGAGGATCTTGACCCCGTCAGCGACGGACTTCTCCCACGCCCCGAGCGAGTCGTCGGCGTGCACGTTCACGATCTGCGGCGCCTCGTCATCGAACGCGACCGCGTAGCGGAGCCCGGGGCCCGGCTGGAACTTCTGCGTGGGCGCGAGGTGCACCTCGACGCTGGCCGGGCCCTGGGAGGACAGGTGCATCTGGTACTCGAGCCGCATGCCGTCGGCTGCGGCGGTCGTGGCCGACGGCGCGGTCACGGGCCACGCGGTCACGCCCGACCGCGTGCGGCCGTGGTTCGGGAGGACCGTCCACTGGCGGCCCGGCGGGGCCACCGCCCGCGCGAAGTGTTCGGCCTCGATCGACACGTACCCGTTCGCCTCCACGAACCCGTCGAGCGAGTCGGGCCGGGGCACCGGCGGGTTGAGGACTGGCACCACCACGCGAATCTTCACGTCGTTCGGACCGGTGATGGTCAAGGTGCCCCGCTCCGTGCCAATCGGCACATCGGTCCACCGGGCGCTCACCGAGATCCGCCGCCCGCGATCGACCGTGCCGCGCGGCACGTCCACCTGCAGCCAGGGGTCGGCCGTCTCAACCGAGAAGTCGAAGGGCTGGCGCCCGCGGTTGAAGACGTCGATGTAGCGGACCACGCCATCGAACACGCTCAGGGCCGGCGTGGTCGGCTCGCCGGGGCCGCCCGGCCAGCTGGCCTCGGACCCTTCGACGGCGAGCCCCATGTCAGCGGGCTGCGGAATCTGGACCTCCTGCACGGCCGGCATGGCGTTCCGCACCGGCTGGTTCCAGTACGTGTAGCCGATGTGGGTCTGATCCATCATGTGGTTCCACTTGCCGCCCGCGAGCACCTCGTTGTACTCGCGCGTCAGCTGCTCATCCTGCCTGAACAACGCGCGCGCCCGGTCCGCCAGGTCGTTCGTGGACGCGCGCCCCTGGATCGCGTAGAGCCGGTTCAGGCCCACGGTCACGTACAGGTCGTTGACCACGGCGCAGGCCTTCACCGGGTACAGCACGAGCTGGTAGAAGGCGTCCCTGGCGTCGGCCGGCATGGCGGCATACAGCTCCTCGGCGCGTTTCGCCAGTTGCCGGTAGTCCTCGACAACCGTCTCCGCCTCGCGGTAATCGACGAGGCTGTAGGTGCGAGGATCGAGCATCTCGGGTTTGCGCCGCCCGTTGTACATCGTGTACCGCGTCACAATCCCCGCGATGTCTGACGCGTGCTCCGGCCCGAACTCCCGCTCCGCCCAGGCGCGCGTATAGTCCTCGAGGCGATCGGCGGGATAGCGCTCCGGGTCCCAGGCGTAGTCCAGGAAGAACTGGATCGGGAACTCCATCGGCTTGATGTCGCCGACGTTCACGATCCAGATGCGAGTGGCGCCGTAGCGGTACGCCAGGTGCATCTGCTCCCAGATCTTGGCGATGGGGACGGTGTTCAGCCACTTGTACGATCGCGGACCGCCCACGTAGTCGAAGTGGTAGTAGACGCCAGACCCTCCTGCGCGGGCGCGTTCCTCCGCCGTTGGCAACCGCCGGATGTTGCCCCAGTTGTCATCCGACCACAGCAGCGTCACGTCGTCGGGGACCCGCATGCCCTTCTCGTAGTATTCCTGCACCTCCTTGTACAGTGCCCACACCTGCGGCACGGCGGTGACGTCGGGATTCCGCTGTTCCGCGATGATGCGGCGCTGATCGGCCACGATGCGCTCGAGGAGCGCCACGTTGGCGTCCCGCGACATCGGCTCGTCGCCATCGCCACGCATTGCCAGGGTGACGATGTTCTCGAAGGCCGCCGTGCGGCGGACACCGTCGGTCCAGAACGCGCGAAGCGCTTCCGCGTTGGTGGCGTAGTTCCACGGGCCCTTCCCGTATCGCCGCCACTCGTCGTGCGCCCGCATCATCGGTTCGTGGTGCGACGTGCCCACGACGATGCCGTACTCGCTCGCCAGGGCGGGGTTCAGCGGGTCGTCGTCATTGAAGGCATTGCCCCACATCGCGGGCCACAGGAAGTTGGCGCGCAGCCGGAGCAGGAGTTCGAAAACGTGGCCGTAGAACTGGTGGTTGAAGCCGCCGAACTTCTCCCGCGTCCAGCCGCTCAAGGCGGGCGCCTCGTCGTTGATGAACAGGCCCCGATACCGTACCTTGGGTTCGTCGCGCACGTACCGGCCGGCGCGCACCGACACGTGGTCGCGTTGCCGGACTGGCACATCGGCCCACCAGTACCATGGCGAGACTCCCATCTGCTCGGAGAGCGTGTACACACCGAAGATCGTGCCGCGCTGATCGCTGCCGACGATGACCAGGGCGCGCTCCACGCCGGGCCACGGACGTTGGACGACCTGGATAATCGTCGACTCCCAGCGATTGCGGATCTGCGCCACATCGATCTTGCCCGCGTCGATCAGTTGCCCGATCAGCCGGCTCTTTCCAAGCGTCCCGACCACCACGACGTCGACAACCTTCGGCGACCGATCCGTGACCAGGAGCGGCCGCACCGCCGCCACGCGGAACACGTCGGCCTGGAGGTCTGCCGCGGCCCGGCGCACGCCGGGGAAGTCGAGTGCGTCCACGACGATGGGGGCGGCGGTCCCGCCGCCGGCAAGACGCACGGCCCGTACCGTCGGCGTGAACTCGACGAAGCGCTGCTCGCTGATCGCCTGAGCCGCCGCCGGCCACGCGCATGCCATCGTGCACACAGCCAGGGCAAGCGCGGGCGGCACCCATTGCCCCCACGCCGTTGTCAGCACAATGACCCGCTTCGCGATGGAACCGACAGCCAGCCGTGAACAGCAGCGCATGGGTTGCTCCTCGAGAGACGTATCTCGGAGTGGGTCTTTGCCGGGCCTCTGGCGGGGACCCGACAGGTCGCCAGGGCAACTCTCATAGTTCGGGCCGACAACACACGTCGATATCCCAAGCCAAGCCCCGCGAGGGAGGCGATGTTGATGATGCGGCCCCTTCCGCGTTCGAGCATCGGCGCGGTGAACACCAGGCAGGCCAACGCCACTACCGGTAGCGCAAACCGAAGCCGTACTCGAAGAGCGGCACGTCCTTCGGTTTCTCTCCATCCGGACCGACGTTGATCGGGATCTGCGCCATCGACCGGGGCCACGTGTGGCTGAGCTTCCCGCTCGGGTTGTACTTGCCAAACAGGACATCGGCCACTCCATCCCCTTCAGTGCCCGGCAACCAGGCCGCGACGATCGCGTCAGCGTGGGGCAGGATCGACTCGAGGATCATCGGACGCCCCGAGAGCAGCACCACGATCGTCGGCAACCCCGAGGCCTTGACGCTGCGCACGAGGGCGACGTCAGCCGGATCGAGCGCGAGGTCCTTGCGATCACCCTGCATCTCGGCGTAGGGCGTTTCGCCGATCACCACCACGGCAACGCGGGCCCCCTTCGGGACGTCCCCCGCGGGCGAATAGCTGACCTCGCTGCGTGGCGCGGCGTTGCGAATCGCCTGGAGGATCGTCGTGCCCTTGGTGATCGGCCCCGTCGAACCTTGCCACGTGATCGTCCAGCCTCCGCACTGCATTCCCACGTCGTCGGCCGCCTTCCCAGCGACAAAGATGGCAGGAGTGGCCGCGGAGAGCGGGAGTGCCGCGTTCCGATTGACCAGCAGCACCAGCGATTCACGGACGGCCTGACGCGCCACCGCGCGGTGCCCGGCCGATCCGACCGCCGCGAGCAGCGACAGATCGCCGAACGGCCGCTCGAAGAGGCCCATACGGACCTTGACGGTCAGGATGCGCCGCACGGCGTCGTCGATGCGTGCCATGGGCAGGCGCCCTGAGACGACGAGTTTCTTCAACGTCTCGAAGAACTCGGCGTAGATATCCGGGACCATCACCATGTCGATGCCGGCGTCGATCGACGTCTCGATCTGCTGCGAGTAGTCGCCGGGCAGTTGCTCCAGCGCCTTCCAGTCGGACACGACAAACCCCTTGAAGCCCAGCTCTCCCTTGAGGACCGTGGTGAGCAGATACTTATGGCCGTGGAGCTTCTCGCCGTTCCAAGTGTTGAAGGACGCCATGACGGAGCCAACGCCGGCCTTGACGGCCGCGGCGTAACCCGGCAGGTGGATCCTGCGCAGCGTGGCCTCGTCTATGCGGGTGTCGCCCTGGTCGATGCCGTTCGTGGTGCCGCCGTCGCCGACATAGTGCTTGGCCGACGCGAGCACGCTGCCGGGTGCGGACAGGTCTCCGCCCTGCAGGCCGCGAACCGCCGCGGCCCCGAGGTCTGCGGCGAGGGCCGGCGTCTCGCCGAAGCCCTCATAGGTGCGCCCCCAGCGCTCGTCCTGCGGAACGGTCACACACGGCCCGAACACCCAGTGCATCCCGGTCGCCGCAACTTCCTGCGCCGTGACACGGGCGGCCTCCTCGACGATCTTCGGGTTGCGCGTACAGCCCAGGCCGATGTTGTGGGGAAACACCACGGCACCACGGACGTTGTTGTGTCCGTGCACGGCATCGATGCCATAGAGGATCGGGATGCCGAGCCGCGTGGCGAGCGCTCGCTTCTGCAGTCCGGTCACGAATTCCGCCCACCCGGCCGGCGACACGTCCGGGATCTCCGAGTTCCCGCCGCTCAGAACCGAGCCGACCAGGTACGTGGCGACATCGTCGGGGGACTTCAGGTAGGAGTGGTCGGGCTGTGTCATCTGCCCGACCTTCTCATCAACCGTCATTCGGCCCAGCAGGTCGTCAACGCGATTGGCGACGGGTCGGCGAGCGTCCTGGTAGGGGAGGTCGCCGGGCACGGGGCCGGGCTGCCAGGAGGCGGCAAGCGTGGCGGTACACGCGGCGAGTACGGTCAGGGCGAGAGCCGGACGTCGAGTCAACATGGGCAATTCCTTTCGGCTCGCGGATTATATCGCCACCGGAGTTCGCGCCGCGAACAATGAACATCGAGCTCGACCACGTCGATGGTCCGTGTTCGGGCCCGCACCCAAAACAAGACCATTCACATGAGTCAGAGTTGTGGTTATAAACAGGGCCAACATAATCTGTTCGGGTATCGAACTGACTCAAGTCGAGGAGGACACGGCCACCAATGCGCGCGGGGTCTACGTGTTCAACGACCTTCAGCCCGGCGTATACAGCGTGACCATCCAGACAAGCGGCTTCAAGATCCTCGTGCACACCGGTGTCAGGATCGAGGCGAATGCCGCCCGCCGGCTTGACGGCCGGCTCGACGTGTCCGGCATCGCCGAGAACGTGGACATCGACCACAACTACGGGCTGGAGGACATGGGGATCCCAGGCACCAACGGCCCGGACCGGACGCAGTCGGGCATTCCGTCCTTCCAGATCACCGGACGGGCGAACCTCGGCAATCCGAAGACGGGCAACCCGTTTCAGTTCAGGGACAACCAGTACGTGACGTCGTTGAACCTGACCTGGGCCAAGGACACGGTCGAGATCAAGGGGGGCATCGGGTCAGGCAATGAGTACTTCGACCGCACTGCCTTCGTCCAGGTGAGCATCCCGTCCGGGCAGACGCAGCGATTCGGGAACTCTGGACGAAACCCGATCCGCGGACCAGGGTTTTTCAACCTCGACCTCGGGGTGTTCCGCACGATTTCGCTGGGAGGGCCGGTCAGGCTCCAGATCCGGGCCGAGGCGCTCAACGTGCTGAACTACACGAACTTCGCCAACCCCGGCGGCGACGTCAGCAACGCCGGCACCTTCGGGTTCATCACGTCAACGGTCATCCGTCGGTGGTGTCCGACTCCCGGTCTTCGCCATTCCGGCCTCGAGGATCGCGACGATGCGATCGACGTCGTAGACGCACCCGCCCCAGATCCCGCCGCTCGCCCGCTGCAGGGCCGCCCACAGCCGCGTATCGTCCGGCAGCCCGGCCCGGGGTCGGAGGCCGGCGTGGGCGGGGCGCTCGGCAAGC
>Ga0315286_10007213_pt1 | contig 10856 bp, 12 predicted proteins | sample YL17G10_0_MG_FD_205038 | JGI IMG/M metagenome (GOLD analysis project Ga0315286, IMG submission 205038) | Sediment microbial communities from Yellowstone Lake, YNP, Wyoming, USA - YL17G10_0 | ecosystem: Environmental > Aquatic > Freshwater > Lake > Sediment | place: USA: Wyoming | collected...
CCTCGACCGGTGTGACTACGGCAAGGTTGGGCCGATTTGTCGCCTCACATACACGGGACCGATTGATCAGTGGGGGTTTGCCATCTTCAAGTGGAGCACTGAAACATACGATTCCGACGAGTGGATGTTTCCCGGCACTGAGTATGCGGATGGAACGGTCGAAGGGGCCGTATATAGGGCGTCAGGAGTTTTGCGGGGCAGATTCGGGATGGTGGGAACGTCTGATAGGCGGTCTTATGGCAATTAGCCCGTTAATAGGGCCTATCCCGTCGAGGCCGCGAACGGACTCTTTGCCCGCGCGCGACGTAATCGCCAATCGAGAGGAAGGCTGTCCGCTGCCGTGTCTTGAGTCCAGTCGCGCGCGAGAAGCCTGAGTCGAAGCCCGCGAACCCTGCGGTGAATGAAATCTTCGCGCCACGCGATCATCCACCGATGTCTCAGCGAGGGGACAGCTACGCGCAGGTTGAGATGCCACCGTCCACCGGAATCACCGCGCCGGTCACGTAGGCGCCGGCACGCGACGCGAGATAGATCGCGACGGCGGCCATGTCTTCCGGCTCGCCGATGCGGCCGAGCGGGCAGGTCGCCACGATGACGTCCTTGAACCGCTCGAGCGTGGCGGCCATCATCTTGCTCTCGAACGGGCCGGGCGCCACCGCGTTCACCGTAATCCCGCGCGGCGCCAGCGTCCGCGCCAGCACGCGCGTGAGGTGATGCACGGCCGCTTTGCTCGCCGAGTAGGCGTAGGTTTCGAGCTTCGGCACTTGCAGCCCGTCGATCGAACCGATGTTGATGACGCGGGCCGGATCGCCCGGCCGTGCCGCCTTCTCGAGCAACGGCGTCAACGCCCGCGTCAGCAGAAACGGGGCTTTGACGTTCAGCGCCAGGAGTTTGTCCCATGCCGAGTCCGGATAGTCCTCAAAGGGCGCGCCCCAGTTCGCGCCGGCATTGTTCACAAGAATATGCAGGGCCGGCTCACAACGAGTGAGTTCCTCGGCGACTGCTTTGACGCTGGCCTCATTCGAGACATCTGCCGGCAGGGCGATGCACGCACCCGCTTTGGAGAGCTCTGCGGCCACCTCCTCACAGACGTCCCGCTTGCGCGAGGAGATGTAGACCTTCGCCCCCGCTTCGACGAAGCCGCGGGCGATCATCAGCCCGATGCCCCGCGAGCCGCCGGTGACCAATGCCACCTTGCCTGCGATGGAAAAGAGATCGTTCACACCCACTGTCCTCCTCGCAGCAAACTGACAGGTCAGAATCTCCTGTCAACAGCGGCGCGCGCGTGCCCGGGGATCTTTCGACTGGGACAGTACCCCCCGGAGCGACGACCTGAAGGGTGCCGTTCCGAGGTCGGAACGCCGTCGGTTGCCAATCTCGCCGTCGGGCCGCTACAACCGTGCCGTGGTGATCACTCTCGTCTGCTACATCTCCGGCCATGGCTTCGGGCACGCCGTGCGTGTCACGGAAGTGCTCCGCCAGCTATGGGGGCGCCGCCCGGACGTGCACGTCGAGATCCGCTCCTGGCTGCCACGCTCGTTCTTCGATTTCGAGCTGCACGGCAGCTTCCGCTACACGCAGTGCCGTCTCGACGTCGGGGCGGTGCAGCGCGACAGCCTGTCCGTTGACCCCGAAGCGTCGCTGCGCGCCTACGCCGATTTGATCGCGCAACGTGAGGCACTGATCGCCGGCGAGGTACAGGCGATGGCTGCTGTGAATCCGGCGGCGATGCTCGGCGACATTCCGGCGCTGGCATTCGACATTGCCGGCCGCCTCGGCCTACCCGGCATCGCCATGGCCAATTTCTCGTGGGACTGGATCTACGCGGACTACGTGCACGATTTTCCGAGCTACGCGTACCTCCTCGACGACTGCCGGGCGTCGTACGCGCAGGCGAGCGTGCTCTTGCGCCTGCCGCTGCACGGCGATCTTTCCGTCTTCCCTCGCATCCGTGACATTCCATTGGTGGCCCGCACGGCGACACTCACAGGAAGTGATGTGCGCACGCGGCTCGGGCTGCCGCCGCGTGACCGCCTCGTCCTGCTGTCTTTCGGCGGCATTGGCGTCGACCTCCGGGTGCCGCCCGATGCGCCGCGTGGCGTGACCTTTGTCGTCACGCAGTCGGCGGCGAACCGGGCGGTCCCGCCGCCGTGCCGGCTCATTGCTGATGCCGAAATGTCCGCCGCGCAGGTGCGGCACCAGGATCTCGTGGGCGCCTGTGATGCGGTCATGACCAAGCCGGGGTACGGCATTGTTTCCGAGTGCATCGCCAACGCCACGCCGATTGTCTACACCGCGCGCGGCCGGTTTGCGGAGTACGCTTGCCTGGTCGAGGGCATCCGCACGCATCTGCCGCATGCGTTCATCAGCAACGATGACCTATATGCTGGCCGCTGGATGCCGGCGTTGGAGGCGGTGTTCGCGCAGTCGCGCCGGCAGCCGGATCTGGCGACCAACGGTGCCGAGGTGGCGGCCGACGTGATCCTCGACATGCTGAGAGAGCTTGCGATCAAATGAGGCGCCCAGTGGATGACCGGCACCCTTCTATGAACGTACGCAGCGACCAACGGGAGCGGACCCGCCCCACGGACGCCGGGCGCAGCCCTCTGCGGCGGAAGCTCTTTTGGATCAGCCTGCTGTACTTTGCCGAGGGATTCCCGTTCGGGCTCGTGATCGACAGTCTGCCCGTGTATTTCCGTGTGCACGGCGTATCGCTGACGGCGATTGGATTGATGAGTCTTCTCAACGCGCCGTGGACACTGAAAGTGTTGTGGTCACCGATCGTCGACCGTTTCGGCCAGCGCCAGCACTGGATCATCTCTTGCCTGGTCGCCATGGCCGTTCTCCTGGTCATCTTTCCGTCCTGCTCCCCTTCGGCTCCTAGCGTGTGGCTCTGGGCGATTCTGATGTCGCTGACCATAGCATCGGCGACGCAGGACATCGCCATCGACGCGTACACGATTGGTTTGTTGAACGCCGGTGAGGAGGGAGTCGCGAACGGCGTGCGGGTGTCGGCCTACCGCGTGGCGTTGATTGTCGGAGGGGGTGGCTTGCTCGCGCTGGCCGGGCGCGCCGGGTGGGCAATCGCGTATGACGCGGCCGCCGTGACCTGTGTTGCGCTGGCGGTCCTCATCTGGCGCAGCCCGCGCCTCACGCAGGTGCGCGGTGAGCGGCAACGGGTGGGACTCGCGCCATTATGGCGTTGGCTCAAGCGGCCGGGGGCACCGCTGATCTTTTTGTTTGTCCTGACGTACAAGCTCGGCGACATCTGCATGGGGCCGATGGTCAAACCGTTTTGGGTGGATCGCGGCCTGCGGGTGGAGGAGATCGCGTTGATCTCCGCGACGCTCGGGGTCGGCGCCAGCATTGTCGGCGCGCTGACGGGTGGCACGCTGACGAGCCGCTGGGGCATTTTCCGGGGCCTGTGGGTGCTCGGTCTGCTCCAAGCCTGCACGATTCTCGGCTACGCGTGCGTGGCGTATTTCGACTTTGGCCGTCCGGGGATTTACGCCGCGTCACTGTGCGAGAGCTTTGCGGCGGGCCTCGGGACCGCGGCGTTCCTGGCCTTCCTGACGCACATTTGCGACAAGCGGAACGCGGCGACGGAGTTTGCACTGTTGTCGGCCATCTTTGCCCTGCCGCGCTTCGTTGCCGCCCCATTCAGCGGGTGGGCGGCCACCCACTTGGGCTATGCGACCTATTTCGCGGTGGCGTTTCTGCTGGCGTTTCCCGCCTTTACGTTGTTGCCGTGGGTGAGGCCGTGGGCCGACGCGGACGCCACGACCGCGACAACGTAGGCAACGATCGTGGTCCGCGTCATACGCGCCGGGACGTCTTTGTCCTCCGCCCCGCCCCATCACCCAACAGGGCTGTGCGCCGATTGTTGTGGGTTAGCCTAGCGTGAGTGAACGGCGGGTTGTCGTCGTTGGCATTTTGCCCGGCATAGGCGGATCGGTTGCTGTCTACGGAGAGGCGACCTTTTCTGGTTCACCACCATTGTGGAAGCGCTTTGGCCCTCTGCTGATAATCGTACCTGCGGCGGTCTTTATGAACGGCGTCTTCTTCGGCTTCCCAACGCTGCGCGAGGTTTGGCAAGCAGGTTGGCCACGGACAGTGACAAGTGACTGTCTGATGAATTTGGTAGGGTACTGCAAGATAAGCTGGCTGCCGGATCCAGCGTTTGTTGCGGCTTGGCAGAAAGCGGAAGCCGATTGTCTTACTTCGGGCGTGCCCGCGTTCGACGAGTGCATGGCTGCGCGCGGCTTCGTGAGGGACGCTGAGTCTCGCTGGGTCAAGGGCGAATCGCCGAGGCAGTGACGCGAGTTCTGGGCAAGGTTCGCCGCGATGGTGCCCCATGGTGGCAAAGCTGAGTGGACTTGCGACCAAGCGTGCACCTCGCACGTCCGATAACGGGCCTTACGGTAACCGCAGCGGCCGCGTTGGTACAGGACGCTGTCATGCATAGTCAAGGATGATGAGGACAGACGCTCAAGTCCGAGGGTGACCGCTGGCGGCTCATCTGATAATCAGGCAGTTCGCCCTTGTGATGCACTACCAAGAGCAAACGATCCCAGATCGCCTTTCGGAACTACGCGCATTCGGCGATTGGTTAGGCAAGCGCGGCATCGACTATCGAAGAACGCGCCTCGGAAGCCACGTGCGCTTTTTCGAAGAACTCATCGGAACAAGCGTCGGTCAGCAGCTGTCACACGACCAACTCGATCTCATGCTCTACACGCTGCGGGAAGCCGATGAACTCCTCTGGATCTTTCGTGGCCTCCGCACGAATCAGCCTCCGGGTTACCTCGACGTCGTCCGTGAGGCACTTGGAGGTTCGCCTTTTGCCAAGGACGATGGGGTAAACAGAAGGGCTCGCGACCTTCAGCTCGAGCTAAGAATCGCTTCCTACTTTCTCCAAACCGGCTTCTCGGTCGACCTCAGCCAACAAGCAGACTTAGTCGTGGAGCTTGAAACAGGGGTTCTTTTTGTGGAGTGCAAGCGTCTTGAGTCTCCCCGCCAGGTGCGGCGCCGTCTCCGCGAAGCTGCGGCTCAACTGCGGCGTTGTCATAAGCCTACGCGAGACTCGTTCAGCCTTGATCGGGTCGCCCTTGACAGCGGAAAGGCGCGGGCGTTAGTCTAGCAGTAGAATTGCGATGAACGGGTTCGGCCGCGGGTTCCGTCCCTCGGAGGTGCCCGTCCCCTTCAACAGGCACCTGCGGGTGCCTGTTGCTTTTTGTACTCGAGAAGGTGCCGCAGGTCGCTGAGCTGGACGTGGTCGTGTTTGGCCGCCTTGCGCAGCAGCACGGACGAGCGTTCGTGCTCAGGGCTGAGGACGGCGCGGAGCTTACCCTGCTCCTTGAGGTAGCGGACCAGACAGGCGAAGTCGCCATCGCTCGTCACGATGACAGCCTGGTCGTAGTGCGGGAAGTCGATCATCGCTTGCAGCACGAGTTCGGCGTCGACATTACCCTTCACCTTGCGCCCGGGCATCCGCACGATCTCCTAGAAGGTGAGCACGTAGCTGGCTTTCTGCAGGGACTGGTAGAGCGGCTGCTGCTCCGGCGACTGGTAACGGATAACGACCTCACCAATACCTATCAAGGACTTCATCGCCTCCATCCTGACCTTCCCCCGTTGCCGGAAGTGGCAACAGGGGAAGGAACCCAAGCGGGCACCGGGCTCTATTTTCACTCCACCGCTTCGACTTCGAAGCCCATCTCGGTGATCATGCGGCGCGCCTCGGCGGCGGCTTGGCCGGGTGTGGTGAGATAGCCTTCGACGAAGATGGAGTTCGCGGGATACAGCGCCAAGGATTGGAACCACCCGAGATGCAGCTCGCGGCCGCCGGCCACGCGGATTTCACTCTCCGGGTTGGTAAAGCGCATGAGGCAGAGCACGCGCAGACAGCGCCCCGGTGTCAGCTGCCGCGTGCCCGCGAGCGGCGTGCCGTCGACGGGATGAAGGAAATTCACCGGTAGTGAGTCTACACGCAACTCGCGCAGCGCAAAGGCAAGGTCGACGACGTCGTCATCGCTCTCCCCCATGCCGATGATGCTGCCGCAGCAGACGTGCAAGCCGGCGCGCCGCACGTTGTACACGGTCTCGAGGCGCTCCTCGTACGTGTGCGTGGTGCAGATCTCCGGATGAAAGCGGCGGCTGGTATTCAGGTTGTGATTCACCCAGCCGACCCCGGCCTCCTTGAGCGCGCGGGCCTCGGCCTCCCCCATCAGCCCGAGCGACACACACAGCTCCAAGCCCGGAAACTCCGCCTTGATCGCCCGCGCGGCTGCCGTAAAGCGTGCGACATCCGCCGCGCTCGGGCCGCGCCCGCTGGTGACCATGCAATAGCGTCGGGCTCCGGACGCCACGGCGCGCCGCGCGCCGGCGGCCAGCTCGGCAACCGAATCGAGGCGATAGCGGGGAATGGCGGCATCGGAGATCGCCGATTGCGAGCAGTAGTGACAGTCCTCGGGGCAGAGGCCACTGCGGGCATTGCGCAGCAGGCAGATCTTCACGCGCCGGCCGTGATGGTGTTGCCGGATGCGGAAGGCGGCGTGCAACACCGCTTGTAGATCTTCGTCCGTGGTGGTGAGCAGCGCCATGGCGGCATCACGGTCGACCGGATCGCCGGCGATCACCGCCGCAGCGAGCGCGCCGAGTCGCGCCGGCCGAGCAAACATGGAACCGTTGTGCATCGTTGAACAGCTACCAGCACGCCCCGCGTGCTGCAAGCCCGACCTCGCCGCTCGCCTTTCCACCGGGTCTGTGTCATGTCAGGTTGCGGGATAAGGGACAGATGCTGCGCCATCAACCCGCATGATGCGTGCACGTTGGCTCGCGCACTGGCGCCGGACGATCCGCGAATTCCTCGGTGTGACGCCTGCCTTGGACCTGCACGGGCTTGGCGTGCGGGACGCCATCGAGGCCACCGAGCGTTTTCTGCGTCATGCTCAACAGCTCGATGAGCCGGTGGTGCGCATCGTGTATGGAAAGGGGCATGGCAGCCCCGGCGGCCGCGGCGTGCTGCGTGAGGTGATTCCACATTGGCTGCAACGGGAAGGCGCAAGCCTGGTTGCGCGCTACGAGCGACAACCCGACGCCACCGGCGGCGATGGCGCGGTCAAGGTGTGGCTACGTTAACGCCGCGGCAGCGGGTGACGCGTTGGTGTCCGTGACACTGGTTGACTCCGTACACATCGTTCCATAGCTTGCGAAGCATGCCGGCAAGCGCGCGCGCGAATCGAAGAGCGGTGCTGGGTATTGGCCTGTTCCTGTTCTCCGGCGCCTGCGCGCCCGCCCCGCTCACTCCGCCCCAGTCGCCGAAGATCGTCTTCGAAGAGACCATGCACGATTTCGGTCACGTTGAACAAGGAGCTGCCGTGCGACACCAGTTCACGTTCCGCAACGGCGGCGGACTCGATCTGACGATCGCCAATGTCCGCGCCTCATGCGGTTGTGTGGCGACGGTGTCCGCGGCGCGGGGGATCCCCGCAGGTGCCAGCGGGACGATCCAGGTGACCTTCGACACGGCTCGCGAGGTTGGGCATACGGTACGGACGATCACCGTGGACTCGAATGATCCCGTCAGCCCAGTAACCTCACTCACATTGCGCGGCGAAATCGACGCCGATGTGACCGCAGAGCCGTCGCAGCTCTACCTCGGCCATGTACGCGCCGGGCAGACGGTGTCCACGGAGGTGCGGGTTGTGACCACACATGACGGCACGGTGAACGTTGGGGGGATCGAAGCTGGCGGGCCGGTCATCGAAGCCACCGCGGCCGACCTCAGCCGGCGGCGCATACGCGTTGCGGTCAGGAAAGATGCTCCCGCCGGTCGATTCACAGAGCAACTGTTCGTGCGCACCACCAGCGCCCGGCATCCACTGGTGACGATTCCGATCGCTGGTACCGTCGATGCCGATGCGTTGTCAACGGGCTCGACGGTGGAGCACAACTAGTGAGGTCATCCGTTGTCCGCAACGCCCAGCCGGAAATGCGCTCCTCATTTCCCGAGGGCGCGCGATTCGACGTGGTCGGCTTTGGGCGCAACTGCATCGACCACCTGTGTATCGTCAACCGGCACCCGCGTCTCGACTCGAAGCAGCAGCTGGTGACGTACGCGGTACAGCCGGGCGGTCAAGTGCCCACGGCCCTGGTGGCGTTGCAGCGCTGGGGTTTGCGCACCGCCTACGTCGGCAGCTTCGGGGACGACGGCGGCGCTACGCTGTCGCGCGCGTCGCTGGTGGACGCCGGCATCGACCTCAGTGCCACGGTCTTGCGATCCGACACGTGCCAGCCAGTCGCGATCATCTTGATCGACGAGGTGTCGGGAGAACGCTCGGTCCTCTGGGAGCACGTGCCGGAGTTGGGCCTGCGCCCCGACGAGATCCAGCACGGGACGCTTTTTTCGGGACGCGTGCTGCTGATGGATGCGGTCGACCTGTCCGCGTCGATCGACGCGGCGCGGCGGGCCAAGGAGCGCGGCATCCTGACGGTGCTCGACGCCGACACGCCCGCCCCGGGGATTGATGAGCTGTTGCGGTTCACGGACGTGTTGATCGTGGGAGCGGAGTTTCCCGCTCGGCTCACGGGAATAGCCAACCTGCGTGCTGCGCTGCGGGCAGCGGCCGGGCGCGGTCCGTGGTTTGTAGGCGCGACGCTGGGGCCGGGTGGGGTGCTTGCGTGGGTGCGCGGCGAGTTTCACTATGTGCCCGCGTTTCGTGTCCCTGTCGTTGATAGCACCGGTGCCGGAGACATTTTCCACGCCGGCAGCATTTACGGCCTCCTGCACGGATGGCCTGCGCTGCAGACGCTGCGCTTTGCCGCCGCGGCGGCAGCGCTCAAGTGCGAGAAGCTCGGCGGGCGCCTCGGCATCCCGACGGTCGAGCGTGCGAGCACGTTGGCACAGTATGCCCGACTCGACGCGGCATGCCCGTGCTGAGCATACGCCAGAAACGAAGAGGCCTTCCAGCTACGGAAGGCCTCTTGCTGAGCCCGAAGGCTCGAGTCTGAGTGGGAAGGGAAAAAGCTCTGGCCTAGTGAATGGCCTCGAAAAGTGAGTTTACCCGACTACTTCTTTTTCTTGCCGCCAGCTTTCTTCTTCGCCGGGGCTTTCTTCTTTGCTACTGCCATAGAAACCTCCCTGTTACCTCGTTAGGAGCCACAATTCCTTACTGCTCCCATCCCCTCAGACTCCCTCCACATCAACCAACCATCCACCACCAGTTTCGGGAGGTATTATAAAAGTGCCGCTGCCTTCCTGTCAAGAGACGAATGCCATTTTAGAAAAATTTTTTTAAACTGAGATCAGCTGGCAATCAATGAGAAATTCCCTCTCTAAAATGGTGTTGGTGCCACGCTCAGCGGAGAGGTAGCAGGATGTTCTAGTTGGGCATCCACAGGCAGTTAGAAAAATTATCCACAGCGTCAGACATGCAGCAATAAGCGCAACACGGCACGAGCGATCAGCCACACGGCCCCGGTGAGCATATCACTACGCACCTCGTCGGTTTCGCTCTGCGCCGCCGGCTCAAACGCGGCGTCCAGGTTCTGCACGGTGGGTGCATTGCCGTCACCGAGCACCTGCGTCGCCATGCGCTCGACATCCGCTGCGTTCGCATTGCCGGACGGTGTCCCGGCGCTGTAGCCGCGCTCTTTGAAGCGCCGCAATTCGCCGCGATTCAGCCACATGCCTTCGCAGTTCGGGCACCGTGCGATGTGCGCATCTGCCGGCAGCGAGGGATCGTGAAACGGGCGCAGGCGAGCCCGACAGCGCGGGCAATCCAATTCGGCGGGGGCACCCGCAACTGCGCTCAACAGCGCCGCCTGATCGACGTGATCGATGCGCTCCGCTTCCACCGCCGTGATCGGGAACAACTCCCACCGATCACACCAGATCCCGCCACAGCGCCCGCACTGATCGAGTGATATATAATAACCCAGTGTCGCCCGTGCTTTGACCTCGCGCATCGGCACCGCGCACTGTGGGCAGGTGAGCGCCATGCGTTATCCGGCGTGCGCCATGGCGCGCAGGATGGCGATACGCTGCGCCAGCGGCGGGTGCGTGCTGAGGAGGTCGGCGAGGGCGCCGTGCTGCTGGTCAACACGCCGCGGCCACGGGTTGCTGATGAACAGATGCGCGGTGCCGCGCGTCGCACCTTGCAGCGGCGAGGTGGCCGCCCCGATCTTCTCCAACGCGCTGGCCAAGCCCAGCGGGTTGCGCGTGAACTGGGCCGCGGTGGCATCCGCCAGGTACTCGCGCTGGCGCGACACGGCCATTGCCAGCAGGCGCGAGAGCAACGGCGTGAGCACGACCAGTACCACCACGATGATGAACAGCAGCGGGTTACCGCGACGCCGGTCTCCGCCAAAATACAACGCGCGGCGCGCCCAATCCGCCAACATCACGGCGCTGCCGAAGAGCACCCCCACCAGCATCATGGTGAGCGTATCGCGGTTGCTGATATGCGCCATCTCGTGTGCGACCACGCCCTGCGTCTCCTCACGATTCAGCAGGTTCATCAACCCTTGCGTGACGGCCAGGGCCGCGTGGCGCGGATCGCGCCCGGTGGACAGCGCGTTCGGCGCCGGATCGGGAATGACATAGAGCTGGGGCAACGGCAGGCCGGAGGCCAGGGCCATCTCATTCACGATGTTGTACAGCTGCCGGTGCTCCGGGGCGTTCAGATCCAGGGGCCGGGCATGGAGCGAGGCCAACACCACGCGCGCTCCGCCGAAGTACGCGCCCAGGCTCATGGCGAGGGCGAGCATCCCGGCGATCAGTGTGATCACTGGGAGTGATTCACCGCCGCCCAGAAAGCCAGCGTAGATCGCGTCGAGACCGAATCCGAGGGCAA
>Ga0315286_10007214_pt1 | contig 10856 bp, 5 predicted proteins | sample YL17G10_0_MG_FD_205038 | JGI IMG/M metagenome (GOLD analysis project Ga0315286, IMG submission 205038) | Sediment microbial communities from Yellowstone Lake, YNP, Wyoming, USA - YL17G10_0 | ecosystem: Environmental > Aquatic > Freshwater > Lake > Sediment | place: USA: Wyoming | collected...
GGCGCTCCATAAAGAGGTGCTCGACCGCTACGCCAGGCTTAACCTGGCCCCTTACGCCGGCTTCGTCAACCCGGTCTACACTCCGGTCGTCGAGAACGGCAAGATCGTCGACGTCAAGGTCTCCTACACGGAGGGCTATGTCGAGCAGATGCTGAGGTACGGCAAGGCCTTCGCGTTCTTGCAGGACAATTAAGCCTCATAAGCCGAAAGTCCTTGCTAATCGCCCGGCTTCCTGGTATTTTTGATAATAAGATCAGGAGGGACGATGGAAGAAGAAATCGGACATGTCACCCATTACTTCCCCAAGATCGGCGTCGCCGTGGTCGAAGTCACGGCCGGGAGCCTGAAGGTCGGAGAGACCATCCACATCAAAGGGCACACCAGCGATTTCACCCAAGCGGTCGAGTCCTTGCAGCAGGAGCATCTATCGGTCCCCGAGATCAAGCAGGGCGTTTCGGCCGGGATGAAGGTCAAGGAGCACGTCCGGGAAGGGGACAAGGTCTACAGGGTCAAAGAAGGCGCCTGATCACGGCCGGTTCGAACGGGCGGGCCGCTCCCACGGTCCGGAGGGAAAAGGGGCCGGACTACGGATCGCCGCCCGGCTCAAGGAAGTCAGCGGGAAGAAAACTACCCTCCTGGCGTCTAATGCTATAATGGCTTTTTAACGAACCTATTCCGTCGGGAGGTCCGTCTTGGCAAACGTCGATTGGAATCGGCTCTGGAAAAAACTCTGGTCGAAAAAAACCAGGCCCTTCACGATCGTGGGCCTGCTCTTCCTTGTGTTCCTGGCCTGGCAGATCGTCGACCGCATCGCCGGCGGCGGCGCCCCGGCCGGCGGCCCGCGGGGGGCCGCGGTCGCCGTCGAGATCGCGGCGATCGAGCGAGGCGGCATCAGGGACATAGGCGTTTTCTCGGGGACCCTGATCCCGAAATCCTACTTTACGGTGGTACCGAAGATCTCCGGCAGAGTCAAGGAGCTCTACGTGGATATCGGGGACCGGCTCACGCGCGGCCAGCTCGTGGCCGTTCTCGAGGACGAGGAGTACCAGCAACAGGTCATCCAGGCCGAGGCCGACATGGGAGTCGCCAAGGCCAATTTGGAGGAGGCCGCGGCCGCCCTGGAGCTGGCGAAGAAGGAGACCGACCGGGCCAAGACCCTTCATGAAAAAGGCATCCTGTCGGATTCCGAGCTCGAGACGGCGGTGTCGTCCTTCGGGACCCGAGACGCCCGCCATAAAGTCACCGTGGCCCAGTTGGCGAACCAGCAGGCGGCCCTGGAAACGGCCAGGGTCCGGCTGTCCTATACCCGGATCCGCGCCGCTTGGGAGACGGAGGGGGGCGCTCGTTACGTCGGGGAGCGCTTCATCAACGCCGGCGCGATGCTCTCGTCGAACACGCCCATCCTGTCCGTCATCGAGCTCCAGCCGATCACGGCGGTCATCCATGTGACCGAGAAGGATTATTTCCGGCTCAAGCCCGAACAGCCCGTCGCCCTGACGAGCGGCGCCTTTCCGGGGAAGGAGTTCGTGGGCCGGGTGGCCCGGATCGCGCCCCTGCTCAAGGAGACCTCGCGTGAAGCCCGCGTCGAGGTCGAGGTCGATAATCCCGACAGGGCCCTGAAACCGGGCATGTTCGTCAACGCCCGGATCGAGTTCGCCAACCGGACGGATGCGACAATCATCCCCGCCAGTGCCGTCGTGACCCGCGGCGGCCGTCAGGGCATGTTCCTGGCCGATCTCGCGAACAAGAAGGCTGTGTTCCAGGCCATCACTGTCGGCGTCATCGAGGGCGACCGGGCCGAGATCACCGAACCGGCCCAAGCATCGGGTTATGTCATCACCCTCGGTCACCACCTCCTCGAGGACGGGACGTCCATCATCCTCCCCGCCGAAGCCCCCGGGGCCGCGGCCCCGGCGTCCAAGGGAGCTCCGGGAGACAAGCGATGAAGCTGTCCGAATTCTCGATCCGCCGGCCCATCTTCACGATCATGGTGACGCTCGTCGTCATCATCATCGGCCTCGTTTCGCTCACCCGCCTGCCCGTCGACCTCATGCCCGAGATTGTCTATCCCACCCTCAACGTCAACACGTCCTACCCGAACACCGGGCCCGAGGAGATCGAAGAGCTCATCACCCGGCCGGTCGAGGAGGCCATGAGCGCCGTGCCCGGGGTCGAGGAGGTCTTTTCGAGCTCCTCGGAAGGGTCGAGCTCCGTCCGGATCATGTTCGAGTGGGGGACCGATCTCGACGCCGCGGCCGACGACGTCCGGGAGCGCCTCGACCGGATCGTGGGCCGCCTGCCCGAGGAGGTGGACCGACCGACCCTCCGTAAGTTCGACCCGGCCCAGCAGCCGATCCTCCAGTTCGGGGCCGTCAGCAACCTCGATCCCGTCCAGGCCAGGCGCATCATCAACGAGCAGATCGCCTACCGGCTCGAGCGCGTGGCCGGCGTCGCTTCCATCGATGTCTCCGGAGGCCGGGAGCGCGAGATCCAGGTCAACCTCGATCCCTCCAAGCTCAAGGCCCTCGGTCTGCCCCTCGACGTCATCACGAGCAAGATCCGGCAGGAGAATGTCGACATGCCGGCCGGGGTCATCGAAAGGGGCAACTACCAGATCCTCATCCGTATCCCCGGCGTCTTCACCAACCTGGACCAGATCCGGGACACCGTCGTGGCCGTCCGGGACGGCGTGTCCATCCAGATCAAGGAGCTCGCCAGCATCGACGACACCTTCCGGCGCATCACCCGCGTCGTGCGCATCAACGACAAGGAGGGGACCCGGCTGGCCGTCTACAAGCAGTCGGGCGAGAACACGGTCAACGTCGCCGAGGCCGTGCTCAAGGAGATCGCCGAGATCCAGCGGGACATCCCCCAGATCGAGCTCGTGCCGACCTCGAACAGCGCCGAGTACATCAAGCGGGCCATCGACAACGTCGCCTCGTCGGCCGTGTGGGGCGGCGTCCTGGCCATCATGGCCCTACTCGTCTTCCTGGTCAACATCCGGAGCACGCTGGTCGTCGCCATCTCCATCCCCATCTCGCTCATCGGGACCCTGGCCCTGATCTACTTCGGCGGCTTCACCCTGAACACGATGACGCTCGGCGCCCTGGCCCTCGGCATAGGCCAGCTCGTTGACAGCTCCATCGTCGTCCTCGAGAACATCTACCGCATGGAGGAGGGCGGCGTCCCGCCGCTCCGGGCGTCCATCGAGGGAACGAATGAAGTGGCCGCGCCCATCGCGGCCGGCGCCATCACGACCTGCGTCGTCTTCCTGCCGATGATCTTCATGAGGGGCATGTCCGGGGTGATGTTCAAGCAGCTGGCCTACGTCGTCAGCTTCGCCAACCTGATGGGCCTGTTCGTCGCCCTGACCATGGTCCCGATGCTCTCGAGCCGGCTCATCCGCGTCGTCAAGCCGGTCGGACCCGAGGCGAAGAAGCTGGCGGAGCGGCTGATCCGGTTCTTCCTGGAGGGGTTCCGCAAGCTCGAAGACTGGTATAAGCGGCTGCTCCACAAGGCCCTGGACCACCGCGTCCTCGTCCTCGCCATCACGGGGGCCCTGCTCGTCGGCAGCCTCTTCCTCGTCCGCCTCGTCGGGACCGAGTTCATGCCGGCGACCGACGAGGGCGAGGTCCGGGTCACCGTCGAGATGGAGGTAGGGACGCGCCTCGAGGTCATGAACAAGACGTTCGCGACCGTCACGGAGATCGTCAAGAAGGCCGTTCCCGAGATCGTTAGCCACGAGGAGAGCTTCGGCGGCGGCGGCTGGCGCAGCGGCGCGAACACGGGCAACATGACCCTCAAGCTCGTGGCCAAGGGGCAACGGTCGAGGTCGAGCGAGGCGATCGCCGTCGATCTCAGGAAGAAGCTGACCGGCATCCCCGGCACGGTCGTCCGGACCCGGGCGTCCGGCGGCCAGATGATGTTCGGCATGCGCGGCGGCGGCGGCCAGGAGCGTCTCCAGCTGGAGATCCGCGGCTACGACCTCAGCGTGTCCGAGGCCCTGGCCAAGCAGGTCCAGGAGGTCGTCAAGACGGTCAAGGGCGTCACGGACACCCGGATCAGCCGCGAGATCGGTAATCCCGAGGAGCTCTTCATCATCGACCGTCAGGCCGCGGCGGACATGAAGCTCTCGGTCAGCGATATCGGCCGGTCCATCCAGACCGTCCTTTCGGGGACGCAGGCGGGCGTCTTCCGGGAGGCCGGCCGCGAGTTCCGCATCCTGGTCAAGGTCAAGGACTCCGAGTACATGGACCTCCAGGACATCCTCGACTTGACCGTAACCAACTCGGCGGGGGAGCCGATCAGCCTACGGAACGTCATCAGCACCCGGCCCCGCCGGGGACCGATCCGCGTCGAGCGGCGGGACCGCGAGCGCGTCGTGACCGTCTCCGGCGAGATCTCCGGGCGGGACCTCGGCTCGATCATGGCCGACGCCCGGGAGGCCCTGCGCCAGATCCCCATCCCCCGGAGCTTCAGCATCCAATTCACCGGGGACTACGAGGAACAGCGGAAGGCGAACCGCGAGCTGCTGCTGAGCATCATCCTGGCCCTCCTCCTCGTCTACATGATCATGGCCATGCTCTACGAATCGGTCCGCGACCCGTTCATCGTCATGTTCTCGGTCCCGCTCGCGGCGATCGGGGTCATCCTGATGCTCTTCATTACGAAGACGAGCTTCAACATGCAGTCGTACATCGGCTGTATCATGCTCGGCGGCATTGTCGTCAACAACGCCATCATCATCGTCGACTACACCAACCTCCTCCGCCAGCGCGACAAAATGCCCATCCGGCAGGCCATCGAGGAGGCGGGGCGGCGACGGCTGCGGCCGATCCTCATGACCGCCTTCACGGCCGTCATGGCGACGCTGCCGCTGGCCCTCGGGCTCGGCGAGGGCGGCGAAGCCCAGGCCCCCCTGGCCCGGACGGTCATCGGCGGGCTAACGAGTTCGACGCTCATCACGCTCATCGTCGTCCCTGTCGTCTATAACATCTTCGAGGACTTCCGGAGGAAGAAAGAGAAGGGCGTCGTGGCCGACGGGGAGTCCCGTTAAGGCGCCCCGGCGACGGTCTGGCCCGCGCCGGTATCGACCCTGATGCCGAGGAGCATTCACGTCCGATGGAATTGGCAGAGTATGGGTGGGACGCAGGGTTCGCCGCGGGATTCGCGGCCTTCGCCGAGCGCGGCCTCAGCCCGGCCCGGGTCATCAAGCAATCCCGCGACCTCGCGACGTTGGCAACCCGGAGCGGGCAAGTCTCGGGCGAGGTTTCCGGCCGGTTCCGGCACGAGGCCACATGCCTCGCCGACTATCCTGTCGTGGGCGATTGGGTGGCGATCGAAGGGGGCGGGAGCGACCCGGCGCTCATTCACGGCCTTCTGCCGCGCCGGAGCGCGTTCACACGGAAAGCTGCCGGTGAGGTCACCGAGGCCCAGGTTGTCGCGGCTAACGTCGACACCGTATTCCTCGTCAGCGGCCTCGACGGAGATTTCAACCTCCGCCGGATCGAGCGGTACCTGACAACGGCCTGGACGAGCGGGGCCGAGCCCGTCATTGTGCTCAACAAGGCCGACCTCCGCCCGGATCTCCGGGATGTCATAACCGAGGTGGCCGGGATCGCCCCCGGTGTTCCTGTCGTCGTTTCCAGCGCTCGGGACGCGGGCGGCCTCGAGGCGCTCGAGCCGTTTCTTCTGGCTGGCAAGACCATCGCCTTTCTCGGCTCCTCGGGAGTGGGGAAGTCGACGATGATCAATCGCCTGCTTGGAGAGGAGCGATTTCAGACGGCCGCCGTGAGCGACGCCGCGGCGGGCCGCGGCCGGCACACGACGGCCGGGCGCGAGCTCGTCCGACTTCCCGGCGGGGCCTTGCTTATCGATACGCCCGGGATGCGCGAGCTCCAACTCTGGGCGGACGAAGAAGGATTGGACAGGGCCTTTGACGAAATCGAGCGGCACGCGTCCCGTTGCCGCTTTCCCGACTGCCGTCACGAGCAGGAGCCCGGGTGCGCGGTCCGGGCCGCCGTCGAAGACGGGACCCTGGATGTCCGGCGTTTGGATAGCTACCTCAAGTTGCGCCGGGAGCTGCGCTTCATGGTATTGAAAAGGGACGTTAAAACGCGCCGTCAGGAGGAAAAGGCGGCCGGGCGACGGTTCGCGGCCCAGCTCAAGGAAGTCAAGAAACATAAACCGAGATATCAATAAGGCCGGGTGGAGCCGAAACGCCGGGAAAGCCCGGGAGGAGAAGGGATGAGATCAGAGCCATTGGGCAGGAAGCAACGGATGTCCGCCTTGATCGTCGCGTTGGCCGTAGCGGCCGGTCCGAGCTCCGGTTCCCGGACCGCCCGGCCGAGCGGCGAGAACGCGCTTACCCCGGCACCCATCCGCGCTCAAAACCCGGGCCAGACCTCGCCTGACGCCGGATTGACCTTGACGGCGACGGCCAAGGAGCTCGGCCTGACGAAGGGCCTGGCCGTCGGTCTCATCGGTTCTTACGGCCGCTCGGCGGTGCCGTCGGACCTCCTTGCCTGGCAGATCTCAGCGGGGACCATGGCCGCGCCGCGCGAGGGAGTTGTCATCGGGACGAACGACAGGGGCCAAGAGCAGACCTGGGCCGCCGTCGAGGCCGGCGCCGACGGCTTTATCCAGAACCGGGCCCTTTCGGGGGGGACGCTATATGTCGTGGTCGACTCGGAGCGGCCGAGGACGATGATCCTCGAGGCAACCGGGTATTACGTCGCCCGGGTCAACGGCGAGCCGCGCGGCGGTGAAAAATACGGCGCGGACTGGGTCCGCCACCCGATCCGCCTGGTCAAAGGCCGGAACGAATTCCTCTTCCAGGGCGAACGCGGCCGCTTCCGCGGCAGGCTCTTCGAGCCGCCGGCCGAGGTCTTTTTCACCGACAAAGACATGACGCTCCCGGACCTCGTCCTTGGAGAAAAAGGGCCTTGCTGGACGGGCCTCCGCCTGGTCAACGCGACGGGCGAAAGGCTGGAGAAGATCGATATCATCTACCGCGGGGGCGGCCGTGATAGCCGGGCGGGCCTGGACGTGTCCGTCGCTCCGCTCATGACACAAAAACTGGCCGTCCCGTTGTCTTTCGACGCGCCGTCCGCCGAAGGGACGGTCAAGGTCGAAATAAGGGCGCGGGCCCTGGCCGGCCGCCGGACGGTCGAGACACCGCCGTTCACGATCGAGCTCAATACGGTGGCGCCCTCGGCTCATCATGCGCGCACGTTCGTCAGCGGCATCGATGGCAGCGTCCAATATTTCGGGGTGGCGCCCATGCTCGCGGACGGAAAAGAGGAAATGAAACCCGCCCTCGTCCTCACGCTTCACGGGGCCGGTGTCGAAGCCATCGGCCAGGCCCGGGCCTACAAACCCAAGGATTGGGCCTATATCGTGGCGGCCACGAACCGGCGTCCCTATGGCTTCGACTGGGAGGACTGGGGCCGTCTTGACGCTCTCGAAGTCCTAGCCGAAGCGTCCGGACTTTTCGGCACTGATCCGGCCCGGACATATCTGACCGGTCACTCCATGGGCGGCCACGGCACCTGGCAGGTCGGGGCGACGGTCCCCGGTCTTTGGGCGGCCATCGCGCCGAGCGCCGGCTGGCACAGCTTCACTTCCTACGGCGGGGGAATTGTCACCAAGGACCCGTCGCCGGTCGAAAAAATGCTCGTCAGGGCCAACGATCCCGGCGAAACGACGGCCCTCGCCCGCAACTTCCTCCACTACGGGGTCTACATTCTCCACGGCGACCAGGACGACAATGTGCCCGTGGCCCAGGCCCGATTCATGCGCGAGCTTTTGGGCAAATTCCACACCGACTGGAGCTACTACGAACGTCCGGGCGCGGGACATTGGTGGGGGAACGAGTGCGTCGACTGGCCGCCTCTTTTCGAGTTCCTCAAAGACCGCGTCCGGCCGCGGGACGCGGAGGTGCGGCGTGTCGAATTCGTGACCGCCAACCCGGGGATCTCGTCGCGCTCGCGCTGGGTCGAGATCCTAGCCCAAACGCGTCCTCTCGAATACAGCAAGGTCACCGTCGAAAAGGATGAAGCGGGGAAGGCTTTCAAGGGGACGACCGAGAACGTCGCCCGGCTGGCGCTCGACGTCCCGGGCGTCGCGGAAAGCGGCGCTGTCACGGTCGAGCTTGACGGCTCGAAACTCGAAGCAATGCCCGTCTCGGGAAGGGGCCGGATCTACCTGGAGCGAAGCGAAAAAGGCTGGCTTCCGGCCGGGCCTCCCGCTCTGGGCCTGAAAGGCCCCCACCGCTCCGGCGGCTTCAAGGACGCCTTCCGCCACGGGTTCATCCTCGTCTACGGGACACGCGGCGACGCCGCCGAAGACGCCCGCTCGTTCGGAAAGGCCCGGTTCGACGCCGAGATGTTCTGGGTCCGGGGCAACGCGGGCATCGAGGTCCTGCCCGACACGGCTTTCAACCCGGCCCAGTATAAGGACCGGAGCGTCATCCTTTATGGCAACGCCGACACGAACGCCGCCTGGCCTAAGCTCCTTGCCGGGTCTCCGGTCGAAGTCCGGAACGGCTGGGCGCGGGCCGGGGACAAGCGATATAGCGGTCCCGACTTCGCGGCCTATTTCGTCCGGCCCCGTCCCGGAAGCGACGTTGCCTCCGTGGGTGTTGTCGCCTGGACAGGACGCGCCGGCTGGGTCGCGGCCTCGCCAGGTCAATACTTCATCTCCGGAGCGGGATTCCCCGACCTCCTGCTTTTCTCGGCCGAGACCCTGCGATCGGGCACCGATGGCGTGAGGGCGATCGGCTGGTTCGACAACGACTGGAGCCTCGATGGGGTGAGCAACGTCTGGAACGACGGCCGGCTCCATGATCCCGAAGCCCCGCAAACGAAGCCGAAGGTCGAGGCGCCCATCGCGTTCGATCCGCAAAGGACCTATCCGGTCGAAGCGCTCAAGGAAGACCTCAAGGTCCTTTGGGACATGTTGGAAGAGGGGCACGGCGGGTTCGACCGGTACACTCCGGCGAGCGTGCTCAAGAAGAGCTTCGACGAGGCCATGAACGAGCTCACGGGCCCCTTGACGGAACTCGATTTTTACCTCCGGCTCCTGCCGCTCATCGCCGAAGTGAAGGACGGACATACGAGAGCGCAAGTCTCACCGCCTGCCGGCTCCTTCCTCGATGATCAGCCCATCGTCATCCCCGTCGGACTCCGTTTTCTGGGCGGAAAGGCCTATGTCTTCCGTAACCTGAGCGAGGATAAGGGCATCCAGGAGGGCGCTGAACTGCTGACTATCAATGCGATGCCGGTGGGAAAGATCCTGTCGAAGCTCCTTCCTCTCATCCCGAACGATGCCGGGATTCCGACCCGCAAGCTTCGTCAGCTGGAATTCCCGGCCACTTTCGGCAGGCTATTCGCCCTCCGGTTCGGCCGGCCCGATTCGTACAAACTTCGTGTCCGGCTCCATCAAAGCAAGGATGTCCGGGAGATCACGGTGCCGGGGATCAAGGGGAAAGACGTCGTCCGGATCCTGTATGAACGTTATCCCGACGCGGCCAAGCGCCAGCCGCTTTATGAGCTGACCTACCGGGGAACGACGGCGGTCCTCACGATCCGGAGCTTCGGGGACGACACGGAAAAGGGAAGCCTCCCTTACCCGGAATTCCTAAAAACCACTTTCCGCATTCTCGAAGAAAAGAAAACTCCGAACCTGATCATCGACCTGAGAGGAAACGGCGGAGGGCAGGACGGATACGGAAAACTCCTTTTTGCCCATGTCATGGACCGTCCGTTCCTTTATTATTGGACCCTGGAAACCAAGAAGGACCGTTACGATCTCTTCCGGTTCACCGATGAATCCCCCAAAGATGTGGAAGAACTGGCCAAGCAGGTCAGAAAGAACGCGCGCGGCTGGTTCGACGTCATCGGCCATCCTAACAGCGGGCTCCAGAAGGCGCAGGATCCCCGGTTCACGGGGCGGGTCGCCATCCTCATCGACGGGCTGAGCTTTTCGGCCACCGGCGAGACTACATCACTCTTCCATTTCTATAAAAAAGCCGTGTTCTTCGGAGAAGAGTGCGGCTCCGGCTATTACGGCAACACGTCGGGGTTCATGGTCATGGCGACGCTCCCCAACACCCGCATCCAGGTCCGGATCCCGCTCGTCCTCTACACGATGGCCGTTGACGGCTATCCCAAGGACCGCGGCATCGTCCCAGATTTCCCCATATCGCCGACGATCGAAGACCTCCTGGCGGGCCGGGATCCGGTGATGGAAAGGGCCCGGCGCTTCTTAGAAAAGAAATAGGAACTCAGTCTTAATGCTCGCAGGAACGCCGGTGCCGGACGTGGCCCGGCGGAATTAGCGGACAGAAGTAAAAAATATGCCCAGGGCGGGATTTGAACCCGCATGGCCTTACAGCCGCGACATTTTAAGTGTCGTGCGTATGCCTATTCCGCCACCTGGGCTCGTTTTCTACTTCGATGAGTCGGCTGCACGCCGGTGTCTCATATCGACCTTGGGTGCCTTGGTTGATTATACGATAGGATGGAACCCAAGACAAACGAAGTCCTTGTGCATGTTCGGACACATGACGAGGCTCCAGGGACGCACACCTCCCCAGGGTCAGTTGTTTGTCGGCTTACTCGTATGTTATGATTCGATCGATCTGAGCCCGGGCCACCTGCGCGTCGCTTATCCTGCATGATCGATAGATGAAGGAGGAAAAGCGATGTCTCTAAAAAAAGCTCCTTTTGTTTTGGCCCTCGCGACACTATCCTTGGCCCTCGCGGTGACGGCGGACCTCGTCTTTGCCGGCCAGGATCCCGCTGTGCGTTCGACGACCTTAAAGAAGGCCAAGGGCCTCCAGGTGACGAATTACG
>Ga0315286_10007216_pt1 | contig 10856 bp, 11 predicted proteins | sample YL17G10_0_MG_FD_205038 | JGI IMG/M metagenome (GOLD analysis project Ga0315286, IMG submission 205038) | Sediment microbial communities from Yellowstone Lake, YNP, Wyoming, USA - YL17G10_0 | ecosystem: Environmental > Aquatic > Freshwater > Lake > Sediment | place: USA: Wyoming | collected...
GATGGTAGAGGCATCGCCGTATTTCTCCATGAGCGACATGATCGTGAGCCCCACGCCCTGTGACGCGAAGATGAAGCTCGCCGAGATATTGCAAGACTACATGCCGGTGCTCATCATCAACATGCCGAGGGTGAAGTCCGGCAGCGCGGTCCGGAGGCTCTGGACCGACGAGATACACATCCTGATGGACAGGCTCGAGGAGCTCACGGGCAACAGGATCACGGCCCAGAGCATGAGGAAGTCCATCGACAAGTACCACAAGGCCCACCTCGCCTGGAGGAGGTTCATGGAGCTGCGCAAGCGCGGTAACATCATCTGGGGCCGCGATGCGCTGCTCGTGGGGCAGATGTCGGACATAGACAACATCGAGCGCTGGGCACAGAACGTCCAGAAACTGTGCGACGAGCTCGAGGCACGCGCGGGCAAGCCGGAGGAGTTCGTGGACAAGGACCGGCCCCGCATACTGCTAGGCGGCAGCCCCATCGTGTGGCCCAACTGGAAGATACCGACGATCATCGAGGAGACCGGCGGCATCATAGCCGCGGACGAGCTGTGCTCGGGCATGAGGATATTCCGAGACCCGGTCATCTCCGACGAGAGCTCGCTCGACAGCCTCGTGGAGGCCGTATCGGACAAGTACTTCTATCCGTGCACATGCCCGTCATTCAGTCCGAACCTCGAGCGCGAGGACAACATACTGAACATGATCAAGGAATACGAAATCGAGGGCGTCATCTACCATGTCCTGAGGGGCTGCCACCTTAATGCGCTGGACAGCACAAAGGTTGACGTGCTGCTCAAGGCCAAGAAGATGGCGGTACTGAAAATAGAGACCGAGTACGACGAAGGCGACGTGGAGCAGATAAGGACGAGGATCGAGGCCTTCTTCGAGATGATATTCGTGAAGCGCGAGTTCGAGGGCAAGGAGGGCAAGGCCGCCGAGGCCACGGGCGAAAAGGTCTGGGGCACGGCTACGCCGGTGGAGTCCAAGGGATCCATGGAGGACCAGAGCTACAAGGCCGAGGACCGCGTCGAGACCGGCGTGACCGGCCCCGGCGAGGTCAAGAAGGAGGGATAGGCGCTGCTGGCGGCCGGGGTGGATGTCGGAACGCTGTACACGAAGGTCGTCCTCATGCGGGACGACATCGTGGTGGCCATGCTCATGGAGAGGACCACCATGAGGTCCGCCGAGCAGACCCAGCAGATGCTGGACGTGGCCCTTGAAAACGCCGGCGAGGAGCCCGGGACCCCGGTGGAGGTCTTCTCGACGGGCGCGGGCAGGAAGAACGTGCCCTTCGCGGCGGAGCAGAAGACGGACTACATCACCATGTGCACCGGGGCCAGGTTCCTGTTCCCGACGGCCCGGATGGTCATAGACATAGGCGGCCAGGGCATACGCATCGTAGAGCTCGACGACATGGGCGTCATGCAGAACTTCAGGACCAACGACAAGTGCTCGACGGGGACCGGCTGCTTCCTTGAGACCATGTCCCTGGCCCTGAACATTGAGTACGAGGTCATGGGCGAGCTCGGGCTCGCGGCAAAGAACCCTTGCAGGATACAATCCATATGCACGATCTTCGGGGAGTCCGAGGTCGTGTCGCTGGTGGCCAAGGGGAGGCCCAAAGAGGAGATACTGGCCGGGCTCTACGGCATGGTCTCGACGAAGGTCTCCTCCATGATACGGTCCATGGGCCTCAAGCGGGATGTGGTGGCCGTCGGCGGGGTGGCCCGGAGCAGGGGCATCATCAAGCACCTGGAGGACGCCATCAAATGTCCGGTGCTGGTGCCCAAGTACCCGCACATGGTCTGCGCGCTGGGTGCGGCCCTGGGGGCCTCAAGCAGGGCCCGAAGGAAGGGCCCGCCGGAGCCGGCCAAGGCTGAGGTCACCGGAACGGGAGGTGCCTGAGATGGTCATCACCGCGGGCATCGACCTAGGTTCGACCTATGCGAAGATCGTCATACTCCGGGACGGCGTGAACTTGGGCTTCGCTGTCCTCCCGACGGGGCACGACCATGACGAGACCTCGAAAAGGGGCCTCGACCTAGCCCTGAAGGCAGCCAAGCTCGAACGCAAGGACATCGAATACATTGTCTCGACAGGCTATGGCAGGAACATCACGACATTGGCCAACGAGAGCATAAGCGAGATTAGCGCCAACGCGTGGGGCACGAGGCACATAGCGCTCAAGTACGGAATCAGGACCATCGTGGACATCGGGGGCCAGGACACCAAGGTCATCGCCCTCGACGACAACCTGAACGTCGCGGACTTCCGCATGAACGACAAGTGCGCCGCGGGCACGGGCCGGTTCCTGGAGGTCCTTGCCAAGACCATGGGGGTCCCGCTCCAGGAGATGGGGGCCCTATCCCTCAGGTCCACGAAGAAGGTCGACATCACAGTTACTTGTCTCGTCTTCGCCAAGGCCGAGGTCAGCAACCTCATGACACAAGGCCACACTAAAGAGGACATCATAGCGGGCATTCACAGGGCCATTGCCAAGAGGCTGGCCACCATGGCCCGTAAGGTCGGGGTCCGCAGGGAGGTATTCTTCGACGGAGGGCCCGCGAGGAACATAGGAATGAGGAAGGCCCTGGAGGACGAGCTCGGGACACCTCTGATAATCGCCGAGATGCCGCAGATAGTAACGGCGACCGGCGCGGCTTACATCGCAGAGAGCAAAGTGAAGAAGGGCGCTGCTAGAACCTAGGGAATTTGAAAATAGAAAAATTACAGGGCCCCTAGACGGGCACGACCGTCTTGACTTCCTTGAGATACTTCTTCAATGTCATCTCAACGCCCCCCTGGAGCGTCTGCTGGGCCATGGGGCATCCGCCGCAGGCCCCCGTGAGCCTGACCTTGACGGTGCCGGTCTTCGGCTCCCAGCCAACGACCTCCACGTTTCCCCCGTCCATCTGCAGGCCCGGCCTGACATGCTCGTCGAGAACCTTCTCAATGTCCTTCTTCGTGACCGCCATTTGAACACCGAGGGGAAAATCCCATGCCGCCGATATAAATCTATGCCTTCTTGGCCTTCTTGCCAAGCTTCTCCGAGTAGCGCCAGCTCATGTCGAAAGTCTTCCTCTGGCACTTGACGCAACTTGAGTAGTTCATTGCCGTGATCTCGAGGACCTTGTCCTTGTCCCAGATGATGCTGAACTGGACGTCAGGCAGCACGATGTTTCCCACCAGGGCCTCGACGCCCTTGTAGACCACGAATATCCTTGACTGGGTCCTGGCCACCTCGCACAGGCCCGTTAGCTCGGGCCACGGCTCGGCCCCCTCGGGCAGTATGACCGCCAGGTCCTTGCCCTCGAGGAGCGGCATGAGCTCCTTCAGAAGCGGGACCGGGATGCCAGAGATCCTGACCTTCCGGGTCCTCTTGAGCTTGTCCCGGATTTCTTCCATGGCCTCTTCGATGCTCTTGTAATAGGTCATTATCTGCGCCTCGTACTTACCGTCGACTATCGGCATTTCCTTCCCTCCTTACCTCTTCTTGGACCTCGCCTTCTTCGCGCCGCATCCCCAACCGCCCTCGGCGGGGATCCCGTTCGCCGATTCCCAGCCGAGCCTCCAGAAGTCCCTGAAGCAGGCCACGCAGTCGTCGTAGACCATCTCATCGACTTCCCATTTCTTGCTATATGGGTTCTTCAGGAGAGTGAAGGACCGCGCCTCGTCCACCAGGACGTTGGTCGCCGGGACCTCGACATCGTCGTATATGTGCACGATGGGCATGGAGGCCATCTTGGCCTCGACGTTCTCCATCCTAGGCAGGGACTCGCCCGGGGCCACGACCACGAAGACCTTGGCGTCCTTGCGGAAGGCCGGGGCCAGCTCGTCGAATATGGCCCTGGTGACGTTCGACATGAAGAGCGTCCTGGCCTTCTTGACGACGCCCTTCAGGTTCTCGAGCCCAACGTTCCTCCGAGATATCACGTACTTCTCAGGCATGCTCTTCCACTCCTCATCTAGTTTCCGTTCCATATGCCCCAGGAAGGACTCGTACTCCCGCCGCTTGTCGGCTATGACCCTCGTCGGGTCCACGGGCCTGAAAAGCAGGGGCCACCCGGACAATATCCTGACCCAGCCCTTCGAGGACAGGCCCTCCAGGACCGAATATATCTTGGTCCTTGGAATGCCAGAATCCCTCGAGAGCTGCCTGGCCGTATCGATGTTCCTCGTGATGAGCGCAAGGTAGGCCTGGGCCTCGTACCGTGTCAGGCCCAACCTCTGGAGCTCCTCGAGCAGGGCGTCCCTGTCGGCGCTATCGTCCATGGCCGCACCAACCGTTTCGATATTGAAATATCTTTTCACGGGGCGGCCGTTGTCCGCTGACGGGTCCTTTCTTTCAGGCATCGGGAAAAAGATAGGGAGGAGGAAAGGTTCAATGTGGTGTAACCAGGGCCGGTTAATCGATGTTGAATAAAAGAATTGTATGGGACACGGCCGTGAGGCTATCGAGAGGTGTTAGAGATATCAGACGATATCGACGATAATCTTTTCAGGTCCTTCGGGGTAGAGTACGACCTCCTCCCCTTCCTTCAATTTCAAGTATCTGGCTATCTGTGCGGGTATTCTAATAGATAACGAGTTCCCTGTCCGTACAATCTTGACCTTCTTGGAGAGCCCCCATAGCCCGATAGATTTCGCCTTCGTCTCAATCTCCTTCATGGCCGCCTCGGCGAGGAAGGTCTCATTGCATTTATCGCATATCTCTCCCTCGAATTCCCCGAGCTCGATCCCGAACAAGGTCTCCTTGACCGTCCCTTTGTGAAGGGTCCCTTTCTCGCATACCGGACATCGAACCATTTTGATCACCATCGAAGCATAACCGTTATCACGTAGCATCGACCGTTCTTCATGATATAGACCACATCAAAGTAAGTATAGCTGACGATTATCCTCCCGTCTAGTCGTCTCTTGCGCCCTTTCGCAATTGCCTTTTTGACTTCATGCTCAGATATTCCTCGCTCGATCATCCGTTCTCTTGCATGAGCGCTGTATCTGATGTCATCCATGTAAAATTAATTATACAAGTATTACAATATATACTTTTCTCTTCGACGAACACTCACCATGACAAACCATTCAATGCGTGTGCGAATGGCCGTGGTGCGTGATCTTGGAATAATCGTCGTGCAGGGCCAGGACGTAGATGTATCTCGCCGGGGCCTTGGAACGGTTGATCACGTTATGAACGGTCGCGAGGGGGATGAAGGCCGCTTGGCCCACGTTCAGCGGATGCTCGCCATCGGGACCGATGAGGGCGATCGAGCCGTCCAGGACCACGAGCAGCTCCTCCCGGTCCTCGGTCGTGTGCTCCCCGACCTCCTCGCCCGGGCCCAGCACGACCACCCGCGAGCGCATGCGCTTGGCGTCTTCCGGGGTCACGAGGCATGGGCTGGCCAGGTCCGCGACATGGATGACCTTACCCTTGCCGGCCTTTGCCATTAGGACACCAGAAACCAGATTGGGCATGATGGCATAAAGATTTATGTCCAGAACACATGGTAAAAATTTGATATACCTGTATCAAATATTGGACATGTGAGGCGGTGTGCTAGAAGTGCCTGAAGAGGAAAGGCCCCAGAAGGACATGAGGCCCAGGAAGGGCGACATCCCCAGTCTGCTCGCCCTCCTCGAAACGACGCCCCAGGATGAGCGCTGGGCCATCCAGCTCCAGCTCATCCACGCCTACTACGACGCCGACGATTATCCCAAGGCCCTCGAGGCGTTCAGGGCCTGCAAGGACAGGGTGCCGCCGGAGCAAAGGACCGAGATGGTCCTTGTGACGGCCAACGTCATGGAGCAGTACGGCGAGACCGACGAGGCCGTGGCTCTCGTCAACGCGAGGGCGGCAGAGCTCGAGAAGCAGGGCCTGAAGGGGGCCCGGGACATGGGCCGCCTCCAACTGAAGCTCGCCCAGCTCGTGTGGCGTCAGGGCAGGCTCGATGAGGCCATGGAGCACGACCAGATGGCCCTGGCTATATTCGCTGAAGATAAGCTCTCCCTTAACGACCACATCACGGTCATGACGAACATGGGGATGATCCTGTGGGAAAAAGGGGACTATCCCATGGCATTGAAGTTCCTGGAGCAGGGCCTGGCCAAGGCCGAGGAGGGCGGCCTCGAGGAGAGGATAGGGAACGTGAACAACAGCCTGGGCCTCGTGCATTACCAGCTCGGCAACTACATGCAAGCGCTCAGGCACTACGGCGCGGCCCGTGTCCACATCAAGGACAACCGGTCGTTAAGCATCATGGTCGAAAACAACATCGGCCTCGTGCACCACGACATGGGCGATTACAACATTGCGAAGATACAGTACGAAAAGTGCCTCCGGGCCTCCGACGAGATCGAGAACTACGTCGGCATGGCCCTGGCCCATGTCAACCTCGGGCTCCTCGCCATCGAGACCGGGGACCCGGACGAGGGCAGGGACCAGCTGGAGGAGAGCCTCTCTTTGTGCAGGCACATGAAGGAACGGTGGCTGCAGGCCCTGAACCGCACGGGCCTGGCCCGGGCATACATCATGAAGGGCGATCTTACGCTCGCCCGTTACAACGCGGAGCAGGCCCTGGCCCTTGGAAATGAGATGAAGACCAAAGAGACCAGGGGAATGGCCCTGCGCGAGCTGGCCAGGACCGACGAGCTGGAGGGGAAGATCGACGACGCCAAGGAGCGCTTCGAGGAGTGCATTGCCATCTTCGAGCCCATGAACAACAGGTACGAGTTGGCCAGGTCGCTTTTGGCGCTCGGGATGTTACAGGCCGGGGCCGGCAAGGACCCGGCCGCTGGAAGAAAGAACATCGAAAAGGCATTGTCCATAGCAAAAGAGATCAGCGCGATGGGGATCAAGAAATGGGCCGAGGAGGCCCTTGCTACCATCCCTGCCTGACCATCAGCACAATGGCTCGCGCTTCCCGCTCGGGCCCCGGCGCCATTTTCCGAACTCCTCCATTGTGAGAAGTGTCTTCCCGTCGATGACGGGGCCGTCCTTGCAGAGCTGGAGGCCGCCCATGCTGCAGGAGTCGCAGATGCCGATGCCGCACTTCATGTAGCGCTCGGTGGAGCACTGGATTGGTACGCGGGCCTTGACGCAGGCCTCGGCGAACTTGAGCATCATTATCTCGGGGCCACAGGTGATCACGAGGTCGTAATCGCGCACCTTGATGAGCTCTATGGCGGCCACCGAGACGAAGCCCTTGCGGCCCTTGGTCCCGTCGTCGGTGGTCAGGAACAGTTCGCAGCCGGCCTTCTTGATGCGGCCCTCGTAGAGCAGGTCGGAGGCCGTCTTGGAACCGATGGCGAAGGTGAACCTCACGCCTTTGGTACCGAGGAGCGAGGACAGGGCCGCGATGCCGGTCCCGCCGCCAACGGCCAGGACCTTTTTGGCCTTGCCTAGCTCGAAACCGTGGCCGTAGGGGCCCCGGACGCCGAACCTGTCGCCCTTCTTCAGTGCGTACAAGGCATCCGTGGCCTGGCCCTTCCGGTGGAACGCGAAGGCCTTTCGCTCGCCGAGCGATGTGAGGCTCATGGGGACCTCATCCACGCCCGGGACCCAGACCATCAGGAACTGACCGGGGCTCCCGGGCGGGGCGCCCTTGTCCATGAACGTGATGGTGTTGACAATGGGGGTCTCCTGCCGGTTGGCCTCGACGGAGACAATACGGGGCCTATCGAGCAAGACGACCTCTTCGCGACTAGGCACGGTGCGCGACCCCCACCATGTCCTTGACGGACCTGTAACCGCGCTTCTTCATGAAGGCCGCGAGGTCCTTGTTGATCCTTGCGAAGACCTCGACGCCGCCCTTCCACACGACGGTCCCGACCTGGACCGCGCTGGCACCGGCCATGATGTACTCCACGACGTCCCTGGCGTTCGAGATGCCGCCTACGCCTATGATTGGTATTTTGACCTTGTCGTAGATACGCCACACGGCGGCGAGCCCGACGGGCTTGATGGCCGGGCCGCTCATGCCGCCCAGCTTGTTGGATAGTACAGGCATGCCCAGGTCAGCGTCCACGGCCATGCCGCGCACCGTGTTGATGGCCACGATTGCGTCCCCGTGGCCTTCCTCGACCGCCTGTCCGATGGCCGTGATGTCGGTGACGTTCGGAGTAATCTTGACGAAAACCGGTATCCTCACAGTGGCCTTCACGCTGGCCGTGAACTCCTTCACAAGGTCCGGGTTCGAGCCTATGTCCGCCCCGAGGCCCTTGGCGTGGGGGCATCCGAGGTTCATCTCGATGGCCGAGGCGCCGCCCCGCTCCATGGACCGGGCCAGCTCGGCGCACTCGCCCGGTTCTCCGCCGAAGATGCTCCCAATGATCGGGGTCCCGTGGGAGCCCTTGACGGCAATCCCGAGCTCCTTGAGGTACTCCTCGATGCCTGGGTTGGCCAGCCCGATAGCGTTCAAGAGGCCGCCCTCTACCTCGACCGCGGTCGGGTTGGGGTATCCGTCCCTGGGGGCCTTGCCAATCGATTTTGTCACGACGGCACCGGCACCGGCCTTGATGGCCCGGAGGAGGGAAGGACCGGTCTCGCCGAGAATTCCTGAGGCCAGCATCAAGGGGGTGGCCATCCTCAGGCCACACAACTCCACAGAGATGTCCGCCATCCCGCTGCGCCTCCTGGCTCACAAGGGGATTTCGATATTAAATAATATCGGAGGACCGGGGCCTGGTGGCCTCTAGATAAATGCCAATATCCTACATGAATTATAATGGAATATAGGTAAGGTTTATTTATCGATAGGGTCCATTACCCAACATTATTACGATAGCTACTTCGGGTTAACCCTTGGCCCACGGGTTGGTAGGATGGCTGGCATGACAGAGCTCTGGAAGCAGCAGGCGGACAACCTGATAGCCAGCGTGAGCCTTTCGGGAATAGGCGACCGCATCGCCTTCGGCTCGTGGGACAACTACATTTATTTGTACAAGAGGTCCGGGGACCTCGCCTGGAAGAAGAAGACCGATGACTATGTGTCCGGCGTGGACATGTCGGCCGGCGGCGAGGTAATTGTGGCCGGGTCCTTCGACAGGAACATATACCTGCTGAGCTCGAAGGGCGAGGAGCTCTGGAAGTACGACACGCGCGACTTCGTCCGGTCCGTGGCCGTCACGGAGGGAGGCGAGAAGGTCCTCGGTGGCACCTGGAACGGGGACCTGATACTGCTCAACAAGGACGGCAAGGCCCTCTGGACCAAGCGGCTGTCGGGGAACGTCCTTTCCGTCGACATGGACCGCGAAGGGAACCTGCTGGTCGCGGGCTCCATGGACAAGAAGGTCCGGGTGTTCGACGTCCAGGGCAACGAGCTTTGGAACTTCGAGACCGGGGGCTACGTCTCCCGCGTGCGGATCTCGGCCGACGGGAATTTCGTGGTGGCGGGCTCGCGGGACACATACATCTACTTCTTCGAAAGGAACGGCAACCTCCTCTGGAAGTTCAAGACCGGCGGCCTGATCACTGGCCTGGCAATATCGGATATGGGCGAGAACGTCACCGCCGGTTCCCACGACAACTTCATTTTCCATCTGGAACGGATGGGCAAGCTCCTGTGGGTCCACAGGGCCGAAGGGGAGATCTGGGATTTGGACTCCACGGACCTGGGGAACATCATAGCAATCGGGACCAAGCAGAAGCTGGGCTACTTGATGGAGGAGCAGGACGCCGTGGACGAGAGGCTCGGCTACCTCGACAAGGTCTTCGAGGAGGTCAAGGGGCTTGGGGCCGATGTCACCGACGCCGGAAAGTACCTTGAAAAGGCCAAGAAGCTCAAGGGCGGGAAGGACCTGGAGGGACTGACCGAGTCCGTCCGGAACGCATCCCGGTCCCTGGAGAAGGCCAGATACGACTTCCTTAGGACCAAGGCCAACGAGGCCCTCATGGCGCTCGAGGAGGAGCTCGGGAAGATCGATAACAAGGACGTCACGATGCTTGATTTGCTCATCAAGAGGGCCCGGGAGCTCTACGACGAGAAGAGGTACGACCGGGTGAGCAAACTCTGCAAGCGCGGGCTCGAGCTCATCCCGCAGCTGCCCGAGCTCGTCGAGGAAGAGCTGATCGAGGAACCGGCCGCGGCCCCCGAGGGCCTGGACGAGGAGGCGGCCAAGGAGGTTCGCAAGGCCGAGAGGACCATAGCGGCCGCCGAAAAGACGGGCGTGGACCTGGCCGAGGCCAAGGACCTGCTTGGGCAGGCGCAAAAGGAGCTTGAGTCCGGTAATCTGGACATGGCCAAGGAGCTGGCCCAGGAGGCCGTCAAGTCGGCCAATGCGGCCAAAGCTGGACCAGAGCCCGAGGTGAAGAAGGGCCCGGACCTGCTGCTGAAAGAGATAGATGCGCTCGAGGCGCAGTTGGGTGACGCCAAGGGCGAGGAAGCGGACTCGGCCAGGGACTTCCTTGCACAGGCCCGAGACGCCTTCGGAGAGGGCGACAAGGACATGGCAGGGGACTTCGTGAATCAGACCCGGGAGATCGTTGCGAAGCTCAAGGCAGCGGAACCCAAGGATGAGCCGAAGAAGGTCGTCCCCAAGCGCAAGGTCAAGAAGGACGACTCGGCCCGATGTCCGAAGTGCGGGAAGAAGGTGCGGTCCGAGTGGACGAACTGCGCTTATTGCAGGGCGAGCCTGAAGTGACCGTTGAATCTTTTTGGTCAAGATAAGTCTTATCTTATCTGAGGATTATTGGACGCATGAGATTCTATGGCCAAAATCATCCGGTTTGACGATTTTAACTCTTTTCTCATTACAGGTATTTCCCTAGTCATATGCGGAATTGCTATCTTCGTTTATACATATACGCAAATCACAGGATTTTCTATTTCGGATTGGATTATATTTGGGTTTTTAG
>Ga0315286_10007217_pt1 | contig 10856 bp, 8 predicted proteins | sample YL17G10_0_MG_FD_205038 | JGI IMG/M metagenome (GOLD analysis project Ga0315286, IMG submission 205038) | Sediment microbial communities from Yellowstone Lake, YNP, Wyoming, USA - YL17G10_0 | ecosystem: Environmental > Aquatic > Freshwater > Lake > Sediment | place: USA: Wyoming | collected...
TCGCGAGCAGCAAGGAGCTCATGGGGCTTACCGTCTTCCAGGCTCTCGGCCTTTTCAATATCGTCAACGCCTTTGTTTTCCCTTACCTCATTGCGCGGTTCACCGCGCTGTTCACGCCCAAGGTGCACCACATCATTGCGGCGCCGCTTTTCGCGATCGCGGGCCTCGAATCGCCCGCCTGGATTCTCTGGGTCTTATCCCTCGGCCGAGCATTCGTCGGGCAGGTCAGGGGAATCCACGAGATAACGAGGATACTCAGCAGCGTCGATCTCAACAGCGAACGAGTCATCTATTTCCTGAGCCCGTTCGAGCGCTGGCAGCGTTTTGGCAACTTCATGGTTAATACGATCGATAAGTTTCTCACCGTCACGCCCTTCAACCATGCATTGAACCTCTTCGTTCTCTGTTTCATCATCGCGATCTCCGTCGCTTTCAAGAGAAAAGCCGTTCTGAGATCGTCGATCACCGCCTTCCTCCTCATGCTCGCAGCGCTCCTCTTCCATGTCATCGTCGGGGCAACGCTCATCCTGACCGTACTCGGCTCGGGGGTTCTCCTTGCCCTCATCCAGAAGCTGAGATACAGGGAAGCCGTGCCGTTCTACCACGCCCTCGTTCTCCCCGGCGCCGCGATCCTCGCAGGCGCTCTTGCGATGCCCTACCTGTGGCCGCTCATGGGAGAAAACGCCGGCGGCGCGGGCATCCGCGAGCATCTCCACATCGGGATCAGAAATCTTGTAACGATAGCCGCACCCATTGCCGTGCTCTTTTTCCCCGCGCGGAGGGCCATGAGAAATATTTTCTCTTTCTCGAGCGACTCGCGAAAGGTGCTCGGGCTCTGGCTCATGAGCCTCCTTTTTCTCAACATATTCGTCAATCTCCCCACGAGGAACGAATCAAAGCTCGTTTTTCCGCTCTTTATCCTTCTCTGCCCGCCCGTCGCGTGGGCGATCATCGACGAATTGAGCGCCGCTCGCGGCGGAAAGCTCTTCCTGAAATCCCTTGTTGTGGCGATTCTTTTTGTCGTGCCTCCCGTTCTCACCGTCCGCGGGTTTATTCTCGCGAGACCCGTGAACTCCATAGAGGCAAAGCGAGACCGCATAACACCGGAGGATCGGCGCATCTTTGAATGGATACAAAGAAACTCGAACCCGAACGCCGTGATCGTCGAAAGCAACGAGTACGAAATGATGCCCGTCTATGCGCACCGGAGAGATGTGTGCCCCGCTCAGAGAACGGTTGCCGTTCTCGGATACCGCGGAGAAATGGTTGATACATGCGCTCGCATACGAGATGAGCTCGCTTCCAACGAGCCTCTCACGCAAGCCGACATCGATTTCCTGAACAGCCTCAGGGTCGAAGTGCTTATCATTCTCTGGCAGGAAGATATCAACGAGCGGCCCGGTCTCGAAGAACAATTCATTTCGCACGCCGATTGGTTCGAAAAGCGTTACGAGAATTCGCGGGCGTTGATATACTCGCTCCGATGAAACTGAAAGCTCCGTCGGAAAGAGAGGGACACGAGAGATGATCAAAGAAAAAATCAATCAAGCTCAGGGCATCCTGCGCGAAGAAGGAATCGACCTCTGGGTCACGTTTGTTCGCGAAAGTGAGGTCAATGGCGATCCTGTTCTCGATTTGATTCTTGGGGCGAACTGCACATGGCACTCGGCATTCATGATCCCCGCAGCAGGGAAAGCGATTGCCATTGTTGGGAGCCTCGACGAGACCCGGATTCGGGAGACAGACGGATATGATGTCATCGGATATACAAAATCGATCAAAGAACCCCTCATCGAGCATCTGACTCGCCTGGCCCCGAGCAAGATCGCAGTCAATTTTTCGGAAAACGCCTACATGGCCGATGGATTGAGCCACGGCCTCTTTTTGAGCCTTACCAAGTACCTCACCGGGACGCCGTTCGGAGAGCGCCTCGTGAGCTCGGAGAACATCGTCGCGAAACTGCGCGGACGCAAGAGCCCAGAGGAGCTGCGCCGCATCACCGCCGCAGTGGCCGTCACCGAAGAGATATTCTCCCTCGTGTCAGGCATTATGAAGCCGGGCCTCACCGAGAAAGCTATAGCTGCTTTTATTCTCGAGGAAGTCGACCGGCGTGGGTTCGAGACGGCGTGGGAACGGGAGCTTTGCCCGTCGGTATTCACGGGGCCCGAATCGGCCGGGGCGCACGCAGGCCCGACGGACCGGAAGATCGAGCCGGGACATGTGCTCAATATCGACTTCGGCGTGAAGATCGATCAGTATGTCTCCGACCTCCAACGCACCTGGTATTTTCTCAAGAAGAATGAAAAAAAAGCCCCAGCCGAAGTTCAAAAAGGTTTCGAGACGATCCGTGACGCGATTGCTCTCGCGGCCGAGAAAATCCGCCCCGGTATGGAAGGGAGAGCGGTCGACGCAGTAGCCCGCACGTATATCACGGATAGAGGGTACGGCGAATTCCCTCATGCCCTCGGGCACCAGGTCGGGAGACACGCCCACGACGGCGCGGGGCTCCTCTGCCCGGAATGGGAACGGTATGGAAACCTTCCCTACCTCAAGATCGAGGAAGGCCAGGTCTACACCCTCGAGCCGCGGATCATTTTGCAGGGATACGGTGTCGCAACTATGGAAGAAATTATCGTCGTGCGATCGACGGGCGGTGAGTTTCTCTCGCATCCGCAGAACGAGCTCTATCTCATAACATGAAACGCGCGGCGAGATGAAAGCCATACCGCTCAGGGATTCGAATCGCGGCGATTGAAGCCGGCGGAAACATATAGGTCATGAGCTTCTGCATGAACGTCACAATCATTCCCAGGAAAGCCATCAGAGAAATGATGAAACCTGCGGCGGAGGAAATCCGCAGCGGCAAGTCTGAAAAGGCAAAAACACCGCTCAAAGCATCCAACGATCTCTCTGGAATCAAACCAACAATCGATGTATCATTCCAACCAGCTCAAATCCCCGACACCGACCGCTTGTCCGTGGATCTGGGCTTAATGTCTCAACTTCATAAGAGGGAAAATAATGATTAAGAAAGAAATCACTCTTTCAGATCAAAAACAATATTGGGAACATCATAAGAACAGAAGAAGTTTTGATCATACTGTTGTAAGTCTTTTTTCTCGACAGAGAATAGATTTTTTGAAGCGATATCTTGACACTGCAGAAATAATAAGCGCGTTCGACTATGGCTGCGGGGATGGTTTCTCGTGCTATTATATGAATGAATTTATTCCACATATAGAGGGCGGCGATGTTTCGGAGCTCATGCTAAGCAATAATCCTCTTGCCAAAAATCTGCTACACGTACTCGATGGAGAACATTTGCCGTTTTCTGACAATTCTTTCGATATGGTATATTGTTGGGAGGTACTACACCATGTAGAACATCCCAATATCGTCTTAAAGGAAATAGCGAGAGTAGCATCAAGATATGTGGTTGTATTTGAACCGAACAGTTACAATCTGGCACAGTTTCTCTTTGGGTTCTTTAGAAAGGAAGAAAGGGGTACTCTTAGGTTTAACGTGAGATACCTGAAGAGACTTGCAAGGTTAAGTGATCTTCAAATAATTCACTCCTCAAATGTTGGATGGATTTTTCCAAATGTTACTCCCACTTGGATAGTGCCAATATTAGAAAAGTTACCTTATGAGTTTCCATTTTTGCCTATTTCATGTTGTCTAATTGCTCAAAAAGCGAAAGTAATTAGATGATTCGAGATGGTTACAGGGGAGAGCATCCATCGAATTTCTGGTCCTGGATCATAAGTCCAAAGTCCCCACCTATAGGCTATGCCCCCCTGGAGAGCCAAATGAAGCGATGGGCCAAAGAGTCCCCAATAGAAGGATGGTTCCTGCCATTGAGCAGAGAACGACAAGGCTTTGATGTCGATGGGGATGCCATTGGAACGTTGACGGGAGATCACTTAAAATCCAGACACCCATGGATCAGCCCTCGAATATCGTGGGTGTTTCTACGAAAACGAATCGCAGACCAACTCTTCAGACCAGCGGGGGCGGACGCTGGACGCAAGACCATTGACATCAAGCAAGGGGGAAAAGTAGGACAGCCGAGGGCGGTGTTTGACCCTACGGACACCGTGCGTATGTTGCCGATTATCTGATCGAACATCGGCTATTGCATCAAAATAGAAGAAATTACGGTGCCATGCGTAATTCCAGAAAGTGCAGAATAGTATTGCATTGGGGCACGGAATCGCGATATGATTCCCTGGTATGGGAATCCCGATACGAAGACTGATCCTTGTCCTACTTTTTCTCAGTGCCATCTCTTTCATCCCCTCGATGCCTCCCTTTGTGAGAATCATATGCGGCTTCTTGCAGGCATTCTACCTGCCCGGCTTCGCTTTTCTTCTTTTTCTTTGGGACCGCGAGTCCCCGTCACTCGACGAGTTCTTCATCCCGCTGGCCATTTCTCCGATCGTGCTTTCCTTACTCGTCGCCGCAGCGTTCACGGTCACTCGCTCGCTCAACGCTTCGGTTTCCATTTCCGTGCTCGTCCTGTACGGTCTTCTACTGGCCGCGCTCGCGCGCGGAAACACATTCCTGACGTCCAATGCCCAGGACGGCCTCCCCCGCGCTGTCGTGCTCATACCGCTGCTTCTCTGCGGAATGGTCGGCATCTTCTACCTATTGAATCCGTACCTTCTCGCACGCTCGGACACATTTGTCCATGCTCCCATGGTCAGCGAGATCATCGACCATGGAATACCGCCGGCGGAACCGAGACTCCCCAGTGCGCCCATACGATACCCGTGGTTCTACCACCTCTTCGCGGCATCCTTCGTCAAGCTCACCGGTCTGTCCATTTTCCGTGCTCTCGGTCTTTCCAACGTGATGAGCGCGCTCGTTTTCCCGTATCTTATCGCCAGAATAACCGCTCACTTCACGAAAAAGCGGATTCACATCCTGTCAACACCGTTCTTTGCAATTGCCGGACTGGGCTCGGCCTCATGGATCCTATGGCCGGTGGGCCTCCTGAGAGTCCTGGGAGGAGAAGTGAGAGGCCGCGAGGAAATTGCTCGAATTCTGAGCACAATCGACCTGAATAGTTACCGTGTCGTCTACTTCCTCACACCCCATTGGATGTTCCCGACGAATGTGATAGACAAGCTAATGACCATTACGCCCTTCGCGTACGCGATAAACCTTTTTCTACTGAGCTTCCTGCTCGTGTTGAGCAGAGACTTCCAGGAAAAAGCTCCATTCAAAGCGGCGCTCACCATCGCCTTCTTCATAGAAGGAACCTTTCTCATTCATGTCGTTACCGGAATCGTGCTGATAATCGCCGCGGCTGGCGGCGGAATGTTCATGCTCGTGGGACGATTGCTGCGGAGACGGGAGGGGCTTCCGCATTTTCATACACTGGTGATACCCGCACTCGCGCTGCTTGCCGGCATCATCGGCCTTCCGTATTTCAGATCGCTCACGGGAGGCGGAGGCGAGCGGATTCTCTTCGGGAATTATCTCCACTTCGGATTCAAGAATCTCATTACCATATTCGCCCCTCTTGTCGGTCTCGCCTTCATTATCAAGCCGCTGCTCAAATACCTATTGCATGGCAAAGGCCTGGAACTCAAGGTCCTCTCAACCTGGCTCATTTCACTCTTCAGCATAAACCTCTTGATCAAGCTTCCCGTAGAGAATGAGGTTAAGTTCATTTCCTTTTTCTTCATGCTGCTCGTCATACCGGTGTCCATTGTGCTCATCGATTGGATTGCCTCTGCGCGAGGGTTTCGTCGCATCGGCGGGCTCGTCTGGATTTCGATTCTCTTCCTCGTGCCGACGCTCCTCACTGCAAGAGGTTTCCTCCTGAACAAACCCGAGAGCGATGTATTGAGAACCGCATATATGCCCGGCAATGAACGGATGCGGCTTTACGATTGGATACGAACCGATACGGCCGACAATTCCGTCATCATAGAACTGAACATTCAAAATTACACTCCCCTCTATGCGCACCGGCATACCTTCATTCCTGTTGCGGGGTTGACCAGAGTTCTCGGCTGTGCAGGCGAGACGATCGAGCGGTACGATGCTATTCATCAGGAAATCTTCTCCCCGGATCCCTTGCCCGAAGCTTCGATTGATTATCTGCGCAATCTCGGATGTGATATCTACGTCGTGATCTGGGCGGAAGATGTGCAAGCCCGTCCATATTTCGACGAGAAGTTTCGATCCCTCGAGCCGCTGTTCAAGAAAGTGCACGAAAATCCATCGGGAAAGATATACTACCTGAATAGGGCAACCGCTCGATAATAAAGGAACAATGGTGCCCTGCTGACGGCATCCAGAGCCGATGTCATCTTGCTTCGCGTTCAATCGATAGGTATCTTTCTTGCAAGGCGGGTTCCATAGTATGGCCAATTCGAGAGATACGGATAAGTCCGGGGCTCTCGCGACGAAGGGGATCACTCATCGACGGTTGTCCTTGCCCTCCTTGAAAGTGATCATGATCATCGCCGTTGCGGGTCTGCTCACGGGATACCAAATCTTCAAGCCGACAAAGCGTGTTATCGAGGCCATGATCGGTTTAGTTCTCCTCCTTGCGTTGTGGAGTGTATCGGGATTCTATGCGCTGCTCTTCTTCATTATCATGTATCCGTTCCCCTTCGCGATCGCGCTCGGCAACTCCGATTTCATATTCATTCTGATCATCTTCATCGTGTCGCTGGTGCGCACACAGACAGGCACTAGCAAACTTCGATCAGCCAAGATGCTCAATCTTCCCATTGCCCTCATGTTGCTCTCATACTTTCTCTCATTCTATAACGTCGATTAAGCGTCGGGGGATTTCGGATCCAATCTCACCGCCGCGTATCCCTTTCTTAGCGCCGTCATGTTTTTCTATCTCTGCATCAGTTACATCGACAGCGAAGAACGAATGAAAATGGTGCTCAAGGCGATGCTCGTATCCGCGGCTTTCGTTATGGTCTTCACTACGCTCGAGCTCCTGTTTCCCGGCAGGGTGTTCATCCCGAATTGGCTCTACACCAAGCACGAATACAGTCTCATCATGAAAGGGCTGCGAGTGACCGGCCCCTTCCACGATTTCGAGCTGCAGGCCGAGTTTTTCGCTCTCAATGTGCCCATCATTTTCCTGTACCTCATCCGTTCCAAGGCATTGTCGGTGCGCGTCATCATCGCGCTCCTCCTTTTGGCTGACTTGTTCATGATGTTCGCAACCATCACTCGAGGCGCTTTTATTGTTCTCATGATTGGATTCATCTATTTGGCTATTATCAGCAGACGCGACCTTAATTTCTTTAGAATCACGGCAATCACCTCTGGTTTTGTCTTCATCTTGGTTTGCATCGAGTTGTTCGTTTCGCGGTATACAACCTCCGGATCTCTCTTCGAACGACTCATTGCAACGACCTTCAAGAGCGGCATTATTCCCGAGAACCGATACGAAGCATGGAGACTCGGTCTCTTACAGGGTATGCTCCACCCCTTCATCGGCTATGGACCGGCGTGGGATTACGCCAAGGGGATCGAAGTCAAGTTCATTCCGCACAGCATCTATCTGTACTTGTTCAACATCACGGGACTGTGCGGTCTCACCTCGTTTCTCTTCTTCTTGTACCGGCTACTGAAAATGTCCGTCAAGAGCATAGGAGTATCGCTCGTATCATCGCCGTTCCCGCAAGCCCTCATGAAGGTGCTCCATGTATGCCTTATTATGTTCATCATCGATCAAATCAAGATCGAGTACTTGAGAAGTCACATCTACATATATTTTGTATGGTTGATTTTTGCCTTAATAGCTGCAACTCAGAACATCATTTTAAAAAACGAGAGGGAACGGATAACCCCCGTTCCCTCAGCGTGATTTTTCGTTCCTCAGCCCTTCTCTGCTTATTTTATGAGAAAGTTGCCATTTTGGATAATCGTTTTTCCACGAGCGACAAGCGTTGCTTTCTCGACGAGTGCATCGAAGTGAAACTTGCTCTTGTTCTTGCCGAGGCCGTAGCTGTCACCGATGGCGAAGTGCACGGTGCCGAACGCCTTCTCCGCCTCGAGCATATTCTTGCAGATGCGGGCACCGCGGTTCGTGCCGATGCCGAACTCCCCGACGATCCGTCCTGTTGGATCCTTCCCGATTCCCTTCACGATCTCCGCGAGGCCCTTCCCCTTCCAATCAACGAGTACGCCTTTCTTGAAAACCATCTCGCCCCTGCCGACCTTGTCGTCGATGAGACTGAAGACGATTCTCCCGGTGAAGGTGCTCTCGACGGGGCACGTGTAACATTCGCCCGCGGGAAGATTCCCGTGCTTCCCCTGCTTGCTGATATCGCCGTTATCGTTCTCCCATTTTCTGCCCTTCACACTGAAGGCAATATCGGTGCCGAGCGCGTTTTTCACGCGAACATCAGGGCAGTCCCCGATGATGCGCATCACCTTTTTCGTGAGCGCGTCCATTGTGCCGAAGTCGATGTTCACGAGCCGCTCCATCATATCGATGGTGATCCCCGGCATCATGCAAATGCGGCCGCTCTTGGCGCCGTTGACGACCATGTAGCCGCGGAATGGTTTTTCCTGCACCCGCGCATCGAGCATATACATGGTGACATCCGCCATGGCAATCATCTCTTTGAAGATGGCGGTGGGCTCGGTGATCGGCCGGACGGTTTCGGTCATGAGGTACGTCGTCACTTCCGCACCGCTCTGCTTCGCCCAGTACGCGAGGGCTTCGGCGATCTTCATTTTCTGGCGATCGGTCACGAGGAGGAGCTTCTCTCCCTTCTTCACCTTGAGTGACGATACGATCGCGCGCTTGGCTGCGCTGTATAGCTTATCCATCCTCCGCTCCTTTCTTTCCAACCTGCTTTCGAGCAATGACTCAAATCCCACTGCGGCGTCGACAGTATGCAGGTTGTAAACCTATTCCAGCAAATCTGCTCCCTCTCCAGAAATTGGCACTCAATAAGCGACGCTACGGTAACACATCGAAAAGAAATGGTCAATAGCGCTGAAAAATTCTTGAAATCGTGACACTCGCAAGAAAGATCTTATAGTATTCGACTGGCAGGGCGTATCGCCGATCAGCCGCAATAATAACATATGCTGCGGTCCAGACAATCAGCAGTGCGAGTATCGGATACGCGCGTTTACGAGAATCCTGCGATAGGAAAAACCATCCCGCAACGGCTGCCAGGAACAGTGGAACCTGGAGAAAAGCCATTAGTGGGATGCCAAAATTCCCGATGTGTAGCTTGCCCAGGCCTGTCATCGCTATATTCTCCCCAAGCCCGCCAAGCCATAGTCGGCTGAACTTCCTGCAAAAGAGTCCTGCGGCTCGCAGAGGATCCTCTCTCATCACGGCCTTTGCATCAGCCATCAAGATGCTGTCCATTTCAATATCGGTTCGACCGACAATCCTTTCAGTTATAGACGGCGTGAATCTCGTATCCTTTGGCAAGGAGCCGTCATAGCTTGCTGGGTGATTCCCAATCCAGAAATTCATGCCGCCACCGGTCGAGATGGGAACAAAATGTCCGGTCACATGGTAGTTTCTGATTACCCAAGGCGTTATGACAATCATTGCCGCAATAATAATCGTGATGGCTATTCCGAGTTTTCGAAATAGCCCCTTTGCGCTTAAAAGGAGGAAACATGCAGCGACAGCAATAAACGGCAAGATCGTGGGTTTTATCAATGCATTTATCGCAAGCAAGATGCCTGCGGCGGCTGATACTAGATACCCCGGTTTTTCGATTGCTAGCAGAAGAATCAAGAGTGCCGCTGCCACGAAAAAACCGTTGAGTATCTCGCTGAGGAGCATCGGAATGGCAAGGTAGAATGGACGCCATAACGCGCAAAGGCCAATCGCGATTAAAGCGGTGCGTTCTCTATGCGTGATATGGAGCGCGATTCTGAATACGAGATATAACGCCGCTACGAAAAGCGCAGCTTGCACGAAATATGCCGCAATCGGACGCGGCCCAGCAATCGCATAGACGAGAGCGAGAAAAGCGGGGTACCCTGGCGGGCGATAGGTCGTGTCATACGTGTTTCCTGTGATTAATGCCACAGCAAGATTGTGATTGCTTTGCGCATCATTTCTGAGTTCGCTCTTGTGGTGCAGAGTTACAGATGCAATTGATAAGACTGATGCAACGAGCAGTATAACTGCAAGAGGCCTTGGTGACATCTCTTTCCCATACACACGCGGATGAACCGCGTCAGAACTCCTACTTTAAGAGAACTATCTTCTCCATGAAGGCCCTATTCTCCACCGCGAGACGCGCAAAATACACGCCGCTCGCAAGGGGTCTACCGTTCACGCCGAGCCCGTTCCAAACGAATGAGTATTTCCCGGGCGCCATGTCGCGTTCCGCGAGCACCGCAACCCGACTGCCGGAAGCATCATAGATCGAGAGACTGACTCGAGCTGTTCGGGCCCCGCGGGTATCCTCGGCGCCGACCGAGAACGCGATGCTCGTAGCCGGATTGAACGGATTTGGAAAGTTCTGGGCGAGCGCGGTGTGGAGTGCCGGCGGCGTCGCCGCCGTGAGATTGTCGACCAGCTGCACGGCGAGATCGCTCTTTTTGCCCGCATGGCCTTCCGCGTCGAACGCTCGCGCGTAGTAGACAAACGTCCCCAGCTCATTGGGCCAGCGGTGAAACCACGTGTTCGGGCTATTCGATTCGAGCACCGTGCTCCGGTCGACGCGGGGCGTCGGCCCCACAAGATCGATATAGATGCCCTCGTTGTTGACGGCGCTGTCGGTGATATATGCAAACCGCAAGAGAACGAAGCCGGTTTCGCTGACAAAGAGATTCCTCAGATCGAATGTCGCGGTGACCCAGCCGCCGGAGATCCCCGTGATACCGTT
>Ga0315286_10007218_pt1 | contig 10853 bp, 4 predicted proteins | sample YL17G10_0_MG_FD_205038 | JGI IMG/M metagenome (GOLD analysis project Ga0315286, IMG submission 205038) | Sediment microbial communities from Yellowstone Lake, YNP, Wyoming, USA - YL17G10_0 | ecosystem: Environmental > Aquatic > Freshwater > Lake > Sediment | place: USA: Wyoming | collected...
GATCCTGAGCGAGCCATTGCCTGCTGGGAGCAGGTCCTGGACATTGATCCCGGATTTACCGACATCTACTTCAACCTGGGGATCACCCTGATCGAAACCGGCCGAAGGCAAGAGGCCTTGAAGTACCTGAACACGTGCAAGGAAAAATATTCGGACAGACTGAGTGAAAAAGAACGACAGCAGCTGGACAGCTTGATTTCAGAAATAAAATAGGCCCCGACAAAGGGAAAACACCTTCGTCCCTTCAGAATGAAAACAACAAAATGAAAAGTCAGCCGCATGGCCTGCGCCTATGGATCTTCCGCTTCTTGATCATGATCCTGGCCCCCCTGGTCCTTCTTGGTTTGCTGGAGCTGGGGTTGCGGGTATTCGGATACGGGTTTAAAACGTCTCCGATGATCCCGTACAACTTGAACGGCCGTCAGGCGTTTTGCGACAACCTCCGGTTCCCCTGGCGATTCTTTCCGCCCGAGATCTCCCGGGATTTCAATCCCTTCATCTTTATCGGGAAAAAGCCCGCAAACACGTATCGAATTTTCATCTTGGGCGGTTCCGCGGCGCAGGGAGTTCCCGATAGCGCATTCGCCTTTGGACGCATTCTGGAGGTCATGCTCCAGGAAACATTCCCCCAAATCAAATTCGAAGTGATCAATACCGCCCTGACGGCGGTCAATTCCCATGCCGTTTTGCCTATAGCGAAAGCGTGTGTCAGGCATCAGGCCGACCTGCTGATCGTCTACACGGGCAACAACGAAGTCGTGGGGCCGTACGGTCCCGGCACCGTATTCGCCCCCTTTTCCAGCCTGGCCCTCATCCGTTTCAATATGGCCTTAAAAACCGTGCGCCTGGGGCAGCTTTTAGGCCGGCTGGCGCAATCTTTTGCCTCGAAAAAAAATGTTCCCGGCGTCTGGCGCGGGATGGAAATGTTTCTGGAGAGGCAAATACCGGCCGACGACCCTCGATTGGAATCGGTATACCGGTCCTTTGCGAGCAATCTCAAGGATATGGGCCGCGCGGCCGGCCGCAACGGTTCCGCCGTCATTTTTTGCACGGTGGCCGTCAATCTGAAAGACTGTCCGCCCTTTGCCTCCAAGCACCGCGGTGATTTGTCCGCCGGCCGCAGGGAAGAATGGGAAAATTTTTACCGCCAAGGAATCGAGAGAGAGACCACGGCCGATTATCAAGGCGCCGTGCGGAACTACCGGTCCGCCTTAGGGATCGATGACGGCTTTGCCGATCTGCTTTTCCGGTTGGGACGCTGTGGCTGGCGGCTGGAGGATTATGAGGACGCCGGTCTTTTCTATCGCCGGGCCAGGGAGCTTGACGCCTTGCGCTTTCGGGCCGACGCCGGAATCAACCGCGTGGTCCGGGACGCGGCCGCCGGGCGGGAAGCCGAGGGCGTTTTCCTTTCGGACCTGGAAAACGCGATCGCCGCCGAATCCTCTCACGGCATTCCCGGAGAAGAGCTTTTTTACGACCATGTCCACTTGAATTTCCGCGGCAATTATCTGGCGGCCCGGGCCCTGTTCGACCGGATCAAGTCCATTCTGCCGGATCGGATGAAAACCCAAACCGGCCCGGCGGCCGGTGCGCCGAGCCTGGAGATGTGCGCGGAGAAGCTGGCTTATTCCGAATGGGACCGGTATAACATGGCCGATGAAATGCTGGAGGCCTACATCAAGAAACCGCCTTTCACAAACCAGCTCTACCATGCGGAGCGCGTGTCGAATATGGAACGGGAACGGGCGGGCATGAGAGCCCGTCTCTCGTCCGGAGCCCTCCAAAAATCCGCGGAGCAGTATGATCGCGCCGTCAGCCGTTCGCCCCAAGATTGGTGGCTTCACTGGAAATACGCCCATCTGCTCGCCTTGGACCTGGATCAAGAGCGCGACGCTCTTGATCATTTTCGCCGGGTCGCCGAATTAGCGCCGCATTCCGTCCTGGGATATTCCGGCATGGGCTTTATCCAACAGCGGCTGGGAGACGCGGACGGGGCCATCGATTCCTGTTTGCGGGCCCTGGCCATCAATCCGATCAAGGCTGAAATCGAAAACACCCTGGCCATGGCCTTCGTGACGAAAGGGCGGCCGGATAAAGCCGAAGCCCGATTCAAAAAGGCCGTCGAGATTCAACCCCATTATGTCGCGGCTTATACGAATCTGGCCATGTTGTACGCCAAGAGCAGCCGGTTCAAGAACGCCGTTGAAATCTGCCGCCAGGGTCTAAAGGTTGAGCCCGATTCCGCGGATCTGCGTCTGACCCTGGCTGATTCCCTCAACCAAATGGGACAACGGGATGAAGCCATTGCCGAATTGAAGGAAGCCCAACGCCTCGATCCCCGGAATGCGGCGGTGAATCAGAAATTGAACGAAATTTTATGGGAAAAAATTAAGAAAAAAAAGCCTTGAAGCCCGCCGGCTTGCTTTTCCTCCGGAGAAGATTTATTTTATCAACGTCATGACTCCTGCGAAAGAGTTCCTCTCATGAAGACTCGTCCGGTCCTCCTGATCCTCGTCGCCGCTTCCTTCATTTTGGCAGGGGCGGGTCATGCCCAGAAACTCAAGCTGCCCCCGTCTTATCAAAAATGGCTGGACGAGGAAGTCGTCTACATTATTACGCCGCTCGAGCGGGACGTTTTCCTGAAGCTCAAATCCGACCGCGAGCGGGACCTGTTCATCGAGGCGTTCTGGAAACACCGTGATCCGAGTGCCGATTCGCCCCTGAACGAGGCCAGGAACGAACATTACCGGCGATTGAATTACGTCAACCGCTATTACGGCCGCTCCGCGGGGAAGCCCGGTTGGAGAACGGAACGGGGCCGGATTTACATCATTCTCGGCGAGCCGAACGACATCCAGAGGTTCGAGAGCAAGACGATGGTCTATCCCGCGGAGATCTGGTTCTATCAGAACAAGGAAGGTCTCGGTCTTCCGCTCGGCTTCAACCTGGTCTTTTATCAAGAGGGAAGTCTGGGGGACTACAAGCTTTACAGCCCGGCCAGAGACGGGCCCCAGGCGCTCATGCCGAGCTACGCCGGCGATCCGATGGATTATGTGAAGGCCTATCAAGCTCTCCGCGAGATCGAACCGACCTTGGCCGACGTCTCCTTGTCCCTGATCCCGGGGGAGAGCGCGTCGACCATGGGCCGGCCGACGCTGGCCTCGGACATGTTGATTCAAAAAATCGAAAACGCGCCCCGGGCCCAGGTCGAAGAGCGGTACGCCCAAAAGTTCCTCGAATACAAGGACTCCGTGGAGGTGGAATACTCGGCCAACTATCTCCTCAGCGATTCCCAGGTCAAGATCGTCAAAGACCCGGCCGGTTTGACTTTCGTCCACTATGCCGTCGAACCGAAACGGCTGTCGGTGAACGCCCACGAGGACAAGTACTACACGACCTTGAAGATCAACGGCACGGCTTCGACGCTCGCCGGCCAAAGGATCTACCAGTTCGAAAAGACGGCGACCGTGAATCTGGACGAGTCCCAAATGAAAGGCGCCAACACCCAGCCGTTTGACCTCCAAGACCTTTTCCCTCTGATCCCAGGCACTTACAAGCTCACGATCCTGGTTAAGAACGAGATCTCCAAGGAATTCACCTCGCTTGAGCAGACGGTCGTCATTCCAGGAGACGCCCCGGCCCTCCAGATGACTTCGCCTCTTCTTGGATATAAAACGGCGCCCGCCGACCGGACCAAAAAAACGCTCAAGCCCTTTCAGTTCGGTTCCCGGCTGATCTATGCCCAGCCGTCCCGCGTTTTCGCTCGGAAGGACACGCTGACCGTGGCCTTCCAGGTCTTTGGTTTCACGCCGCAGCTGCGGCCGTCGGGCCGGATCCGGTTCGCTTTTCAAAAGAACGGTCAGCCGGCCGGGGAGAAGGAAAGGTCCATCGTCGAGTACAAGGAGCTGCCCTTCGTCTTCGAGGAATTCCCCCTAGCCGACTTCGCCCCCGCCCACTACGGCCTGCGGGTTTCCTTGATGGCGGAGGGAAAGGAGCTCCTCGCCGCGACGGAGGAGTTTGACGCCACCTTTCAAGAAGCCGTGCCTCGTCCCTGGTTCTATTCCAAGCTCATGCCCGACCTCCTGGATCCCTTGTACGGCCGGATCATCGGTGGGCAGCTTTACAGCGCCGGACGTCCGGAAGAGGCCAAAGTTCATCTGGAAAAGGCCTTTCATGCGGATCCGGCCTCGGCCGACACGGCCTTGGCTCTGGCCCAAGTTTATATGGCCTTGAAAGACTATGAACAGGCCGTCTCGGTGCTGTCTTCCTTTTTAACTCCGGCCCAAGCGCCCAAGTATGAGATCTTCGTTCTGGCCGGTCAGGCCCGGCAGATAAGGGGCGATTTTGCCGGCGCTATCGACGTCTTCGACCGGGCCGTTTCCCATTTCGGCGTCAACGCGGTTCTGCTCAACGCCATCGGCGAGTGCCGCTTCCAGATGGGAAAGCCGAAAGAGGCCCTGGCCGCTTGGGAAAAATCCCTCCAGCTCGATCCGAACCAGCCGGAGGTCAGGAAGAAAGCGGCCGCTTTGAAAGAGAAAAAGTGAATCGTCTTTCCCGCGGGATGTTTCTTCTCTTTTGGGCCGGGCTGTCCTTGGCCGCCGGCTGCCGCCTTTATAATCTGGAACGGAAACTCGATCCTGTGAACGAGGATTTTATGAGCAAGACCCGCTATATCATCACCCGGGAAGAGAGGCGGACCTTTCTCCTGCTCCCGGATACGGAGAAGCCGCGGTTCATCGAAGAATTCTGGCTGAAGCGCGACCCCGACCCGGACACGCCGGAGAACGAGTTCAAGATAGAATATTTCGATCGCCTCGAACGGGCGGGCCGGCTCTTCATCGGCGAGGGCCTGCCCGGCTGGCTCACCGACCGGGGGCGGATCTATGTTCTCTTCGGCCCGCCGATGGACCGGATCACCCAGCCCGTGGGCGGCGACGCTTACACGCGGTGCCAGGAGATCTGGTATTACGGTTTTTTTCCCGTCGTCTTCCTCGACCAGACGTGCACCGGGTCCTATAAGCTCGTGACTTATGATCTGACCTTATTGCGCGACAGCAACATGAACTACATGCACGATTTGAGCAGGGCCCAGGCCGACGCGCAGAAGACCTCCCTGGCGGGGAAGAAGCTGATCGAATTCGAAGCGCGCCTCAAGATCATGGTTAGGGACGCCGCACGGATCGACGCGACCGTCGTCATAGAGATCCCCTACGAAAGGATCTGGTACAGGTCCGAGGGAAAAAAACTATGGACGAAACTCGAGGCGGCGCTCGAACTCAGGGACGCGAAAAAGGCCCTCATCTGGCAGGACAAGCAAAGCTTCGAGGTCGCCCTCGATGAAGCCGAGCTTGAGCGGAAGACGGGGAAACCGTTCGCCATGGAGATCCCCATTTCGATCCGGGACGCGGAAGCGATCGGCCGGCTCGACCAGGGCCCGGCCCTTCTCCAGATCATCCTGACCAACACGACCGGCGATGAAGTTTCGATCAAGACCCTGGAATTCAAATAAAGGGCGGAGGTTCCCCAGCATGCCCGATCGGCCGAGCCTGGCCCGGTGTCGCCACGGCGGCGGGGGCCCCGGGCATTGCCCGGGGGTCCACTTCCGCCGTACTCGCCCGTGTATAAAAGCCACGGGCGAGTGGCGAGCCAAAGGCTCGTCCCTTGACCGGCTCTTGGATGTCATCCGGCTGATCCTGGTCGTCCAAGGCGTCGCCATCTTGTCCGCGGCTCCCGCCCCCCAGCGAAAGCCCGGGCTGAATGTGCTCCTCGTCACGATCGATACTCTGCGGGCCGATCGGATCGGCTTCTATGATCCGAAGCATCCGCTGACCCCCGCGATCGATCGTTTCGCCGCGGACAGCTGCGTTTTTCTCAAGGCGTATTCCCATGCGCCCACGACCCTTCCGTCGCACACGAACATTCTTTTGGGGACGACCCCTTCTTATCATGGCGTCCACGACAACGTGAACTTCACCGTCCCGGCGGGTTTGCCGACCCTGGCCGAGCGCCTCAAGGCCGCCGGCTACGCGACGGGCGCTTTCGTGGGAGGCTTTCCGCTCGATGCCAGGTTCGGCCTGGGCCGGGGTTTCGACGTTTACGACGACGATTTCCATCAAAAGGTCAAGGATCCGGGCATCGAAGCCGGTCGGGAGCGGAGGGCCCAGGCGGTCCTGGACAGCGCCCTGAACTGGCTGAAAGGGCGGACCTCGCCCTGGTTCCTCTGGATCCACTTCTACGATCCCCATGACCCGTACACACCACCCGAGCCATACCGGTCAAGGTACGAACGGAATCCGTATGACGGCGAGGTGGCCTATGCGGATTCCGTGACGGGCTCCCTTTTCCGGTATCTTGGGGAAAGGAAGCTCGTTGACGAGACGCTCGTCGTCCTGACCGGAGATCATGGCGAATCGCTCGGGGAGCATGGGGAGAGGACGCACGGCTTTTTGGCCTACAACTCGGTTCTGCGGATCCCCTTGATCATCCGGATCCCCGGGGAAAAGCCCCGTCTCGTCCCGCAGAACGTCTCCCACGTGGACATTTTCCCGACGGTTTGCGACATCCTCGGTCTCAGGCCGCCGGCCGTTCTCCACGGGCTGTCGCTCGCGCCCCTGCTCAGGGGAAGCCGGGGGGACGACCGGCCGATCACTTTCGAGTCCCTGTCCCCGGCCTTAAATCTGGGCTGGGCGCCCGTCACCGGGTTCATTTTTAAAACCGAGAAGTTCATCGATTCCCCGATTCCTGAAGTCTACGATTTGGAGAGGGATTCCGGTGAAAACGAAAACCGGGCGGCGGCCGGGAATCTGGAGGAATATCGAAAACGTCTCGCCCAGCTCCTCGCCCGCCAGTCCTCGGAAGGAAACGATAAGGCCCGTCAGACGATGGATCAGGCGACCCGGGAAAAACTGATGAGCCTGGGCTATTTGGCCGGCCGGCCCGGCGCCGGGAAGGCGGTTTTCAACGCGGACGACGACGTCAAAACGCTTCTTCCGCTCCAGAACAGGTCCATGGACGCCCTGGATCTTTTCAATGCGGGGAAGGCGAGGGAAGGCACGGACGCTTTAAAAGAGATCATCACGGCCGGAAAGCGGATCAGCGCCGCCTACCTGAATCTGTCCACCATCTACAAGAGACAGGGCCGTTGGCCGGAGGCGATCTCCGTTCTGAAAATGGGCCTGGAAAGACTCCCCGATGTCTACGACCTCTACGTCCAATATATCTCCTGTCTTTACGAGGCCGGCCGGTCCGACGAGGTCGTTAAGACGTTCTCGGGGACGACCGTCCCTCAAACCGCCTCCGATCCGGTCATCTGGAATTATGCCGGCCTGGCCTACTGGAACACGGGTGATGCGGCCAAAGCCCGGCAGTGCTACGAGCGGTCAATAGCCATCGACGGGAAATTCGCCGTCCCCTATAACAATCTCGGGAACCTTCTGACCTTTCAGTTCAAGGCGACCAACGACGCGGCGGTCTACAAGCGAGCCGTCGAAGCCTACGAACGGGCAATCGTCCTCGATCCTTCTTATGCCGCGGCCTATCATGGGCTGGGCGTAGCCCATTTCCAGGCGAAGGCCTACGAGAAAGCCGTCGTCAGCCTGAAGACGGCTTTGGAGCTCGAGATCGGGCTGGACGAGACGTTCTACTTTCTCGGCGTGGCTTATATGATGCGGGGGGAAAAAGGGCCGGCCACCGACGCCTTCATAAAATATAAGAACAGCCCCTCTTATGCCCGTCTCAGCGAAGCGGAGAAAGCCCGTCTCGACGGCTTTATCGCCAAGTGCAGGATCTGATCGGGTTGTTTCGGTCTTTTCGTTGCCGGGGGGGGTAACCACTCAGGGCGTCAGGCCATTCTGAATGCTGACTCCTGAATTCTGTCTACCTGAGTCGTTACGCCGGGGGAAACTAAAAAATCAATCTAAGCCCGAAGCGGAAGGTCCGTTGGCCGTAGAGGGCGTTGGTGATCCCGTAGTCGGGCTGGAGGATTTTTTGTCCGGACTGACCCGCGCCTTCGGCGACAGGCGCCCAGCTGTAGATGTCGTTCAGTCCGCCGACGGAAGCGGTGAAGCCCAGCAGGTTGGTGACATCGGCGTACACTCCCAGTTTGCTCGAAGTCCCCAGAGAGAATTCTTTTTCCAGCCGCAGGTCAAGGGACGACCAGTCCGCGTCTCTCCGGCTCCCGGAGGCCTCCAGGTTGACGGCGTAATAGATCCGTTCGACATTGTGGGCCGTGGACCAGTCGGCGGGGGGAAGGATCTGGGCCCGTCTCTGCCAGGGCCGGCCGCTTTGATAATGGAAAAAGGCGCTGAGTCCGAAGCGCCAGGGCAATTCGACCGTGCCCATGAGCTTGATCTGCAGGGGCCGGTCCGTGTCCAGCCGCCCATATCGATTAAGGAAATAATTGGGGCTGTCGGCCGCCGCGGTGAAGGCGGTGGTCTCCCCGGCGGATCCGCCGATGTTCCCCTCGGTCTTGCTCAGGACCAGCGATCCGGCCAGCTGCCAGCCCCGGGCCATGCGTTTCTGGAAGACGAATTCCAATGACCGGTATTTTCGCTCGAGCTCAGGCACGTTTCGAAGCTGGAGGAAGGAGGGCGGGGCTTGAAGGGATTTGGCATAAATCGTGATGGTTTGGCCCGGATAAGCGTCCGTGCCGGGAACGGTCGTGGTGAAAGGGACCCAGTACTTTTTGGCGGCCGCCTGATCCGGCGAATACCAGTATTCTCCCGTGTCCGGGGCGAAAAGGGCGTCCTCCAGGATGTTCGTCTGTCTCCTGGAAAGGAAATGAAGGCCGAGGGTGAAATCCCGGAAGAGCTCGTGATCGAGGCCGAGGGAGATCTCCTCCGTGGCGGGGGCCTTAAGGTCGCTGGCCACCCGATTCGGATAGTAAGAACTCGAGAGAAAACGGTAATCCACGTTGGAGAGACTGAACTCGTCCTCGACATCGGGCACGCCGTCGCCGTTGGCGTCCTGCCAAAAAACAGACAGGCTTTGGGGATACATGGGATGGAGAGGCAGTACGTAGCGCTGCGAAAGGGCATCGGCGTAACGGGCATAGCCGGCTTTGAAGACAGTTCTTCCGGTCCCCCAGATATCGAAAACCAATCCCGCCCGCGGCGAGAGGGCGTTCCAGGAAATGACGCTGTTCTCACCGGCCACGGTGGTCCGGTCCCAGGGATTGTAGTCGGAGGAAAAGACCGCGGGATACATGGCCGCGAGACGCGGACTCACAACCGCGTCTCCGATGAAAAGGGAAAGCGGATTCCCGGACATGTACTTGGAAGCCGTGGGAAACGAGCTCCAGGCCCTATCGAAACGGAGCCCCAGCGTGACCGTCAGTCGTCGGGCGATCGAGAAGCTGTCGCTCGCATGGATCCCCAGCCGCAGCGTTTCGGCCGAAAAGAGAGTGGAATCCTGCTCGAAGCCGCAGGTCCAGAAGCCCAGCCATCCGCGATCCGAATATAAATTCGCGTTCGTGTTGCGGCTGTCCATATACCAGAGCATGTTGTTCTGCTTCCACCAGTTCAGTTTCGAGGTGGAACTGTCGAAATCGAGGCCCGCGCTGAAAGTGTGAAACGTGCCGAGCAGGTCGTCGGCGAACAGCCGGATGGAGCCGTCGGCCTGGAGGCGCTGCTTGTTGTCGATGGAATTATAATCCGCGCCGCTGATGGGTCCGTAAAGGTCCGCGGCGTCGTCGATCCAGGGCTTGCTGAGCGCTTCCGTCTGCATCAGGCTGGGCGAATTCCGGCTGATATAGGCGCCTCGGAGGGTGGCCAGGGCGTTCGAATTGAGCTCGTAATCCAGGACCCCGTAGAGGGAGAACGACGTATCGTGATCCAATAAATGGGTGGAGTCGAAGGGAAGGCGCGGCGAAGGATCCTCGGACACCGGCTGATAAACGTCGGCCAGTGCGGCCCAGGCCGTGACTCTGGCGTTGGCGACCGGCCGCGCGGTGAGCTTGAAAAACGCCGACATTTCCCGGAGGCTCCAGTCGTAAGGATCATGGACCTGACCCAAGAGATCCCGGTAAGGGCCGATAAAATTTCCCGCCAGGGACTTCGAGACATACCGCCCGGTCAGAAAATACCAGGCGCGATCGGCCATGATCGGCCCTCCCAGGCTGAAGGCGGGCTCGGCGTAATTTTTGTCTCCCGCGGGGGGGGCCACACCCAGGTCGCTGATCTTGGAGGCCGACCACAAATTTTTGTTTAGACCGTCGTTCATGAAAAAGAAGCTCAGTTCGCCGGACGAGGAATTGCCTCCCGACTTGCTGACGACGTTGATATAGGCGCCCCCGGCGGGAAGCTGGGAGGCGGGTTGGACGGCGGTGATGAATTCGATCTCATCCGTCAGGTTGAGGTTGAGGTGGGCGAGAGGCGCCGACGTGAACATGTCGGTCATATTGGCCCCGTCCAGGATATAGACGTTATCCCGGACCGTGCCGCCGTGGATCGAGGGATTCGGGTCGAACGCGTATCCGGCCGCGATGGCCCCCGGCGCCGTGTTGAGCAGGGCGCTGAAATCCCGGGCCAGGGGGAGGCTGCGCGCCTGGAGTTGATCGGCGACGACCGCCGTTTTGGCAGAGACGGCGTCCAGGGAGAGCGGAGGGCCCGGGACTGCGACATCGATCTCCGTTTCCGAGGGGGCCGGCTCGAGCCGGAAGAAAAAGGACATCCCGGTGCGCAGGTTGATCCGGTCCCTGACCATGGTTTGGAACCCGGGCATTTCCACGCTGAGCGTGTAGATTCCGGCCGGCAGCGCCGCGAAATCGAAACCGCCGGTCTTTCCGGTCAGGACGGTCCGATTCCCCTGCATGGCCGGAGACGACAGATAGACCGTGGCTCCGGCGAGGCTTTTGC
>Ga0315286_10007219_pt1 | contig 10853 bp, 8 predicted proteins | sample YL17G10_0_MG_FD_205038 | JGI IMG/M metagenome (GOLD analysis project Ga0315286, IMG submission 205038) | Sediment microbial communities from Yellowstone Lake, YNP, Wyoming, USA - YL17G10_0 | ecosystem: Environmental > Aquatic > Freshwater > Lake > Sediment | place: USA: Wyoming | collected...
GCTCCCCGGCGAGAACGGCCGGCGCTTCGAGTTGGTCGGCGCCATGGACTACGACGCGAAGAACAAAGCGGTGGTCATGTCCGCTCCGACCGTCGGGGTCTGGGCGCTGCGCTATCGCCCCGAGGGAGCCAAGGAACTCCCCGAGCTCAAGCTCGCCGCGCTGAGCGCCTTCGAGAAGCCCGAGTCCCCCAAGGAGCCGGTCTTCAGGCTGGCCGAGCCCAACAAGAAGCTCCTGGACCTCGAACCCGAGTCCTGGGTGAAGCTCGGCGGCGGTCCGTCGCTGGGCGGGGGAGAGGTCCCGCTGACCTACGACGAGGCCACCGGCTTCTGCCTCAAGTACGGCGGCTGCAATAACGGCGGCACCACCTTCGCCTCAGGCTACGGCAACGACTTGTGTGCCTACAACCCGGCCACTGAGCGCTGGATCGCGCTGCGCTGGGTGGACCCCTGCGGCCCGCCGCGGCCGGCCAACGGCTGCACCCGCTCCTACGCTTACGATCCGGTCCGCAAGGTGACCTGGTTCCAGGGCGGGACGGCTGGGAACGGCCTGGCCTCCAGCCTGCCGCCCGGCTTCCCCGGAGGCGGCGGCATCTGGCGCTACGACGGGATCAAGGATCGCTTTGAGCTTGTGCCCGCGACCGGCAAAGGGGCAACTACTGGGGTGGTCAACTGCTACGACCGGGCCAATAACGTCTTTGTCATGGTCCCCAAGGAAGCTTGGGCCAGTCCGAAGGTGACCGTCTTCAGTCCCGAGAAGAACGCCTGGATCGCCCAGGCTGCCACTCGCGCCACTGAGTACACTTATGGCTGCTACCTGGACAGCCTCAAGTGCCTCTTGGTCATCGAACCCGGCAAGGATGGCCCGAAGACCCTGGCCTATGATGCCGTCCCCGGCACCTGGCGCGACCTGGCCCCCAAGGGCGAGCCGCCCGCGGGCGGCCGGCCCACCACCGCCTACGATCCGGACAACGACACCGTTCTATGCGTGGCGGGAGGCAAGACCCTGGCCTACGCCGTCAAGGACAACGCCTGGAAGACGCTGGAGACCAAGACCCCGACACCGAAGGTTGGCGAGATGATGGTTTTCGACCGCAGACACAAGGTCTTCCTGGCCACTGCGGCGATGGGCGTGGAGGTCTGGGCTTTCCGCTGCAGGAAGTAGCTGCGCCACCGGAAAGAGCGCAGCCCCCGGCTCGACTGAGTCCGGGGGCTTGGCTCTGGAGTTCGGGCGGCCGTTGGTCGCTGCCACCCGGGCCTGCGCCCGGCGCGGAGGCCGCCGCAGGTCTGGACTCTAGGTCTTGGGCAGGATCTTGTACATCCCGGTGCCGCAGTTGGGGCACTTGCCGCGGGCCGCGGCCCGGCCGTTCTTCATGGTCACCACGCTCTCTTCGTTCATGGTCCGCTTGGCCTTGCACTTCACGCAGTAGCCTTCCGAGGACATCTCCGCTCCCTCCCACTGACTTCCCGCCGCCGCGCAGACAAGCGCTGCGGTCAAGGTAATATCGTCAGTGGAGAGAGCCGGCTTGAGTGGAAACGGCAGGTGGTTCCCTGCCTAACCGCCGGGTGGGTCTGGGAGAGACGCGGGCGGTGCCGGCGGTGCGGATTGCCGCTCCCGGCGCGCCCGGAGCATCTCCAGCTTGTCGTTGACGGTCCTCAGCCAGGGCCAGATCTGGGCGGCTTCCTGGTCCATGTAGGCGTAATCGTCACCGGGGCGCTGTCGGCGGCAACGGAGGATAAGCTCCCGGGCCAGAGTGAAGTCCTCTTTGCACTTGGCCAACGTCGGCTCGGCAGCCTCGTCCTTGCCTTGGTCGCACAGGGCCAGGGCGCTCTTGTAACGCTGGTAGGCGGCCTCGGAGAGCTGCTTGCCCTGCTCGAACTCGTTGGGAACCCGGCGCTGTTGTGGGACGGGCCGCTTCTTGTTCTTGTGATAGCGGACGATGAAGATGGCCGCAGTGAGGATGGGGATCAGGGAGAGCAGGCCCAGGAGCAGGAAAACCTTGACCCGGACCTTCTTGAGCTCCTCGGGGGTCATCGGCCGGGACTGGCGCCCGGACTTGCGCTCGCCGCTGCGGCGGCTGGAAACCGGCTTGAGCCGCTTGGTGGCGCCCGTGGCGTCGGCCGGCTTTTCCGCGGGCGCGGCCACTGCAGCGGGCTCCGCCGCGACCACCTCGTACTCCTCGGCGTTGAAGCCGCCGCCCGGCGCTTCGAGGCGGTTGCCGTGCTCGTCCTCGTAGACGTACTCGACTTCCTCGGCTGCCGAAGGACTGGCGGCGGCGCCGGGGGCTTCCGGAAGAGCCTGTTGAGCAGCCGCCGGCGCGTCCGGAGCCTTCCCAGTCTCCTCTTGAGCAGCCTCGACCACGACCTCCTCATAATCCTCGCCAGGTCTCATGGCGGCTTCCGGCGCGGCGACGGGGTTGCCGTTTTCGTCCTCGTAGACGTACTCGACTTGCTCATCCGCCGGCGGAGCGGCAGCGGCGCCGGGCGCTTCCGGGATGGCCGGTTGACCAGCTGCGGGCGCGTCCGGTTTCTTGGGCTCGTCGCTCATGGTGCCCTTTTCCCCAGCGGCCGGAGGACCCTTGGCTTGGTGTTCTCAACGGCCAGGCGCGGCCCCCGCGCTCCGGGCGCAGCTTCAAGCGCAGGGCATTGTAGACTGCGCCACGGCCGTGTCAAGGCGAGCCGCTGAGCGTTTGAGCAAGACTAGCCGTGGTGGTACTTCTCGCCGCGGAGGATGGTCCAGGCCCGGTAAAGCTGCCCGAGAAGCACCACTCTGACCAGCTCGTGCGGCAGGGTCATCCGGGAAAGCGAAAGCACCAGGTTCGCCCGGTGGCGCACCGAGTCATCCACCCCGAAGGGCCCGCCGACCACAAAGATCAGCCGCCCGGCGCCCGAGCGCGTCCGCTCGGCGAGCAGGCCGGCGAGCTCGCGGGAGAGGAGCTGGCGGCCGCGCTCGTCGAGGAGGACCACGTGGTCGTCCTGGCGGAGCGCGGCCTCCAGACGGGCGGCCTCCTTCCGCCGGGCGGCCGCGTCCTGGCCGCGCTCGTCGCGCAGCTCGACGACCTCCGTCGGGGCGTAGCGCGCCAAGCGCCGGGCGTAGTCGGCGGCGACCGCGGCCAGCTCCCTGGAGCGCAGTCGGCCGAAGGCCATGACCGCGAGCTTCACCGCGGGATCTCCAGCCCCAGCCGCCTGGCCAGGCCCGCCAGATCGTCGGGCGGCGGAGCCACGAACTCGACCGGCTCCCGGGTGACCGGGTGGGCGAGCGCCAGCCGCCAAGCGTGGAGCGCCTGCCGGCTGATCAGCGGCGCGCCGGTTTCGGTCTGGCGGCGGCCGCCGTAGAGCTCGTCGCCAGCGATGGGGTGGCCCAGCGCCGCGAGATGCACGCGGAGCTGGTGACACCGCCCGGTCAAGAGGTCGCACTCCACCAGCGAGAAGCCGCCCGCCGCCGAGAGCCTGATCAGTCCGGTGCGCGCCGGCTTGGCCTCCAGGCCGTCGACGGCCACGCGATGGCCGCCGCGCTCGTTGGGCCCGAGCGCGCCCTCGACCACCGCGCGCTCGAAGGCCAGCTCTCCGTGGACCAGGGCTAGGTACCGCTTCTGGACGTCGCGCTTCTCGAGCGCGCGGGAGAGCCGCCGCTGGGTCTTCTCGTCCTTGGCGTAGACCAGGAGGCCGCTGGTGTCCTGGTCCAGGCGGTGGATCGGGCCGATCCGGAAGTCCGGGTTCCGGGCCTTCTCCTCGCGGAAGCGCCAGAGCAGGCCGTGGTAGAGCGTGCCGTGCAGGTGTCCGCGCGCCGGGTGGACCACCACCCCCGGGGGCTTGTTGACCACGAAGATGTGCTCGTCCTCGTGGAGGATGGCGATGTCCATCTCCTCCGGGCCGCTGGAGATCGCTTCGGGGAGCACCACGGTGATCTCGTCCTCGGCCAAGAGCCGCCGGCCGGGCTTGGCCACGGCGCCGCCGACATGAACCCGGCCCTCGCGGATCAGGTTCGCCAGGAAGGACCGCGAGAAGCCGTTGAAGCGGGTGACCAGGTACTGGTCAAGGCGCAGGCCCTCAGTCTTGCAGCGGAAGACGTGGGTTTCGGCCCCGGGCCGGGCCCGGGGGAAGTCGTAAGGGCGCTTGAAGAGCTGCGTCACTGGTACCGGTAGTAAACTTCCAGGGTCAGCGTGGCCATGGCCGTGGAGTAGATCTTGCCGCCGGCCTTGGTCCATTTGTCGAGCGGCCAGCAGCCGTTGGGCTCCTGGGCGGCCTTGAGGGTCTTGACCATGACCTTGTTCCAGGTCTCCCAGTCCTTGCCGCCCAGGCGGTTGAAGGCCATGGTGGCATGGTAGTTGTTGTAGTAGTCCAGCTTGGCGGCTTTCTGCTCGGCGGACCACTTGGGGTCGTACTCGGGAAGGCTCTCGGCGAGCAGAATCCGGACCTGCCGGCGGACCGTCACCGACGATGGGCTCCGCCCCAGGTAGAGCTGGAGCATCAGGGCGATGGCCGTGCTGCCGTTGCCCACCCCCCGCTCGGACTGCGCCCAGACCTTGTCGTAGCCAACCCGGAAGCTTTCCTTGTCGGTCATGGCGTCGAGGAACCCCAGCCCCTTCTCGAAGGCCGTGCCCGGGACGACCAGGCCGGCCTGCTGGGCCGAGTAGAGCGCCATCATCTGCCAGGCGGTCACCGAGGTGTCCGCGCGAGTCGACGGCGCGTCGTAGTAGTCCCACCCGCCGGACTGCTGTTGGGCGGTGAGGATGTGGTTGACCCCCTTCTGGGCCGCGGCGCGCAGGTAGGGGTCGCCGGTCATGGCGTAGGCCTCGGCCAGCGCGGCGGTGGCCATGCCCTGGTTGTACATGTAGTGGGGCACTATGCCCCCGGGCATCTGGTCAGGCCCGAAGCGTCCGGTCTTCTCGTCCTGGTTGACGGTCAGGAAGTTAATGCCCTTCTTGACGGCCCCGGCGTAGGGAGCCTTGTCGTCGGCGGCCCAGGCGTGGCCGTCACCCAGGAAGGCGAGGCAGGCCAACGCCGACACCCCGCAGCGGCCCCAGTCGTTGGTGTTGGCGCCGCCCTCCTCCTCGCCGGAAACCAGCCAGCCGCCGTCCTTCTGTTGGCGGGAGGCCAGGTACTTGAGTCCGGCGGCCACGGCCGCGGCGGTGTCCTTGGCCTGGTCGAGCGCCCCGGCCTCGCGGAGCTTCGCGCGGAACGGGTCGCGGCGCCAGGACATGCCCCGGGGCTCGAGCTTGGGGATCTCCGGCACGGGCACCACCGCCGGGGTGAGCTTGACCTCGAGCCGGCCCTCGCCCTTAACGTCCGGCGGCGGCGCCGAGAAGCTGAAAGAGCCCGAACGTTCGCCGGGCAGGATCGCCTGGCGGTAGTAGTCGTTGTAGAGCCTGAGCCCGACCCAGAGGACCACCAGCACGCCGATGACGTTGACCAGGATCTTCTCGGTGCATTTCGCCCGGCGCTCTGCGGCGTCGGCCGCCACCGAGATCTCGATCTGAGCGAAGTCCACCTCCACCTTCTTGCCGCAGATCGGGCAATACTGCTGGTTGAGGGGAATGTCCTGGTTGCAGTTCGGACAGAGCATGGCGGTCCTCTCGGCCTACTGGACCACGAAGGTCCAGGTCTTGGTCATCTTGACGCCGCGCTGGTCGCCGACCGAGATGGTCACCGAGTAGGGACCCAGCCCCAGGTCGCGGGTCGGGCTGAAGACGAACTTGTCGTCCCCGGCCAGCTCGCCCTTCTTGATGCCCAGCGGCTCGTAGCTGTAGGTGTAACGGCCGCCGCGCACCGGGAAGTCGGTGAGCAGGGTCTCCGCTCCCGGTTTGCTGCGGACCTCGATCTCCAGCGAAGTGGGATCCACGCCCGAGTACTTGTCCTTGCAGACCACCACCAGCTTGGGCCGCGGGCCCTTGACCCCGCCGCCGTCAACCGGCTCGGTGGAGATGATCTCCGGCGGGGAGTCGTCCACCAGGAACCGGGTCTCGCCCTTGGCCTTGTGGCTCAGCGCGTCCTCGCCCTCGGCGACCAGCACGTGCTCGCCGTCGGTGAGCTTGTCCTCGGGCATGGACAGGTACTCGGTGCCCCAGAAGATGCCGGCCTGCGGCTTGCCGTCGAGCAGCAGCCGCACCTTCTCGGCGGCCAGGGGGATGGGGCCGGTGTTGGTCCGGAAGAGGACGCCCAAGAGCGGCCGGGATGAGCTGGCCAGGATCGGTCCGGTCTTGCCGCCCACCGAGGCCGGCCGGAAGCCGACCACCTCGAGCGGCTTGGAGAAATCCTCGACGATGGCGCGCAGGTCCGGCTGGTCAGCGTTCTTGGCCAGGCTCTTGCCGAAGGAGTCGAGCCCCTCCTTGACCTTGCCGAGCGCCAGCTGGCGGATGCCCGCCAGGCGCACCAGGCGCGGGTCGTCCGGGAACTTCTTGAGGGCGTCGGCCAGCATCGTGTCAGCCTCAGCGAGCAGCTTGTCGGCCTTGGCCTTGTCCTTCTCGGCCGCGCCGCCGCGCAGGCGCATTTCCACGCGGGTCAGGACCAAGTCGGTTTCGAGCTCCCGCGGGGGAGCGGCCTGGGCCAGGACCTCGCCGGCGACCCGGTCGAAGGCGGCCTCGGCGGCGGCCAGGGCGCTCTCCGCTTTCCGGAAGGCTTTCATCTCCTCGCTGTCTTCCGGCTTGGCCGCGCTGGCCGCGGCCTGCTGGTCCAGCGGGGTGGTCCAGGCGCGCTTGAGGGGGTCGAGCTGCACGGGCGGGAGGGCCTTCCTGCGGGCCTCCTCCAGCGCGGCGCGGCAACCCTCCAGGATCGCCGAGCGGGCGGCCAGCAGGTTGCCCCAGAGGTCGGCCCTGGAGGGCTCAAGCTTGGCGGCCGCCTCCAAGCGCGCTGCGGCGGTGGCCAGGTCCCCGAGGTAGAAGTAACCGCAACCGACGGAGTTGAGCACCTGGGCCTTGCCGGCGCCCTTCATGTCCTTGAGGCGCCCGTCCAGCTCGGTCAAGAGCCGCTTGCGCATCCCGGGGTCCATCTTGGGAGCGCCCACCGTGCCTTCTTCGATGACCTTGCGGTTCTCCGCAGGGACCTTCCAGTCGACGGTGATCTTCCGGGCCTCGGCGAACTGCTTCTTGAGGCGGTCGGCCTCGGCGAATTGCTTGTTGGCCTCGGCCAGGTTCCCCTTGGCGGCGGCCACCAGGCCCAATCCGTTGAGGACTTCGGGCATCACCTCGATGCCCAGCGCCCGGCCGGGCTTGACGGCCTCCGCAAACTGCGCCGCGGCCTCGTCGGTCTGGGCCTCCCAGAGGGCCACCAGGCCCAGGCCGGCGCAGGCGTCGCCGCAGTGCTCGTCGAGCTTGAGAGCTTCCCGGAAGCGCTGCTTGGCGAGAGCCAGCTTCGGGGCGCGCTCCTCAGACTTGCTCTTGGCCGCCTCGGCGCCCTCGATCATGCCCAGGTGGACCATGGCCAGAGCGCGGAGGCCGTTGTCGGGGTTCTGCGGCGAGGAGATCTTCTCACAGAGCGCCTTGGCCTTTTCCAGGTTCAGCGCCTTGGGACGAAGGTAGAGACCCACCAGGGTCATCTGCAGTGCGAACTCGTTGGGGTGCAGCTCGGCCAGTTTCTCGATCGGCTCAATGGCGTTGTCCGGGTTGGGAGCCTCTGCGCCGGAGAGGAAGCCCTTGTCCGTGCCGGCCAAGGCTTCGCGGGCCCGGCGGTAGGCCGCCCCGACTTCGCGGTTCCCGGAACCCCCAAAGAAGGTGACCAGGCAGCAGATGGCCAGCAATGCGGCCAGCACGGCCCCGGCGATCAACTGCGGCGTGATCTTCATGACGCGAACCCAATCACAGCTTGGCCTTGCCCAGCAGACCCGACACCGGCACCAGGAAGGGGTTGGGCGCGGCGCTCCCCTGCCGGTTGTCGGCCAGCAGGAATACGTATCCGCGGGGCACCCGGAACTGCGGCAGCTGGTAGCTGGAGTCCGGCTTGATCTCCGGCGCGCCGGTGTAGCTCTCGATTAGCCCGTTGCGGATGACCTGGCCACTGTTGACCAACATCTCATCACCACCGATGGCCGCCACCCGGAAGGGAAAGGCCTTGGGGGTTTCGGCCTCCCGGTAGATGATGGCGATCTCGCCGACCGCGAGGTCGGACTCGGTCCAAGCATTGGCGTCGTAGTCCAGCCAGGATCTGGTATTGCCAATGGCCGGGCGCATGCCGCGGTCATCAGTGGCCACCCTGCAGAGGTCTCGGCTGGTCCAGTACTTGAAGGCCAGCACCATGACCACGAGCAGCACCACGTACTTGACGAGGCTGATCAGGTGCTGAACGATTGCGCTTGCGGAGATGGGCACAGTCCGGACCTCCTCGGGCCATCCCTTGGCCGCACCACCCGGCAGGACAGGCTCAGAACGCCAGCCGCGCTGTCAGGGCCAACGGGAACCGCGGTTCAGAGCCAGCTCTGGGCCGCCGGGACCGGCCCGGCCGAAGCATAGGTTGCCTGCCAGAGCACCAGCGGGTCGAGCTCGAGGTCCGCCTGCATGGCAACCCACTCCTCATTGGAAATGGCCACCGGCACGGCCTCCTTGGCCTCCTCCGGCTTGAAGCTGATGGACGGGACTGGGGGCAGTTCCCTGACAACGCGTTTCTTGGTAGTCGGTGCCGGTTCCGGCGCAGGCGCGGGTGCCGGGGCCGGGGCGGGGGCGGGGGGAGGAGCGGCGGCAACCGCAGGCGCCCTGAACGCCTCGAGATTGGCGGCCAACTGCTTGGCGACCGGCAAGTCCGTGCCGGCCAGCAGTTGCTCGTCCACCATCCGCAGGGGGATGAGCCCCGGGGCGGCGCCGGTGGCGGCTTCCCGGGCCGCCCCTTCGGGCCGGTAAGCCTCCAGGCCCGGAGCCACCAGCCGGCCGAACACGCCCTTGCCTGTGCCCATGATCTCCTGGCGCTTGGTCCGGCGGCGCCGGATCTCATCCTGATGCTTGCTGGCCAGCCCGCGCTCGGTCTCCTCGACGACCTCGGCCTCGGTGGAGCCGAGGGTGTCCAGACCCTCGATGCGCGCCCGGGCCGGCCCGGCGAAAGGCGGCGCCTCCGACGCGGCCGGCTCGGCAACGGGGGCCGCCGAGGCCAACGCCGCTTCTGAGGCCGGCACCGCAGTCTCGGCCGGAACAGCCGGTGCTGCCGGAGTTGTCTGCGCGTCGGGGACCGCGGCGGCCGGTTCCGTCTTGCGGGCGGCGGGCTCTCCGACCTGAGCAGGGGTAACCTCCGCCGGGGCGGCAGCGGCAGCCGCAGCCGCCGGAGCCTTCTTGCCGGCCGCTTCGATGGCTCTGCGGATCTCGATCCAGGTGCTGTTAAAGGGCTTGACCTTGAGCTTGGTGAGATCTTCAACTTCGTTGATGGCCTTGCGGTTCAGGCAGTTGGCCATGGACACGCAGAGGGTGCTGCCCATCTTCTCGAAAGGGATCAGCCGGTGCTCGCGGCACTTCTCGGGAGGAACCAGGGCGGCTACCGCCACCGGTATCTCGATGCGATCGAGTTCGACGGTCGAGATGCGGAACTGCCGGTTGAGCGCCGCCAGGATGGCGCCCTGCTGACAGGCGCCCATGGCCACCAAGATCTGTCCGACCAGTCCTCTGCCGCCCTTGTCCTGGATCTTGAGCGCCCGGCTGAGTTGCTCGGTGCTGACCATGCTGGCCTGGATCAGGAGTTCGCCGATGGGCTTCTGGCGGCTCTGCAGCCGGGTGGCGCGCCGTGAGCCGGTCTCCGCAGCCGGAGCGGGTGCCTCCGGGGCTGAGGCCGCTGGCTTCGCAGGACGCGGCGCCGCACCGGGCGCAGCCTTGGGTTCCGGCGTGGCGACCCCAGCGGCCTTGGGCGGGACGGTGGGCTTGGCGGCCGGCAGATCCACCGGGATGGGAGGCTTCTCCGGCGCCTTGGCCACCTTGGCCAGCGGATCAAAGCTCCCAACCGGTTCCTGCTTGGCCGCCGCGGGGGCCTGCTGGGCCTTCTCGATATCGTCGAGGTTTATTTCCGGCAGGGGCGGCTGGGCCGGGGCCGCGGGCTTCTCGGCATCAATGGGGGTCCGGATGGACGGGGCCCGGCCGCGCTTGGAGCGGCTGCCGACGTTCTCATCCCTGTCGCTGGAACTCCTGAAGAACTTGCCGAGAAGGGCCATGGGGCGCGGCTACTCCAGCTTAGAGACCAGCGTGAACAGGTTGCCGCCCGCGGGGTTGAGCGCGTGCTCGACCTCCAGCACCTTGGTAACTCCCCGGAGCCGCGCGTCGGCCGCCGGCCCGCCTGCCGGGAACTCCAAGGGGGTGCCGTAGTCGCTGATCTTGACGGTCAGCTGCTTGCCGTTGGGCACGATGATCACGTGGTACACGGCGTTGGGGTCGTTGCTGCAGGCGTGCTCGGCGACGACCTGGCAGGCACTCGAAACCGCCTGGGCCACCTCGCCGGCCCCGTCCTCCGGGAAACCCATCTGCCGGGCGACCCTGCCGATCAAGCCCTGCATGGCCTCGGCCAGCCCCGGCGTGGCCGGGAGGCTGATCTCCACGGGCTTGGCCCGGCGAGAGGCAAAGAACTTGAGCTCCCCGCTCGCCTCGGCCACCGCCACCGAGGAGCAGCGCGGGCACTTGAAGCGCCCGGCGGACGGGAGCTTCAGGCCCAGCCGGCAGCGCGGGCAGGACACGGTCAGCGGGAAAACCACAGCGGCCGGGGCGGCGGTGATGGTCGGCGGAGGCGGCGGCGCGGCCACCACCCTGGGGGCAGCGGGCTGGAGCATCTCCGGAGCCACCTGCACGCTGGCCGGCGGGACCTCGCCGCCCGCGAAGCTCTTGAGGGCCACCGCTTCGTCGGGGACGATGTTGAACAGGGCGTTGAAGCCCAGCATCTCCATGACCAGCATGACCTTC
>Ga0315286_10007220_pt1 | contig 10852 bp, 5 predicted proteins | sample YL17G10_0_MG_FD_205038 | JGI IMG/M metagenome (GOLD analysis project Ga0315286, IMG submission 205038) | Sediment microbial communities from Yellowstone Lake, YNP, Wyoming, USA - YL17G10_0 | ecosystem: Environmental > Aquatic > Freshwater > Lake > Sediment | place: USA: Wyoming | collected...
ATGCCGAGGGGTGGCCGCCCGTGTACTGGAACCTCGGCGATGAGCCGATCGGCGACGACCTCAGACGCTCGGCCGAGAACGCCGAGGCGTACCGCAAGGCGTTTCCGAAGGGGCCGCCGTTCTTTACCGCGGCAAGCAGTTTCAGCGGCAAGAACGCGGGCGACCCGCACTTCCGCCTCTCGAAGGCGCTGCACGTGGCCGACTGGAACGGCCACGACGAGGACTCGGTCAACCTCCTCCACTCCGCCGGCAGCGACTGGGCGTTCTACAACGGCGGCAACCGCTGGACCTTCGGCGACTACATGTACAAGGCGGTCAAGCAGTTCAATATGAAGTTCCGTGTGTCGTGGCACTGGAACTGCGTGGCGGGCGACCCGTACTACGCCCTCGATTGCCGCGAAGACGACTACGCCTGGTGCAACGCAACGCCCGACGGGCAACTCGTGCCGGCCGTGCACTTCGAGCAACTTCGCGAGGGCCTCGACGATTACCGGCGCCTGCTGACCCTGGCGCGCCTGGCCAAGGAGAAGGCGGGCACGCCCGCCGCCAAGGCCGCCGAAGAGTTGATCGCGGGCCGCATGGCCGCCTTCAAACTAGGCCAGCGCGAGCATGACCCGCTCTTCGGGCCGGACGACTGGAAGACCTTCCGGCGTAAGGCTGCCGACGCCATCGAGGCGCTGAGAAAGTAAGGCCGTCGGCTTGGGCGAAGCAGAGAGAAACCTCGCATTTCACGGGCGCGTCTTGCTACGCTCGGGCGCGGCCCCCGCGTCAGGGATCAGCCGTCCGAAGATTTTCTGGCAAACGCAACTGCTTCAATTGCAGTGACTTACAACTCGCGCGCTGCCTGATCTGCTTTGGCCCACGCGGGAAGCCACCGCTCTGGTTTGCCTCTTCGGCGAACACCAGTAGACTTGGTCTATGAAGAGGCGATGGAGCGACCTCGCACCCGGACGCTCCGAGCGGGGCGGCGGCGCCTGCTGATGGCCGCCTGCCCCTGGCGTGTCCAAGAGTTGCCTGCCTCCTTGCAGCGTCTTCCAGCGGCCGATCTGCCGCCACCCCTACGCCGGCGTCTGCCCCAGTGGGGGAATGTGACATGAGAACCGCGGGTTGGGCTCTTGTCGTCGTGGCGTGTGCGGTCGCCGCCGGGGGTTGCGGCCGCGAGTACCGGACCGAGGCCGACCGTTTCGTGAACCTCTCGGGCGGGACGGGCTACGACCGGGGTCTCGTGGTGTGCCTGAGCGGGGCAGGCGGAGTGGCGGGCGAGGTCGGCCGCATTTGCCAGGGGTTGGCCGACGGCGGCGTCGCGTGCGCAATCGAGGCCTTTGAGTGGTCCACAGGCAGCGTCTTGGCCGACCAGACGGACCTTGCATCAAACAAGGCGAAGGCCCGAGTGCTCGCCCGGCGCATCGAGAGGTACCAGCAGGAACACCCCGATTGCCCCGTTCACCTCATCGGCGTGTCGGCGGGCACGGGGCTTGCCGTCTGGGCAGTGGAGGCCCTGAGGCCGGCGTACACGGTCGACAACGTCGTGCTGATTGCCTCCAGTCTTTCGAGCCGGTATGACCTGAGCGGCGCCCTGGGGTACGTCAGGGGCTGTCTATACTCCTACTACAGCGGGGCGGACCTCGTGCTGGGTCTTCTCGTCCCGGCCACAGGAACGGTAGACCGGGCGGGCGGCGACTCCGGCGGCCTCCACGGTTTCAGGGTGCCCGATGGTGCCGACGACGAGGTGCAGATGATCTACGATGAGAGACTCTCGCAGATCGGCTGGAAGTCGGCAGACGCGGTGTACGGGCACATCGGCGATCACCTCGGCGGCACGCAGCCGGCCTACGTGCGCCAGTTCATCGCGGCGCTGGCATGGGCCCGGCCGCCAGAGGCGCCGCCGTCGGCCGGCGCAGGCACTCCTGTCGCCGTGGCCGACGCGGCGCGGACGAGCGCGATCGCGGCCAACGCCTCGACGGCCTTACGTTCGCCGCTGCCCTGACCACGGACGTTGCGGGCCCTACGTGCGCTGCGGGGCGGGACGGAAAGCAGCCGCCGAGGACTCCTGAGCCTCGGCGGCTGCCTGACTTACAGTGGCGAGGGCGACGGGGCTCGAACCCGCAACCTTCGGATCGACAATCCGATGCTCTAACCAAATTGAGCTACGCCCCCGCGAGGGCTTCGACCGGCGGGCCACGTCCTGGGTTCAAGCAAGCGACAGCCAGGAGAACACGGGCGCCCGCGCGGCCGACAGACAATGTATTTTCTCGGCTGGGGCCGCATTGTCAAGCACAAACGCCACAAAGCATCCTGCCCGCGATGGAGTGCCAGCCGTTCGAGCATTACGAGTACCTGGTGCTCATGTTCCGCCGCGGGCAGGACTTACAGCGGGCATGTGAAGTGCTCGGCGTCAAGAAGGTCCAGGTCACCTACCCCGGCGGTCTCAAGAAGATCGGCTTGGGGCGGTCATCGACGGAGCCAAGGCCATCGAGCGGTTACCGGCGTCGGAATGGGGCCAGTAAGAGAGGTTAGTAGGATGAGCGGAGTTCGACACGCTTGGAGCCATCCAACTTCATCCGGCTCTCGCCAGGAATTCTCGATAATCCTCAAGCCAGATCTTCTCGCAGTACGCATTCTCTCCGAACTGCTCGATCTGTCGCAGTGCCTGTTGCGGGGTGAAGTAGTCCTGGAAGAGGGGCACGAAAAGCCGGAGAGAATCCTGAATGGCCTGAAGTCTGCGGTCAGTTTCCTGGCCGGGGTCTGTGCCATAGCAGATATCGTCGGTGTAACGCACCCCCAGATTGACCGGTTCGTATCGCCACCCAGCGATTCTCCCGGCTCTGACATAGGCCATTGCCGCGCTTGGGACGATCTTGACGGGGTAAAGGCAGCAACCATCCGGGCACGGCTCAGCCTGCCGCTTCTCCAAGTCCCGAAGAAAGTCGTGGCGAAACGCGAGAATGTAACTGGCCATCTGTGCCAACGAAGAGAACTTCGAGTCCGAGCGCAGCAATGCAGCCACGCTGTGCCCAGCGTGTCGGAACAGGCGCCCTTTGCGCTGCACCCAGCCTTGCTCGGCCAGTGGCGTCGCCAACAAGGCGGAGAAGTGTTGATGGTAATCGCCGGCCCGCATGAGGGGGATTCTATCCCGGTGCATTACAGCACCGCAAGGGCTTTCGGAGGGACGGCATGAAGATCTTCATTCCGACCAAGGTGCGGCCCGACGTGATCCGCGCGAAGGCCCTGCGACTGTTTCCTGACGCCACGCGCTGCGTCGGGGCCGACGACATGGACGCCTGCGGCCGGCTGTCGAGGAACCTCCTCACGGATTCCAGAACAAGGGGCGCTACCGCTGGTAGATGGGTAACTGGCGGTACGAGACGCTCATTGCGAGGACGGCCATGGAGGTCGAGTAATAATCGCCGCCCTCGCCGTCCTGCTCGCCGCCGGTGTTGTGCCACATGCCGGCCTTGTCCTGGGCCTTGAGCATGACGTCGTAGAGTTGGGTGGCCCACCGCTCCCAGTAGTCGTCGCCGAGTTGGAACATGCCCTGTGCACAGTAGTACATGGCGTAAGAGAAGAACTCGCCTTCGCCGTAGCGCCTGGGCTGGTGCTTGAGGAGCCACTCGCCGGCCATGAGGGCGGCCCGGTCTCGATGGCGGCCGCACAGTTCCAGGCACAGAAGGGCGGTGCCCGTCCGGCCCCATCCGGAGCCGCCGCCGGGCTGGTAGGCGAACCCGCCGTCGCTGCGGTTGTGGCAGCGCATGACGAACCCGAGGCCGCGGTCGATGGCCTCTTTCGGGACGGCGGCGCCGTTGTTCCTTGCGGATCGCAGGGCCATGATGGCCCAGCCTGTGCACGAGATGTCGGAGTCGCGGCTGTCGCCCTGGTAGCGCCAGCCGCCCGCGGCGCTGGTGTCTTTGGCCAGCTGCTGGGCGGCCAGGATCACCTTCATGGCCTTGGGCATCACCTGGTCGATCTTCTTCTGCCTGGGGGGATCGACCATGCCGGAGACCTCGGAGAGCATCAAGGTCGATATGCAGTGGTTGTACATAGGCCCGTTGCCTGTTCGGGCCACCAGGATCATGCCGGTCGTGTCCTGGTGGGCGAGGATGTAGTCGATGCCCTTGTTGATGACCTCGCCGTAAGGGCCGACGCCGGGCGTGTGGCCCTTGGCCAGAAAAGCCATGACGCACAGCGAGGTGATGGCCGTGGAGTTCAGGCCCTGCTGATGCTTCGTCCAGGAGCCGTCTTTGCGCTGCTCCTTGGCGAGGAATGCCAGGGCCTTGTCGATGGCCGTGTCGACCTGCTGCTGGTACTTGGCCAGGGCCGGCGAGGCCACGTCGGCGGCGGCGGTTCCGGGGGCCGAGAGGGCCAGCGCGGCAGCAAGGATGACCGCGACGAGGCGCCGCCCGTGCGATGTTCTGCGGCTCGGTTCAATCGGGAAGATGGTCATTTACCGCCCTCGGGACTGGCGCTGCCCTTCTTGGCAACCTGCTGGAAGTAGCGCTTGATGAGCGCTCGGTATTCCTCTGGGCCGGCCTCTTCGGCGGCCTGAAGGATCTGGTTTCGCAATTCGCCCGGCAGTTTGGCCCAGTCGGAGAGTTTGATGCCGAGGCTTTCGAGTTTCGCGGCCGTCAGGCTCATGTTGACTGCGCCGATGCCCATCTTGGAGTTGCGGTTCTGCGAGGGCACCTGACCGGGCTGGCCGGGCATCATGCCGGCCATGGCGCCGGGTTCCTGCCCGGGATGTGCGCCCATTTCGGCGGCATGGGCGCCGGCTTCGGCGGCCGCCTGGGCGAGGGCCGAGGCGGCCTCGGCGGCCGCAGCGGTCGAGGGGCTCTGAGCGGCTTCGGTGGCGGCATTGTAGGCCTGGGCCATGGGCTGCCCCATGGCGGCCTCGCCGGGCGACGTGGCGGGCTGACCGGCAAGCGCCTGGGCGAGGGTCTGGCCCATCTGGCTGAGGGCGTTGGCGGCCGCCTCAAGGGCCTGGGCCGCGACTTGCTGCGGCGGGCCGGCGGCCTGCGGTTGGCCCGCGGCCATCGCCTGCTGGGCCTGGTTCTCGGATTGTTGAGCCTGCCCGAGGGACTGAGCGGCCTGGCCTGCTTGCTGTGCCGCAGGAGACTGGGGAATCATGGCGCCGGCTTCCTGGCCGAGTTGTGCGGCTTCCTGCCTCAAGTCGCCGGTCCGCTGAGCGAGGCCGGCCTGCTCGGCCGCCAGGGCTTGCTGCGGATTGCCGGCCGCAAGGGCCTGCATCTCGCGGGCCAGTTGATTCTGGCGCTCCGCCAGTTCAGCGGCCTGCTGGGCCATCTGCGCCATCTGGCCCGGCGACGGGCTTTGCTGTCCGCCCTGCTGCTGACCGCCTTGCTGCTGCCCGCCCTTCTCCTGGCCACCTTGCTGCTGTCCGCCCTTCTCCTGGCCGCCCTTCTCCTGGCCGCCCTTCTCCTGGCCGCCCTGTTCCTGCCCACCCTTCTCCTGTCCGCCCTGTTCCTGCCCGCCCTTCTCCTGGCCACCTTGCTGCTGACCGGATTCCTGCTGGCCGCGTTGCTGTTGACCGGCGGCTTGCTGGGCAGCCTGGTTGGCAAGATTCTGGGCGACGTTGCCGAGTTCCTGGCCGGCCTTGGTGGCGCTCTGGGCGGCCTGAGGCATGTTCTGCGGAATCTGGTTGGCCGCTTGCTGGGCATCGGCGGCGGCCTGCTGGCTGGTTTGCGCGGGTTCGCCGCCGACGGGCTGCACGTTCTGAGCCAGTTGGGCGGCTTCCTGCGCGACCTGGGCTTGCTCGGCCTGTAGGCGGGCCAACTGGCTCTGCGCCATGGCGTTGGCCGCTTCGTTCCGCTGGGCCATCAGGGCTTCGGTCCGCTGGCGGATGTCCTGCTGCTTGGCACCCAGTTGGCCGGCCTGCTGGCTCTGTTCGGCGGTAGGCGGCTGTCCACCTTGCTGTTGTTGCCCGGCTTGCTGCTGACCGGCAGGCTGTTGGCCCGACGCGATCTGGTTCAGTGCGTTCTCGGCGGCCTTCTGCTGATCGACGGCCTGGGCGAGGGCGCCGGCCTGGATGTTGTCGGCGGCGGCGGCCATGGGCTTGGCCTGCTCGGGGCCGACCTTGGAAGCGGCGGTTTCCTTGGCCAAGGCGGTCTGCTCGGCGGCGAGTTTCTCGAGGGCCTTGTCGATCTGCTGGAGTTGGACCTCCTGCTTGGTATTCTCGGCAAGGGCCTTCTGCTCTTTTTCGAGTTGTCGGGCCTCGTTGGCGAGGTCCTTGGCGGCCTGCATGCTCTGGGCCAACTGGGCCTTGAGTGCGGCCGGGGTTTCCTTGACGAGTTGTCCGACTTCCTTGGCCAGTTTGGCCTGGTCCTTCTGCCACTCGGCCGCGGCCTGCTTTTCACCAGGCTCCATCGCGGCTTTTTCGGCCGCCAGTTCGGCCTCGCGCTTGGCCATGTCTTCGAGGGCCTGGGCGAGTTGAGCGGCCTCGGCCATCTCCTTGAGTTGCTTCAGGAGTTCCAGCACGAGGGCGATGGCCTTGTCGATGTGCTCGTCTGCCTCGGTGGCGGCCTTGCCGCGGTCCGCTGCCGCGTCGGCGAGTTTGACCTGGCCGGTGCGGTCGTTGGCGGCCCCGACCTCGCCGCCGAGTTGGTTGAGTTTCGGCAGAAGGCCGGTGAACGCGCCGTCGGTCACGGCCGCGATGAGTTCGGCCGTGGTGGCCTTGGCCACGCCGAGGTGCTCGAGCATCCGCACGACGCGTTTCGCCATGTCGTCGCTCAGCGTCGCCGCCCTGGCCACGTTGTCCTTGAGGGGCACGGAGTCCTGCTTCGAGGTCTTGAGTTCCTTGAGGATCTTTTCGAGGGCCTTGCGGACGCTCTCTTCCTCGGCGGTGAGCATCTGGGAGGCGTAGGAGGCGGCCGAGATGTCGAGTTCGACGGTCACGAGTTCCGAGATGCCCTCTTGGGGCCCCTTGAGGTCCGGCGGCAGGTTATCGACCGCTCTGACGCGGAATGATATCTGCTTTGCGCCCTCCAGGGGAAGGCCGGCCAGCGCCAGGGCCGCCATGCCCGCCGCCGAGAAGCGGTCCTGGCCCTTCTCGGCCTTCAGTTGGATCGGCACCCTGGCGTGCTTGTGCGTGTCGGTGTCGACCACGAAGTCGGCGCCGCGAAAGCCGAAGTCATCGGTCATGACGTAGCCGACGGGCAACTGGTCGGTCGGCTTCAGGCGGAGTTTCTTCTGCTCCGGGTTGACGATCTTGACGGTGGGCGGCTCGTCGGGCAGCGCCTCGATCATGTGCTCCCCGGAGGTCTTGCTGAAGCCGTAACTGTCGGTCAGCACCAGGGCCCACCGGCCGCGCATGCGCGGCGTGAGTTTGAGGTCGAACCGGCAGAGCGATGCGCCTTCGGGCGACTCCTTGACCTCGATGGTCTGCTGGGGCGCGGGCAGGCCGTTGATGCGCAGTTCCGCGGCCTTGATGGCCTTGTTGGTCGTGGCCTGGACGGTGACAACGGTCCCCGCCACGGCGCGGATATCACCGGTGCCGCCGGTCTCAACGGAAGGCTCCCTGCCCGTGTAGTCGGGGTACTTGTACCGCACGTCGGTGCGTTTGACGAGCGGCGGAGGCACGACCGTGGCGCTGTAGTATCGGGTGAGGGCGTCGCCGGCGTGGACGCGGTACTTGAAACTCTGGTTGGCGGGCGGGCAGGCCAGCGTGAACCGCCGCTCGCCGCTCTCAGACGGGGGCAGGGCGATCATCGATTCGCCGCGCTCCGACCCGTCGGGCAGGACCTTGTACAGCGTCGCGCGCTTCACGGCCTGGTTGGCCACGGTGACCTCGACCTCCAGGCGCTGGTCCTCGGCCAGAATCGTGTCGCCGGGGAACACGCGAAGCATGTCGGCGTGGATGTTCGGGAGGTTGAGGTACGGGGCGACGGCCCGCTCGAGCAGCCACGCGGCGCTCGGATGAAGCGCCAAGACGGCCCCGAGGATGGCCACCACCCCGAGGGCGGCAATCAGGAACGGCCGGGCGCTCTTCAGGGGGATCTCGGTCCGCGGCCGGACGCGGTCGGCGTCGTGGCTGGCCTCTTCGGCCAGCGCGGCAATCAGGGCTTCCGAGCCGCGGATCTCCGGCGCGTCCTTGCTCGTCAGCAGTTCCACGGCGGAACTCAGACGCTCCTGGAGTTCCGGGTGGCGCGTTTCGATGAAGCGGGCGATGCCCGTCAGCGTGATCGTCCGCGCCAGGGGCAAGATGAGAAACCACACCGCCACGCCGGCCGAGAAGGCCAGCGCCGACAGCGTCAGCAGCCACCGCGACCACTGCGAGAACAGCGTCACGCTGGCGTCGATGGCCATGACCAAGAGGAGCGATCCGACGAGCGCGGCGACGGTGGCCGAGATGCCGCGCACCAGGACGATGCTGCGGACGCGGCGGATGAGCCGCTGGAGCGCACGCGCGATCGACGGGGGCAGATCGCGCGACAGAATCGGCGATGCGTCGCTCATCAGGCTAACCCCACTTTCTTCCGGAGGACCCACTCAACCGTAGCCAGGAGCACGATGAACGCCAGCAGCGGCCACGAGTCCCACAGCACGTACTCGTGGCGCTCGACCTCGACCTCGGTTACAGGGCCGAGACTGGCCATCACCCGCTGGGCGTGCGACGGATCGACGACGGCGCCGCCCGTCAGGTTCGCCATGCGGCTCAGCAGGCCGCGATCGGGCACGAGTTCGGCCTGCTCGACCGGCGTGGACGGCTCGACCGAGAACTCCGTGGCGACCTTGTCGACGTTGTCCTCGGCCAGGACGAGTTTGGCCGGCGGGGCGTCGAGTTCCACCCGGTAAGTGCCGCTGTCGAGTTCCCCGAGGTTGGCGGCGTACATGCCCGCTGAATCCTTAAGGTACTCCAGTTTGCGGCTCAAAACCAGTTGCTGGCCCTTGTACACGTTCACGCCGACGTCGGTTGACACGATGGGCGTGAAGTCCTTCTTGGCCAGTTTGGCCTGGACGCGGATGGCCGCGTGCGGGGCGTACCGGGTGCGATCGGTGCCGAGTTTCACGGTCTCGGTGCCGGCCGGCAACTTGTTGGCGGTGGCCCACCTCAGGACCTGGCCCCAGAACCGGTGATGATAAGTGTCGCCGACGCGGTACCGCAGCCGCCACGTATGATCGAACGCCAGGAACATGACCTTGCCGAGCGCCAGGTTGTGATACGCGATGAGGGCGTGCTCTCGCTCAAAGGCCCGCCGCTCGCGCTGGACGTCCTCGCTGAGGGGCGCGGGCGCCGCCCCGTCTTCGGGCTTCGCGGGCATGAACGAGGGCGGCGACGGGGGCAGGGCGTAGGCAAGCACCGTGGCGCCTTCCTTGGTCTGGAGGATCGGGTGCCGCCAGTAGATGTCGGGCAGACCGTCCCAGACCTCGGCGTTCTCGTCGGGGCTGATCTTCTGACGCAAGATGACGCTCTCCCTGCCTTCAGCCGTGAGCGCCAGGCGGAACGCCTTCTCAGGCGCCGCCACAACGGGTTGCTCGCTCTTCTTGAACGTGACGGGCAGAAGGTCGGCCATCGGCGTGTCGGCGAAGGCATGCGGCATCCAGACGGGCCCTGACACCACGATGAGCGTGCCGCCGCGGTCGGCCACGAACTTGCGCAGGGTCCGCAGCGTCTCGTCGCTCAGGTACTTCGGCGCGACGTCGCCGAGGATAATCGCGTCGAACTTCATCCACTCGATCTCGTCCTTGGGCAGGGCCGACGCCTCGACCTCGTCGACAGGGCGCGACGCCGACGCCTCGATCTTCGGCGCCGGCGGAACGCCCTCGATCCGGTCCGGCTCCAGCAGCACGTACTGGAGTCGGACCGTCTTGTCGCGGCTTGCGAAGAGGTTCTTGAGGTACCGGAACTCCCATCGCGGGCGTCCGTCGATCACGAGGAGTTTCGTCCGCTCGTCGGAGACGCTTACCGTGAGCGGATACTGGTTGTTCGCGGCGAGGACCTCGCCCTCGAACTTCTGGACGTCGACCACGTAGTGGTGCAGGCCGGTGGCGCTCGGTTCGTCGGCCATCTGGACGCGGGTGCGGTACGTGTCGGTCGGGACGCGCACCGTCTGGCTGTCGACGGTCTTCTCGCCGTCCATCAGGGAGACCTTGGCTTCCTTGCCCGCCAAACCGTCGAGTTTCAGTTGGACGTTGATGAACATCCTGTCGCGGACGGCGACCGCCTCGGGGGCCTCGACCGAAAGAACGCCCGCGTCGACCGGCGGCTTCTCGCCGCCCACGACGACCGACGAGACCGGCACCTGCTGGATGCTCAGGGTCCTGAGGAGCGGCTCGATGCTCTTGGCGGCGTTGTGGCGGCCGTCGGTCAGGAGGAGGATGCCCGACAACTGTTTGCCGGACATCTCGCCCATGACTTTCTCGAGGGCGGCCGTCAGGTCGGTCTGCTGCTGCGGCGACGGGAGCGCGGCCGCCTCGCCGGCGAGCGGCTCGGCTGGGTTATAGGCGGCCTCGTAGGCCTTCGGGTCCACCTCGGTCGGCGCCGACGCGAAGGTGTACATCTTGACGGAGTAGCGTTTCTGGAGTTTCTCCAGGAGGCTCGGCGCGGACTCGGCCTTCTGGCCGGGGGCCGCCGGCGGGCCCGGATGCCGCAGCAACACGTCGCGGGCCACCGCCAGCCGCTTCCTGGCGCCGGACGCATCAACCTTGGCCCGTTCGCCGGGCGTAAGGGCGGCGTAGGCGGCTTCATCGAGCGCCTGGCTCATGGCCGATGTCTTGGCGACCGCATCGGCGAGGTCCAGCGACGCCTGCCGGACGGCCTGGAGCAGGCGGGCGTGCTGGGGTTCGAGGTTCTTGGAGTTCTCGCGCGCCGTGAAGGCGACCGCCTCCTTCAGCCGATCGCGGA
>Ga0315286_10007222_pt1 | contig 10852 bp, 9 predicted proteins | sample YL17G10_0_MG_FD_205038 | JGI IMG/M metagenome (GOLD analysis project Ga0315286, IMG submission 205038) | Sediment microbial communities from Yellowstone Lake, YNP, Wyoming, USA - YL17G10_0 | ecosystem: Environmental > Aquatic > Freshwater > Lake > Sediment | place: USA: Wyoming | collected...
AAGAAGGCTCGCGCGGCCGTCGGCGGCGATCGCCGTAAGGTATGCGACCGCGGCCACGACGACCTCGCTCGGCTCATCCTGCCACGCTCGAAGGATCGCGGATGCCGCCTCTGCGCCCTCCTTGCCCTTCCTGTCGGAAAACAGCTCCAGGATCGTCCTGCGCAGCTCGGCGCCCCGTTTTTCTGAAAGGATCGTGGCAAGCTCCTCGGCAAAGGAGCTCTCCCCGGTCGCCTTCAGCTTCTGCACGATGTCGAGCACCTCGTTGTCGATGCCGTACAGAAGCGCCTGGCGGGTGCGCTCGCGTGCCTGCGCGGCATCCTTCGAGGCATCCTGCGCTGCCTCCTTTGAGGCATCCTGCGCTGCAGCGCGATGCGGCGCCGCGGCGAGAGCGAGCGAGAGCGCGAGAGCGAGGCAGAAAGCGAGTTGTCGGCGCATCATGTCCCTTTCCTCCTGTGCAGCAGCTCCGAGAGGAAGGGCATGCGGAGCGCCAGGTACGAGAGCAGGGTGAGGAGGAGGCAGGCTGCCACGACGGCAGCGATCAGGAGCGTGCCTCGAGCGCTCCCGCCCTGCATCCAGAGATCGGGCTGCAGGCGCCGCAGGAGCACGAGAAGCGCCGTCATGGGCAGCGTGCCCAGGATGGACTTTCCCGCGATCGAGAGGATCGGGGCGAGCCCGATAGCGCCCAGCCTGCGCCGGGCGAGCGTGACAAGGAGCACGGTGCCCGCGGCAAAGGAGATGGAGTTGGCATACGCGAGCCCGCTCACGCGCAGCGGCGTTTCCTTCAGTATTAGGGAGAGGCCGATGTCGACAACGGCGATGACCCCAGCGCTCGCGAGGGGCACGACGAAGCTCTTCAAGGAATTGAAGAGCTTTTGCAGAAAAGCATACAATCCCATGCCCAACAACCCGATGGCATAGCCCGTGAGCGCCCGGGCGGCCATCAGCGTGTTCTGGGGCGAAAACCGTCCCCGCTGCATCGTGGCCGCGATGATCTCACGGCCGAACAGGCAAAGCAGGACCGTCGAGGGAACCAGGAGCACGATCAGGAACTGCATCCCGTAGGACACCGAGTCGCCGAGGCCTTGCCTATCGCCCTGCGCGGCCTGCCGGCTCATCTTCGGGAACACGACGGTGGCGATCGATGTCGTGAAGATGCCGATGGGGATCTGCAGGAACATCACCGAGTTGGCGATCGCGGAGACGCTCCCGTCCTCCAGCCCGCTCGCGAACAGCGTGGCGACGAACTGGTTGATCGTGGCGATGGAGGCCGAGGCGAGGTAGGGCGCCCACAGTTTCGCCGTGCGCAGGAAATCGGGGTTCCGCAAGCTGAAGGACGGCCGCAGCCGGTAGCCCTGCCTGCGCAGCGAGGGAACCTGGAAGGCGAGCTGCAGGATACCCCCCGCCAGCACGCCGACCCCCATGGCGAGGATGCCGAGCTTCCCGTTGAAGAAAAGCAGCGAGAGCACGGTGGCCGCTGTGAACAGCAGAGGGCTCAGCGCGGGAACGGTGAACCTCCCGTGCGAGTTCAGCACCGCCATGGCGAGCGCGCTCAGGCTGACGAACAGGATGTAGTTGAACATCCACCGCATGAGCCGGGCGCTCACGTCGATCTTCTGCGGGTCGGAGAACCGCAGAAGCAGCTCGACGAAGAAACGGGGAAACGCGAGGCTCAGCCCGACGAGGGGAAGAAGGACCAGCAGGAGGAAGGCAACGAGCGTGCGCACGAGGGCGCGCGGCCTCTCACCCGAGGGGTCCTCCTCGATCGTCGTCGAGAGCACGGGGATGAACGCCGAGGAGAAGGCCCCTTCGGCGAAGAGCTTCCTGAGATTGTTGGGGATGCTGAAAACGGCGTTCATCGCGTCCGCCGCCCCCGAGGCGCCGAAGTAGTAGCTGAACAGGGCCTGGCGGACGTATCCGAACAGGCGCGAGCCGGCCGTGCAGAGCATGACGATGACCGTCTGGACCGTGCTCACGCGGCTGTTCGCCGCTGGGCTGTCCGCTCCCGAGGGTTCCCCCCCCATCACTCCTCCACCGTGAAGCCGACGCTCAGGAGCTCCCGGCCCCGGTACAGCCGGTTCACCCGCACCGTCCACTCTCCCTCGTCAGCCACGATGGAGATCACGGACGGCCTGCCCGAGGTCGGCGCGATGCGCCGCATGAGCACCTCCTCGCCCGCTTTCAGCACGCGAAGCTCGACGGGGCCGCCGCCGGTCATCTCGCTCGTGACCACGAGCTTCAGGTTTTCGCGTGAGGCGAAGGGGTTGGCCTGGACGCTCGCCGAGGGCTCGTCGGTGAGCGTCAGACGAAGCTCGGGCGACCTCCACGGGACCACCCGCCTCGCGCCCAGGAACCGGTCGTGATAGTACGCCTCCGAAAGCGATGAGACGATGACGCCCGTGCGCGGGCCCTCCGAGGCCGCGTGCACGAACCTGTCGTTGCCGGCGTAGATCCCGACATGGGACGGATCGGCGGGAGCCCCTTTCTCTGAGGTGTCGAAGAACAGCAGGTCGGCGATGTGGACGGGGCTCTTTCCGAGCACCCCCGCCCCGGAAAGGGCGTCGACGCTCCGCGGAAGGGAAATGTCGGTCGTCTCCCTGTAGACCCGGAACACGAGCCCCGAACAGTCCATGCCCTGGCGCGAGGCGCCTCCATGGGCATACGGCACTCCGATGTACGCCATCGCCGCACGCACGACGCTCACGGGCAGGGAAACGGTCTCGCAGAAAATCGTCGCGGGCGCGAGCAGCGCGGTCGCCGCGAGGAGCGCGATCCTAGGGCACCTCATCGGGAATCCATTTCTCTTCTAGAGTCGGCACGATCCGCGGAAACCTGTCCCCGGGAATACCGATCGAGGAACTCCCGCTTGAAAGCGGAAAACAGTCCCCGCGCGATCGCGCCCCGTATGCGATGGAGGAGGGACTGGAGGAAGGCGAGGTTGTGCATGGTGGCGAGCACGGCGGCCTGGATCTCGCGGGCCTTGAACAGGTGGCGCAGGTAGGCGCGGGAGTGCGACTGGCAGGTCGGGCAGCGGCACTCCTCGTCGATCGGCCGGAAATCCAGCCTGTACTTCTCGTTCCGCAGCGACAGGGGGCCATCGGCCGAAAAGACCTGGGCATTGCGGGCGGTGCGGGTCGGGAAGACGCAGTCGAACATGTCGATCCCCGCTTTCACGGCCTCCAGGATGTAGTCGGGGGTGCCGATGCCCATCAGGTAGCGCGGCTTGTTGGCGGGAAGAAGGGCCGCGCTGTGGTGGAGCAGGTCCTGGAAGACCGCGAACTCCTCCCCCACCGAGAGGCCTCCGATCGCGTAGCCCGGCAGGTCGCACTCGATCGTGCGGGCCGCGCTCTCGGAGCGCAGGTCTTTGAAGAAGTTGCCCTGCATGATGCCGAAGAGCTCCCCCCGCGCGGCCCGCTCGCGCGAGCGGCGGCCCTCGAGCCAGGCCGCCCGGCTCCTCTCGAGCCAGCGAGCGGTCAGCCGCAGCGCCTGCTCGGCCTCCGCTCGGGTGATCCCCGGCGCCGTGCAGACGTCCAGCGGCATCAGCACGTCGCTGCCGAGCAGGCACTCGAAGGCGACGACGTCCTCGGGAGAGAGCCTGTGGGAGGAGCCGTCGATGTGCGACCGGAAGGCGACCCCCTGCTCCTCCACCGTGCGGAAAGGGGCGAGAGAGAAGACCTGGTAGCCGCCGGAGTCGGTGAGGATGTTGTGCGGCCAGCCCATGAAGGCGTGCAGCCCTCCCGCGCCGTCGATGACCTCGGCGCCCGGGCGCAGGTACAGGTGGTAGGAGTTGCCGAGGATCAGGTTGACCCCGATCGTCTCCAGATCGGCCGTGCGCATCGCCTTGACCGTGGCGTTGGTCCCCACGGGCATGAAGCAGGGAGTGGAAACGGTCCCGTGGCCGAGGGCGAGCGAGCCGAGCCGGGCGCCGCTTGCGGCGTCGGTCATGGAGAGGGCGAAAGGCATCAGCGCTCCAGGCGCTCGAAGGCCTGCGCCGCCGCGCCGAGGATCCCCGCGTCGTTCAGCAGCTCCGCCGTCACCACCTGGACGCCGCTTGCGATCAGGGGCCAGCAGTGGTCGCCGAGATGCCTGCGGATGGGCTCCAGCACGATCTCGCCGGCCTGCGAGATGCCGCCTCCGACGATGCAGGCCTCGAGGTTGAGGAGGTTCAGGATCGTGCCGAAGGCCTGCGCGAGAAAGCGCCCCGCCTCCTCGATCGTGTCGCGGGCAAGGGCGTCGCCTCCGCTCGCGCGATCGACGACGTCCTTCGGCGTGAGGGCTCGGGAGGGAAGCTCCGCGCCCCTCTTCTGCGCCTTCTCGGTGTACAGCCGAACCATGGCGGGGCCCGAGGCGTACTGCTCGAGGCAGCCTCGGCTGCCGCAGTTGCACCACACGCCGTTGGGGTCCGCGCAGAGGTGGCCGATCTCGGCGGCAAAGCCCCGCGCGCCTCGATACACCCTGCCGTCAAGGACGAACCCGCCCCCGATGCCGGTGCCCAGGGTGATGAGAACGAAGTTACGGTATTTCCTGCCCGCCCCGAAGAGAAGCTCGCCCGCCGCGGCGACGGTGGCGTCGTTGTCGGCGAAGCCGGGCACGCCCATCGCGTCGGCCAGGAAGGCCTGGATCGAATTGCCCCGCAGCCGGGGGATGTTCTCGCAGCCGCCCACCAGCACCCCCGTGACCGTATCGGTGAAACCGGGCGTGCCGATGCCCACGGCGGCCAGGGAGCTGCCCTTCCCGATCGTCCCGACCAGCCGGCGCAGGCCGCGAACGACGGGATCGAGGATCGCCTCGAATGACGCCCGGGGATCGATCTGGATCGTCTCCCGCGCGTGGATCCCCCCCTTCCTGTCCACGAGGCCCACCTTCACCGAAGAGCCGCCGAAATCGACCCCTGCCGCCAGATCCATACCGTTGCCGCCTCCTTCCGTCTCCTTACGTGCGCGCCGTACGGAATAGCATGAAACCGAGCATGAGGAAAAGGGTGAACGGGCTCCAGGCGCCCGCCAGGGGCGGGATGTACCCGTTCTTCGAGAGGATCGCGGCGACCATCTGCGCCACGTAGAAGGTGACGGAGATGACCAGGGCGGCGAGCAGGCTCATGAGCAGGATGTTCTTGCGGAAGGTGCTGCCGAGGCTGCTCGCGATGAGGGCCACGATGAGGGGCGTGCAGGCGAAGGAGAACTTGCGATAGTAGTCCGTGAGGGAGGCGCGGAAGGGCAGCCCCGCCCGGCGAATGCTCGCCACGTAGCGCAGGGATTCCTTTCTGTCCATTTCCTCGACGCTGCGCGAGAGCTTCTTGAAGGTGTCGGGCGCCTCGACGAAGAGCGGGGACTCGTAGCTCGCCCTGCGCTCCTCCGCCAGCAGCTTCGTCGCCGGGTCCCACGTGAACAGGCGGCAGTCGCGCAGGACCCACCGGGCCTCGGCCCAGTCCGCGTAGGCGGCGTCCACCCGGCTCTCGAAGCGCATGTCGGGGCCGCGCACGACCACCGTCAGCCCCGTCAGCCTTTTCTGCGCGTCGTTGTAGTAGTCGGCCTGGTAGACCACGCGCTGGTCGGGGCTGGTCACCGTCACACTTGACTGGCTGAGCGAGGTGACGAGCTTGACAGCCCTGGCGTAGGCTTCATTTTTCTGGCGGAAGCTCGGGATGACCACCGCGTCCTCGAACAGGAACCCCGCCGCGCTCAGAAGCACGCCCAGCAGCAGGAAGGGGGCGACAAGGCGGTACAGGCTGACACCAGAGCCGAAGATCGCGACAAGCTCGTTGTTCGCGTAGAACAGCCCCAGCGTGTAGGCGATGGCGAAAAGGAACGCCACGGGCAGCGAGAAGGCCACGCACTTCGGCAGGTACAGCAGGGCGATGCGGCCGACCTCGAGCAGCGTCACGTCATGGGCGAAATACCGCCAGATGCTGGAGAACACGTCGATGAGCTGCAGAAGCAGCACGAAGAACAGCATGGCCACGAGGAACAGCGGCAGGAAGGTGCGCAGGAGCATGCGGGAGATGATGCTCATCGGCGCACCCTCGCAGCGAGGAAGACCACCCCCGCGGCGAGCACGAGAGCGTCGGGGAACCACATCGAAAGCGCGGGGGAAAGCGACATCCGCACACCGAAGGTCATGCCTGCGTACAGCAGGCCCCAATAGACGATCGAGACGAATAGACCAACGGCGAATCCGACCGAACGGCCGCTGCGCCGGGCGCGCAGGCCGACGGGAAAGGCGAAAAAGGCGAAGACGATGCAGCCCGCGGGGACGGAGAACTTGCGGTAGAACTCCACCAGGTAGGACTGGAGCCCCTGGTCGCCGACATTCTTCCCCGCTTCCGCGCTCCACTCCCTCCAGACGGCCTGGAGCGCTTCGCGGCGCCGCGTGAGCTGCGAGGGATCCCGGCCGACGGACTCCTGTGCAGCGCGGAGCTCCGCCGAGAGACGGAAGGCGAGGCCGCGCGCCTTCTGGTCGTGCCGGGCGAGGACGGCCGCTTGAGCCTCCGATTTCTTTCGGATCTCCCTCCACACGTCGACGGAGCTCTGGTAGGAGGGGTTCAGGCCCCCGATCGTCACGCCGCCGATGTTTTTCAGAAGAATCGTGTAGATCATTTCGCGCGAGAGGGTGTACTCGTAGCGGTCCCTCTCCCTCGGATTGCTGACCTGGCTGAACACCTCATCGAGGGTGAGGGAGATCACGCCCTTCTGCTCCGCGTTCTCGCTGAGGGAGGCGCCCTTCGCCGTGATGATCCGCCTGTTCCGCTCGGCCGTGCGGTCGATGATCAGCAGGTCCTTGATCGTCGTGCCCTCGATGTCGCCGGTGACGATCGTCGTGTCCTCGTACCTCTTCACCGACCGGGGCTCCAGCTCCACGGCGGGGTTCGTGTACAGAATCCGGCGGTAGATCTCGGCGAAACGGATGTTCCCGAGAGGCATGAAGTAGTCGTTCATGACGAACGAGACCAGGGTGAAGGCGAAGCCCAGCGCGAGCAGCGGCACGAGGATCTGCCGGGAGGGGACGCCGAGGGCGCCCAAGGCGAGGACCTCGTTGTCGGTGGTCAGCCGGCCGACGGCCATCAGCGCGCCGACGAGCGATCCCAGCGGGAAGGACAGCGCCACGACCCAGGGAAGGGAGTAGATCACGAGGCGCACGACGTCCCAGAAGGGGACGTTCCGCGAGAAGATGTCCTCGGCCATCACGAGGACCTGGTTGACGAAGAAGATGAAGAAGAAGAACAGGAATGCCACCGCGAAGGACAGGAGGAACTCCCGTCCCACGTAGACCCATGTCCGCCTAAAACTCCGCGCCATCCGCCGCCTCGTCGTAGACGCTCACGCCGGCCCCGAGAGTGCCGAAGAATACGTAGGGCTCTCGAGCGGCGATGGCGGTGACGTCCCGTGAAGCCAGGCCGTCGGCAATGCCGAAGCGCCTCCACGCCCCTCGGGACGTGTCGAGAGCGCTCACCCCGGCGCCGAAAGTGCCGAAGTACAGTGCGCGCGCGGTCTCGCAGATCGCGAGAACCCAGTCGTCGCCGATCTCGCCGGTCTCGCGCGAGAAGCGCCTCACCGTGCCCTCGTCGGGCATCCAGAGGAAAAGCCCCTCGCCGTAGGTGCCGATCCACACCCGGCCCTCGGCGTCGGTGAGCACGCTCGTGACGTTCCGCGCCGTGAATGCCGGGATGATCTGGTCCAGGCCGCGCATCGCGCCGCTCGCCCTGTCGATCACGATCAGCCCGAGGGTCATCGTGCCGACCAGGACGCTCGCCCCGTCGGGTCCGCCTGCGATGCAGGTGACGAACCTTCCCGGCAGCTCTCCGTCGCTCACCCGTTCCCATCCCTCGCCGGCGAGGCGCAGCAGGCCGTCTCCGAGGGTACCCGCGTACAGGTCCCCCGCGATTTCAGCCACGGCGAGCCCCTTCCACGCGTCGGAGAAGCCCCACCTGGCCGTGGCTTTGCCGTACCATGCCAGGCCGTCGGCCGCGGCGACCCACACGCGCCGGTCGGTGACCGCGATCGAGCGCGCGAACGCGGGTGACGGGAAGGCGGCGCTCTTGCCCGACGAGACCGACCAGCGGGCGACTCCGCCGTTCCATGTGCCGACCCACAGGTCATCGCCATCCGTGCGCAGGGCCGACACGTTCGAGTCGGCCAGGCCGAGCTCGGCGGCGGAGATCGAGTCCCAGACCAGCCGTACGCGCATGGTCGTGTACAGCAGGCGGTCTGCGGGTGCGAGGTTTCGAGGCTGGATCCGGCGAAAATAGCTCCTAGCGCTACGGGGGTTCTTCTCGTGGTACAGGGTGAGCTCCGCCGTGCGGAGGAGTGCGCGGTCGTAGCTGAGGCGGTCTACGACGCCCTCGGCGCCCACGGCGCCTTGAGCGCCTTCGGCGCTCTCGACGGCTTGAGCGTAAAACTCGAGTGCCGCGCCGTAGGAGCGACGCGCGTATTCGCGCTCCGCTATCAGAAAAGCTGCGCGGAACGCGGCGGCCGGGCCGGGCGCCGCGGCACGGAGCCTGTGCAGATAGGAGCGGGCAAGGTAGTCGTCGCCGATCGAGAGGGAGACCTCGACGCCGAGGACGAGTGATTCGCGCGCAAGGGGAGATTCGGGGTAGCGGGCGCGCAGTGTGCGCAATGCGTCGAGGGCGGCATCCGAGGCGCCCGCAGCAAAGGATTGCCGGGCCTGCGCGAGGAGCTCCGCGGCCAGGCCGCCGGATGCCGGGTCAGCGGCCGCGCTCATCGAGACGAGCAACAGGGCGGCCGCCAGGGCCGCGATTGGTCTAAATGCCCGTCGAGCCAAAGCCGCCGCTTCCCCTCCCCGTCCCGCTGATTGACTCCCTGCGGGCAAACCGGGCCCGCACGACGGGGCAGATCACGATCTGCGCAACGCGATCGCCGTTTGCGATCCGCACGCCGACATCTCCGATGTTCACGAGGAGCACCTTGAGCTCTCCCCTGTAGTCGCTGTCGATGGTCCCCGGGGAGTTCAGCACGGTGATGCCGTGACGGGCAGCCAGCCCCGAGCGCGGACGCACCTGCGCCTCCAGTCCCCGCGGGATGTCCAGGTACAATCCGGTGGGCACCAGCGCCCTGGCTCCGGGCTCGATGAGGATGTCCGCTTCCAGCAGGGCGCGCACATCCGCCCCCGAGGCGCCCTCGCTCTGGTACTCGGGCAGGCTCTCCGCCTCGCCCGCGCAGTGGATGACCGGCTCCTCCATCTCAGCGTCTCTCCTTCAGCTTTTCCCGAACGAGAACTCGAACCCCCGCAGGCTGCGCAGGCCCTTGCTGCCGAAGGCGAGAAGGTTGAACGCCTCGGGCCGGACGTAGGAGCGCACGAAGCGCTCGACCTCCCCCTCGCTCACCTTCTCCAGCACGGCGACCGACTCGTCGAACTCCAGCACCCTGTCCATCATCATGTGCTGGCGCACGAGGCGCTTCATGCGGTTCTCCATGTCCTCCTTGGACAAGATCATGCTCCCGACCAGGTGGCTCTTCGCGTCGGCGACTTCCCGGGAGGAAAGCGGCTGGGCGAGCAGGCGCCCGAGCTCCCGGTCCAGCTCCCGCATGAGCTTCGCGGCCAGTGCGGGGGTGGCGTTCGCGTAGATCGTCCACATGCCCGTGTCCGAGAAGAAGCTGCGGAAACAGTACACCGTGTAGCACAGCGCCAGCTCCTCGCGCAGTTTCTGAAACAGCCGCGAGCTCATCGATTCGCCGAAAGCGGTGCTGAAGACGAGCGAGGTGTAGTAGTGGCTCAGGTCGCGATCGAGCCTGTAGGAAGTGCCGGCGTAGATCTGGACCTGCGTGAACTTATCGGGGACCACGGAGGCATCGCGCGTCCAGGAGGGCCCTGTTCGCGAAAGCGGCACGGCGGGAGGAAGGCCGGGAGGGAAGACGGCCTCCGCCAGCTCCCTCGCCTGCGCGGGGGAGAAGTTCCCCGCCACCGCCACGATCATGTTCGACGGCAGAAGCCGCCCCCGGTAGAAGGCGCTCAGCTGCTCCTTGTCGATCCGCTTCACCTCGGCCACCTCGCCGGTGATCTTCCGCGAGAGGGGATGCTCGCCCCACATCCGGCGCAGGAAGTGCTCGTGGCCCCTCTCCTCGGGGGAATCGTCGACCGAAAGGATCTCGTTGACGATGACCGCCTTTTCCTTCTCCATCTCCCCGGGGTCCAGGAGGGAGCCGGCGGTCATGTCCGAGAGCACGTCAAAGGCGAGGCGCAGGTGCTCCTTCGGCAGGATGACGTAGATGCAGGTGGCCTCCTTCTCGGTGAAGGCGTTGATGATCCCGCCGACCCTGTCGACGTCCCGCGCGATCTGGAGGGCGGTGCGCTTCCGCGTGCCCTTGAACAGCATGTGCTCGAGGAAGTGCGAGAACCCTTCCTCTCCCGGGCGCTCGTCCCGGGAGCCGTGAAGGAACCAGTACCCGATGCAGAGGGTGTCGGTGCGGTCAACCGGCTCGAGGAGCAGCAGCGCTCCGCTCGCCAGTCTCTCCGTGAGGATCACCCATCTCTCCTCGGAGGCCGGGGGCCTCTGTCCGGGCCGCGGTCATGCGAACCGTAGTCCCGGGGACCGCTTCGGGATCGATCGCCGTCGCGCCTCGGGCCCCTGTCGGGTCCGTCCCGTCGGGGAGGCCGGCGCTCCGAGCGCTCGGTCAGAAGGCCGGGGTTGGCCTCCAACGCCTCTTTGGTGGCGAGGTTGATCCGGCCCATGTGGTCGATCTCGGTGACGGTGACGGTGAGCTGGTCGCCTTCATGCACCACGTCCTCGACTTTCTCCACCCGCTGGGCGGCCAGCTTGGAGATGTGCACGAGGCCTTCCTTGCCCGGAAGAATCTCGACGAACGCCCCGAACTCCATGATCCTCTTCACGGGACCGACG
>Ga0315286_10007223_pt1 | contig 10852 bp, 11 predicted proteins | sample YL17G10_0_MG_FD_205038 | JGI IMG/M metagenome (GOLD analysis project Ga0315286, IMG submission 205038) | Sediment microbial communities from Yellowstone Lake, YNP, Wyoming, USA - YL17G10_0 | ecosystem: Environmental > Aquatic > Freshwater > Lake > Sediment | place: USA: Wyoming | collected...
GGACACGACGAACCCGGCTGCGATGGCGACGGCGCTGCAGGATCTCGCCACGACACTGCAGGAGGGTGGGCAAGGGATCGCCGATGCGCTCGGGGCGGTCGACAGCGGCGACTTCGCCTCCGCGGCTCAAGACATCCCGGCCTGTCGGTCGTTGTAACGACGCGACCGCCGTGACGAGCGGATCGGCACCGACCGAGAGTGGCCCGCCCAGCGTGAACCGCACGCCCGAGAAGCGCTGGCCCATGGCCGTCGCGGTTCTGGCAACGATCGTGCTCCAGTCGGTCGCTCCGAAACAGGGTCGCATCATCCCGTGGTGGGTGTTGCCAGCGATCGAGGTCCTCGCCCTAGGCGCCGTGATCCTGCGCGACCCGGGGCGGATCGATCGGCGCACCCGTGCGGCACGGCGTGCCACGCTTGGGTTGCTCATCGTCATGACGATCGGCACGCTCGCAGGGCTCTACATCCTGCTGCTGGACATCCTCGACGGCGACTGGCTCCTCGCGCACCCCACCTCCCCCGGCGCCCTGCTCGGCCGAGGAGCCGCGCTCTGGGTGACCAACATCCTGGTCTTCAGCCTCTGGTACTGGGAACTCGATCGAGGTGGCGCCGCCGAGCGCGCGGCAGCAACGGAGATCCGGCCGAGCTTCGGCTTCCCCGAAGAGGCCATGCCGGAGTTGGTGCCGCCAGGATGGATGCCGCGCTATCCCGACTACCTCTATCTCGCGTTCACGAATGCCACGGCGTTCAGCCCCACCGACACCCTGCCGGTGCGGACATGGGCCAAGATGACCCTCATGGCCCAGTCATGCATCTCGCTGCTCATCGCAATCATGGTCATCGCCCGCGCGATCAACCTGCTGTAGCTGGCGTGATGAGCGAGCGAGCGCCACAGCAGCGGTGGGAGAAGGTCGTCGAGATCCTCGAGGTTGGCGTACTCGCGATGGTCGCCATCGCCACCTCGTTCAGCGGCTTCCAAGGCACGCAGTGGGGCGGGGAACAAGCCCGGCTGTACGGCCTCGCCTCGACGACACGGTTCGAGGCCGAGTCGGCCTCCACACTGGGTGGGCAGCAGCTCGTGGCCGACTCGTCGATCTTCACGGCCTGGCTGCAGGCGCACGAGGCCGGCAACGGCGAACTGGAGGCGCTGCTCGAGAAGCGGTTCTCGCCGGACTACGCCGCGGCATTCGCGGCGTGGCTCGACACCGATCCGTTCACCGATCCGAGCGCGCCGCCGGGTCCCGGCTACATGCCCGGGTTCGAGAACCCGTTGATGGTGAAGGCCGCGACGCTGAACGCGCAGGCGTCCGCGTACTTCGCCGACGGCACCGAAGCTCGCGAGACGGCGAACAAGTACGTGCGCCAGACCGTGCTGTTCGCGACCGTGCTGTTCCTGATCGCGATCGCGCAGCGGTTCCGGCTGCGCGGCGTGCGGATCGGCGCCAACGCCTTGGCGATCGCCGTGCTGGCCTTCGCCGTCTACGGCCTCGCTTCGCTGCCCCGGATCTGATCATCCCGACGGCGGGTCGGAGAGTCCGATCGAGACCTCGGGCGGGCAACCGTCACGACGACGGCCCCTCCGAAGAGGGGCCGTCGATACTCGACCCGCTCGAGGTCAGTGGACCACGAGGTTGCCGCTGGTGATCGGGTAGTCGCCGACCGGCCCGACACACGCACTGGTCGCTACACCGTGCGCCCACGTGTCACCGTTGGTGCCGGGGCTGCCGCCGTCATGCACCTTCACCACGACGAGCAGGCCACTCAGGCTGGGGAACCCAGCGGGGATCGTGAATCCGAACGTGAAGTCGGTCGGGCTCACCGCGATCGCGCACGTCACGGCCGCCGTGTAGCTCAGGACCTCGTCCACGGACTGTGCGGGGACGCTCCACAGCAACGGCGTCGGGTCGACGTCGTCGTAGGCGGTTCCCGACATCGAGCCGTCCGCGGCGATGATCCCGGTCGCGTGTGCGACGAGATCGGACGCCGGCCCCGTGTAGGCCATGTCGAACGAGATCGTCGATCCCTTCACCATGCCGTGGATCTCGACGGGGAATCCGACCGGGTCGGGTACGTAGTACCCCGTGCCCGAGAACCTGGACGAGGTCGTCGAGGTCGGCGTGACGGAATCGATCGTGATCGAGTGCAGGAACGAACCCCCGCGCACGAACGTGATCGGCCACGTGCCCGACACGCTCCAGACGCCGGAGCCCGGCGCCGCGTACTCGAAGTTGGCGTAGGAGACCATCCCACGGTCGCCGGTCAACCCGTAATCGAACGCGTTGAACGACGCGTACTGCAGCGGGTCGGACATCCCGATGCTGCCGGTGGCCTTTGGCACCGGGTTCGGCCCCGCCGACGCCGCCGAGGCCGCCAGGGTCAGCAGCAGCGCCGAAGCCAGGACCAGCCAGAAGTTCCGCTTGTGGTGCCGCATCTCAGACTCCTTCCGATGGAGATCGGTCCGGAGAAGCGGAGGCCCAGATCCCATGCCCCCGCATGATCGGCTCCGCACGCTCGCGCATGCGACCACCTCCCGCATGCGACGAACTCGGTCGTCGCCCCTCCAGTGTGCTGCGCGTGCCCTGCGCTCGGCCCGGCGAAGGTCCCCCGGGCTGAAGGACCCGCACGCGGGGGACCGCAGGAACCGGGCCGAATGGCCCGAGCCAGAAGCCCCGCTCCGGCGCACGCTGGGGGCAAGCGACGAGGAGGACGCCATGAGCACTGCGACCAAGATCGACGACAAACGCGAGTTCCGCGAGCTGTACGCACCCGGTCGCGACCCCGCGATCGTCGAGGTGCCGGAGATGACGTTCCTGATGATCGACGGCACGGGGGACCCGAATACGTCCCCGGCGTTCCAGGCGGCGGTCGAGGCCTTGTACGCCGCCTCCTACGGGCTGAAGTTCGCGATCAAGCGTGGCCCAACCGGCCTCGACCACGTCGTGATGCCCCTGGAGGGCCTCTGGTCGGTGCCGGGCCAGACGGGGTACCCCGAAGGTGCCGCGGACGCGTGGCGTTGGACGCTGATGCTCAAGCAGCCGGACGAGGTCACGGCCGAGATGGCCGCCGATGCGATCCACGAGGCGGCCGTCCGCAAGCCGTTGGTCGCCGCGACGAAACTCCGCCTGGAGCGCTTCCACGAAGGCTCCGCAGCGCAGGTCATGCATGTCGGGCCGTTCAACGCGGAACGTCCGACGATCGAGCGTCTGATGGCGTTCATCGACGAGCAGGGGCACGTGCCCACGGGCCGGCACCACGAGATCTACCTGTCAGATCCCGCACGCACCGCGCCCGAGAAGCTCAGGACGGTCATCCGCCACGCGATCCGCTAGGCAGGCCCGAGTCCGGCGAGCGCATCGTAGGCCGCGTACTTGTAGGTCTCGGCCAGCGTGGGGTAGTTGAACACCATCTCGATGAACGTCTCGACCGTGCCACCCAGCGTCATCACCGCCTGACCGATGTGCACGAGCTCGGAGGCGCGCTCCCCCACGCAATGACATCCGATGAGGCGTCGCGTTCCCCGATCGAACACGAGCTTCGTCATGCCGTCGCGGTCGCCGATGATCTCGCCGCGCGCATTGTCGCGGAACAGCGCACGCCCGATGACGGCGTCGATCCCCTTCGTGGCGGCGTCTTCCTCGGACAGGCCGACGCTACTGACCTCCGGGATCGTGTAGACGCCGAAGGGCAGGAGGTTGGAGAGCTCCTGCTTGTAGTCGAAGTCGAAGGCGCGGCAGACCGCGACGCGCGCCTGTTCCATCGAGGTCGAGGCCAGCGCGGGCGAGCCGATCACGTCGCCCGCGGCATACACGCTCGGCACCGACGTCCGAAAGTGTCCGTCGACGGTGATCCGGCCACGGTCGTCGGTGGCCACCCCGACCGCCTCGAGGTTGAGTCCGTCGGTGTTGCCGACACGCCCGGCCGTGACGAGCACCTTGTCGACCACGATCTCGGCACCCGAGGGCATCGCGCACACGAGCGCGCCGTCGCGACGCGACACCGTCTGCACTCGCTCGCCGAAGTGGAAGGTGACGCCCAACTGCGCCATGCCCGCGGCCATCCGCTCCACGATCTCGGCGTCCAGGAACGACAGCAGCGGCTCGGTCCGTTCGATCAGGTGGATCTCGCTGCCGAGCGCCGCGAACATCGAGGCGTACTCGCAGCCGATCACCCCGCCGCCGAGGACGGCCATCGACGCGGGCAGCCGGTCGATCTCCAGGATCGAGTCGGAGTCGTGCACATCGGGGTCATCGAACGGGATCCCGGGTGGGCGGAACGGGCTCGAGCCCGTCGCGATCACGATCGCCTCCGCGGCCAGCAGCCGATCCCCGTCCTCGCCCGTGACCGCGACCGTGGTGGCGTCGAGCAGCTGGGCCGAGCCGTGCACCAGCTCCACGTGATGGCGATCGAGGTTCGCGAGCATGCGCTCGGTCTCGAGCTCGCGCACGGCGTTCTTGCGCTGCACCAGCTTCGCGACCCCCAGATCGCGGCTGACCTCGACCGAAACGCCGTAGAGGTCGCGCTGGCGATAGCCCGACAGGAACAGCGCGGCCTCGCGAAGGGTCTTGGACGGCAGCGTGCCCGTGTGCACCGTCGCGCCGCCGGGCTGCGCGCGGCGTTCGATCACCGCGACCCGCTTGCCGAAGTAGGCGGCCTGGGCCGCACCCTTCTCGCCGGCCGCCCCGCCGCCGATCACGACGAGGTCGAACCGCTCTGTCGAGGACATGGCAGCGAGCTTACGGCGGGGACGCGGAGGGCGCCGACGCCAGCGGCTTCGACGCCCGCGCGAGCTTGACCATGGGGATGAAGCCCAGGATCGCGATGCGCCTCCTCGGCTTCATCCCCCAGCAGCTAGCCCATCTCGTAGGCGACGGTCGCGTAGGCGCCGCCGCCGCGTCCCGTGACGAACACCATCTCCGGCGATACACCGATCGCCTCGGGGAGGGCGTACACGCCCTCCGGCCCCTCGTACCACGCGGTGGCGACCCGTTGGCCGGTCGAGGCCAGGTACGCGACGGTCGCGTACGTGTCCCGGGCGCCGTCGTTGGCGGAGCCGGTCACGTACACATACAGCCCGTCAGGGCTCGCCGCGATCGCCTTTGCCTCCGCGTGAGAGCCCTGCCCTGCATACGCCTTGCCCCAGAGCTTGGCGCCGTCGGTCACCGAGTACGCCACCGTCCTGTACGCGCTGCCGTTCCAGTTGGGGTCGGACTCCGTGCCGGTCACGACGATCGTGGTGCCGGCGGGGTTCAGCGTCATGTCGACGAGCGAACGCCACACCGACGGCGAACCGCTTCGCTTGACCCACTCGGTGGAACCGGTAGCGGCCGAGTACGAGAGCACCGCGTAGCGCGGCATCGCACTCGCGCCTTCGCTCGACCCCGCGACGATCACGTGCAGCCCGTTGGGCGTCACGGCGACCGCTCGAGCGTCATCGCCGCCGTTCGCGTGGCCATCGTAGGTGCGCGTCCACAGATGACTGCCCGTCGTTGCGTGGTAGGCGACGGTGAGGAAGTCGGGCGGGTTGTCGCTGGGATACTGCCAGAGCGTCCCGACAGACCCGGTGACGACCAGCTGTGCACCTTGTTGGTCGACGGTCATCGCGGAGGGAGCCACCTGCAACCCGGCGGGTGCGTTGAGCCTCGCTCCCCACGTCTTCGCGCCGGTCACGGTGTCGTAGGCGCGCGTCACGAGCTTGGTACTAGGCCCGTCACCGACCTGGACTTCGCCGGCGAAATAGACGAGCCGGCTATCGGGCGACACCGCGAGCGTGCCCGCGAAGCCAACGTACCCGGCGGTCGCGACGCTCCGGACCCACAGGCGGTGTCCGGTCGCTGCGTCGTAGGCGACGATCGGATAGCCATCGGGAGTCGCGCCGGTCACGAAGAGCTTCTGCCCGTTGGGCGCCACGACGATCGTCGAGGCCCAGTTGTCGATAGCCGCGAAGGCGTATCGATCGATCCAGCGCACATCGCCATTGGATGTGTCGTACGCGATCGTGGCGAAGACGTCGTACGGATCGCCCTGCTGGTTCGGGCCTGCGCTGATCCCGGTCACGTAGACGGTGCCCCCGTCGGGGCTGACCGCCAGCGATTTGGCGTATTGGAAATCGGTCCCGCCCACGTACCGCTCGGCCCACGTCTGGGTCAGGCCGGCCGCGTGTGCGGGAACGGCCGTGACCAGGATCAACGCGGTCGCACTCAGCAGAAGCCCGATCCGCGAACCTGCACGCGACGACAACATGATGAACTCCTCCCTGTCGCACTCCACCTGGAAGTGTGGCCGCCGGACATGCCAGACGGGGCGGCCAGAGGTCCCTGAGCCCGCGGGCCCCCGCGGTGGGCGGCGCCTAGCCGGCGGGAAGCTTCAGCACGTAGTCGCCGTCATCGGCATCCCACTCCAGCGTGACGACGCCCTGGGTCGCAGCCGCCTTCGCGAACTGCAGGAACCCGCCGTAGCCGAACTTCTTCTCGCTGAAGTCGGGCTGTACTTTGCGCACCTTGTTCTTCAGCCCCGACAGGTGGGCGACCGTGTTCTTGGCCTGCAGGTCGGCGACGACCGCGGACAGCACCGCGAAGGCTTCGGTCTCCCCGCCGTGTGCCGGCAGGGAGACCTCGGGGTCGCCCTTGGCCGAGCCCTCGGACAGCTCGATCACGTTGCGGTCGGCCAGGTGTCGCAGGAGCTCGCCGAACGCCCGGAAGCCGTACTCAGCCTCACTGAACGTCGGGTCCTTGCGCAGCAACGCGCGCTTCACGGTGGAGGCGAGGACCGCACCGCCGGAGGTGCGCTCCAAGCCCGAGACCGTCTGGGCCACGCGCACCGCGAGCTCGTCGATGTCGCCATGCGTGCTGTCGTCGACAGGCTCGATCTCCTCGACGGGCGGCGGGGCGGCGGCGGTCTTCTTCGTGCTCGATCGTCCGCCACGAGACGAGCTCTTGCGTCGCCCGGCGCCGGCCGGCACATCCACGCCCTCGAGCGTGTCGTAGAACAGGAACTCGTCGCAGGCGGGCGGCAGCAGCGCCGAGGTCGAGTCCTTGATGCCGACCCCGATCACGCGCTTGTTCAGCTCGCGGAGCTTGTGCACCAGCGGCGTGAGGTCGCTGTCGCCGGTGCAGATCACGAACGTGGTGATGTACTCGCGCTCGAACGCCATCTCGAGGGCGTCGACGGCCATCTTGATGTCGGCGGCGTTCTTGCGGGAGGCGCCCATGCGCTGGGGAATCTCGATGAGCTCGACGTGGCCGCGGGTGAGCATGCGCCGGTCCTCTTCGAAGTAGGACCAGTCCGCGTATGCCTTGCGGGCGATCACCCGCCCGCGCTCGGCCAGGGCGTCGAGCACCGGCTTGAGGTCGAAGGTCAGGCCGCCGAGCGCCTCGCGGGCCCCGATCGCCAGGTTCTCGTAGTCCAGGAACAGCGCGATGCGTTCTTCGTCGGTATCCACGGCCCCAGCCTAGTGCCCGAGCGGTCGATCCGGGTCAGCAGCGGTGGTAGGTGTCGTAGAGCGTCGGCTCGCCGCCGCGCAGGAGTCGCATGTGCGCCACCCACAGGTTGTGCGGTGTCCCGTCGATCGCCGCGAGCCAGCCCGGCACCTCGAGGGAACGACCGGTGACCCAACCCTGCCGGGACAGATGCAACACGAAGGGGGCGACATCGGGCCAGTCTCCCTGGAAGCCGACGGCCCACGCGACCCCGGGAGCCGGGTTCACCACGTCGTGCAGACTCCCAAGTCCGCGGCCCGTGTAGACCCATCGCCAGCCGGCTCCGGTGCGTCTCAGGATCCCGGGCCGCTCGTATCCCGGTCGGGCGGCGGGTCGCCCTCCGACGGCCCACAGTCGATCCGGCCGCGTCCCGTCCACGGCCCGCGCAGAGCCCGCGGGCCCGAGCGTCGCACGCCACTCGCTGCCGTTCCAACGTGCGCTCAGCACGCGGGATCGATCGTCAGACCCGCGACTCTCTCCGACCGCCCAAGCCGAACCCGCGAACGCGACCACGTCGAAGAACATGTCCGATCGACCTGCGACCGGATGTGCGACGCGGTGTCGACGCCAGCGCTCGCCGTTCCACAGCATGGCGAGCGGCCTGCCGGCCGCCTCCCACGTCTGCCCGACCGCCCACAGATGATCGGTACCGGGGATCACGGCCAGACCCTCGAGGGATCCGTGGAGCGTCGGGTCGCCGAGGGGCACGAGGTTCCATCCATCACCCCGCCAACGCGCGGCGAAGGGGGCCGGCCCCGGCTGTGGGGAACCCTCCGAGGCCCTGGTGCCGACCGCCCATACGTCGCGCGGGCTGACGACGGCCACCGCGTTCAGCGTCACGAACTCATCCGCCACGTCGGGGAACGCCTCACGCTCCCAGCGCCGTCCCGTCCAGTGCAGCGCGAGCGGTTCGACGTACGGGCTCGCACCGAAGCCGCCAACCGCCCACGCCTCCGTCGGAGAGACGACCGCGATGTCGTTCAGCCAACCGGTCGCGCTGGGATCGGGGATGGGGACCTGCCGCCACTGCCCGCACACCGCCCAGCGCTGCTCGGGCATGCCGCGGGCGTTCGCCGCCGATCCCATCCCCGGCGTCATCAAGACCAGGCATGCGAGCATGAGGAACCACCGTCGCATCCAACTCACCTCCGAAGCGATCTCCCCGAACAACATCAGCAGAGCGAGAGGACGATCACCGGCCACGCATCCTCGGACCCTCTCCAAGCCGAGCGTAGTCACTGGGTTGCGGAGCCAAACAGAGGCGAACGGTCTGCGGTCAACGGGACGCGACGGGATGTGGTCCCGCAACGCCAAGGGCAGCACGGCGTTCGTGTGCGCGAACGCTCGGGCGGGCCGAACCCGTTCCACGCGTGCGCGCGCCGCGACGAGCTTCAGTGTCACCTTCTCGCCGCTGCCCGATCAGGATCGACAGTAGGTCAGAAATTTCTTGCCGGATCGGGAATCGTTTGCCATATCTCGAACGTTATGGGTATCGTATCGTTCAACGAAGAACGAACGGAATGAGATCCGAGAGGGGGTGAACAACCTGATGCCACGACCGAAGCAGTACGACAGCGACGCCGAGCGGGCTCACGCTTGGCGTGAGCGCCGAGGGCAGGAACTCCGAACGGAGCTTGCCCGCCGCCTGCGCGAAGCCGACGAGGACACGATCGATCGCTTGGTCCGCACGATCCCGATGCCGGCGCTGATGCGCCTGAACCGGGCCCTCGAATGGGCCGAGCACCCCGAACGTGCGCCCGAGGGCGGCGACCACCGCCACGGACCTCGTCGTCACGATCACTCGCATCACCATCGCGGCCACGGCCCTTGGGCCCGCCGCGGACGGCACGACCACCACGATCACGCGTGATCGTGGTGGCCGCGCGAGGCCGGGAACCTAGGCCCGGCCTCTCAGGCCGTCTCGTGCACCGTTCGATGCGGCGTGAACCCTCCGCCGCCCATCCCCTCAGACTCGATGCTCCAGCTCCAGCTGATCTCCGGTGTCAGCACCAGATAGCCGCCGTGGGGCGGATCGCCCGCGGCCTCACGCAGCTCCACGCGCCCGTAGATCCGGATGCCCCGTGGCTTCCATGGCTGCACGCTCTCGAGGTCGTCGACGATGAACGCGACCCGCGCGCCCCCGTCGTGCACGTTGCGGCCCTTGCGGGAGCCCGCGATGTCCATCCCGCCGATCGTGATGATCCCGTCGTCGGCGACACGGAACCCCACCGCGGCGTTGTCGGGCTGCCCGTCTGCCCCGACCGTTGCGAGCCGTCCGAGGGGCTGGGAACGGAGGTAGGCCATCTCCTTCTCGGTGAACGCCATGTCCGAAGACTACGCCGACGTCGTCGCGAGCTTCGCCAGCCCGTCGGCGAACGAGCGCTCCGCGCCACCCAGCGGTGCGAAGAACGAACGATCGCAGGCCTCCACCGCCTTGACCGCTCGGTTCGCGAGCGTGGCCCCCTGTGTCGTCACCGCGACGGCGCGTGCGCGTCCGTCGTCGGGGTGTGTTTCCCGTCGAACGAGGCCACGCGCCTCCAGCGTGCGCAGCACCTGTGACGTCATCATCGGGTCGGTGGCCGCATGGTCGGCCAGTTGGCGCTGCGTCACCGGCCCGTCGACGTCGAGCCAGGTGAGCGACGCCAGCAGCACGAACTGCACGTGCGTGAGCCGGAACGGCTGCAGCGTCGCGCGCTGCGCCGCCTGCCATCGGTTGGTCACCCGCCACAACAACAGCCCGGGGCTCGCGTCCGCCGACGCGTGTTCGGTCGCGAGGCGGCGCCGCGCCGGTGTCACGCCGAGGTCGCGGCGCGCACATCCGCTTCGGCGGTCGCCGCGAGCGCGGTAAGGTCGGCTCCCACGCTGCCCGCGATCCCCTTGCCGAGGATCGCCGTCCACAGCCGGGACAGCGGACCCGCGATCGTGACGGTGACGTCGACCCGGCTGCCTCCATCGGGTGTCTGCTCGACCCGGTGGTCGAACGCAAGCCGGGCACCGAACAGCCGGGACACGTCCACGAACGTACGCTCGGGCACGAGCCGTTCGACTTCGAACGACACGGTCGGACCACCCGAGGGCTTCAGCCGTCCGGTCGCCCCCTCAACGAACGGACCGTCGAGCCGGACCCATTCCAGGTCGGTGTTCCAATCGGGCCACGAGGCCATGTCCGCCCACCGGGCGAAGAAGGCGGCGGGCGGTGCGGACGAGACGACGTGTGCTTCGGCGAGTGTCTTCATGCCGATTAGTATGCGCGCATACTATTCACCTGTCAACACGCAGGTGCGCCTCGTCGCTCTCCTCGCGCTAGCCGCGGCGGCGCTGGACCTCTGCAGTGACCGCCGGAACCACCTGGTGCAGGTCGCCGATCACCGCGTAATCGG
>Ga0315286_10007225_pt1 | contig 10850 bp, 7 predicted proteins | sample YL17G10_0_MG_FD_205038 | JGI IMG/M metagenome (GOLD analysis project Ga0315286, IMG submission 205038) | Sediment microbial communities from Yellowstone Lake, YNP, Wyoming, USA - YL17G10_0 | ecosystem: Environmental > Aquatic > Freshwater > Lake > Sediment | place: USA: Wyoming | collected...
CAAACCCGTAGTTGTCACCGAGCGCTTGCAACACACTGTAAAAATGGGTCTGGCTGGTCGATTCCCACGGTGCAACGGCGCCCTCGATAAGGCTGCGTTTTGGGTCAGGTATGACAAGCTCGGGGTCTATCTCCTGATGGTATCCCAGGCCGCCGCATACCTTGCATGCACCGTAGGGGCTGTTGAAAGAGAACATTCGCGGGCTTATCTCGGGGAAGCTTATAGCGCAGCGGACGCAGGAGAACTCCTCGCTGAACAAGTTCCTTGTCCCGTCGTGCTCCTGTACCGCAACCATCCCTTCACCGAGAAGCAGGGCAGCCTCCACGGATTCCGCAACGCGGCTTCTCACTCCATCTTTCACCACGAGCCGATCGACAACGGCAAGGATCTCGTGGTTTTTCTTCTTGTCAAGGGGTATGTCTTCCGAAAGATCCACCATCTTGTTGTCGACGACAGCCCTGACGTATCCCCTCTGTCTCAAGCCGTCCAAAACCGCCTGGTGCTCGCCCTTTCTCCCTTGCACCATTGGGGCGAGCAGTGTGATCCGTTTGCCGTCGCCCATGGATAGTACCTGGTCCGTTATCTGCTGGGGTGTCTGCCGGGAGACGGTGCGCCCGCACCGGTAGCAGTGTGGTATGCCGACCCGTGCGTAAAGAACACGCAGATAGTCGTATACCTCGGTAACAGTGCCAACAGTTGACCTCGGGTTCGTCGTGGTTCCCTTCTGGTCTATCGATATCGCTGGTGACAGCCCCTCTATGAGGTCCACGTCCGGCTTGTCCAGTTGCCCGAGGAACTGCCTCGCGTAGGAGGAAAGCGATTCAACGTAGCGGCGCTGACCCTCTGCGTATATCGTGTCGAACGCCAGCGAGGACTTCCCCGAACCGCTTATGCCTGTCATCACTATGAGCCTGTTTCGGGGGAGGTCGAGATTGACATCCTTCAGATTGTGCTCCCTCGCCCCCCTTATCTTTATGATGCCGTCACTCATGATGGCATCAGCTCTTCGGAGATCTTCTGAATCTGGTCGCGCAATCTGGCGGCTTCCTCGAAGCGCAGCTCCTCCGCCAACAGCCGCATCTCCTCCTCCAGATTCAGAAACAGGCGCTGCAGATCATCCCTGGAGAGCTTCCGGGCTTCGCTCAGCGGATCGTATCCCTCGGCCTCCTCGGAAACCATTGCGACGTCAAGGATGTCGCGGACCTCTTTCTGTATTGACTGCGGGTCTATACCCTGTTCCAGGTTGTACCTCGCCTGGCGTTCCCTTCTCCTCTGTGTCTCGCTTATCGCTTTTCCCATCGCCTCGGAGCATTCATGTGCGTAGAGTAAAACTTTCCCGTTTATATTCCTGCTCGCCCTCCCCATGGTCTGAACCAGGCTTCTTTCGCTGCGCAGGAAACCCTGCTTGTCGGCATCCAGTATCGCGACAAGAGAGACCTCGGGCAGGTCGAGTCCCTCCCTCAAGAGATTTATCCCGACCAGCACATCGAATACGCCGGCACGGAGGTCGCGCAGGATCCTCACCCTCTCCACCGTGCCGATTTCTGAATGCAGATACATTGCCCTTACGCCCATCTCGCCCAGGTATTCCGAGAGACTTTCCGACATCTTCTTTGTCAGCGTGGTGACCAGTACCCTCTCGTCTAGCGAGACCCTTTCCTTTATCTCCGATATAAGGTCGTCTATCTGGCCCTCCGCTGACCTGATCTCCACCTCGGGATCTACCAGCCCGGTCGGTCTAATTATCTGCTCTACGATATTTCTGCTTCGGTCCAGTTCCCATGCTGCAGGTGTCGCGCTCACAAATACCACCTGGTTCACTTTCACGAAAAACTCATCCTGCGTGAGAGGACGATTGTCCAGGGCTGAAGGAAGCCTGAATCCGTGCTCTACTAGCGTCTCCTTGCGTGACCGGTCCCCGCGGAACATCCCAGCCAGCTGCGGCACCGTTACATGGGACTCGTCAATGAAGGTGAGAAACCCTTCCGGGAAAAAATCTATGAGTGTGTACGGTGGCTCCCCTGACTCTCTTCCCGATAAATGGCGACTGTAGTTCTCTATTCCGTGGCAGTATCCGATTTCGGAGAGCATCTCGAGGTCGTAGCGTGTGCGGGTCCTCAAACGCTGTTCTTCGAGAAGCTTCCCCTCGGAACTAAGGACCTTCAGGCGTTCCTCCAGTTCTGTCTCGATGTCGGATATCGCGCGCTTCAGCCTCTGTGAAGGGGTCAGGAAATGGGTTGCAGGCCACACTACGATCCGGTCGAGCCTGGAAAGGACCTCGCCCGTAAGCGGGTCGACCTCGTTAACCTTTTCAACGATGTCATCAAAAAGCTCGATCCTTATCATCTGGGTCCCGTAAGCGGGAAAGACGTCGATCACGTCGCCCCGGACCCGGAACTTTCTACGCTCCGGCGCCAAATCGTTTCTCTCGTAATGGATGTCCACCAGGTCCTTGAGGATCGTTTCTCGCTCGTATTCGCTTCCAACCTCTACCTTTATCATCCGGTTCATGTACTCGTCCGGTGAACCGAGTCCATAGATGCATGATACAGTCGCAACTATTATCACGTCGTCACGCGAGAGCAGAGCGCTGGTAGCGCTGTGTCTCATGAGGTCGATCTCCTCGTTGATAGAAGAGTCTTTTTCGATATACGTATCCGTACTCGGTATGTAAGCCTCCGGCTGGTAGTAATCGTAGTAGCTTACAAAGTACTCCACAGCGTTTCCCGGAAAGAAATCCCTGAACTCCGAATATAGCTGCGCCGCAAGTGTCTTGTTGGGCGCGAGCACGAGCGTAGGCCTCTGGATCTGTTCAACGACCTTGGCCATGGTGAAAGTCTTTCCCGATCCCGTTACGCCAAGCAGGACCTGGCAGCCCTCTTCGTCCTGAACGCCCTCGACCAGTCTCTCGATGGCGCCGGGCTGGTCTCCCTGCGGTATAAATCTTGTTTCCAGCTTGAAACCCGGCAAAGCGGACCTCCGCATACTTGTCTTGACATATCGAAAAAAATGGAATCCCGCCGTGCAGGACCCCCTGTTTCTAGATTCTAGCACTTGTCTTTTCCCTTCGCAGCATGAGAACAGCGCCATGGTTTGACCGTTCGATGTCGACATGCTACCTTTGAAACACAATGGACGATTCAAGGAACTGCTGGGAAATAAAGAAGTGCTCGGTAACACAGTACATGAACTGCAAGGCCTACCAGGAGAAAAAGCGGTGCTGGGAGGTCTCAAACCCTCGTGGTTCGAGAAGCATGCTGCTCTGTCTTCAGATGGGGTGTCCTGTTTACGATATGCATATGCAGGAGATCGACAGGGAGATCGAGTACAGGCTCCGGCTGATGTTCCCGTTCCTTTCAAGCATCGAGCAGGGACAGGGAGCGCCTCAGGGGTGAAGCTGCCGGGATTTCAGGCGCAATTCTTCCCAGACCTCGGCGACTATTGACCTCAACTGTTCGATATCTCCGTTGTTGTCGATGACTATGTCTGCGCTCTCAAGACGCTTCGCCTCCGGAACCTGCGATTCGATGCGGGCTCGTCCCTCCTCACCAGACATGCCCCTCTTATCCAGCATGCGGGAAAGGCGCACATCCTCATCCGCTGTCACAAGGATGATCAGGTCGAAGATACCTGATATGCCCACGTCCACGATTAACGCGGCGTCAACCACAATCCCGGGTACGTCCTGTATTTGAAGGTCACGCGCATACGTGTTTATCTCCCTGGAGATTGTTTTGAATATTTCTGGATGGATGATCGAGTTCAGCAACTTTCTCTTCTTGTCATCTTCGAAAACGATCCTGGAAAGGGCGAGGCGATTTATCGTTCCATTTTCATCGATTATCCCCCTGCCGAACGCCTCTATCAAAGCCTTATAAACTGACATACCCGGCAGTGTAACCTGCCGGGTAATCTCGTCTGCATCTATTACTCTCGCCCCAAGCCTGGCAAGCTCATCGGCGACCTCTGTCTTTCCGGAAGCGATACCCCCTGTAAGTCCCACGATAAGCAGTTTATCTGCAGCCGGGCCCCATATCTCGGTACGGTTCAACGAGACCCCCGACTATGTCTTCTGTCCCTTCCGCTTCATGTCCGCAAGTATGGATTCCAGCGAGCCGGGCTCCCCCGTCGGTCCTGCCTCTTCCTCTATTGCAGGTTCTTCATCCTCGACAGGTGAAGCAGGCGGAACTTCTTCGTCCTTCTTTTCTTCTACGGAGACCTCTTCCTCTGTTTCAGCTTCTACCGGGGTTGTCACTTCCTCCGCTTCTATTTCCGCCGGCGGCCCCTCTTCCTCGGTTTTTATTTCTTCTTCTACTCCCGCACTTGCTGCCTCTTCTCCCTTTTCTTCCTCGACGTCCGGTTCGACCTCATCCGGCTTGAATTCGGTCGAAGTGACCTCGGCCTCTATCTGTTCAACTTCCGCAGCTATCTCGGCCGCCTTTGAAGCGATCTCATCCGTTTCGGTGATTTCCTCTGTTCCTTCACCGGCTTCAGCAACTTTTAGCTGTGCCTCGAACTCTTGAGCCTCTACAAGCTGCGGCTCGGAGATTTCACCTTTCTCCCGCTCCTCGTACTCCTCGTCGCCCGGGCCCGTCAGCTGCTTTATGCTCAGGCTGATCCTGCGCCGGTCGAGGTCTATGTCTATGATTTTCGCCTCCACCTCGTCGCCGACAGACACCACTTCCTCAGGGAACTCGATATGCTCCCATGCCAGCTCCGAGATATGCACAAGGCCTTCCACCCCGGGGGCAAGTTCCACGAACGCCCCGAACGGCACGAGCTTTGTCACTTTGCCCTGGACCGTCGATCCTGCCGGCTTCTCCTTGCTCAGCTTCTCCCAGGGATCCTCCTGGGCCTTTTTCATACTGAGCGAGACTCTTTCCCTCTCGAGGTCAATATCCAGTATCTCGACCTGGACCTCGTCTCCTACCGAGAGTATCTCAGATGGGTGGTCAATATGGCTCCATGACAGCTCCGAGATATGAATCAGACCGTCAACCCCTCCCAGATCTACGAACGCGCCGAAATTGACGATGCTGCTTACCGACCCGCTCATCCTCGAGCCCTTATCCAGCTTGTCCAAGAACTCTTTGCGCTCGGTCGACTTCAATTTCTCCAGGAGGGCCCTCCGCGAAAGCACTACGTTGTTCCGGTTCTTGTCCAGCTCAATGATCTTCGCCTCGAGCTTCTGGCCCAGGAACTGGCTCAGATCCTTCACACGACGCATCTCCACGAGAGAGGCGGGGAGGAACCCACGCAGGCCGATGTCCAGGATAAGCCCACCCTTTACGACCTCGATCACCTCGCCTTCCACGATTCCATCCTGGGCCTTGACCTGCTCGATATTGCCCCAGGCTCTTTCGTACTGCGCCCTCTTTTTTGAGAGTATGAGCCGGCCTTCCTTGTCCTCCTTCTGGAGTACCAGCGCATCTATCCGCTCTCCCTCAGAAATGATCTCAGAGGGCTTGGCGTCATACCTGATTGAAAGCTCCCTCGCGGGTATCACCCCTTCGGACTTATACCCTATGTCCAGAAGCACCTCGTCTTTGTCTACCTTGACAACCGTGCCGGACACGATGTCGCCCTCGTTGAATATCTTTATGGTGCCATCATAATCAGGCACCTCTTGTCCTTCTTCGGGACTCAACCCAAGGCTGGCCAGTGACTCTCTTGCTGCTTCGTCGCTTACAATGTTCCCTTCCTCTACTACATCTTTCGTCTCTTCGGCCTCTTCTAGCATCACGAATTTCCCTCCAGTTGTTGACATGTACGGACTAATGAATAGCACATCCGTTATAGCGCCGCAAGTTGCAGCTGTATATATATGCTTCACGGAAAAGCTATCCACAGATGAATGGCAGTGCCAAATCCATGGTGGGCCGATGCTACTTGGCCTGCCCCCAGTTCTCGTATACTCCAATTTCCACGCTCAGCGGGACATTCAATTCGAAGGCACCGGACATCCGGCTCTTTACCAGCTCCACCAGCCTATCGACTTCAGCGGGTGCAACTTCGAACATGAGCTCATCATGCACCTGCAACGTCATACGACTTCTCATATCCTCCTCACGAAGAGCGGCCGCCACATCGATCATCGCCTTCTTCATAATGTCCGCAGCTGAACCCTGCAAGGGGGTGTTTATGGCGATCCTCTCCCCGAGTTCCCTCGCCTGACGGTTGTCGCTGGAAAGCTGCGGTATGTATCGCCTTCGCCCCAGCAGCGTCTCGGCGTACCCAAGCCTCGAAGCCTGTTCGATGCAATCCTCCCGGTACTTCCTTACCCCTTCATACCTCTCGAAATAAGTATCTATGAAGTCGGTGGCTCGCTCTAGGGATATGCCGAGCCTCGTGGACAGCCCGTAATATCCCATCCCGTAAACGACCCCGAAGTTTACCACCTTCGCCATACGGCGCTGCTCCTTGGTCACGTCGTCAGGATTTGCGTCGAAAATCTTCGCAGCCGTTTCCAAGTGTATGTCCGCGTCTTTCGCGAATGCATCAAGAAGGAGTTCATCTCCGGACATATGTGCCAGTACTCTAAGTTCGATCTGCGAATAATCGGCGACAAGTATCTTGTTATCTTCGTCACCTGGAACGAACGCGGCCCTTATCCTTCGCCCGAACTCGGTGCGAACCGGGATGTTCTGAAGGTTCGGGCGGCTCGACGAGATTCTCCCTGTCGCCGTTGCCATCTGGTTGAAGGAGCAGTGTACCCTCCCGGTTGCAGGACAGATCAGGGCGGGCAACACGTCCAGGTACGTCGATTTCAGTTTCGAGTGTTCTCGGTACTCCATGAGCTTCTTCGCGATCGGGTGTTCTTTACTCAGTGTTTCAAGTACCGATGAATCGGTCGAGTATCCCGTCTTGGTCTTTTTCAGGGGGGGTATCTCCATTTCCTCGAAAAGGATCTTGGCCAGCTGCTTCGGAGAGCCGATGTTGAACTCACTTCCCGCCAGCACATAGATCTCATGCTCGAGAACATCCATCGTCCCTTCTACTTCTTTCTTCATACCGTCGATGACACTCGTATCCAGCGCAACTCCCGTTGTTTCCATGTCCTTCAAAACGATCATCAGCAGCATCTCGACATTTTCGAAAAGCCCCGACATGCCGAGGTCGGCAAGTTTCTGTTCCATCCGCGGCTTGAGATGGAAAAGCTGGGCTGCCTCGGTGACGAGCCTTAGATCATCTTCATCGCCGCCCTCGGCCAGAAGTGAATCTTGTTCTTGAACCTTCTGTGTTTTCCCATCTATGTTGATGCTCTTACCGACGTTCTTCTCCCAGAGATCCCACAAGTAATAAGTTCCCAGCGAGGGGTTCTCCAGGTAGCCGGCAATCCCCGCATCGAAAGTAACATTCCTCAATTCCAATCCCGCCTTGTCTATGGCCTCGCAGGTCGGCTTGGAATCGTAAAAGGACTTCTTCACGGATGACCCCAGTATCTGCCTGATAGCTTGGACTGCGGGGCCGCCAGGAAACTCTCCCGCGAAGCCCGCCATGAGGACCTTGTCGGCAGTGGCGATAGCCAGTGCCTGGAGTTCGAGACTGCAGTACCCGTCGCCCTCGAGCCTCGACGTTACAGCTGCTGTTCCTCCTGACTCTACCTCTTCCACGAAAGACTCAACCTCGCCGCGATCATCGGCATGTACGATCGAGTACGCAAGCTCCGAGACGTCCGCAGATGAAAAGGAATCCGAAGGCCCGCCGAACATCTCAAGAAAACGCCGGGCAAGTGTTTGGAACTCGAGGGCCGACATGTAATCGAGTACCTCGTGCCTCTCCCACTCTCCGAACGTAATCTCGCCCGGGTCGAGTTCTATCGGGACCTCGGTATCTATAGTGGCAAGTTCCTTTGAGAGAATGGCGGTCTCACGGTTATCCTCCAGGGACTGTCTTGTTTTCGTACCGGATATCTCGTCAAGGTTCTCGTAAACCTTCTCGAGGGACCCGAACCGCCTGATGAGCTTGGACGCCCCCTTCTCTCCGATTCCCGGAACCCCGGGGATGTTGTCGGTGCTGTCGCCCTTCAGGCCTATGAAATCGGGTATCTTATCGGGAGCAATCCCGTATTTCCTTTCAACCGCCGCCGGGTCGAACGTCTCCGTCTCTGTTATTCCCTTTGCAGTCATCAAAATCCTGATGCCCCGATCGGCAAGCTGGAGGGTGTCCTTATCGCCGGTCACAATGACGGCCTCGTCACCTTTTGTTTTGACTCTCCTTGCCAGGGTTCCGAGTATGTCGTCCGCTTCAAATCCGGGTGCAGTGATAGATGGTATCCTCATTGCCTCGAGCAGACGGTCTATCATCTCCATCTGCGCTCTCAGCTCGTCAGGCATGGTCGGTCTCTGAGCTTTATACTCAGGATACTCCCTGGTCCGCTTCAATTCGCGTCGCGGTCCGTCGAAGGCCACCAAAACGGCGTCTGGATTCTCTTCCTCGACAACCTTCAGAAGCATGCTCGTGAACCCGTAGACCGCGTTTGTGGGTTGCCCCCCTCTTGTCGTCATCGTGTCCGGCAGGGCAAAAAAGGCCCTGTACGCCAAACTGTTCCCGTCCACGAGGATCACCTTGCGTTTTTTCATCGCGCTTCTTTCTTGTTTCTCATCGACCTGCCTTCATTATGACTTCCGCTTCGGCATACCAGAGGCTCATGGGGGCTTTCGTGAAGTTATTGTTATAATATCCCAAGAAAGTGCCGGAGTGGCGGAATAGGTAGACGCGCTGGTCTCAAACACCAGTGGGGCACAAACCCCGTGCCGGTTCGAGTCCGGCCTTCGGCACCATCAATGACAACGCGAACTTCTTTGAATTTAGAGCCTGGCGTTGTGTGTGGACCGGTTTCCGTTAACGTATTCCAATCCCTGCGCAGCGGGTTAAACCCCAGATCTAGGAAATGACCAGGCACTTCTACAAACCTTTTTACCCCTGTTCAAAGAAGCCCGGCTACTCTTTTTTCTTGCCCTTGGCCTGCACGTTCTCAGGGGTAATCGGCTTCACGACGTAAGCTGCAATGAGTCCTATGAATGGGATCAAGAAACCGAGCAGGAACCATTTTTGCATGCTCCGATTTTTGCGGCCGGCCACGGCGCCTGCCCAGGTTCCCATGATAATCGCCAGTAAAAGCCCACCAAACATTATGTAGGTCCAGGGGGTGGACCATTCAATCAACACAGATACGACTATCATGCTCGCCGCTACTGGCAGCATAGCACTCATAACAACCTCCGGGGAGGTACTTGACGCCTGTAAATAATATCAGCATATCTGATTCAATGAAATCCTTTTCCTATTTCATCTATCTGGATCTGATTGTGATCCTTCTCACGGAACGTCTTTGCCCGAGCCAGCCTAGCAGTGCTCCAAGAGGAACGGCAACGCACAGGTCGAGTGCGATTCTACTCGTGGGGAGCGGAGATGATACGTGAGACGGGTCCGTAATCCATCGAAATACCAGATTGAATAGCGGCTTCATGATTATTGCCCAGAGTGCCGCCGTCATCATGCCCATAGCCCACCCGTAACTCCTGGTGCGATATCCCACATAGAATGCAGACGCGCATGCTGGAAGCATCAATACGACGAATATCCATATGTATTCGATAGAGATATTTCCCGACAGGAGAGGATCCAGAACAGCAAGAGCAAGCAGAAACTGCAATCCCAGCGTAGCTGCGCCAGCGACAAGCGACACATAGAAACACAAGAACAGCCCACTGCCCCAGTGAAACACCGTCGCTTGCACACCTGGTGTCGCTCCCTCATCCTCCCAGGTGCGCCTGTCAGTCCAATCGCCCGGTGAGCTGTAATCGGCCGGCAACGCCGCACCTTGCGAAGCATTTCCATCTCCCATGTCCACTTCGTCGGGCCTGAAGCTGGATGGATACCGTGGCGTGGACTCTTCTCCAGGGATCTCCGCAGCCAGGGATTCATCGTATTCAAGACCGCTGCTCGTCAGACAGAGATTGCAGTACTCTGCTCCATCGGGATTCTCCGCCCCGCATTTCGGGCATTGCATCACCACCGAAAACCTCCGGTGCTATCGGTTCGAGGCAGCTCTATTCTCTATTAAGCACCGCAATATCCGCCGGGTCAATCTACGAGATTGCCACTGAGGTACTCCGCGTATCCTCCCAGGTCTAGAAGGCCGTGTCCGCTCAGATTGAACAGGATATTCTTGCTCTCTCCGCTCTCCTTGCACTTCAGCGCCTCGTCGATAGCACAATTCACCGCATGCGCGGTCTCCGGAGCAATGATCATCCCCTCTGTTCGCGCGAAAACCATCGCGGCGTCGAATATCTGGGTTTGAGGATATGCAACCGCATCCATGTAGCCCTCGCGTACCAGAAGAGAGAGTATCGGTGCGGCACCATGGTATCGCAGACCCCCAGCATGTATGGACGACGGAATGAACTTGTGGCCCAACGTGTACATCATCACCATCGGCGCAGTCGCAGCCTCGTCCCCATAGTCGTACTCGTACTTTCCCTTTGTCAGCGTCGGGCAGGCCATCGGCTCAACCGCTATGAATCGGACATCCCTGCCTTTCAGCTTGTCCTGCATGAACGGGAAAGAGATACCAGAGAAGTTGCTCCCGCCGCCTACGCAGCCAATGATGACATCCGGGTACTCACCTATCTTCTCCATCTGTGCCTTCGCCTCCAGTCCGACGATGGTCTGATGCAGGCATACGTGGTTGAGAACGCTACCCAGGGAGTACTTAGATCCTTCATGAGTCACAGCATCTTCTACGGCCTCGCTTATCGCGATACCAAGGCTCCCGGGGTTTGCGGGGTCCTCAGCCAGTACGGCCCTTCCGGCGTTCGTCGTGTCGGTCGGGCTGGCGACGACCT
>Ga0315286_10007226_pt1 | contig 10850 bp, 11 predicted proteins | sample YL17G10_0_MG_FD_205038 | JGI IMG/M metagenome (GOLD analysis project Ga0315286, IMG submission 205038) | Sediment microbial communities from Yellowstone Lake, YNP, Wyoming, USA - YL17G10_0 | ecosystem: Environmental > Aquatic > Freshwater > Lake > Sediment | place: USA: Wyoming | collected...
CCAAAAGACCAAAATATCCTTCTCACAAAAGCAAACAAAACCGTCTATGTTTCAGTAAAGAAATTGTATGATGATGCCGAGTATAATGAATCAGCAAAAACCATTGTCGTCCAGCGATACCGACCAAAACAAAAGAAAGGAACAATCCTGATTCTCACCGCTGGAACCTCTGATATCCCTGTAGCTGAAGAAGCAGTAGTCACCGCGGAACTCATGGGGAACAAGGTGGAGAAAGTCTATGACGTGGGGGTCGCCGGTGTCCATCGCTTATTCGACATCAAAGAAAAAATCTTTCATGCCAATGTTATCATCGTGATCGCAGGGATGGAAGGAGCCCTTGCAAGCATTGTTGGCGGCCTTGCTTCAAAACCAGTGATCGCGGTCCCGACCAGTGTCGGGTATGGTGCAAGTTTCCAGGGTATTGCACCGTTACTGACCATGTTGAATTGTTGTGCGGAAGGTGTCGTGGTCGTCAATATTGACAACGGGTTTGGCGCCGGGTATTTCGCCAGTCTAATCAACAGGTGAGAAAAAAATGAAGATTGCGTACTTTGATTGTTTCTCAGGGATTGCTGGAGATATGATTCTTGGTGCTCTCATTGATCTGGGAGTTGACGTAAAATTTTTAAAAAACGAGCTAAAAAAACTCCCTCTAACAGGATACGACATTACCGTAAGATCAGTTGAGTGCAACCATATTGCTGCAGTCGATATCACGATTGCTGTCACTGAGGAGCAGGTTCATCGAAGTCTCTCTGATATCATCGACCTTCTCAAACGCAGCGCCTTAGCTCCCGAGGTGAAGAAACAAAGTCAAAACATCTTCTATAACCTGGGAAAAGCAGAAGCAAAAATACACAGGATTGATGTCGAAAAAGTACATTTTCATGAAGTAGGCGCTGTCGATTCAATCATAGACATCGTCGGATCAGTCATAGGAATTACCAAGCTTGGCATCGAACATATCTATTGTTCGCCCCTCCCCTTCGGTCATGGATTTGTATCATGTGACCATGGAATCCTTCCGTTGCCTGCCCCGGCAACCGTTGAGCTCCTCAAAGGAATTCCAGTGTACTCCGTCGATAGGAAACAGGAATTGGTCACGCCAACCGGTGCGGCCATCATCGCGACTCTTGCACAAGATTTTGGTGAAATGCCATCTATGAAAATCAGCAAGATCGGGTATGGCCGCGGGAAAATACAAAGCGAGTACCCGAACGTGTTGCGCGTGTTTCTCGGAGAACTTGCACAGAAACAAAAAAAAACTCGCAATGAGGAACAGGTCCGAACAAGAAATCAGTAAATATTATAGAAAAAATAAGGAATAAAATAAGGGAGGAAGGTCCAACAAACACTGTTCTAACGGATTATTTTTTCTGGACTGCCAGATTCAAATCTTTTACCAATGCTTTAATGTCGATACCATGGACTGTTGCGATATCCTTTACTTTTTCAAAAGACGCTGCAAGACAGCCGATGCAGCCGACATTGTATTTCATGAACACCATCGCAGTCTCTGGGAAGGTATCAATTACTTCTTTTATGGTCATCTCTTCAGAAATCTTGTTTTTATTCATGATTTCACCTATTTGTATTGCCTCGGTATAAAGACCCCCCATATAAGAGTTATTATCAGACTTTGGTGAGGAGAACCGGACGGTGGGATCCGGCAAAAAGAAATAAACTTCAACGAGGAAGGCGTCCCGTCCGGTAGATGCTTCCTACTACATGGTGCACCGTCTTCTAAGTATTTAAATAAAGACAACAGGTCGATGAAACTATTCACAGACTTTGTCTCAAAACTCTATAAAGTTTCAAAGAAATATCAAATTAATAACATTCTTATAGGGGAACGTTGTTATAAAATTGTAAAGGAGGAATGAAATTATGAATAAAGGAGTAATTTGTGTCCTTGTTTGTATGCTGATGATAGTAAGCACCATCGTACCTGTATCGGGAATAACAGTATCGGAAAAAGCATCTCATTCCCTGACAAAGGGGAATACTTTGTACGTTGGAGGATCTGGTCCAAATAACTATACCAAGATTCAGGATGCCATTAATGATGCTACAAATGGTGATACTGTTTTTGTTTACGATGATTCTTCACCATATTACGAGAACATAAATATAGAAAAATCCATAAGCCTGAGAGGGGAAAATAAGGAGACGACGGTTATTTTTGGTGACGAAAGCCCTGATTGGGTTATCGTGAACATCTCAGCAGGTGACGTGAGTATCAGTGGTTTTACAATTCAACCGAACACGGGTCAACCCGATGGAATCCAGGTAGTTAAAGGCTATACATATCCCGATTATTGGAATATCGTTGTTCTTCAAAATGTCTCTATTTATAATAATATTATTAAAAAAACTGGGCGCGGCATTTTAGGAATTCGTCTGAATCATGGGAATATTTCTGGAAATACCATTGAGGATTGTAATGGTGAAGGAATACTTCTTTTTATTTCCTCAAATACCACTATTACGAATAATGTTGTGTCTAATAGTTCCTATCGTGGCATTGAAATCGATGGTCTCTGGGGTCCATATAGGATAATGAATCATCGAAATCCAGTTCCAGAAAATAATATCATCTCACAGAACACGGTGAGGTCAAATCGATGGGGAATCGCGCTGAACAGCGGACCGGTTAACACCAAAATAACTAACAACAATATTCTTGACAACCATGAGATAGGTATCCAGATTATTGATGCATCGAAGACTGAGATAACACGAAACAACTTCATGGGGAATACTCAAGACGCCTATTTCATGGTCGTCTGTGTCTTACGGTATCCTCGATTTCTACTGAACTCTTGGGATAGCAATTACTGGGGTGAGCCAAAGAAATTACCTGTTCCAATCACTGGTTCACTATGGTTCATGCCATTCCCTCGCATACCAATTGGCATTTCATTTCCTAACTTTGATTTAACACAATTTGAATTACATTGGTCATCTTTTGATAAACACCCGGCACAAGAACCCTATGATATTCCGTCAATAGGGGTGTGAGAGAAAATGGTAGCGAGGAACTGGATGAAAGCATTCATTGTTTTAGTATCATCTGTCTTTTAGTATTACCATCAGTCGTTGTGGCTTCTACTGAAAGCGTTCCAAACTACAATCTGAATGTGAAAATTAAAAATACTAAGTTTTACAAAAATACTACTACGGACTTTCGTGTATCGGTTAATGTATCAAACGAGGGACCAGACACCAGTAGTAACTATTCGTGTTTAGTGGAGGTAATCCATATATGGAGTCGTTGGCCTAACTGGAGACTTAATTTCCAGAATACGGGAATATTTGCATCTTATACTGGTTCAGCGATAGCCCTTGGTGGATATGAGGAAAAAATCGTGGAATTAACAAATCCTGGTGCCGGATGGTAATTCGTAAAATGCACACTCTCCTCTGGAGATAACAACCCTAAGGATAACGTTTCCCGCTGCTTGATTTGGGTCCCTGATTTGTTGACATTGAGAATTATCTTCCATAACTTGTTTCCATAAGGTCAATTCATCCATGGCATTGTTATAAACTTGTAAAGGAGGAAAGTAATAGAAAATCCACTGATTTTACGTTACTTTCGCTATATGTTTAAATACGTGATACTCATTATCATTCTATAAGGAGGAATGAACATTATGAAGAATGGAGTAATTTGTGTTCTTGTTTGTATGCTGATGATAGTAAGCACGATAATTCCAGTTTCGGGAACAACATTATCGGAAAAGACATCTCATCCCCTGGCAAGGGGGAACACCTTGTATGTTGGTGGTTCAGGTCCGTATAACTATACGAAGATTCAGGATGCCATCAATGATGCAATTTCAGGATACACCATTTTTGTCTACAAAGGAACATATTATGAAAATCTGATAATTTCCAAATCAATTACCCTGCAGGGAGAAGACAAGGATATCACGATCATTGATGGGCAAGAACAAGGGAATGTCATTTTAATTACTAAAGATCATGTCACGGTAAGAGGTTTTACTCTTCGAAGAGGGGGCTGGGGGCATTACGCGGGTGTGTGGATTGAAAATGAGGATTTCAACAAGATTGAAGGAAATAAAATCCTCGATAACCATTTTTGGGGCATCTGTTTAAATGGTTCTAGTTTTAACATCATAACAAGTAACACCATCTCACTGAACAACCTTGGGATTGAAGCGGGCGGACTTGTTTTTCCTGTAAGCACTGGACGTACTTCAAATTGTAATATCTTTACATACAATACAATCTCATCAAATGAATACGTTGGGATAGGATTTGGCTCCTCGAAACGGAATATATTCTATCGGAACATCCTGTCGAATTCATCAATTGGTATTACTTTTTGGCATAATATCAATAATGTGATTTATAAAAACATGTTCATGAATAATGATATCGGCCTCGAACTGCAATTTTCACGACAAAATATAATCCTTAGCAACAATTTCCTCGATAACCAACAAGACGTTTATTTTCTGAAAGAACATCTAATCCAACGGAATATATTCCTAAGAAATTATTGGAATGCCTCGTCACAACATCCCGTTGTTATCCATGGAGGTTTTTTCGCATTCAATCGATCTTGGAACAATCCTATCAAGTGTATACAGATAGATTGGTTCCCAGCAAAAGAACCCTATGACATCCCCGAGGTGAAATAATAGAGAAGAAACCTCTGATTTGGAAGTGTTTGACTTTAGGAATCATTCTTTTATTCTTGGGGACTTGCATTTTTCCTGCGATTGCACAAGATACTGAGAAACTATTACCAGCATCAAGAGGTAACTGGTTGTACGTTGGTGGTAGTGGACCTGGGAATTACACTAAGATTCAGGATGCGGTTAATGCCTCATCTGATGGGGACACTGTGTTTGTGTATGATGATTTATCGCCTTACTATGAATCTGTGTTTATAAATAAATCCATTACTTTACTTGGTGAAGATAAAAATTCAACCATTATCCAAGCTGATTATAGTCCTATTTATATCGCTGCTGAAGAAGTGAAAATCAGTCAATTTACAATAAAAGGTGGAAAATATAATGGGATAGACGTATGTTCTGATTTTGTTACTATTGTTGATACTATCATCGATTCGAATTCTCTTTGGGGAGGTATTACTCTCACTTCATCTCATAACAATATCTCCTATAATTCTTTTTATCAAAGTGGTCTAGCTGTGAGTAGTAATTCAAGCCAAAATGCGGTCTATCACAATACAGTTAATTATAAACCTCTTGTCTACTTGGAAAATAAATCTGATTTAATAATAGATGAAGATAATGGACAAATAATACTCATTGATTGTCATAATATTTCTATAAAAAATCAAACAATATCTAACGCTAGCTTTGGAATTCATTTAATGAATACTGATAACTGTTTTATTTCTAATAATACAATATCTGATAATTGGGGAGGTATCTACCTTTTCGATTCTTCTTCCAATAATACTGTTTCAGATAACTATCTCACGAATGACCACTTTGGCATTGATATCTCTGATTCCTCAAATGATAATATCATCTCGAACAATACCATTACCTCAGGTTTCTTTGGTGTAATAATCGGATCTGAATCTTGTAACAACGTTATATCAAATAATACCATAACTTCTTGCGATGAATATGGCATCTATATTGATTCCGGCAATAGTAATTTAATCTCTGGAAATTCACTTTGTGGAAATTCTTGGGGTGGTATTGAGGTAGGAAATTCCAAAGGAAATGTAATTTCAAATAATACTATTTTAAAAAATGGAGGCGGAATAATTCTCTGGGGTTCTAAGGATAATATTATTTCGTATAACGTCATATGCCAGAATTCTGTTGGTGTCTCTATTGAGCAGGGATGTGTAAGAAATAAAGTTTTCAGAAATGATATCTCAAACAATAGTAGGTATGGTGTAGTTGTCTCTTTTTGTAGAAATAATAAAATATGTTGTAATAACATTTATAGCAATATTGGTCAAAATGCTTATATTTGGAATTTTGGAATTTTTTTCTACTCTAATAAATGGTATAGAAATTATTGGGGCTGGTTTCCTTTTTTACTTCCTGTGCCTATTTTTGGGATATGGAAACTACTGTTATTTTATGAATTCAATTGGTTGGTTTTTGATTGGCGTCCTGCACAAGAACCTTATAACATCCCAGGGGTGAGTTGAAAAGAGTAAGTATGAAATTGTAGATGCGAGACCTTACCTCCCAGACCCTTTTAGTTGATGAGATGTGTCCAGCCAACGAAGCGGCATCATCTTTTTGCCAATAGAATTATCTAAGGAGATGTGGTCCGTTGGTTGTCGTGGCTGGGAATGGCTTGTTTTGACTGGCTGTAAGATTATCATGGAAGAGCCAGAACTAAACAACTTAACCCTCCCTAAAATTAATAGGTTTACATAAGAATTTATTAACGGTGGATTCACAAGAATAAGAGTTATTATCAGGCTTTGGTGAGGAGAACCGGACGGTGGGATCCGGCAAAAAGAAATAAGCTTCAACGAGGAAGGCTTTCCGTCCGGTATATGCTTCCTAAACCGTGAACCGCCGTCTGAGTATTTAAATAAAAAGGAGGGGTCGTTGAAACCATTCGCAGACATGGTCTTAAAAATCTGAAAACCATACAAAAAAGTCAAATTAATAATATTTTTATAGGGGAACATTGTTATAAAATATGGTAAAGGAGGAAAAAATAATGCGGAAAGGAATATTTTGTGTCATTGTTTGTATGCTGATGATAGTAAGCATCATCGTACCTGTATCGGGAACAACATCATCGGAAAAGACATCTCAATCCCTAACTATGGAGAACACCTTGTATGTCGGAGGCTTGGGTCCGAATAACTATACTAAGATACAGGATGCTATCAACGATGCATCTGAAGGTGATACGGTGTTTGTCTATCAGGGAAACTATTTTGAAAATCTCATCATCCAAAAATCAATGACACTGACCGGTGAATCAAAATATGTGACAATCATCGACGGGAACGAAACTAAGGGTGCAGATGTCATTCTCATCAAAGCAGATTCGGTGACCGTTCAAGGGTTCACGATTCAGGACGCATACTGGGGAGGCGTATACACTGATTACAATAATGGAATCGAAATCTGGTCAGACAACAACATCATTCGAGATAACATCATCAAGGGTAACCAGAATGGGATACAGCTTGGTGAAGAGATAAAATTTGAAGGCCATGAGAATAATCATTCCTATTTCAATTTAATCAAAGAAAATCAAATAACCAATAATCATTTCATTGGAGTGTATGTCATCTATTCAGCTCATAACGAGATTATAAAAAACAGTATATCTGAAAATGGATACCATGGTGTTTTCCTATACCATGGTGTTTTTCTATCAGATGATACAGGTCAAAACCTAATCAGTCAAAATATCATTACGAAACACAGTCAGGTTGGTATCCTGAGTGATGGAGAATCGAATAACGTCATTGTCGGTAACCATATTGTTGAAAATGGAGAGGGAATGCACATTGGACCGACGAGCTCGGATTCCATCGAACGCAATAATATTTTTAACAACACGATAAACGCCATTGTTTATTGCGGTATCGGATTATACTTACGTCATGTAGTGATTTTAAAAGATAAACAGTGGTTGAATCAGTCGTGGAATGAGAACTACTGGGGCCAACCCTATCAAAATCCACAACCAATCACTTATAGAATAACATTATCCATTCTAACTATCATAATTAACCATATGAATCCGAGGGAGCCTTACCGCATTATTTTCATACCAATCACATACTATGATTCAGCTCCCGCCCAAGAACCCTATGATATCCCTCTAGGGGTGTGAGAAAAGATGAAAAAGACCTTGATTGGACTTATTCTGTGTTCGCTGATGATGTTAAGCACTGCTGTACCCGCGACAGCAACAACAGAACCGAAAACAGCGTCACATCCTCTGACGACGGGGAATACCTTATACGTTGGTGGCTCAGGTCCGAATAACTATACCAAAATCCAAGATGCCATCAACGATGCTATAACAGGTGATACGGTTTTTGTCTATGATGAATCGTCACCATATTGGGAAAACCTCTATGTAACAAAATCTATCACTTTGAATGGAGAGGATAGAAATACAACAATTATAAATGGAAAAAACAATGGGGAGACCATCCTTATCAAGGGGGACTCTGTAACTATTAAAGGATTTACTATTCAACATGGTGGGTGGTTAGGATGGTGGAAAAAGGAAGGTATCCTCATCAGAGGAAACAGTTCGACGATTCAGGGAAATATTATTCAAAACAACTACAATGGTATAGCACTGACCAACGGACCGGGTTTCTATCAACCACATCATCATCTTATCATCAACAATATCATTCGGAGCAACAGGTTGATTGGGATTACCTCCCGTATCGGTATCATAAATAGCAACATCTCTGGGAATTATATCACAGATAATGGTGAGTATGGTATAGGGTTATCAGGAACAATTAGCTCTGAAAATACGATTATTCATAATATCATTTCAGGGAATCATAACCACGGGATTGTTCTCGTAGGTACACGGAACACCATTGTAGAAAACACGGTTCAGAATCATACAAGATTGATGGGATTACGAGGGATAGGAATTGAAATTATCGGTAGTAACAACAGCATCATACGAAACAATCTGATAAACAATTCCCGACATGCGTTTCAAAAAGAGTATGCACAGAACAGTGCTGATGTCGGTAATAAAACAAAGGAAAACAATGTCTGGGATGCAAATTACTGGGGTCAACTTCTTGCAGAACCAAAACGTATCGATGGCCGAGTATTTTACGAACGACGTATGTTCATCAGTCTGAGTGTTCCATGGTTTGCATTTGATACTCATCCCGCACAAGAACCATATGATATTCCTTCAATGGGGGTGTGATTCAGAATGAATTATGGGAAGATGTGGTTCGCAATTGCAGTCATACTACTGCTCACCGGTGTCACATTGATACCTACTATTACTGCTGATACGAGAAGTATATCATCTGAAAAACAATATGTCGAAGTAGAAAAGATATTCAATGAGTTAAAAATAAAGTTAGACACAGTACCAACAAAACAAGAGGCTCTTATTCTCGTCAATGAAGCGATCGTGGAATTAAACGAACATGGGTTGTTACCGAAGGGAATGACACTAAAACGCGCACAACGATTAGTAACTGGATGTTTTTCGAAGTCTGACCTTGCACAACCATTCCAAAAAAACAATGAAAACAATACAGGGAACACCAATTGTCTCGTGATAGGGTTTACTAACGAAACCTTTTTTAGACCATATCCTACGATCTATGATATTCCAATTATTAATTATCTTATGTCCAACACTAGTTTTGGTGATTATTTTAATTTTCTCCTCTGGTTTTATGTAATCCGTGCTTCCCAACCTATAAAGTTTGGTCCGTATGCATGGGTTGGGAACAGAGGGAGAGTCACTGAGAATGGGAATGTCACCTATGAGTGGACCAATGCTCCATCAGGATGGGTATGGACGCTCGGCGAGAACGGTGTAAGAAAGTGGAATGGGACATTCTACGGTGGTCTTTCTACAAGATATATAAAAAAAGTTACAGATAATAACACGTATGCAGAATTATGGGATCTGATGGGGATAAGAGGTTTCGTAGGAATTAACCTTTTTAGTCTTCGAACATTTTGGAAAGGTAATGATGTACCCACGTTTTACATCGGTTTTGCTAGGGAAATCAACTTTACGTACAGTCCTCCGTGGACATAGGAAATTCATTAATCACTTTCAGAATGATTTGGATTCACATACTGCAACACCGTTATCCAGATAATATCTGAAGAGGTGTTGCCTTGTGTATCGGTAACAGTGAGTGTTGCCGCATAACTTCCTGTGTAAAGAAATATCATCGTTGGGTCACGCATCGTAGATTCATACTGACTGATGGCGTTGTAACGATGATTGGAGACTATGGCATAGAGAAACATATAAGCAAAACTCAAAGGAAAAAAGACAAAACTAAAAAGAAAAAAGAGAATAACGGAAAAATGCACCCTTTTATATTGTGCTTGAGGAATGATAGGCATCGTTGTTGGACTGAACTGCCAGTGGTAAGAAACGATGTTCGGGTCATCCTCAGGATTTCCATAAAAAGAAACCGTGAGCGGTCCATATCCGGTGAGAGGCCCTGCTTTTATATGCGCTTGAATGCCCTGTGGTGCTCCATCGGTGGTTTTTATTGTATCTTGGATAACGGTATCATTTTGTCCCGTACCATTTTTACCATATGACGACCCCTGTCTTGATACGATGATGTAACCAACAGATCCAGAGACGATAAGTAAAAATACCATTTCAACAGCAAGGATTTTTTTCCTCATCTGGTCGTTCATTGATATGTATCCTCCCTTTTTTTGAATTTGAGCTCGTTAACCATTTTGTACGAATTATGCGAGTTATATATCTTCGTTTAAGTAAATAAATATATCTAACAATAAATATTTACAAAATATAATTATATTGATAGGCTCTTTTGTATTAAGCGACAGAACCAACACCAGGTTTGAGACAAAAACCCATTCACACTGACCACTGAATCTTTCTTCTTTACATCACTTGGGCTCTGCAGAGAGTCCCTCAGAAATAACACCCTCAGGAACGATCTTCTTTAGGAGGATTGCGACCGCACAAATCACCGCGATGATCGCTACCACAATCATCAGATACCACGCGTACCCAGGACCACCGGAGAGCGTCATACCAAGAGCAGAGAGACTGAACCAGAACCCGCTGCTATTTTCTACAAACTTTGTGTTCATGAAATACAAAGCAGGCAGAAGGGTAAGCAG
>Ga0315286_10007227_pt1 | contig 10849 bp, 6 predicted proteins | sample YL17G10_0_MG_FD_205038 | JGI IMG/M metagenome (GOLD analysis project Ga0315286, IMG submission 205038) | Sediment microbial communities from Yellowstone Lake, YNP, Wyoming, USA - YL17G10_0 | ecosystem: Environmental > Aquatic > Freshwater > Lake > Sediment | place: USA: Wyoming | collected...
CCAGGAGCGGAGGTCGCGGGGCGCCGCGGCGAGGTACGCGGAGACCGTCTCGTGGGCGGCGCTCACGTCCTCGGGGGTGGCGGACGGGTCCAGGCCGAGACGCGCCAGGAGCTCGCGCTCCATCTTCTCGGGGCTCGTCGCCTTGCCTGCGGCGGTCTGCGCGCTCATCGCGCGGCTCCCGCCGGGCGCGCCCACCGGGCGCGCGCTCGTGCTGCTTCCATATCCGGTTGCCCTCGTTGCGCACCGGGTTCATGCCCGGTCCATCACACCTGCGACGAAGTGTCGGCTCCCCCGCCCCGCGATCCCATCCGCCGGGGGGCACAAATGCGCGACCGCGCATGGGTTCGGCCGATAGGGGCGCCATCGAGGGGGTGTACCGATGGATAGAGGGGGGCCGCGGCGGGCCCGTCGCGCGGGCGCCCGTCCGCCCGCGCCCGCGCGCCGGCCGTGTCACCAGCGGGACGGCGCGGCGCCAGGCGTGCTCGCCCGCGCTCACACTGCGTCGCGGATCGGCAGAAGTCGTCCCTGGAGCCACTGGGCCGCTGTCCGACACGGCGGGATCGGCACCTGCCGGTCCAGGCCGACGGATGCCGAAACCACTCGGCCGACCACGCTCAACTGCGCCCGGTCAGCCCCGCGTTTCGCCTACTCATTGGTCACCCGGGCGACTTCTGCCGAAAACGACGCCGCGGTGCGGAGCCTCGGCGCGGCCGCCGCTGGGGTTGTCGTTGGTGGGCTGTGGGCTGGCCGTTGCCGGCACTTCTCGTCGTGGCCGGGGGGTGTGCCCCCAGCCAAGCTCAGTAGTCCTTGCCGTTGTGGTCCTTCCCGTGGCAGATAAGGGTGCAGCTGCCATTGCCGGCCCCCTTCGGCGTGAACGAGATCGATCCCCCCACGTTCGGCGCAAAGTTCACGAGCCTCGCGTAAGCGTTCTGCGTTCCGGTCCGGAGTGCCGTGGAGTGGACGCGGAAGTGGCACTCCGAGCAGATCGCGTTGCCTGTACCGGCGCCCGCCACGTCGATGTCGAGGCCACCGCTGCCCTCCGTCGGCATGTTCGATACGTGCAGGAAGTGCCTCCTGAAGTTCGTCAGCGTCGAGTTGGTGTTCGTGAACGGCTCCTCTGCGTGGCACACCAGGCACAGCGCGAAGTCGGCGGCGACATAGGCCTCGCCATTGGGCTTCAGCCCCTGGTTGCCCGGGAGCGTTGAACCGGCGACGTAGCGCCCGTCTCGGTAGTTCTGGATCAGGATCCCGCGGTACTGGCTCGTGTGCGGGGCTAGGTCGTCGCCGGCCGCGGTGGCCAGACCGCCGGCAATCGGAAGGGTCGCGTTGTATTTGCGCGGGTCGCCGTGGCAATTGACGCAGCGGATCGTGCTGGTCGTCGTGAAGTTCCACTGCTTGTACGGCGACGTCCCGCTCAGGTTGCTGTTCATGATCGTCGTGTTCGGGTTCGTCCCGGCAGCCTCGACGGGGTGGAAGGACGCATTGTTCGGGTTCAGCTCGATGCCCTTGTCCAGCGCCATGCGGGACGGCGGCTGCCCCGTGTTCGACGGCTGGACCGTGAACCCGGAATGGCACTTGAAGCAGATCTGGTACTCGCGCGTCGGCGGGGAGCCGACCGACCCGTCGAGGAACGTGTAGGTCGGCGCGGTGCCGGCCGCCCCGTTGGCGACGGAGACCCCGGAAACGGCGACGTTCTGACCGGCCACGGTCCACCCCGTGGTGGTCTGTGTCGAGACGGCAGCCGTGGCGTTGTGGGAGTTGTGGCAGTCCGCGCACTCGCTGTGTCGGTTCGAGACGCCGCCGAACTCGTTGTTCTGCGCCAGCGAATGCCCGAACGGAGCCACCGGAGCGGTGACGGCGTCGTGGCGGTAGTAGCTGCGCGACGCCGCGTCGTTTGCCGGAACGGCGGCATCCGTGTACTGCGTCTGCGTCTTGAGGTCTGACCCGGTGCCGGTGCTGTTGTGGCAGGTGAAGCACATTGTCGCCTGCGGCGCGGCCTTGGCGAGCAGGTTCGTGCCCTGGGCGACGTGCGCCCGATGACAGATCGCGCACGTGTCCGACACGAGGGAGACGTCCGGAGTGTGTGCCGACGTGAACGTTCCGTTCAGCGGGTACTGCGCCAACGGTCCCTTCGGGACGGCGATCGCCAGCCGATAGCGCGGGGTCGCGTTCGACTCCGGCCAGACCGCGGCGACGAAGTTGGGCGTCACCAGCGGGAAGTCGACCTCGCTTACGGCCGCCGGCTTGGCGTCGACCGGCGGGCCGACGTAGATCCCGTTCCGCTGGCCGGGAGAGAGGTTCGCGGGCGGCTGGGGGCCGCTTCGGACGACCGCGACGGCCGCGCCGGAGATCGGCCGGCCGCCGTCGACCAGTCGGAAGTCGAAGACCTGCTCGAACGGGAGGTCGATGGTCGCACGGACCGTGAACTCGACCTCGGTGTAGGAGTCGCCCTCGAGCGAGACGACGGGCACATCGTCGGCGCCCATCAGCCGCTTGCCCGGGGCCGGCTCCTGCGTGTCGTCGTCCCTGTCGTGCTCGCGGAGATCCGTGGCGGCGATCGTCTCCGTCGTAGGGCCGGGGAGCGTCCCGCGCCCGCCGGCCACCGGCCGCCACTCCGTGTACAGGTAGAAGGGGCCGTCCGGATCCACGTCCTCCGGGGGCACGTCGGCGAAGCCCCAAGCCCCCGCGAGGCGGTACTGGAGACCCGGCGTGAGTCGGCTGGCCACGAGGTCCGCGTTGCGGACCTGGAAGCGGATCCGGAACGTGTCGTACTGGCCGATCTCGTCGAGCGCCGCATCCAGCTCCAGGTACGACGGGGTCTGCCTGGGATCGTCGACCCGGGCGAAGGTCACGTGCTCCACGATGATCTCCGGGGCCACGCGCAGGCGGACCGTCGCGGAGTCGATGACGATGTCGGCGTGCTCGAGCTGGGCCTCCAGCACCGTGTCGAAGGCGGGCCGGCCCTGGGGTGATCGACCGGGCGCGCGGAGGCGGACGATCTCGGTGACGCGCGCGCCTGCCTCGAGGTCGCCCTCGCCCCACGTGACCGTCCCGCCGTTGCGATCGACGGTCCCGCCGGCCGCTCCCGCGACGCTCCAGCCGTCGGGGATGACGGCGACCATGCGCACGTCCTTCGCGTCGTCGAGGACGCGGGCGGCAAGGTGCACGGTGACGACGCTTCCCGGGTCCACGCGGCGGCGCCCCTCCGTGGGGGCGTCGGCCGACATGCTCAGGTACCCCCGCACGGCCTCAGGCGTCGGGGTCGGCGTCGGATCGGGCGTCGGCGTGGGCGTCGGATCCGGAGCCGGGGTCGGCGTCGGATCGGGCGGGACGAACGTGTTCGTGATCGAGCAGCTCGCGGTCTCGCCGGCGGTGAGGACGAGGCTGCTTCCCGTGAGCGTCCCCCCCGTGCAAATCCAGGCTTCCGCGCTGTAGCCAGTCGGGCCGCCCGACTCGGCGAGGGTGTACGTCCCGGCGTCGACCGCGGCGTTCGTGATGCCGGAGTCACCGGTGGGCCCCGAGATCGTCGTCGGCCCGGTCGCGCTCAGGGTCCAGTCGGTCGCGGCGGCCGTCCCCCCGCGGGTGTTGTCGACCGACTTGGTGAGCGTCAGGTGGGCCGGCGCGGGCGCCGGATCGGGCGTCGGATCGATGGCCCCGACGCGGGGGACGACCGGCGTGAAGGCCAGGGCGCCCGTGACCACGAGAAGCAGGGCCCCGAAGAGGGGGCCGGCGCGGTGACGGTGGGGACGCGTGTTCTGGTTCATCGTCGATTGTCAGCCTCTGGGCCCCGGTGGCCGCGTGTCGCGACCACCGGGACTCTCTATGTGGTGCGGATCAGGGGACGCCTGGTGTCGGGTCAGGCCCCGTGTAGGTGCCTCGCCCGACCGTGTCCGTCGGGTCGTGGCATAGCTGGCAGGTGCCGCGGTTGTCGACCTTCAGCAGCCGGCTGTCGCCGGTGGTCGCGCTGCCGATCGTGTAGCTCGGAGCCGCCCCGTTCGGGAACGGCTGCGACAGGGAGTAGGTGCCTTCCATGCGGGCATTCGAGCCGTGCGCGACGTGACACGTCGTGCAGGCCGTCCGGCCTGCGGTCTGGTGCCGGTACGCAAAGAGGTTGTCACCGGAGTTCTCGCTCTGACTGAAGGGCTCGGCGTGGTACCGCGTGTGGCACGCCGAGCACCAGGTTTCAATCTGCGTGTTGAACGGTGTGGGGCCGCTCGGATTCCCGTTTGGGGCATCCGAAATGGCAGCCGCCCCACCGGGATTCCACGGCACGCTGACGTGCCAGTAGTCGCCGGTCGTAGGGCCGGTCGTGACCTGGCTCGCGTAAAGCCAGAAGGTCCCAGGGGAGTTCTGCGTTCCCTTGACCTGTATCACGGTGTAGTTGCGGGTGGCGTTGGTCGGGTTGGCCGCGTCCGTGACAGACACGCCGGATGCCCCCACCGCGACGAAGGTCCCGGCCGTCGCTTCGGTCGGCTTGGGGATCGGGTTGAGGATGCGGTACTGGCCGTTTCCGTGCGGGTTGTGGCACGACGCACAGCTCATCGAGACGGCGGGACCCGGCCCGGTGTTCTGCCCGTCGTTGCCCCAGGCCACGGCCGGGGCGGTCAGTCCGTTGATGTCTGCCAGGTTCAGGTGGGCGGATGTCACGTCCGCCGCTGCTGGATTGACGGAAACCTTGGCCCACACGTTGAGGGCCGTCCCCGACTGGAACACCCTGGCGGGCGTGCCGCTGGCGATCCGGGCCTGGTCGAAGCCTCCGCTGCGGAGGGCGCCCAGCGGGGCGGCCCCGCGGACGGTGCCGCTCGTGCCGGGGACGTACTGGATGCCGGTCATGACATCCGTGGTGGCGCCCGTGCCCGCCGCGCCGTGGCACGTCAGGCAGAGGGCCTCTTCGTTGGGGGCGGCGAGGAGCATCTCGCCCTGCGCGGTGTGGGCCCGGTGACATCCGGCACACGAGTCGGCCGTCAGCGTGCTGACGCCCGAGTTCGCGTCCTTGATGTGGGGGCCGCCATCCGCCAGCGCCGGGAGCGCGGCTGCAAACAGCCAGGCGCCCGTCAGGACGGGCGCAGCGACGAGCGCAACAGCGGCGAACCTCCGGGACCCGGTGGTCCGGAGGCGAGCCGCGAAGGAGCCGTTCATCCGCTTCGTATGACGCTCGCTACATCGGTTGGGGTGAGCCGGTGGCCGCCGCGGACGGCGGCCACCGTAGTCTCAACTAGTGGATGATTGGAGCGCTGTTCCACGTGATCGTCCCCGTCGGGTCGTGGCACTGCTGGCACGTCCCGCGGTTGTCGACCTTGAGGAGGCGGCTCGATCCGCTTGTGATTGCAGCGGTACCACCCGTCGCATCGGGATACGGGTAGGCGCCCGAGTACTGCTCGGGCATCTTCGCGTTGGACCCGTGCGCCACGTGGCAGATGGTGCACTGGCGGTTCTGAGTCCCGTGGCGGTACTTGTAGATGGCGTCGCCGCTGTCCGTGTCGAACGAGCCGGCTGGCGACACGTACGGGCGGCCGTTGCCGAAGCCACCTGGGAGGTACTCCGACGTGTTGTCGGCCGGGTTGGTCGTCGTGACCCGAGTGTCAGGGAACGGGGAGGTGGTGCTCAGGCTGCCGGCTGCCGCCTGCTGGGTGTTGTACCTGGTGTGGCAGGTGCTGCACCAGGCAGTCATCTGCTGCCGCCAGCGGGCGGACTGACCCGCCGCCACTGAAGCGGCCCCAGTGAGGCCCAACTGCGCGGCGGTGCGGGGGTTCGAAGTCGTGATGGCCCCAACCGGCGGAATGAACTCCGGCATGTCGCCGGAGTACAGGTCCGCGGGGTTCGTGATGGCGTCAGCCACTACGCCGGTCCACTGCGGCACGACGTTGTACGGCTGATTGATACGCCAGTAGTCGCCCAGCGTGTCGCTTGGGGTAACGCCGTTGTAGGCCGTGGCCCCGATCACGTCTTCGAGGGTGGCGCCCCACTGGACCGTGTAGTTCCGGGTCTTCTGGGCCGCGGTCCCGGTCGTCGGGTCGGGGCGGACCTCGTTGACGTAGATCGCCTGCCCGGCATCAACAAAAGTGCCGGCGGTGGCTTCAGGCGGGCTGGGGATCGGGACGAGGATGCGATACGCGCCATTCCCGTGCGGGTTGTGGCACGAAGCGCAGCCGAGCGTCACCTTTTGGCCGACGCCGCTGTTGGCGGTCCCGTTGCCCCACGCGACGCCCGTCTCCGTGATGCCCGCAGCACCCACCAATAGGTGCGCGGACGTCACGCCGGAGCCGGTCCCGAGAACCTTCACCTCGCTGGAGAAGGTCGTCGCGAGTTGGGTGCCGGGGATGCCGCGCTCTTTGTCGCGCGGGGCAGGCAGCCGCGTGATGTTGGTGCTGCTGCTGATCCGCGCGTTGACAAAGCCGCCGCCCCGGAGGGCGCCGGCGATCGGTCCGCTGTCGCCGCCGTACGTGCCGTTGTTGGCGACGCTGTACTGGACGCCGTCCTCGACGTTGACCGTGGCGCCCGTGCCTGCCGCGCCGTGGCATGTCAGGCAGAGCGCCTCCTCGTCGGAGGCGGCGAGCAGCAGGGGACCCTGTGCGGTGTGGGCCCGGTGACATCCGGCGCAGCCGTCGGCCGTGAGGGTCGACGTTCCGTTGTTCGCCGCGAACTTGTGGGGTCCACCATCCGCCAAGGCAGGAATCGCGGCAAGGAACAGCCAGAGCGCGGCTCCTGCAAGCAGGAGTGTCCATCGCCTCACTGTCCTCACCTCCTTTCTGACTCTGCGAATCTTTCGATAAATGGGCCGCCACGATCGGCGGCGAGCAGTGGGCCGAATGTCACCTCCCTTTCCGTGTTGCCAGGAGTCTCAGTAGCTCCAGACCTGCACGCGGTCGTTGAACGTGTCCGCCACGTACACGCGACCGCGCGCGTCGATCGCGACGCTGTTGGGGTACTGGAACTGTCCATCAGCGGCCCCCTGGCCGCCGATGAAACCGAGGTAGTCGAGCCGGCGGCTGTCGCCGCTCGGGGCCCGGTAGATGAAGACGCCCTGGCCGCTCGCGTCGGCGACGAACACCCGGCCGTTGCCATCGACGGCCAGCCCCCGCGGCAGCCCGAGGTTGCCCTGGCCGGAGCCGCGGCCGATCTGGCCGCGCACCGTGCCCTGGGCATCGAACATGATCAGGCGGCCGTTGTTGCTGTCCGTGACGAAGACGTTGCCGTCCCCGTCGACGCCGACACCGTTCGGGAAGTTGAGCTTCTCCGTTTCGCCCAGGGTGCGGACGACGTTCGCGGTCCGATCGATCACGAGGACCTTCTGGTACGGGCCGGACAGGTCGGTGACGTAGAGGTTGCCGGCCTTGTCGAAGGCGAGCCCCAGGGGCTGCCAGCCCGGGCGCGGGATCGCGAGCGTGAACTCGCGCTGGTAGGCTCCGTCACGGTCGTAGATGTAGACCGTCCCGGCCAAGCGGTCGGAGACGTAGACCTCGCTCGTGAGGGGATCCACTGCCATGTAGACGGGCACGTGGTCCGTGCCGGTCGTCTCCGGCGGCGCCATCGTGCCGATCTTGTTGCCCCCGGCGTCGAAGACGATCCCGATGCGGTCGCCCTCGGACTGCGTGGCGTAGATCCGGTCACCCGACGGGCTGACCGCCACGCCGGAGGGGCGCTGGGCCCCATAGACGGCCGTCGCGTAGATGGGAACCTGCGACTCGGGGATGATCGGGAGCGGCACCGGGATCGGCTGGCGGAAGATCAGGTACCAGATGGCGATCGTGGCCAGCATCGCCAGCAGGCCCAGGAGGAGGAGCGCGACGATGGCTCTCCCCCGCCGCCGGGGCTGCTCCTCGGGCTCGCCGTCGACGGTCTCAGGCGGGAGTGGGGTCTCGTCGACGGCCGGGATCGGGAGCCCGTCGGCGGTCATCGCGGCGGTCATCAGTTGTTCCCCCCGCCGGGCGCGCCCGGCGTCGGCAGGGCGGGCAGCGCGGACGCGCCGGGGCCGACGCGACTCATCCCCAGCCGGGCCGCGGCATTGTCCGGGCTCTTCGCGAGCGCCTTGCGGTACCAGTCGGTGGCCGCCGCGTTGTCGCCCTTCGTCTCGTACAGGAGGGCAAGGCCAATCGCGACGTCGAGCGCAGCGTCGCCCTCCGCGATCGCGAGCAGGCGCGGCTCGGCCAGCTCCGGTTTGCCGGCGGCCAGATTGGCCATCGCCCCGGCCCATTCGGCCATCGCGCTCTTGCCGGCCCTGGTGAAGCCCTCGGCGAGCGCCGTGTAGGGTTCGCTCCAGCCGATCGGCACGAAGGCGACCGCCGCCCGGAGGACGGTCTCGGCCTTGTCGGTCTCGCCGTTTGCGACGTACGCCGTCCCGATCAGGTAGAGCGCGTCCGCATCCGAGCGCTTGATCGCGAGAGCCTTCTCGAGGAAGGTGATGGCCTCGGCGGGCTTGCTCTGCTGCATCGCGATGGAGCCCAGGCTGTAGTAGGAGGTCTGGAGCATGGGGTCCACGTTGGCCATCTCGCCGTCCTTGGCGATGTCGACGACGGCCTGGTAGTCCGCGGCGGCGGCATCGAGCTGGCCGAGGCCCATGTAGGCGCCGGCCCGGCCGTACTTCGCCTGCTCGGTCGCCTTGTCGGTCTCAAGGATCGCGTTGTACTGGACGATCGCGTCCTCGTAGCGGCCCTTGGCGACGTACGTGTCGGCCAGCTGGCCGCGCGACGCGATGTCGTCCGGCTTGTCGCGAACCGCCTGCTCCAGGGCGGAGAGGCGCCGGTCCACGATCGGCTCCGTGGCTGGGCGCCAGCGGTCGAGCGCGTAGAAGCCCACGAAGGCGATCGAGCCGAGGACGAGGAGCAGCAGCACCCGTTTGATGAGCCGGTTGAGCTGCCTGTCGTCCATCTTGGTCAGGGACGTGACCCGGAACATGTGTGGCACCTGTTGGTACGACCTGTTAGCGACGCGTTGCGACCGTGGGCGGGCCAACTGGCACACCCCACCGGGGGTAATGGTCGGCTCCGGAGGCCTGCGTTTCCTATCCGCCGGGGGGTAGAAGATGGATACAGGTGCGGTGGCGTGACCGCGAATCGGGCATGTATCGGGTGGACGATGGTGCGCAGAAGCGCCGGCGCGGCCAGGGTGCTCGTGCCGGTATGCTCTCGCCTTGTGAGTCGAGGCGGCAATCTTCCCGCCTTGGTGAGACCGGTGGGAGGAGCAGCGCCCGATGGGCAAGGCGAGCCGCGCGAAGCGGCCGGGAATCGGGCCGACCGTGGCGGCGGATGGGTCCACGACGTCGGCATCGCGGCCGACGGCGCCGGCGGATCGTGCGCCCGCGCCGGTGCCCGCGGCGCCCTCCACGGGTTTCGCGGGCGTGCTCGCCGGCTGGGGCTCCGGGTTGGTCTCGATCGCGGCGACGTGCTGGCTGCTCGGGCACATCCCCGCCCTCGCCCCGGTGGCGATCCCTGCCTGGATCGTGGCTGGCCTCGTGCTCGGCTTCCTGGTTCCGTGGCTCGGGCTCCTGCTCACCATCGCGGTCGTCCCGTTCCTCGGCGGCGCGATCGACCCGATCGCCGGCGAGGTCCTCCGCGTCATCCCGATCTACGGCGCGGCGGCGAGGGTCCTCGTCGAGCGGTTTGTGCTCGGGCCGCGCCTCGGCCGCGGCGGCCGCGTCAGTCTCCCGAGCCCGCCCTGGTGGGTCGTCGCGGCGGGTATCGCGGCGACAGCCCTCTACGCGTTCACCGCGCAGACCGGCTACCTCGCCGTGGGCAAGGAACCGCTCTACTTCGACTCCGCCCTCCACTGGCTGGCCGGCGGCCCGATGGCGATGATGGCGGCCTGGATCGCCGCCTCCCACCTCGTCGCCGGCCGGGACCGGACGCTCACGATCGTCGTGCTGGGAACGACAGTTGTCGCGTGCACGCTTGCGCTCGTCGCCTGGGCCGGCATTCCGGGCGTGGAGCTCATCACGTTCCCGGGCATCGTCAACGGCCGCCTCGCCGGGCTCGGCTACCCGACCCCGACCGCGATGGGGCTGGCGATCTCGCTGCCGTTCGCGGTCGCGGCCGCGCTCCGCTCGTCGCGCTGGCTCGCCTTCGGCGTCATCGGGCTCGCGCTCGTGGTGCTGATCCTCACGTGGTCCCGCGGCCCGCTCATCGCCATCGGAGTCGGGACGGTGGTGGCGGTCCTCGCGACCGGGCGTGTCGACCGACGGCTAGCGATGGCCGGGCTTGGCGTCGGCGCAGTCGCCTTCGTGGGCCTCGTCGCCGTGCGCTACGGGACGAACCTCGAAGCGATCATCGCGGCCATCAGCGGCGGCACGGGCAGCGACGTCGACCGGGTCAACACCTGGATCGCGGCGGTCGCGATCACGATCGCGAACCCGCTGGTGGGCGGCGGCTGGCACAGCCTCGAGCGGTTCGGCGACTTCGCCACGCGGAACGTGGTCTACAGCCACAACATCCTGCTGCATGGGTTCGCGGAGGGGGGCATTCCCCTCGGGATCACCAACGCGACGGTGATCCTTTACTCCGCCTGGAGGGTGTGGCTGGGCCGGCACACCATGGCGCCGTACCTCATCGCGGCGGCGGTCACGTGCCTCGTTTGCGGCTTCTGGGACATGCCGCAGGTGCGGAGCTATGCCGCGGTCATGGGCGGGATCGCGTTGGGGATGGCCGCCGGACCGCTCATCGGACGATCGTCAGGCTCGACCAAGCCCGAGGCGTGACCGCGCCGCCTGAACCTCGGCGGAGCGGAGCCTTCTGACCCAGCGGCTCGCGGCCGGCGGTCAGGCGTCCGGGCCACGCCCCCGCGCGCTCTCGGGCGCCCGCGGCTTTGACGGTCAGGCGTCCTTGGGGCGCGGGGTCGAGAAGTCGGCCGGGACCTC